>Ga0066903_100003160_pt1 | contig 13319 bp, 14 predicted proteins | sample PanSoiMetaGPlot1_FD_67491 | JGI IMG/M metagenome (GOLD analysis project Ga0066903, IMG submission 67491) | Tropical forest soil microbial communities from Panama analyzed to predict greenhouse gas emissions - Panama Soil - Plot 1 (version 2) | ecosystem: Environmental > Terrestrial > Soil >... | reverse complement strand
TGATGACTTGGCCGCAGAATCTATTCAATGCTTTTGCCTTGTATCTCAGATGCGTGTCTATCTGTTGGTTCCTTAAAGTACATGCACCATTTTGGTCTGGATGCCTTTTCTAACCCGGGAAAACATTGGATCTTGCAGGCCTCACTTACACATTCCATCAGCGATGAGCTGTTTGTGCTTTCATTTGTGGCCGCTTTGGATGCTCCGGCTCTTGGTAGCGGGGACTTAGGCGGGACCGAAGTTGACGGGGGCAAGATTGGCTCTATGGGTACCGCAAGCTTGATCGGTTTTTCTAACTCGAAATTTCCGCTCGCCGCGCATGCAGTGAGAGCGAAAGCAAGAAGCACAGCGAATAGCCACTTCATTTTTGCTCCCCTGATGCGAGGTCAGATACACATCCTGCCGCATCATGGTCTCGACACAGGCGGTAAAAGAAATGGATTTAAGAGGAAGGTTGCCGGCCGGTTAATTTATGAATGGTCGAACGAAATGTCCGCGTTGGGTCCAAAGCGGACATTTCGCAGCGCAATCGCCATGTCCGGGTTACCGCCGAAAGCAGGCATGCACGAAACAAAACGGATTTTATCCGACACCATTCTCGGCGTTTGGCATGAGGCGATGACTCGCGCCCCTGCGAGCGCATCCGCTATTGATTTGAGGCGCTCAGCGTTAACGGCCTCAGATCAGCACTGGTTATTTTTGGCTTCTCCGTGCTGCAAATAATGTAGCCGTTGGAATCAGTTTTGTAGGTTGAGGTCTGAAAATGAAAATATCTCTCGGCCGCATCCAATGCGTTGTCGAGGAGGGTATTGGAGACATACCCCCCACAGAAAATCCCCAGGGTGAGGAGGACGGGTTTTATGCTCACAGCCCCTATTCCCAGATCTTACGACATTGCCCGCGAATTTCTTACTGTTTGGTAAAATTAGCCTGGCCCTCAATGACCCACCAGAGGCCAACCATCCCGAACGCCGCGTGATCGAACGCCAAGTGCTCGATCGGGCAATCAATTTCCGCCGAGAACTCGGTGTGGACGTTTTCAACCTTCAAGAACGACACTTGGTTCGACACGCTTGCTTTCCCGGCGACAACATGCCGAATTGTTTCAACTATTGTTTGGGAGAGCCGCTGGACCAGACCGCAGCAATGGGTCGGCTGGATGGCCCACCAACTACTTCTCTGCCTAACCTCATGGTATGATCTTGAGAAACATGAGCCAATTGAGGACAGCTCATGACCTCATACATTGTCGGCCTCAGGGACAAAGCGCGCTCTAAGGTTTTAACAATTGAAGCCGAGGACGCGCTAATTGCAGCCCTCAAGGCCAAGCAGGCCAATCCTGAGGCAATAATTACGTACGTTCGCAAGTCCAATCGACGTGGCGACCGACGTCACCCGCATGAAGGATTGTTGGACAGAAAATAGCTCAGTCGCTGTCCGCTAAGTCATTGCCGCAGGCGACGCCGTTACCGCAGGGAGATGACTAGCCCGTTGAGGTCGGCCGCGACAATCAGCCCAGCCTGGCGGCCCGATAGCGCCAGCACCGCACCGTTCTGGTTAGTTAGCACAATCACACCCCCGCCTGGGCCGACCGCAGCGCCCGCGCCTGCCGCACCATAGACGCCATTAACGTCGGACGGCCTTCGAATGTTGCTTACTGTGCCAACAAAATCGGTCGCCGAGGCGCCGAAGGTAAAGCCCCAACTCACGCCGCCGATCGCTAGCGGATAGTACCGGCCGTGAAACGCGAGCGTACCTCTCCCGGCAGAGCCGCCAAAAACAAACCCGGCCTTAATCACGTTGAAGCGGATTCTGCCACTGTCCGCGTAGGCGGCGGTCGCGAAGCCTGTGGTCACGGTCAATGCAATCAGCGCCGCGCGAATGCCGAATGACAATTGCATGGGCAGTCCTTCCTCTTGTTCGATCACCTCATCGGCACCGGTCGTTAGTCCGAGTGGCCCGTCGACGCCGAGAAGTGTATCACCTCACGTCCGCAGACAATGGAGCGGGAAGCCCCTCATGCAAAATTCCTATAAGTGGAAGTGATTGCTGAGCGTGACCGGCAAGAGGTCGGACCAGTGCCATGCCGCCGACCAGCGCCATGAACTCGCGTCTGCGCATACGCCCTCCGGCCAGGTAGATGTGTACACCATCATATCAGATTCCGCCCCGTGAGCTTTGAAGGGCACACTTGTCCGCTTTGGTCGTGTGTCTGTTATTTCCGAGCAATGTCCACTTGAACCCGCCCCCCGAAAGCGTGCATTCGGCAGTGCAGGGCAAATGCGCCAGAGCCAGCAGCGGCTGAGCATCGGCCAAGGCTGTGGACTACTTTGTTATCCCCTGCTGATATCGTATTTAGCTAACGACGAATGCCGCTGCGGCGTCGATACAATAGAGGGTCTGCGTCTCCGGCATAGCCCGTTCGCTTCAAACATCCGTCCATCCTTTTGACTTGTCAGCCGCTCCCTGACAGAACAATATCGACATTCGTGGGGATTGGGGTCAGCATGAGAAATAACATCAAAGTCGCCATTGCGGGCGTCGGTAATTGCGCCAGTGCATTGGTGCAGGGCGTAGAATACTACCGGGACCATCAGGGCACTGCTGTCGAAGGTATCATGCGCCATTCCATAGGCGGGTACCGTTGCAGCGACGTCGAGTTTGTTGCTGCTTTCGACGTCGATCGGCGCAAGGTCGGTCATCCGCTGGAAGAGGCCATTTTCGCAAAGCCAAATTGCACTCGCATTTTTCAGAGCGCATTGGCGGTATCGAATGTCATTGTGCAGGCCGGCCCGCTCCTCGACGGGGTCGCGGAGCACATGGCCGACTATCCGGACGATAACGCCTTTCGTCCTGTCGACCTTGAGCCCACCGATGTTGCTACGGCGCTGCGCGCCTCGGGGGCCGAGGTGCTCGTCTGTTATCTGCCCGTCGGCTCGGAGCGCGCGGTCAAGCATTACGCCCAGGCTTGTCTCGATGCCGGCGTCGCGATGGTGAATTGCGTCCCCGTGTTTCTCGCTTCGGACGATACCTGGGCTGGGAAGTTTCGGGATGCCGGCCTGCCGATCATTGGTGACGACATCAAAAGCCAGCTCGGAGCGACCATCGTGCACCGGGCATTGGCGCGATTATTTGCCGATCGCGGTGTGAGTCTGAACCGGACCTACCAGCTCAACACCGGAGGCAATACCGACTTCCTCAACATGCTTGAGAGAGACCGACTCCAGTCGAAGAAGATATCCAAGACCGAATCCGTGCAATCGCAACTGGATGAGCGGCTGGATGCGCGCGACATTCATATCGGGCCGTCCGACTACGTGCCCTGGCAGCAAGACAACAAGGTCTGCTTCATACGGATGGAGGGGCACGGCTTCGGCAACGCGCCGATCGAGCTTGAATTGCGGCTGTCGGTGCAAGATTCTCCGAACAGCGCTGGCGTCGTCGTCGATGCGGTTCGCTGCGCAAAGCTGGCGCTGGAACGCAGGGAAGCCGGACCGCTGGAAGGGCCTTCGGCGTATTATATGAAGAGCCCTCCGCGCCAGTTCCGCGACAGCGTCGCGCTCGATGGATGCAACGCCTTCATCGAGGGACGCCCATTTAAATTTCCCGGGGAGAAACCGGACGCCAATCGCGCATCCAGTCCGCATCGCTCGTAGCAGGATCGCTCGGGACGTCGTGCTCGCGATGTCTCGCGTGGTGTGTTAGCCGGCTCAGCGCACGGGCGCATACGATGAACGAGCCGATTAAAACGCTGCTGTTTGACTTTGGCGGCACACTCGACGCTGACGGCGTTGCGTGGAAAGAGCGCTTCCATGCCCTTTATCGCGCCGAGGGGCTGGATATGGCTGACGACGTTTTTGCTCCTGCCTTCTACGCGGCCGATGACCCGCTCGTCGGGGGCCTGCCGTCCACAACGGATCTCTCGGGTACAGTCCATGCATTGACCGCCAATCTCGAAGGCGAACTGGCACGTTGCTGCGTCGGGCCTTATGCAACCAAGGCAGAGAGCGACCGTGGCCGACGTGTCGCATCAGGCTTCCTGTCGGAAGCCGCAGTCACTTTCGAGCGCAACCGGCCGGTCTTGAAGGCACTAAGCGAACGCTACCAACTCGGCATGGTGTCAAATTTCTATGGCAATCTCGAAGCGGTGTGCGAGAGCGCCGGTCTGCATTCCTTTTTCAAGGTCATGGTAGACAGCTATTGTGTTGGTGCCGAAAAGCCCGATCCTGCGATCTTTCGCGTGGCCCTCGAGAGGCTTGGCGCCAGGCCGGAAAAAACGGTGTTCATTGGCGATTCACTCCGTCGCGATCGCGAGGGCGCCCGGCGGATTGGCATGCGCTTCATCTGGATCGCGCCCAAGGACGTCCAGACCGAACAGCGCGAAAGCCGGGTGCAGTACGCAGTGACCGACCTGCGCGACCTCGTAAAGATCCTGCAATGATACAGGGCTCCGCACATCCCGCCCTTCGGGGCGGCATTATTGCTGCAGGCGAGGGAAGCCGCCTGCGCGCCGACGGCTATCGCGGCAGCAAGCCGATGGTGCCGGTCTGGGGACGGCCACTCATAGAGCACGCGCTCGATCGCTTCCGCTCTGTTGGCATTCGTCGTTTGACAATCACTATCAACGAGACGAGCGACGACTGCCGGCAATGGCTCGAGAACCATGCGGGCGATTTCGACCTCGACGTTATTATTCGTACGACTCCGTCATCCTATGCCACCTTCCAACTCGTCGCAGGTCGCCTGGCTAATGCACCCGCTGTGATCACGACGGTGGACACGGTCATGCCCGCTGACGATTTCCAAATTTTTGTGAAATCGGCCTATGGCTTTGCAGATGACGCGGTGGTGCTGGGCGTAAGCGACCATGTCGATGATGATAATCCCCTGTGGGTCACATTGGATCCTTCGAACGGACGCATTCGCCAAATCGGTGGCACTGACGGCACTCACGTGACAGCGGGACTTTATTGGCTGCCGGCCCAACGGCCGAGCGGCCCGGCGAAAGACTTCGCGCGGCTCCGCGACTATCTCGGTTGGCTGGTCTCCGAGGATCAACCGGTCTACGGCGTTTCCCTGCCTTGTGTTTTCGATATCGATCGCGCGCGCGACGTCATGGCCGCCGAGAAAGCGGTATTTGACCTTCAGCGCGAGAAGTCTGACACATGACAATGGTGAGGACCTGCAGGGGCATCTATCGCGAGTTGGATCATTCGCCGGGCCGCGTCGAAGACGACCGCGCCATCATGAACTGCGTCGGCCAGGCGCTGGCGTCACGGGGTTTTAATGTAGAGCTTATCGAGGCCGACGCTGCGTTTGACACTCGTTGCGCAAATGTGTTCGTCATGTGCGAGCGCAGCGCGGTCCTTGATCGCCTCGTCGAAGCGCAGAACGCGGGCTCGGTCGTTGTGAATTCCCCAAGTGCGGTCCGTAACACCTATCGCCACCGGATGATTGAACTCTTTGCGCAGCACCATATTTCGACGCCGGTGAGCCACGTCGTCGCGAGCAACGCGAAGGGATCGCCACCAGCGGCCGCCGTTTGGGTCAAGCGCTATGATTTCCACGCGACGCAGCCCTCCGATGTTATTTACGTTGCATCGGAAGCGGGATGGCATGAAGCCTTGGATCGGTTCGCCCGGCGCGACATTCCATTCATTATTGCGCAAGAGCATGTGTCGGGCGATCTCATCAAATTTTACGGTGTCAGAAGCGAGACGGCACCATTGGCTGCCAACTGGTTCGAATGGTTCTATCATCGCGACAAGGGTATGCTCGGGCATACCTTCGATGTCTCGAGGCTGCGCGACGCAGCGTGCGGCGCCGCAGCCGCTCTGGGGCTGGAAATTTTTGGTGGCGATGCAGTCATTCAGGAAGACGGCAACCCGATGATCATCGATATCAATGCCTGGCCGAGCTATGCGCGGTATCGTGACCGCGCTGCACACGCAATTACGGATCACTTGGTGGAGCGTTTCGAGCGGCGCGTGCGTATCGTATCCCGACAAGGAGTTGAGTCATGAAAGGTGCTTCGTCCAGTAACGTGGCGCAGGCGCAAAGGGACGGCACCGAGGGGCGCACCGTGCCGGGTCCCAGATCAAAAGCAATCTTCGACCGCGAGGCCGAAGTGATGGCGCCGGGGCTGCAATCGATTGCGCTATATTCGCAGATCGCCGTAGATCGCGCGAAAGGCTGTACGATCTACGACGTCGATGGGAACGAATATCTCGATTTTATTGCCGGGATCGCGGTCGGCAGCGTCGGACATTGCCATCCCCATTACGTCAAGCGAATCAGCGAGCAACTCGCGCGCGTTACCTTCGGCAGCTTCACGACCGAGATCCGTGCCCGGTTCCTCGAGCTCGTCAGCGACCTGCTACCGAAGGGCACCACCCACATCCAACTTTTCTCCGGCGGCGCGGAAGCCGTCGAAGCGGCCTTCCGTCTCGCCAAATCAGTCACAAAGAAATTCGAGTTTGTCGGGTTCTGGGGTGGCTACCACGGCAAGACCGCAGGCGTGATTGGGCTTCTCGGCGGCAGTTATCGGAACCATCAGGGTCCTTTTCCGCCGGGGATGCACCTATCGCCTTATGCGAACTGCTATCGCTGCCCATGGAAGCTTGAGTATCCATCATGCGGGCTCGCCTGCGCCGAGCATCTGCGAAACGTCATCAAGAACGAGACGCAGGACGAGGTGGCAGCGATCATCCTCGAGCCAATGCAGGGCACCGCGGGCAACGTCATCCCGCCCAACGATTTCGTTCATGCCGTGCGAGAGATTGCGGACGAATTCGACGCGCTGCTCATCGCCGATGAGATCCTGACTGGATTCGGTCGGACAGGAACCATGTGGGCGTCCGAGCAATTCGGCCTCAAGCCCGACATCATGACTATCGGCAAGGGGATGGGCGGTGGCTTTCCGCTCAGCGGTGTCGCTTCATCGTTCGAGTTTATGTCTGCCAAGCCGTTCGGTGAGCCGAGCGGCAGCTCATCCAGCTATGGCGGAAATCCGCTGGCTGCCGCCGCTGGTCTTGGCGCCGTTGAGGCCATCATCAACGACGGGCTTGTCGAGAATTCCGCCCGTGTCGGAGCGCTGATGCTCGATGCACTGAAGAAGCTGCAGGACAAATATCGCTTCATTGGCGACGTGCGCGGGCGAGGCCTGATGATCGGCGTAGAACTTGTCGCCGATCGTAAGACCAAGGAGCCGTTGGACAAGGCCATTACGCTTGCGCTTTTCCATGAAGCATTGCGACGAGGCCTGGTCACGATGTCGTATTCGCACGTCATTCGCATCAATCCGCCACTGGTGATCACCCAGGATGAGGCGTTGCGCGGCATCGACATTCTTGACCAGTCCTTCGGTGCCATCGCGCGGCAATTCAGACTGGACTGAGGCTGCGGCGCGTGTTGCGTGGCGCTTTTATAGGATTTGGAAACGTCGCGGCGAAAGGGCATCTGCCGGGCTGGCAAGCCGTCAAGGACGTTCAAATCGTCGCCGCGACCGATGTCGTCGCGGCGCAGCGCAGGGCCTTTGTGGAGGCTTGTCCCGGCGGTCGATGGCACAAGAGCGTGGACGATCTGCTGTCTGACGAAACACTTGATTTCGTCGACATCTGCACCCCGCCAAGCAGCCACGCAGCGCTCATCAAACGCGCCCTGGATGCTGATCTTCATGTTCTTTGCGAAAAGCCTTTGGTCACGCGGGTTGAAGATGCGCAAGCCATCGCCGCGGCTGCTGGCAAAAGCGGCCGCACCGTCCACACGGTGCACAACTGGCTGAAGGCACCAATCTGCGACAAGATATCTTCGCTCATAAATGAGGGTGCGGTCGGCACTGTACGAAACGTCCGCTGGCAGACTTTGCGCACGGAGCCGGCAATCACAGTTGCATCTGACGGCAGCAACTGGCGCTCCGATGCGGCTGTGGCCGGCGGCGGAATACTGTTCGACCATGGTTGGCATGCGTTCTATTGCGTCGTCCGGTGGGCGGGCGTCCCCCGCGGCGTCAGCGCGCTGTTGGAAAAGCGTCGCTTTCGTGATTGGGCGATCGAAGATACGGCCACCGCGATTTTCAATACAAATTCCGTGACCGCCCACATCTACCTGACCTGGTCGGCGAACGAGCGCGCCAATCATATCGAGATCGAAGGAGACCGTGGCCGCATAAGCGTTGTTGGTGGCGACGTCATTGTCAGATCGAATGCAGGTGAGCGGCGGTGGTCCTGTCCGCCTCCCTTGTCGGAGGGATCGCATCATCACGACTGGTTCAGTGGGGTTGCGGAGGACTTTCACCGCGCCGCGGTGGGAGGTGGCAATGGCAACCTGGATGAAGCGGTGTTGTGTGCCCGTTTGATCGATCTTGCCCAAAAGTCAAGCACGGCGGGCGGCGTCCGCTTGCCGCTAGGCAGCTAGCCACCGGTCATTGTCACGCGGGCTGGAAACGTTCACGCACTGCAAGGAATAGCAGAAGGAAAAAGAATATCGGTGCGCCCACCGCGGCCAAAACCAGAAACCAGTTCGACTTACCAAGCAGTGCAAGGATGAGCACGAGATAGATGAAATCGCGGCGCGATCCAGCATCGAGCATTCGCGCGAGCGTCTGGCCGGGGACAGTCGCAACCGAGGTAAAAAGTGGGCCGTCGTCTTTTTTCTTTGTGTGCATAGTGCGCCAATAGACGAACCAGGCTGACCCCAGATTTCCGAGAATAGCCGCGACGCCGAGCAACATTGGCCAAGAGGCTGCGATTGACAGACTCCAGCCGACAGCCATACACGCGAAGACGACAATGTGAACGACATTATCGCCCCAATAGTCGATGATCCCGCCTAGACGCGATTCCTGAAATCTCAGCCTGGCCAACTCTCCGTCACATCCGTCCAGGACGGAATGTGTGAGAAAAAGTAGCGCGCCAACCGTCTGCCAGAGCCAGTACGTGGATAGAAAAAAGGGTGCGCCGCACAGGCCGATCCCTACCGAAAGCAACGTGATCTGATTGGGCGTAATGCCAGTGAATGCCAGGCGGCGGGCAATTCGCAAGGATATCGGCCGCTCGACATGCCTCGCCATGAACCCGTCGGTATCCTTGACCAGCCCACGCAACAACCGCCATTCCGCCGCATCAATGTCACGCGAGGTCGTCACCACCATTGGATCGATCGAGACCGGAATCTCAGCCGGTGGCCCGAAGTGGCGCTCGAGCCGTTCCTGCGCCGTGCTCAGGTCATATGCCCCTTCACCCGCATTCAATACCGCAAGCGCATCCGCGACGGCCCCAGCGGCAACCATGATGAGTTTGTGTGGCTTGGCCGCCCAGGTGGCCGGCTCTTTTTTTGCCTCGATCAGCCGCGAGAGCCACTCGGGCTCAGCGAGAATGGCTGCATGCGCCATGATCAACGGCCCCGGCTGCGGAGCACCGGCGAGTTTGGTCCAGTCGGCAATGACCGTGATGCCTGTTGGCGTGGCTAGATCCCGCGCCAGAAAATAGATCCTCTCGTAGCCGGCGCGGCCTGCGGCCATAACGGTCCGCCGCGCGAGGCCAAGCCCGAGGACATTTGTTTCGCCATCGTTCGCGCGCGAGGATGCCTGGGGCGTCCCGCCGAAATCCGGCAAAAGAACCAGCACAGGCGCGGGCGCGGCCATACTGGATGTTCCTTGCTGCATTGGACGGCGGTCAACCTCGGCTGGACAACTGGCGTTTGATACTACAATTGGCGCGTTTATTCTTGCCCGCGTCTGATGCCGGCCGCGCGAAACGAAACGAGGAGTCAACCCATCTCTGCATCTTTCATAGTCGCTGGTCTTCTGGGCCTTGCGCTTGTCGTCTACCTGATCGTTGCTAGCGGCGCCAGTGAGGTCGCGAGCGCCATGCTTGTCATCGGCTGGTGGTTGCTGCCGATAACAGCCTACCATGTCATCCCCATGTTTTTCTCCGCGCTTTCGTGGCGCGAGCTGTTGCCGGCCGCGAGCCGACCTGATCTGTTCAGTATTGCTTGGATCCGGTGGATCCGCGAATCAATCAATTCGTTGTTGCCGGTCGCCAGTATCGGAGGCGACATTGCGAGTGCCCGTCTTGCTCACCTGCGCGGCGTACCGGGCGCGCAGGCGACCGCCAGCATGGTCGTGGACACGACGGTCGGCGTAGTGACGCAGCTGATTTTCGTTCTCGCAGGGGTAGCGCTTCTTGCACTACGACCGACCGAACACGCCGTACTTAGTATTTTATCGGGTGTTTTGGTCGGCGTTAGCGCGCTTGTCGTGGCCGTAGCCGCATTCGTTCTCCTGCAGCACAAAAATATGTTCGCGCGGTTTGCCAAGCTGTCCCGCAAGCTGGTGCCTGCGACATGGTTTTCTCATCTTGCAGGAAGTGCATCGGCAACGGACGACGCTGTCGTGCTAGCATATCGCAGCGGCTCCGCCCTCTGGCGCGCAAATCTGTTGCGCCTGGTCGGGTGGGCCGCCGGCGCAGGTGAAATCTGGCTGGTGATGCAGTGTCTCAGTCAGCCTTTCAGCGTGACTGATGCCTTTATACTCGAAAGCCTGTCTTCGGGTGTCCGCGCAGCAGCATTCATGGTACCCGCCGCGTTGGGCGTTCAGGAGGGCAGTTTCGTTCTGTTTGGCGCGCTGTTCGGACTGTCGGCGGACATAGGACTCGCTATCTCGTTGTCAAAGCGAGTGCGCGAGTTGGCTCTTGGTCTGCCCGGTTTGCTTTTTTGGTACTGGGTCGAGGGGCACTATTTGCTGCTTGGGAACGAGGACTAGGCAAATTGTCCGGTGAAGTCTTCGATGACTTCGACTTAGTGCTCTCGTCCGACGCAAGCGCAGGCGAATCAATAACGTTCTCCTGCCCGATTGCTTCGCGCAACTGCGCGCGGCGCGTCTGGTAGTAACTCGAACGCATGAAACTGTAGAAGTCGATAGATGCCTCTTCCGCTTGCTCTAATTGGCCTAGCCTGACGACCGTATCCAGGCCTGCGGTGGTAACCGCGATTGCTAGCTGCGTTCCGAACAGCAAACCGAGCGGATCGCCAAAGCGATCGACGACATCGCCAACCGCATCGCGCGTCGTGGTAGGACCCCAATAGGGTCGAACCATATAAGGACCTTCGCCGACACCCCAGACGAACAGCGTCTGCCCGAAATCGCCACTCTGCTGCGGAACCCCTTCCAAGTTCGCGAGATCGACGAGACCACCAATTCCAAATGTCGTGTTCACGGCGAAACGTGCAGCCGTTTTGCTGGCTGCTTCGAGGCGGCCCTGAAGGAGGTTATTTACAAAGATCCGCGGCTCTTTCAGATTCGAATTGAAATCGCGCAACCGGTCGTGCACCGGTCGCGGTACGACCGTTTTGACGACCCCTGCGACCGGGCGCAACACTTCTTGGTTCATTGCCAGCATTTGGCGATTGGCTTGCTCGTTAGGATCTTGAACAGGCAACGATGCGTCCCTTGGGGTCGCCGCGCATGCGCCCACAATGACAGGCAATACGACTGTGATCGCCCATCTGACCCCGGCCCAACTGCGACGCATCTACCCTTCGGCCCCTATTTGATCTACCTGCAAGCGCGAGGGTCGAGCTTTGACAAACGAGCCCAGCGCGAATCCCCCAAACCGGTCAGACGGGGCCAAATTAGCAGAGCCGCTACGGCATAAGTGTTACTTTTTTGTCACAAGCACTGATTTTAGGCCATTTACTTGCTGCTGGTAGCCTTGTTCTGTGTCGCGAGTAGAGCTGGCTGGAAGAGCACCGCCGCCGCAAGCGTCGTGACGAGGCACAGGGCCATCAACTTGCCCATGCTTGACGTCCCTGGGTGATGTGAGAACCACAGACTGCCGAAAGCGGTTGCCGTCGTACAAGCGCTGTAAAAGACAGCCCGCGTCAGACTGGATTGCAGAAAGTTCCTTTCGCCGGAACGCCAAGCCATGATGTAATAGATCTTGAATGCGACGCCGACGCCCAGAAGAAGTGGTAATGCGATAATGTTCGCAAAATTTAGCTGAAGCCCGATCACCACGCAGATTTCCAACGTAACCACGATCGCCACCAGTAGAGGCACCAGGGTCAGCGCGACGTGGCTCCAGCGGCGTAATACAACGAAAAGAATGAATGTGATCGACGCAACCGACCAGATTGCGGCCTGAATGAATGCTTTGACGATGGTCTCCGCCGCCTCGATGACGAAGACCGGTTTTCCGGCGGCGTTGGGCGCGACGCTGCGCACGGCCGCGACAAAGCGCTCCAAGGTCTCGTTATCATTGCCATCGCCGCTCGGCGCGACCTCGACCCGCTGCAACCCGTCGGCTGAGACCCAGCGTCGGGTCAACGACAATGGAAGCGCCTCGATGCTTACGTGTTCGGCAGCGAGCAAGCTCCTTACCTGGCGCAACGTCGTCATCAGGGGCGCCACAAAGACGCGCTCCGTTTCCTCCCGGGCCGTCTGGGGTTGCTTTGCCAATGATGCTAGCAGGGTTGCAAGGCGGCGTGCCTGTGCGGCGGCGGGACTGCCGAAATCGTCTGCGGCGCCAAGCAGGTCACGGGCCGTCGTTTCAATTGCCACCAGCGTATCGGTGGGCGTCGGTTTAGGCTCGATCTGATCGGGATAGAGCGTATTTCGCAGGAAAAAGCTTGCGTCATCTATGATCGCAAGCTTCGCATCCTGGTCCTTGGGTACGAAGCTTTGCAGGGTCACCACACGCGCGACCTCAGGCAACTGGCGCAAACGTTCGGCGAGACTGGGAGCGCGCGAGGCACTGCTTTCAAGAATGTCGAGCGTGTTCGGGCTGGTGTCGGGATCGGCCATCAGATCGAGCAGAGTTGCGACCGATTCTGTGTCTCGGGCGCGCAGATCGATCGGATTGAAGTTGAAGCGCAGGCCCGCGAGCAATGGCAGGCCAATGATCGTGACGGCCAACGTTGTGCCGACAACCCACTTGCGCCGGGTTTCGAGAAACCGGTCAACTGGCGCAAGCGCCGCATAGCCAATTGACGCCGGCTCACCTCCGGGCCGGAGCACAGCGAGCAACGCTGGCAGCAACGTTATGGTCGTCGCGAACGCAATAATCATGCCCGTTCCAGCGATCAAACCGAGTTCGGACAGACCGACATAGGCCGTCGGTAGAAACGAGTAGAAACCTGCGGCGATTGATGCCGCCGCAAGCAAAAGAGGTCCCGCCAGTCCCTTCGCCGTCGCGCGAAGCGCATCCTCGAGATCTTGTGATGCAAATCGTTCGGCGCGGTAGCGCACGCTGAACTGGATGCCGAAATCGACGCCAAGTCCGACAAAGAGCACGGCGAAGGCGATGGAGATCAGGTTCAGG
>Ga0066903_100003159_pt1 | contig 13322 bp, 10 predicted proteins | sample PanSoiMetaGPlot1_FD_67491 | JGI IMG/M metagenome (GOLD analysis project Ga0066903, IMG submission 67491) | Tropical forest soil microbial communities from Panama analyzed to predict greenhouse gas emissions - Panama Soil - Plot 1 (version 2) | ecosystem: Environmental > Terrestrial > Soil >... | reverse complement strand
ATTGTGGTCGCTGTCTCCTACCACGACCTGTGCGTCGCCAAGGAGGGCATGGACATCGAGCAGATCGCGTCGGTGTTCGACTGATTGCCAGGTACGCCGGCGCCGGCCAATCGCCGGCGCCGCCGTGCTTGCCGGCATGCGCTGGATCGCTTGGTCTCAAATCCTGCGGTTGCGCATGGGACTGTGGTCGAGGCAATCCATTCAGTTCAAGGGGGGCCCTCTATGACAAATACGGCAATGTCGGCTGCTTTCGGCGAAGGCGATTTCCGTGTGGGCCGCGTGCTCAATCAATCGACCTCCGTTTTCCAGCGGAATTTCCCGGCACTCTTTGTCATCGGTACAATTGCTTACCTGCCGATCCAATTGTTCAGCCTCTGGTTTGCCACGCAGGCGCAGCTGATAAGCACCGGCGCAGTTTCGGCGGCCCAGGTCGGACTCTTCGCGTTCCTTTTTTTGTTCGTCGCGATCGTGTTCAGCATGCTCAGTCAGGCCATCATCCTGCATATGGCGTTTCAGAACATGCGCAATCTGTCGGCCAATATCCTCGACTCGCTCAAGCTTGGCTTGCGTCGGTTCTTTCCCGTTTTGTTGCTCGGGATCTGCATCGGAATTCTGATGATACTGGTCGCGATAGCTCTGGGCCTGGCGGTCGGGCTGACTGCGCTCATTTCCGGTAACACGATATCTTCGGTCTTGGCCGCGATCGCGGCCGCTCTCTTGGGATTGGCGGTCGCGGCCATCCTTTACACCATGTGGTTTGTGGCGGTCGCGGCTTGCGTGGTGGACCGGCGATGGCCGTTTTCCGCGCTGAGACGAAGCGCGCAACTGACAAAGGGATTCCGTTGGCGCATCTTTGGTCTGCTCCTTCTGCTCTTAGTCACCAGCATCATCGCCTCTCTCGTGATCAGATTGCTGCTGAGCCCGCTTGGCGGCATTCCTCTGACGTTTTTTGCCGGTTTGGCCTGGGCCGCGATTTGGGGCGCCTTCTATGCCATTGTGGTCGCTGTCTCCTATCATGACCTGTGCGTCGCCAAGGAGGGCATGGACATCGAGCAGATCGCGTCGGTGTTCGACTGATCGCCGTGGCGGTGTGGCGACGGCGCTGTTTATGTGCCGCCGCCCGCGTGCTTGTCGGCGCGCGCCTTTCCGAACAACTGCTCGTGCTCGAGGAATGCGCGTTCGGCAGTATAGAACTCGCGCAGGAACGGCAGGATGTCGGCGGGCGCGATCGGCGTCGTCCACTCGATGCGGCGGCAGATCTTGTCGCACACCTCGGCGAGGAGCCGCATGGCATCCGGCGTGATCTGCCGCCGCAGCAGCTCTTCGAGCACTTGCAGCTCGAACGCGCCATAGGCCCGCAGCTGCGCCTGGGTGAAGGTGAACTGCGCCTTGCGTTCCACCAGATCGGCGAGCAGCACCCGCTTCGGCAGCGAGATGACAAGCGTGCCGGCAAGGAGGTCGCCGCCGCGCATGCGATCGCGGTTGATGAAAGGCAGCGCGGCAAAGAGCAGCATCCACAACGCAATCCCGAAATTGGACCAATCCACCGCTCCAGTAGCGGATTTGCCGCTGGTCAGGAGCACGCCGAGCGGCAGGAAAGTCTCGATCTCGCGCGTGAGATTGCGCGCCACGATCGCCGACGGCTGCAGCGGTCCGCCGGCCCGGTCGATCACCCGCAGGCCGACCAGGCGCTTGCCCGGGGTTGCTCCCCGCCAGGCGAGCTCGAAGCCCACGAAATACAAATTGCGCACCATGAAGGCGACGAACAGCCCGAGCGAGACCGCCAACAGGCTTCCGCCGCTCACCCCGATCGCGGACACGAGCGCGACCAAGAGCACGATGATCAGGATCAGCCAGATGAACAGGTCGATGACGAAGGCAACCAGGCGCTCGCCGTAGTCAGCGAGCTCGATCGACAGCGGAACGCCTTCGGGCGTCACGATCTGGCGGCGCTCGCGGCGGCCGCCTTCGAGGAAATCGGACGTGCGGTCGTGCGCCAGCGTCATGGGCGTGCCCTCCGTCCCGCAAGCGAAAAATAGGCGAGCCAGAGCGCGCCCACCCCGAATCCGATGGCGAAACGCAGCGGCGTGCTGGCAACGAGCTGGCGGCAGCCGCCTTCCAGAAAGGCTGCCGCAAACAGCATGATGACGGCGCCCACCGCCATCTGCCCCGCCAGGCGTCCGTGCATGGCGAGGTTCTCCAGGCGCGAGTAGCGGCCCGGGAACAGCATCTTCTCCGCAATCACCAGGCCGCCGGCCGCGAACAGAATGAGCCCACCGAGCTCGGTCACGCCGTGGATGGCGAGCCAGCCGAGAAAGTCGACCGTGAGATCGCGGTTGTAGTGCAGTGCCACGAAGGCGCCGATCGGCAGGCCCTGGTAGACGGTGAGCATGATGGTCGGGATGCCGATCCCCATGCCGAGCCCGAGCGTGAGGATGCCGATCAGCGTGTTGTGGTTGAACAGCACGCCGGCGAAGATCCCGAACGATTCAACGAGGCCCGGCCAGGGCGCGAAGATCTCCCTGTCAAGGAGGTCGGCCCGCGTGCTCGATGGCCCGCGGCCGCCGGAAAGCCCGGACGGCACGAACGAGTTGTACCAGGTCTCGTCCTGCACAGTCAGCATGAAGCCCACGATGGCGCCGAGCAACAGCGTGAGGGCCGCGATCAGGATGTGCCAGCGCGCGGAGCGCACCGCAACCGGCAGCTCCTGCCCGAAGAATGCGCGCAGGCCTGTGATCGGATTGGCGCGCGGCCCGTAGACCGCGAGAAATGCGCGCACAGACAGCGTCTCGAGATAGAGGAGAAGGTTGCGGTCGAGCACGATGGTGCGTGCGACCGACAGCGATGACAACGCGGCGCGATAGAGGATCGGCAGCCGCTGCAATTCGTCGAGCGACAGCCGCCGGATGCCGAAGCGTTCGACGCGCGTGACCAGCTGTTCAAGCTCGAGCCAGCCTTCCGCGCGACCCTTGCGGAACTCGCTGCTCTTGAGAACGATCTCCGGCCTGCCGGCGGCAGAGCCGGTGGTCGCGTCGGTCGTGGCGGCGGGCATGCTCATATCAGGCCGCGTTGTTTGATCAGGAGATAACGGTTGATGAGCGCGACTGACAAGCCGCGGCTCGGAACATCGAGGCAGTGGACGCCGAGCCGCTCGAGCCGCTCGAGCACGATGCTGCGCTCGCGCAGGAAGTCGTGCGCAATGACCGATTGGGCGACGTCGGTGAATTCTCTCGGTGCCGCCTCGACCGCGCGCTGCAGCACCGATCCGCGCTGGGTCACGAACACGACCACATGGCGATTGGCAACTCGTTGCATGCTTTCGATCAGGAGCTCGGCCGTGATCGTATCGACGAAGTCGGTGAACAGGATGACCAGCGCGCGGCGCTTGAGCCTGGCATTGAGCTCGGCGAGGCCGAGCGTGAAGTTCGTCTCCTGATGCTGGTAGCTCAGCTCGGCGGTCGAGCGGCGAATGCGGGCAAAGCCCGAGATTCCGCGGATCGGACCGAGATAGTGGCGGACCGCCGCGTCGAAGCCATAGATGCCGACGAGATCGCCGCCCTGCAGCGAGATCCAGGCGAGCGCCAAGCCCGCATTGATGGCGTGGTCAAGCCGGGTGATCCCATCGATCGGCTCGAGCATGAGGTACCCGGTGTCGAACGCCATGATCACCGGGTGGTTGCGCTCGATCTGGAACTCCTTGCAGACGAGCTTGCGATGGCGCGCCGAATGCTTCCAGTCGATGAAGCGGCTGTCGAAGCCCGGCACGTATTCGCGCAGCGCCTCGAATTCCGCGCCCTCGCCCTTGTGCCGCTCCGTCTTGATGCCGTAGATCGCTTCGCGCGAGAAAAACTGCAGCGCGACGCCATGCACGCCGCGCACGTTGGGCAGCACGTCGATGATGCGGTCGAGCGGCTGCTCGCGTACGAACTCGACAAGCCCGAGCGGTCCCCGCCAGCGCACCCACACCCGGTCGACATGGACCTGCCCGCGTCGGCGCGGCACGACCGGTAGCGCAAGGCGGGCGGCGTCGCCGGGAGCGAGCACGCCGGTGACCAGGGTGGACGGTTCGACCTCGCCGCGCTGGTCGGCGATCAGCTCGAAGGTGGTGGCGCGCCGCCAGCGGGTGGCGGCGATCGTCGCCGTGATGGCGCCCTGCTCGCCGATCGAGACGTGGTCCGGCACGGCGATCTTGAGATCGAGGAGCCGCGACGGAAATGCCAGCGAGGCGTCGGTCGCCCCCGCCAGCAATACGAGCGCCGCATAGGCGAACGAGACCACCCAGAGCTCTGGATTGTAGATGGCGACAATCAGCGCCAGCGGAATCCCGCACACGAAGGCGAAGACGGCTCGGCCGGTTGGGCGGATCATCGCGGTGCCGGTGTCTGGTCGAGGATATCGCGCAGGATCCGGTCGGTCGTGAGCCCCTCGATCTCGGCTCCGGGCGACATGGTGAGGCGATGGCGTAGCACCGGCAACGCCAGTGCCTTCACGTCATCGGGGATCACGAAATCACGGCCCTGCAGGACCGCGTAGGCGCGCACGCCGGCGGCCAGCATGTTGGCGGCGCGGGTCGAGGCGCCGACCTCGAGCGAGGAATGCTCGCGGGTCGAGCGGATCACGTCCACGATATAGTCGATGAGCTCGTCCGACAGGCGAACCTTGGTGATCGCCTCCCGCGCGCTCCCCAACGTTGCGGCGTCGGCAACCGCTTGCAGGCCGAATTCCTCCAGCCGCGGCATGGCGGAGCGATGGCCATGCTGGCGCACGATGGCGCGCTCCTCGTCGCGACTCGGATGATCGATCACGATCTTGAACAGAAAGCGGTCGAGCTGCGCCTCGGGCAGCGGATAGGTGCCCTGCTGCTCGATCGGATTTTGCGTCGCCACCACCATGAATTCCTGCCCGAGCGAATAATCCTTGCCGTCGATGGTGATCATGCGCTCGTTCATCGCCTGCAACAGCGCGGCCTGGGTCTTGGGCGGCGTGCGATTGATCTCGTCGGCGAGCAGAAGCTGGGTGAAGATCGGCCCCTTGGTGAGCACAAAGCCGTTGGTCTGGAAGTTGAACAGGTTGGTGCCCAGCACGTCGCCCGGCATCAGGTCGGGCGTGAACTGGATGCGGCCGAATTGCAGGTGCAGGCCGGCCGCGAAGGCGCGGGTGATCATGGTCTTGGCGGTGCCCGGCACACCCTCGAGCAGAATATGCCCGCCGACCAGGAGGCTCGTGAGCATGAGGTCGATGACCGCATCCTGGCCGACCACGGCCTTGCGGACCTCGCCGCGCACACGCTCAGTGATCGCGCGGATGTTTTGGACGTCCATCGAGCATTTCCCCTTGCCAGCGATGAGTGTCACGGGCGAGCCGAACCATCGACGCCTGGTCCCGTCGGCCGGCCGCACCCAGTTCCCGAGCCTGCTGCATCAACGCCCCGCAATCGACCGTGACGCCACGAGCGCCGCCGACGCGCTTGAGCCATGTCACCAGGGCGTTGCCCGCGAGCGCGCGCGGTGCATGCAGCTGGCGCGCCACGTGGCGGATCGTTTCCTCGACATAGCGGCGGACCATCACCTGTTGATGACCGGTGAACTCGATCAGCTTGGCCATGTTCTGCAGGAGGCCCGCACGCCCGGCGCTCAAGGGCGGCGGCGCCGACTGGGGCGCGCCGAAGCGCCCGAGCGTGGCCCACAGCAGCAGCGCCACTGCGATCAGCCCCTGCACGGTGGCGATCACGAACGGAAAGCGGAACAGGAGCGAGAACGGGTTCTCGGCCGGCGCCGTATAGCCGTGGATGGTCTCGTCGAACACCACCGTCCCGCTCGCCCCGCGCAGCCGCTTGATGAGAGCGACCGCGAGCGCAGCGTTGCCGGGGCGCGCGAGCCCATGGTTTGCGATCACGTCCGGATCCGCGAGCACCAGAACCCTGCGATTGCGCTCGACGAGCTCGCCCACCAGCATTCCGGCGTCGCCAGCAATGAGCGGCCGCAGGCCGGTCCCTTTCATCAGCTGCGTGGGTGTGACGACGTCGGGAGCGAGGCCGATCTCGTTGCTGGTCCACTGCACGGTGCCATCCTCCCGCACGACCTCCATCCGCGGCGCCAGTTGCGCGACCGTCCACAATGGATCGGCAATCGAACGCTGGCGGATCAGGCGCAGCCAGCCCGGGTGCTGCTCGCTCGGCGGACCGGTCCACTTCGGCAGCACCAGCAGAACCTTCTCGGCCTTGAGCAGCGGCCCGATTGCATCGTCCTGAGGGCTCACGCGCGGCTCGGCCAGCACCAGCACCCCGCCTTTCCCGAGACGAGTGAGTGAATTCGACGAGCTCTTGATCACTGGAATATCGAGCCGCTGCAGCACGTCGAAGATGCCGGCGTGGCCGATGGCGGAGCGTGAGTACGTGCTGGCGCCTATGGGGTCGGGGCCTTGCTGCTCCTTGACACCCATCAGGAACATGGAGGCGGCAAAGATCACAACGGCGCCGGCGATCCAGCCCAACAGCAGCTTGCGCGAGAAGACCGAAGCGTCGCTCATGCGCTCGCGCCTCCATGCAGCGCCTGGCTCAGCGCGTTGAAGCTCGTGCGGCAGGCGACATAGTCGCCAAGCGCGGCGGGACGCTGGCCGAAATAGGTCAATTCCACGCGGTTGACGATGTCACGCAACGAGGAGCGGCCGGTATCCGACAGGCGGGCGCGGCGCAGAATCTCGCGGCTTGTGAGTGAATCGGCGAACTCCTCGTCGAGCCCCACCCGAATGGCCGCAAGCCCCTGCAGCAGGAGCACATGCATGGCCTCGACAAAGCGCCCCTCGGCGGCGAGCTGATCGGCGGTGCCGAGCGCTGCAGCGGACGTGCCGGGCTTGCCATCACCCTGACCGGCTTCCTCCTCCGTCCAATCGCTGCTCTGCGCCGAGCGCAGGATCGGAATGAGATCACGAAACGCGTAGAGCATAACGGCGACCGCAACAGCGATCACGATCCACAGCACTTCCCCGGGTAATGACGGCAGTTTGAACCGCAGCGGCTCAGGGACGACCGGGAAATCCGTCTGCAGGTCGAGCCGGCGGATTGCCCGCTCGGCGAGCTGCTGCACGTCTTGAGGAGTCTGCGCTGCACCGTGATGGCCGGACAGCGCCAGCATCGCCAAAATCGCAAAGCGGGCGGGCGCGGCCGCAATTCGTCGCAAGCGCCCGACGAAGCCTTTCATGCGAGCCCCGCCCTTTCACGATTCCTCGGCAGCCATAGAGCAGGACCTTGCCGGATTGCGCAATCAATATGTCTTCAATCGATACCCAGCGCCTTGAGCTTGCGGTGCAGCGCCGAACGCTCCATGCCGACGAACTCGGCCGTGCGCGAAATATTACCGCCGAAGCGGCTGATCTGGGCGACCAGATATTCGCGCTCGAACACCTCCCGCGCCTCCCGCAGTGGTAGGCCCATGAGCTGCTCGCCACCATTGCCGTTGGGCATGGACGGCACCATGGAGCCGACATCCTGCGGCAGCATCGAGGCGGTGATGACCGCTTCGGGATCACCACCGGCGAGGATCATCAGCCGTTCGACGTTGTTGCGCAGCTGGCGCACATTGCCGGGCCAGTCGTGCGATTGGAGTACCGCCATGGCGTCCTCGCCGATCAGCCGCCGTGGCAGGCCGGTGGCGAGCGAAATCTGCTCCATGAAGTAGCGCACCAGATCGGGAATGTCCTCGCGGCGCTCGGCCAGAGGCGGCACCCGGATCGGAACCACCGAGAGCCGATGATAGAGATCCTCGCGAAACTTGCCGGCCGAGATCTCTGCCTCGATGTTGCGGCTGGTGGACGAGATGATGCGCACGTCGACCGACAATTTGTTGCTGCCGCCGACCCGCTGGAAGGTCTGATCGACCAGCACGCGCAGGATCTTGTTCTGGGTCTCGCGCGGCATGTCGGCGATCTCGTCGATGAACAGCGAACCGCCGTCAGCCTCTTCCAGCGCGCCGATCTTGCGTTCCTGCGTGCCGTTCTGCGCCTCCGAGCCGAACAGCTCGATCTCCATGCGCTCCGGCGTCATGGCGGCCGCGTTGATCACCACGAACGGGCCTTCGGCACGGGCCGACGCCGCGTGCAACGCGCGCGCGGCGAGCTCCTTGCCGGCCCCGGAGGGACCGACGATCAGGATACGGCTGTTGGTGGGGGCGACCTTCTCGATGGTCTGGCGCAGAAGATTGATCGAAGGCGAGTGTCCGACGAGCGTCGAGGGCGAAAGCTGCTTGAGCGCCTTGACCTCGCGCTTGAGACGCGACGTCTCGAGCGCCCGTTGTGCAACCAGCACCAGCCGGTCCGCCTTGAACGGCTTCTCGATGAAATCGTAGGCACCCTGTTTGATCGCCGCCACCGCGGTTTCGATATTTCCGTGACCGGAGATCATCACCACCGGCAGCTCGGCATGCTCGCGCTTGACCGCCTCCAGGAGCTGCAGCCCGTCGAGCCGGCTTCCCTGCAGCCAGATGTCAAGGAAGAGGAGATTAGGCCGCCGCGCCGCGATCTGAGTAAGCGCATCGTCGCTTTCGCGTGCGGTGCGCGTGACGTAGCCCTCATCCTGCAGGATGCCGGCAACCAGCTCTCGGATGTCGGCCTCGTCGTCGACGATCAGAATATCGAATGCCATGGCTCATTGCCCCGCCGCAGCTAATCTTGGTTCAGGCTCGATCGCGACCACCTGCGCGGCCGTGAATCGAAGCCGCATCCAGGCGCCTCGCTGACCCGGAACACGCTCGGCAGCGTCGTGCAGCTCGATCTTGCCGCCGTGCTCCTCGAGAATTCGTCCCACGATTGCCAATCCCAACCCCGTCCCCTTTTCACGCGTTGTCACGTAAGGCTCGAGCAGCCGGCTTCGGTTCTCCTTCGGCAGCCCGATCCCGTTGTCGATCACATCGATCAGGATATCGCCGCCGTCGCGCGACGCCGTCACCAGGATGCGTCCCTTGCCGATCTCGCCCGCCGGGACCGCAGCAATCGCCTCGGTGGCGTTCTTGATGATGTTGGTGACGGCCTGCGAGATCAGCCGGCGGTCGAAGCGGGCTGGCATCGGATCCTCGGCGAACTCAACGTCGATACTGATATCGGCATTGCTGACGCGCTGCAGGAAGACGGCCTGCCGGACGACATCGGCGACATCCTCGGCGCCGATCACGGGTTTCGGCATGCGCGCAAACTGCGAGAACTCGTCCACCATGCGCTTGATGTCGTCGACCTGACGCACGATCGTGTCGGTGCACTGCTGGAAGACGCCACTCTCGTCCTTGATCAGCGGACCGTAGCGGCGGCGCAGCCGCTCGGCCGAAAGCTGAATCGGGGTGAGCGGGTTCTTGATCTCATGCGCAATGCGCCGCGCGATATCGGCCCAGGCGGACGTGCGCTGGGCCGTGACCAACTCGGTGATGTCGTCGAGCGTGATGACGTGATGGCTCTGATCGGCCTCGCCGGAGAGCTCGCGCGTCACCCGCACATTCAGGTTGCGGTCGCGGCCGCCCCGGTTGATCGTCACCTGCGCTTGGATCAGCCGCTGGCTGCCGGTGCGCGCGATCGTGAAGAGGTCAACGAGCTCGGGCATGACCTCGCCGAGCGGGCGCGCCAGCACCTCCGCCTCGGTATGGCCGATCAGCTGCTCGGCCGAGCGATTGAGAATGCTGATGCGCCCCTGCGCATCGACGCCGATGACGCCGGCGCTGGCGCCCGCCAGCACCGCCTCGGTGAACCGGCGCCGGCTGTCGATGAGGTCGCGCGCGCGCACGATGTCGTCGCGTTGCGTGCGCAGATCGTGCGTCATCTTGTTGAAGGTCTCGCCGAGCTGAGCGAGATCACCTTCGGAGCGACGGGTCGGTACCTGGATCTGCAGGTTGCCGGTCGAAACCACTTGCGCGGCGCCGATGAGCCGCCGGATTGGCGCCACCAGATAGTTCGCGAAGGTGAGCCCGAGCCAGACCGCCGATAGCAGCACGCTGAACGCGATCACCGTGTACATCAGCGCAAACGCCAGCTGCACGCCAGGTCGCTGTTCCTTCAACTCGGCAAACTGCGCGGCGCCTTCGCGCGTGACCTGCACCTGCGCGACGACGCGCGGGTCGAGCAAGCGCACGACATAGAGGTAGGTGTCGGTGAACGCGCGCAGCTTGATGATCGCGGCAACGTAGTTGGAGTCCAGGAAGACGCCGATCTCCGGCTCAACCTCACCAATCGAAGCAAGCGCCTCGCGCGGCGGCTTGGTGAAGGTGTTCACGATAGCCTGATTGAGCGAGACATCGGCCTGATCGACGACCTTGAGGTCCTTGTCCAATATCGTGACAACCGGCAGCCCGCGGATACCCGCTTGGGCGTTGATAAACTGATGGAACTGTTCCCGGTTCTGGTCGTAGAGCGGCTTCGCGCGGGCAAGCTCGATCGCCGTCGCAATGGTATCGGAGCGCACGTTCTGGAGGTGCTCGCCCAAATAGGCCTCCCCCACGCTCTTCGCGTTCTCGATCATGGACTGCGTCTGCCGCGAGAACAGGCGGTCAAGGCCGCGATCGACCGTGATACTGGCAACGACGACCATCAGGATCGCAGGTACCGCGGCGATCACCGAGAACAGGGCGACGATCCGGATGTGCAGTCGCGATCCCGCGTGCCCTTGCCGGCGAGCCTGAAACACCCGCCAAAGCTCCCAGGCAATGACCGCGATCAGGAAGAAGACCGTGCAGGCGTTGACCCATAGGAGCGTCCGCACCACCCCATCCGTTGGCAGGATCGGGGTGAGATTGCCCATGACCAGGAAGGTGACCACGGCTGACAGCAGGGCCAAGCCGACGGCCACCAGCCCCACCGTCCGTGCCAGCCGCCCCGCCGGTGGTGCGGAGGAAGGAACTTCCACTTGGGTGGCTTGGCTTACAGTCACCATTGGGGGTTCAGAGCCAGTGGTCCAGAGCTTGTGGCGCTTTTGACACATCTCGCGACAGATGTTGGCCATTGCCGCCATCTAAGCGAGCAAAGTGAGGCTTTTCTACAACAATGTTGCCGAATTGAGACAAATCCTGGGCGTAATAGGATCGTGGCTCTGGTTATGCGCTATCCACCGGAGCGAAACACCTGGATCTCCAAGTCCCTGATCTTCTTCCGCAAAGTGTTGCGGTTGACGCCTAGAAGGTCGGCGGCCCGGATCTGATTGCCGCGGGTGGCGGCCAGCGTCACCGTCAACAGGGGGTGCTCGATCTCGCGCAGGATGCGGTGATAGAGCCCAGGGGGCGGCAGACCCTCGCGGAAGCCGGCAAAGTAGGTCGCGAGATGGCGCTCCACCGCTGCCGACAGCCCCTCCTCGGTGGGCGGCTCGTCGGTTGCCGGCATCGGGGCGGGCTGCGAGAGCTCCGCTTCCACCACTGCGGCTGAGATCATCTCCTGCGGGTAAAGCGCGGCGAGCCGTCGCGCGAGGTTCTCCAGCTCGCGCACATTTCCGGGCCAGCGGTAGCGCTTGAGCCGCTCGAGGGCGGCCTGCTCGAGCTGCTTGGGCGGCAGGCCCTCCCGCTCGGCCTGGGCGAAGAAGTGCCGGATCAGGTCGGGCACGTCCTCGATGCGCTCGCGCAGCGGCGGCAGCCGCAACGGAACCACATTGAGCCGGAAGAACAGGTCCTCGCGGAACAGGCCCTGCTGGATGAGGATGCGCAGGTCCTTGTTGGTGGCCGCGATGATGCGCACGTCGGTCTTGATCGGCGTGCGCCCGCCCACGGTGGTGTACTCGCCCTGCTGCAGCACGCGCAGGAGCCTGGTCTGCGCCTCCATCGGCATGTCGCCGATCTCGTCGAGGAACAGCGTGCCGCCTTCGGCCTGCTCGAAGCGTCCGGCGCTGCGTGTGTTGGCCCCGGTGAAGGCGCCCTTCTCGTGGCCGAACAGCTCGGATTCGATGAGGTCGCGCGGGATCGCCGCCATGTTGATGGCCACGAAAGGGCCGCCGCGGCGCTTGCCGTAGTCGTGCAGCGCGCGTGCGACCAGCTCCTTGCCGGTTCCCGATTCACCCGAGATCATCACGGTGAGATCGGTCTGCATCAGCCGCGCCAGCACGCGGTAGATCTCCTGCATCGCCGGCGAGCGGCCGACGAGCGGGATCTGGTCGAAGTCTTCCGGCTTGACCGGTGGCTTGGCGCGCTCCTTCGGCTCCGAGAGCGCGCGGCCCACGATGGTGATCAGCTCCTTCAGGTCGAACGGCTTGGGCAGATACTCGTAGGCGCCCTTCTCCGAAGCGCGGATCGCGGTCATGAACGTGTTCTGGGCGCTCATGATGATGACCGGCAGCTCCGGCCGCACCTTCTTGATCCGCGGCAGGAGGTCGAAGGCGTTTTCGTCCGGCATCACCACGTCGGTGATGACCAGGTCCCCGTCGCCCTGACTGACCCAGCGCCAGAGCGTCGCCGCATTGCTGGTCGAACGCACCTCGTAACCCGCACGCGACAGGGCTTGGTTGAGCACGGTGCGGATGGCCGCGTCGTCGTCGGCGATCAGTATGCTTCCTGCAGGCATCGTCATCCTCTTCAGGCAGCGCCGTCCGGCCCGGCGTTAATGCCCAGGAACATGGGCATCAGAACTCGAAAGATCGTGTGACGTGGTTGTGACTCGCATTCGATGATGCCACCGTGATCGCCGACGATCTTGGCGACCAGAGCGAGACCAAGGCCCGACCCTGTCGGCTTGGTGGTGACGAACGGCTCGAACAGATGTGGCAGGAGATCGTCCGGCACGCCCGGACCGTTGTCCTTGATGCAGAACTCGAGCGGCAGCGATACCCGCGCCTTGTTCCCAGGCATGGACAACCGCACCCCCGGGCGAAACGCGGTCGTGAGCTGGATCTCGCCGTCGGTTGCGGCTTCCCCGATCGACTCGCCAGCGTTCTTGACCAGGTTGAGGAACACTTGAATGAGCTGATCGCGATTGGCGAGCACCGGCGGCAACGAGGGATCGTACTCCTCGATGAACTTGATATGGCGGGCGAACCCGGACTGCGCGAGCCGCTTCACGTGCTCGAAGACGCGGTGAATGTTGACCGGCTCGCGCTCGATCGGCCGCTCGTCGGTGAACACCTCCATGCGATCGACGAGCTTCACGATCCGATCGGCCTCCTCGCAGATCAGGCGCGTGAGCGGGCGGTCATCATCGGCGGCGGATTGCTCGAGCAGCTGCGCGGCGCCGCGGATGCCCGACAACGGGTTCTTGATCTCGTGCGCCAGCATGGCCGCCAGCGCGGTCACCGAGCGCGCGGCGCCGCGATGGGTGAGCTGGCGGTCCATCTTGTCGGCGATGGTGCGCTCCTGCAGCATGACGACGACGTG
>Ga0066903_100003158_pt1 | contig 13324 bp, 12 predicted proteins | sample PanSoiMetaGPlot1_FD_67491 | JGI IMG/M metagenome (GOLD analysis project Ga0066903, IMG submission 67491) | Tropical forest soil microbial communities from Panama analyzed to predict greenhouse gas emissions - Panama Soil - Plot 1 (version 2) | ecosystem: Environmental > Terrestrial > Soil >... | reverse complement strand
ACCGTGACACGAATATTGCATTGATGGAGTCGGGTGCAATCCTGATTTACCTTGCCGACAAGACCGGCAAGTTGATGCCGAAATCCGGCGAGGGCCGTTATCGGGTCATTGAATGGCTGATGTGGCAGATTGGTGGCCCTGGGCCTATGCTCGGACAGGTGCATCACTTCGTGAAATACAACAAAGGCAAGGCGCCGTACGCAGAAGAGCGCTATCTGAAAGAAGGCCACCGCCTTTACAAGGTTCTCAATACTCGTCTTGAGGCGCGCGAGTTCGTCGCGGACCAATATTCAATTGCCGACATCGCGATCTGGCCGTGGATCTCGCGCTTTGAATGGCAGACCATTAATCTCAAGCAATACCCGAACGTGAAACGATGGTACGAGGCCATTGCCGCGCGGCCCGCAGTTCAGAAAGGCTACAAGGTGCCGAAGGACATGGGGCCGATACCGATGCCGTGATCTGCGCGGCAGCTATCCCAGTGCGGCATCAAGGCCCTGGTTGTCGGCGACCAAGTGACTGCCACGGTCAATTTTCCGCCCGATTGCACTAACATGCGGGGCCATGGCTTCGCGTCCCAAACAGGTGGCCCCACGCCCGGCCCCTCGTCTCTACCTCACCACCCCGGTGGTCACGGACGTGCCCGCTTTTTTGGCGCAGCTGAGCGCCGCCCTCGATGCCGATGACGTGGCCGCGGTATTGTTGCGCTTTGCGGAAGCCGATGAACGGACGCTGATCAACTGCGCAAAGATGGTCGCGACGCCGGTACAGGCCAAGGGCGCGGCGCTTCTGCTCGACGGGCATGTCGACATTGTCGCGCGCGCCGGCGCCGACGGCGCGCATTTGTCCGGACCTTCGGCATTTGCCGAAGCGAGGGAACAGCTCAAGCCCGAACGCATTGCCGGCGCCGGTCGACTCATGACCCGACATGATGCCATGCTCGTTGCGGAACAAGGCGCGGATTATGTGATGTTCGGCGAGACTGACATTGAAAGGAACCGCCCGTCGTTCTCGGCGATCGAGGAACGCGTCGCCTGGTGGGCCGAAATTTTTGAAATTCCGTGCGTCGGGTGCGTGTCGTCGCTCGATCAGATTGCGCCCTTGATCGCGGCTGGAGCCGACTTTATCGCGCTCGGCGATTTTCTTTGGCGAGACAGCAGCAAAATCGCATCGACGATCAGCGAGGCCCGCCGATATCTGCGCCTGCCGGAGCCAGCGACATGAGCGGCATGCGGCAGCCTTTTATTGCGCTGGGTATACTCGCACTCGCCGTCACGGCAAGGCCGGGCATGGCACAGATTCCGAAAAATGTACCGGCGCCGTGGCCACAACAGACGCCCAGCAACCCCGGCGCGGTTGATCCCTCCACTGTCGACATTGCCTACGGCGCTTTCCAGCGCGGCCATTATCTCACCGCGTTCAACGAGGCGACCAAACGCGCACAACAGAACGATCCTGCCGCAATGACATTGCTGGGAGAGATTTACGCGCAAGGACTCGGCGTCGGCCGCGATGATGCCAAGGCTGCGCAGTGGTACAAGCTCGCCGCCGACAAGGGCGATCGCGACGCAATATTCGCACTGGCGATGTTCAACTTCCAAGGCCGGGGCGGCGCCCGTGACTTCGGTGAGGCCGCGCGGCTACTCGAGGCCGCCGCCAGGCTCGGCCACCCAAACGCGGCCTACGATCTTGGGCTGCTTTATTTGCAGGGGCAGCAGGTTAATCAGGATTTCAGACGCGCTGCCGAGCTCTTTGCAATCGCCGCGGAAGCGGGCAACGCGGAGGCACAATACGCGTTGGCCACGATGTACAAGGAAGGTCGCGGCGTACAAAAGGACCTGGGCAAGACCGTACGGCTTATGCAGCAGGCCACCATCGGCGGCAATGTTGATGCCATGGTCGAATTCGCGATCGCGCAGTTTAATGGTGAAGGCACCAGCAAGGATGAGGCTGCAGCGGCCCGATTGTTTCTGAAGGCGGCCCAGCTTGGCAGCCCGGTTGCCCAAAATCGCCTGGCGCGGATCTTGATGGCCGGTCGCGGCATGCCGGCGGATCCAACGGGAGCCGTAAAATGGCACATGATATCGAAGGCCGGTGGCGCGAGTGATCCGGACCTCGACGTTTTTGCTGCCAAGCAGCAGCCGGCCGTACGTGAGGCTGCCGATCAGGCAGCCAAGAAATGGCTTTCGACGATGGTGTCCGCCCGCCCTTGACGGCGCCTTCCTTGGCGTGCAGATGGCACGCGCCATGCCACATTCCGCGCTGCTTAACGTGATGATCGCCGCCGCGCGCAAGGCCGCGCGCGCCCTCAAGCGCGACTTTGGCGAACTAGAGAAATTGCAGGTTTCTCTAAAGGGACCGGCCAATTTCGTCTCGGCCGCCGACCGCCGCGCCGAGCAAACGCTCCATACGGAATTAATGAAGGCGCGGCCGGGCTATGGCTTTCTTGGCGAAGAAGGTGGCCGTCGCGAGGGTCCCGACAAGACGCACACCTGGATCGTGGACCCGCTCGACGGCACCACCAATTTCCTCCATGGCATTCCGCAGTTCGCCATCTCGATTGCACTCGAGCGTGAAGGCGCGGTGGTGGCTGGCCTGATTTACAATCCGGCAAACGAGGAGATGTTTGTTGCTGAGCGGGGCAAAGGCGCATTCCTCAATGAGCAGCGCATCCGGGTCGCGGCCCGAAAGCGCTTGACAGACGCTGTCATCGCCTGCGGCATGCCGCATCACGGCCGTGGCGACATCGCTCTGGCCCGGAAGGAAACAGGGGCCATGCAGGAAGAGGTTGCCGGTCTGCGCCGCTTCGGCGCGGCAGCGCTCGATCTCGCCTGGGTCGCGGCGGGGCGGCTCGACGGCTATTGGGAGCGCGATCTTAAGCCTTGGGACGTGGCGGCGGGGCTGATCATGGTACGTGAGGCCGGCGGCTTCGTGTCCGATTGTGAAGGCGGCGATGACATTTTCGACAAGGGGCATATCGTTGCCGGCAACGAGGCCATTCAAAAAGAACTGGTGACAGTCCTCAAAAAGGCCGCCAAGGCTTGAGAGCATCGCAATTTCAACTTAATCAGCGGCTTATTGCGGCGTGTCTGGTTCCTCAACAGACTCTTTTTCCCTGTCACGGGTCTGTGTCATAGTGCCTCGTGGGGGCTGCCTCCGCCTTACTCTTGAAAGCTCATGGCCAAGGAACTCGACCCACTCAAGCTTTCGTCACCCCGCATCTTCCTGATCCGGATGCTGGTGTTCGTCATCCTCGTCGGCCTGATCGGCTTTGTCCTGCACAAGCAGATCGAGGTGGCGTTCATGGCCAATCCGGGATTGAACGCACTGATCCTCGGCGTTGAGGCCATCGGCATCGTGCTGTCGTTTCGGCAGGTGCTGCGACTCTATCCGGAAATCGCGTGGGTCAATAATTTCCGTCTCGCTGATCCCGGTCTCGCAGTCGACCGTCCGCCGATTCTCCTGGCGCCAATGGCCGCGATCCTCGGCAGCCGCGTCGGCCGCATGGCGATGTCCTCGCAATTGATGCGCGGAATCCTCGATTCGATCGCGACACGTCTCGATGAGGCGCGCGATATCTCCCGCTACATGACGGGCCTGCTCGTTTTTCTTGGTCTGCTCGGCACGTTCTGGGGGTTGATCGAAACCGTCAGCTCAGTCGGCAGCGTGATCCAAGGTCTTAAGGCCAGCGGCGATGCTGGCTCTATGTTTGATTCCTTGCGCGATGGCCTCGCCGCGCCCCTTTCGGGCATGGGCATTTCATTCTCGTCGTCGTTGTTTGGTCTCGCCGGCTCGCTGGTACTCGGCTTCCTCGATCTTCAGTCAAGCCAGGCGCAGAATCGGTTTTATACCGAGCTCGAGGACTGGCTATCCACGACCGTCTACGATCACGCCGCGGAGCCGGGCAGTGCGGGCGTCACCGGCGAGGTTCGTTCGGCAATTGATCGCTTGCGGGACGCGGTCGACCACGTGGAGGCCGGCAAGTCTTCTTCGGCCGCTATGGCAAATCTTGCAGAGGCAATCCAGGGCCTGGTGCATCACATGCGCACCGAACAGCAGATGATCCGCGACTGGGTGGATTCGCAAGCCTTGCAGCAGCGCGAGATCAAGAAGCTTCTCGAAGTGATGGTGCGTGAGCACGCGAACCGTTGAGTTGAAGCATGGCGCTCGCACGAATACGCCGCGGCGAAAGCGGCATGAACTACTGGCCGGGCTTTGTCGACGCTTTGTCGACGCTGATCCTCGGTATCATTTTTCTACTTACCGTATTCGTGGTTGTGCAATTTTATTTGCAACAAGAAGTCGCCGGAAAAGACACCGCCCTCACCCGCCTCAATGCGCAAATAGCGCAACTCACCGAATTGCTTGGGCTGGAAAAAACCGGCAAGGCCGATCTTGAAAATCAGCTCGCGCAGTTGCGCGCGACTCTCGCCACCACGGAAACCGAGCGCGATCGCCTGAAGGGCGCCGCCGACAGCGCGGGTGCCGGCACCGCAGCCGCCCAAGGGAGGGTGTCTGAGCTAAGCGGTCAACTCGAAGGCGAGAAGAAGATTTCCGCTCGCGCATTGGCTCAGGTCGAGGTGCTCAATCAGCAGATCGCCGCGTTGCGCCGACAGCTGGCCGCCCTTGAACAGACCCTCGACGCCGCCGAGAAGAAAGACAAAGAATCCCAAAGCCGCATCACCGAGCTCGGCCAGCGCCTAAACCTTGAATTGGCCAATCGCGTGAATGAGCTCAAACGGTACCGTTCCGACTTTTTCGGAAAGCTTCGCGAGATTCTCGGCGATCGCCCGGATGTGCGTGTGGTCGGTGACCGCTTTGTGCTGCAGTCCGAGGTGTTCTTCGACACCGGCAGGGCCGATCTGAAACCCGAGGGTCGGGCCGAACTCGACAAAGTGGCGGAAGCTCTGCTTGAACTCGAGAAGAAGATCCCGACCGACCTCGCCTGGGTCCTCCGGGTCGATGGTCACACCGACGTGCGTCAGATTTCCGCCTTTGGCGCGTTTAAGTCGAACTGGGATTTGTCTGCCGCACGGGCCATTTCGGTTGTTCAGTACCTGATCAGCAAAGGCGTTTCGCCGCAGCGGTTGGTCGCCGCCGGCTTTGGTGAATTTCAGCCGATCGACCTCGGCAGGACCGAGGAGGCCTATCAGCGCAATCGCCGAATCGAGCTCAAGCTGACCGAACGTTAGCCCAAAGTCTGACATCTGATATTGTCATGGCTGGGCCCGTCCCAGCCATCTCGCTTAGGAACGCATTGAATGCGCCGAAACGATCGGGACCACCGGGACTGGGGATGACAGGCTGAAATGTCCGACATTTCCCTCCGCCCGTATACTGCTGCCGACGAAGATGCAGCGATCGAACTGTGGCGGCGGACCTGGTCGAAGCATTATTCGCATCTCAATTTTGACACGCGCGTGCCGTGGTGGCGCGAGCGCTGGCGCAACGAGCTGGTACCAGCCACGCACATCGTGCTTGCCGAGCGCGACAATTCGCTTGTCGGCTTCGTCACAATCGATCCGAAAACGATGTATCTCGACCAGATCGTGGTCGCACCCGAGCATTGGGGCTCCGATATCGCGCTTATGCTGCTGAAAGAGGCCAAGCGCGTCTCGCCGAAGGGAATCGACCTTCTCGTCAACAAGGACAATTTTCGCGCCATCCGTTTTTACGAAAAGCACGGTTTTATCTATGCCGGAGAAGACAAAAACCCGGTGTCGGGAATCGCCGTGAACAGGATGGCCTGGCGTACCTGACTACGCCATTTCGAACTGCAATTTTGCCAGCCGTGCGTAGAGGCCACCGGCCGAGGCAAGCGAGGCATGATTGCCCTCCTCAACGATGCGGCCATGATCGAGCACAAGGATGCGATCGCAATTCTGAACAGTGGCAAGCCTGTGTGCAATCACAACGCTGGTGCGGCCGAGCATCAATTGCTGGAGCGCTTGCTGCACCAGCGTTTCGCTTTCAGCGTCGAGCGCCGATGTTGCCTCGTCGAGCAACAGCAGCGGCGCCTTGCGCAAAATGGCCCGAGCAATCGCGATGCGCTGACGTTGGCCTCCCGATAGCGTGATACCACGTTCGCCAACCGGTGTTTCGTAGCCCTGCGGCAGGCGCCGGACGAACTCGGCGGCATGAGCGGCCTCAGCGGCCGCCTCGATTTCCGCATCGGTCGCATCAAGGCGTCCGAACCGGATGTTCTCCCGGACGGTAGTACCAAAGATGGCGGCGTCCTGCGGAACGAGCGCAATGCGCGCACGCAATGCCGTAGGGTCAACGTTGGTGAGGCGAACATCGTCAAAGGCAATACTGCCGGACACCGGATCGTAGAATCGCAGCATCAACTGAAATACCGTGCTCTTCCCGGCCCCCGATGGACCGACCAATGCAAGCTTCTCGCCCGGCGTCACCCGAAACGAAACACGGTCGAGAACCGGCAGGTCCGGGCGGCCGGGATAGACGAAGCTCACATCGCGGAATTCAACCTGGCCCTTGGCCGGCCTGGGCATGGGCAACGGATGCGTAGGCGCCTCGATCTGAGGCTTAACGTCCAAAATTTCAAAGAGGCGCTCGGCCGCGCCTGAGGCCTGGGCGATCTCTCCCCACACTTGGCTGAGCTCACTTAGGCCGCCGGCGGCGAGAACTGCATAGAGTACAAACTGGCTCAGCCGGCCGGGCGTGATGCTGCCGGCAAGCACATCTTGCGCACCGATCCACAGGACCACCACGATACTTGCAAACACCAAAAAGATCACCACTGCGGTGAGCACCCCGCGCGCCTTGGTGGCACCGCGCGCGGCGGCGTAAGCCTGCTCGACCGCGGAAGAGAAACGCGATTGCGCTAGCTCTTCGTTGGTAAAAGCCTGCAGCGTACGCACTGCGCCAATGAGCTCGCCGGCATAGCCGGATGCGTCGGCAAGCGTGTCCTGTGCCGCACGTCCGCGCCTGCGGACGTCACGACCGAAGGCAACGAGCGGCAGCACGATTACCGGAATCGCGGCAAGCACGAACAGCGATAGCCGCGGGCTGGTGACCAGCATCATCGTCGCGGCGCCAAAGAACAGAAGCAGGTTGCGCAAAGCGATTGATACCGAAGCGCCGACGGCCGATTTGATCTGGGTCGTGTCAGCAGTGAGCCGCGATATGATTTCGCCCGTCCGCGATGAATCAAAAAATCCTGCAGAGAGCCGCGTGAGATGTGCGAAAACATCAGAGCGCAGATCGGCGACGATGCGTTCCCCGAGCGTAGTTACGAGATAGTAGCGCAGCGCGCTTGAGACCGCGAGCACCGCGACTACAAGGATCATGACAGCAAAATAACTGTCGATGAGCTGCACGGCCCTGTCAGAGAAGCCGAAGTCGATCATGCGGCGTACCGCGACCGGCACGATCAAGGTGGTCGACGCTGCAACGATCAACGCCGCCAGCGCCGCGAAAGCGCGTCCCCGGTAGCGCGCGACATAGGGCGCCAGCCGGACGAGGGGCTTCAGCTTCAGCTTCCGCCGTTCTTGGGACGCCGGCGCACCGGCAATATCGAAACCCCGTCCATCGCTGGAAAAACTCATGAACGCCTCTGCCGCCGCCCCCGCGCCCTTAATGCCTTGGAGGCCAGACGGGCGTCAATTGCGCGGCTTGCCGCCTCCAATGAGCTCCTGTATAGGAGCCGCCAAATTCAGCCCTTGTTGGCGCGTATGCGCGCCTTGGAAAATACGATGAAACAGGATACCCATCCGAACTATCACACCATCAAGGTGGTGATGACCGACGGCACTGAATTCACCACGCGCTCCACCTGGGGCAAGGAGGGCGACGTCCTGCACCTCGACATCGATCCGAAATCGCATCCAGCCTGGACCGGCGGTCAGCAGCAGATCGTGGATCGCGGCGGCCGTGTGTCACGTTTCCAGAAGAAATTCTCAGGCTTCCTGAAGACCGACGAAAAGAAATAAGCTCGACTGGATTTGCGTCTATAAAAACCCCTGCGGGCTGCGGGGGTTTTTCGCGTAGGACGACGAGCGCATTTGTTCAGGCGCTTTCTGCCTCGAAAGCGGCTTTCAAAAGGCCAAGCTGGCGCTCAACTGGATTGGTCGCCACCGGACGATCGACCGCATTCTGACTGTAAATGGTAGCGTCGAGACGGCGCACCTTCACGTAGAGTTTCTGCGAGCGCTCGATCAGCTCGCGAAGCTGCGGCGGCAGCAACGCGATGTTGCTGGCGTCGTGCGAGTCCACGCTCGAAAGCTTGACTTTACTTTTTTCCTTGCTTGCTTGGGCGAGCGACATCTCGCCTTCCTTCACCGCGCGATGCAGCAGGAGCCACGAAGCAAGCTGCATCAACCTAGTGGTAAGGCGCATGCTCTCCGTTGCGTAGGCGAGTGCGCCGGCACGCTCAAGCTTTTTGGATTGCTGGCGGCCCGAGCCGTCGAGATAAGTTGCAGTCTCTTCGACCAGAGCCATCCCGTCTCGAAAAAGATCCGCAAATGCCTGCGACCCGGCGAGCCGCTCGCCAAACGACACGGGTTGCGTTTCGCTTAACGGCTTTTCGGACATAACGCGCCTCATACTGACGCGGAGCAGGTACGCGCTCCGTATACGATTGAGTAAGCATGCGCGTCGAGATCGGCCCTGTCTAGACACGCGTATGGTTAACGTCGATTTATAGTTGTTGCGCAAATTGCAGACGTCGCGATCACGCTTCTTTTTGACCCATATTGGGACAAAAAAGAGCCGCCGTTGCCGGCGGCTCAAGGTGATAACAGGGAGGCGTCAAACAGAGTGGACAGGAGCCACTCAATGTCCACATGAAGATGGACAATGCCAGTAATCGTCGAGAAAGCTTAACGACAGTTTAAGGACTTGCGCGCAATGCCAAAATATTTTTAACGCCGCCCCAGCACCTGAGCACCGTCGATCCGCATCACCGTTTGAAAAATTGATCGGCAGCCGCGCGCGACGCGTGTTTCTCCTTCATATCCGCCTCGAGCCGGTTGATTTCGTCGTGCAGCAGCTGCACCCGTTGGCGAAGCTCTTCGACAGAAAGCAATGTGAGGTCCTGCCCGATCTCGTGCGCGACCTTCTTTTTTGGTTTGTCATCTTCGTCGACCGCCGGCATGGATTCCTCCTAATGGATGAAATTTAGCACCACGGCCACAGTTGTCACATTGCTGTAGCCCGCCTAGACAGGACATCCGTCGTAAAGACAATTCAGGCTTAGAGGCATTGGGGAACCGATGGCTGCGCTCCCAACGACAATGACCGCGATTGGCATCAAGGCTGCCGGTGGCCCGGACATGCTTGTGCCCGAGCAGCGACCTCTGCCGGTGCCCGGCACTGGTGAAGTTCTTGTGAAGGTCGCCGCCGCCGGCGTGAACCGTCCCGACGTCATGCAGCGCATGGGGCTTTACCCGCCCCCGCCCGGTGCACCGGATATTCCCGGACTCGAGATCGCCGGCGAGATCGTGGCGCTTGGCCCCCAGGTCAAACGCTGGAAACTCGGTGATCGGGTCATGGCGCTCGTAGTCGGTGGAGGCTACGCCGAATACTGCACCGCGCACGAAAGTCACGCACTGCCTGTCGCCGGTCTGTCGATGATCGAAGCGGCGGCAGTACCGGAAACCTTTTTCACTGTCTGGCACAACGCATTCGAGCGCGGCGGTCTCAAGAAGGGCGAGACATTGCTGATCCACGGCGGCACGTCGGGTATCGGCACCACCGCGATCCAGCTCGCCAAAGCCTTCGGCGCGCGCGTCGTCACGACCGCCGGCTCGCCGGAAAAATGCGATGCCTGCCGCAAACTCGGCGCCGACGTCGCCATCAACTATAGAACCGAGGATTTCGTGGCGGCCACCAAGGCGGCTACCGAGGACAAGGGCGCCGAGGTTGTTGTGGACATGGTGGGTGGGGACTACATCGCGCGCAACTACGAAGCCGCCGCGGTTGAGGGGCGAATCGTGCAGATCGCTTTTCAGGGCAGTCCAAAGGCGACTGTCGACTTCCGCCGAATCATGCTCAAGCGGCTGCACCATACCGGCTCGACCCTGCGCGCCCGATCCGTAGCGGATAAAGGCGCTATTGCGCGCGCCGTCGAGGACCACGTGCTCCCCCTGCTATCGGCCGGAAAGGTGAGGCCGGTTATCTACAAGACTTTTTCCTTGCAAGATGCGGCGGGAGCCCATCGGCTTATGGAAAGCAGCGCTCACATCGGCAAAATCGTGCTAACGTGTTGACTGATCGTCCGTTTCCAAAAAAGCCGCGAAATCGGCGTAATATCGGAATTAAACCGGGGTCAGGTGCGATTGTTTGGCAATTTTCACCGTCGGCGAGGCCATAGCCCTGGGCTGCAAGGCGATGCCACGGACGGGGGTCCCATTTTGGCTATAACGCGTGGGCTGACGGCTGTAGCGGTCGTGATCGCCGCTTCGCTGCTGGCGGGCCAGACCGCACGCGGGGTGGAAGCGGTGAACGTGCGCCTCGACGCCGCCGCTATCGATTTGACCGCGGCAACTGACCTGCAAAAAACCGAAGGTGACCGCATCCAGGTGTCGACCGCGCCTGGTCCTGATGGAATTGTCCGACGCATTGAGGTGCGCGCGCGTGAAGGTAATAACAACTGGGCGGTCATCGCGCTTACCAACAATAGCGACGAGCAGATCGATCGGCTGATCGTCGTGCCACACTACCGCATGGTTGGGTCGGGGCTGTTCTGGCCAGATCTCGGACTTTCGCGCATCGCAGCTATCACACCTTCAACCGGCGACCGCCCGGTGCGTCAGGAAGGCAGCACCGCGGACATTTTCCGTATCACACTCGATCCCGGAACGGTGATCACGCTCGTCGCCGAGCTGCGGACCGAAAATCTTCCGCAGATCTACTTGTGGGAGCCCGACGCCTATAAGGACAAAGTCAATTCCTTCACTCTGTACTACGGCATCGTCATTGGCATCGCAGGTCTGCTCGCGTTGTTCCTCACCATCCTGTTCGTGGTGAAGGGCTCGATCATGTTTCCGGCCGCCGCCGCGCTCGGCTGGGCGGTGTTGATCTATATCGGGATAGACTTCGGCTTCTGGGGCAAGGTCTTCGATATGTCGGCCGGCGCCGAGCGCGTCTGGCGCGCGTGCGGCGAAGCCATCCTGTCGGCGACGCTGTTGGTGTTTCTGTTTGCCTATCTCAATCTGTCACGCTGGCATGTGCGCTACGCCCATATCACGATTGCCTGGCTGGCCGCTCTCGCGGCGCTAATCGCCGTCGCAGTGTTCGATCCTGCGGTTGCTGCCGGCATCGCGCGAATGTCGCTCGCCGGCATCGCCGTGCTTGGATTTGCGCTTGTCATATATCTATCCACGCACGGCTTCGATCGCGCCGTGCTATTGATCCCAACCTGGCTGTTGCTCGTCGTGTGGACGACGGCCGCTGGGCTGGCGGTCACCGGCCTCGTGACCAACGACATCATCGGCCCTGCCCTGCTCGGCGGCCTAGTGCTCATCGTGATGTTGATCGGCTTCACTGTGATGCAGCACGCGTTCGCGGGCGGCATCACTCACGGCATCGTCTCCGATGTTGAGCGCCGCGCGCTCGCTTTGACAGGCGCCGGCGACCTGATCTGGGACTGGGACGTTTCGGCCGACAAGGTTTTCACGAGCCCGGAAACAGAGAACATGCTGGGCTTGAAACGGGGCAGCCTGGAAGGGCCGGCGGCAGCGTGGCTCGAGGTGCTGCACCCGCTTGATCGCGACCGTTTCCGCGCATCGCTCGATAGTGTCGTCGAGCAACGTCGCGGTCGCCTAACCCAGGACTTCCGGCTGCGCACAGTCGAAGGAAACTATCTTTGGTTCGCGCTCAAGGCGCGGCCGGTGGTTGGCTCAGATGGCGAAGTTGTGCGGGTCGTCGGCACGCTGACCGACGTGACTGATTTCAAGACGGCCGAGGACAGGCTGCTGTACGACGCGGTTCACGACAATCTCACCGGCCTGCCCAATCGCGAGCTTTTCATCGATCGCTTGGAGGCGGCGTTGGGTTTCGCACGTGCCGAGCCGCAGATCCGTCCGTCGATCGTCGTGATTGATCTCGATCGCTTCAAGCAAGTCAATGATTCCGTCGGCATGGCAGTAGGCGATTCGATCCTGCTCACCGTTGCGCGCCGCCTCGGGCGCTTGCTCAAGCCGCAGGATACGCTGGCGCGCCTCTCCGGCGATCAGTTCGCGCTCATCGTCCTCTCGGAGCGCGAACCGGCCCGCATTGTTGCTTTTGCCGAAACCATCCGCCGTACGTTGCGTGCACCTATTGCCTTCAACGATCGCGAAATCTTTCTCACCGCGTCGATAGGCCTCGCTCTCGCCGAAAACCAGACCAACCGGACCGAGGAAGTGCTCAAGGATGCCGAGCTCGCGATGTACTACGCGAAACGCATCGGCGGCGACCGCATCGAGATCTTCAAGCCGGCCATGCGATCCCGCAAGACCGACCGTTTGACGATGGAATCGGAATTGCGCCGCGCAATTGAACGCGAAGAAATCAAGGTCCTGTATCAACCGATCGTAAGGCTGGAGGATCGCGCGATAGCCGGTTTTGAAGCCCTCGCGCGCTGGGACCACCCCAAGCTTGGCCGCCTGTCGCCGGCGGAATTCATCACCATCGCCGAGGAAATCGGACTGATTGTCGACCTCGGTCTCTTCGTGCTCGACCACACCGCCCGCCAGCTGGGACAGTGGCAGGCGGCGACGCGGACACGCGAACCAGTTTTCGCCAGCGTGAATGTTTCTTCACGGCAGTTGTTGCGTCACGACCTAATTCAGGATTTGCGCAATGTTCTGGGGCGAACCGCCTTGGCCCGCGGCACGCTCAAGCTCGAGGTCACCGAATCCCTGGTGATGGAAAATCCAGAACACGCCGCGCAGATGCTAACGCGCATCAAGGAGCTCGGCGCTGGCCTGTCTCTGGACGATTTCGGCACCGGCCATTCTTCGCTTGCCTATCTGCAGCGTTTTCCTTTCGACACGATCAAGATCGACCAGTCATTCGTGCGCACCACCTCGCGCGGTACGCGACCTGTCATCCTTCGCTCCATCATCGCACTGGCACATGACCTGGGGATGGAAGTGGTGGCGGAAGGCGCCGAAACTGATTCCGACGCGGTCGAGCTCTACCAGCTGGGATGCGAATACGCACAGGGCTTTGCTTTCGGCGAACCAATGACCGCCGATAGCGCGCGCGACCTGCTGATCGACAAGCCGACAAGGCTGCGCGCGCTCAAGATTGCATCGGAATAACCGCCCGAAACTGCGTCTTCGCCAGACCGTTGCAAATCAGCGGAAGCCGCTGATTT
>Ga0066903_100003157_pt1 | contig 13324 bp, 14 predicted proteins | sample PanSoiMetaGPlot1_FD_67491 | JGI IMG/M metagenome (GOLD analysis project Ga0066903, IMG submission 67491) | Tropical forest soil microbial communities from Panama analyzed to predict greenhouse gas emissions - Panama Soil - Plot 1 (version 2) | ecosystem: Environmental > Terrestrial > Soil >... | reverse complement strand
GTCGCAGTCGGCGAAGTTGGGGTTGCAGTTGAGGCCGCAGACGCTGGAGGTGCACTTGGCGGAGGAGACGTTGGCGCCGGAGGAGGGGCAGATGTTGCCGCAGGAGCCGCAGTTGCTGGCGTTGCTGGAGGTGCTGGTCTCGCAGCCGTTGGCGACGTTGTTGTCGCAGTCGGCGAAGTTGGGGTTGCAGTTGAGTCCGCAGGTGCCGGAGGTGCACTTGGCGGAAGAGACGTTGGCGCCGGTGGCCGGGCACTGGTGGCCGCATGAGTTGCAGTTGAGCGTGTCGATCCGGAGGTCGGCCTCGCAGCCGTTGGCGGGCGTCGCATCGCAGTCGCCGAAGTTGGGATCGCAGACACACGCGAGGCTGGCGCTGCAGGACTCGTGGCTGGCGCACTCGGACGTCATGCGGCACTGGCCGACGATGCAGGCGCCTGCGTCGCAATAGAACATGTTGCTGCCGTAGGCGGCCATGCAGGCGGCGTCGCTGCCGCACGGGCCGCACGTGTTCTGGGCGGTGCAGATCCCCTTCATGTCGCCGGCCTGCATGCAGCCGGTGTTGACGACGCAGATCGACCCGGTGCCGCCCGTGCCGCCGCTGCCGCCGGCCCCCGCGCTGGAACCTGCGGCGCCTGCGCTGCCGCCCGTGCCCGCGGTGCCGCCGGTACCCGCGGTGCCGCTGGCGCCGGCGGTCGAACCGCCGGTGCCCCCGCTGGAGCCGCCCGTGCCCGCAGTGGAGCCGCCGGTCCCTGCGGTGCCGCCCGCGCTGCCCCCGGTTCCGGCGCCGCCCGTGCCCGCGCTGCCACCCCGGCCACCGTTTCCGGTCACGCCACCGGTGCCCGCCGTCGCGCCTCCTGTCGCGCCGCCCGCGCCCGCCGTCGCGCCGCCCGCGCCCCCGGCGGATCCCCCTGCGCCGCCTGTCCCGCCGCCCGTGCCCGCCGTCGCACCGCCCGTGCCTGCGGTCGCGCCGCCCGCGCCTGCGGTCGCACCGCCCGCGCCTGCGGTCGCACCGCCCGCGCCTGCGGTCGTGCCGCCGGAGCCCCCGCCGTGGCCGCCGCTCCCGCCGCGGGCGCCTGAGCCGCCTCGCCCGTCACCTCCGCCCTTGCCGGCGCCGCCGTCCGGCCCCGACGAGTCGCCGCCGCAGCCCCAGAGCGTCGTCACCAGGACGAGCGCGCTCGCCATGGAGATCAACCTCGTTCGGGACCCTGCGATCTGTGTCATCGGCGCGCTCCTGACAGTGGTGGGGGCCGCCACTTTATCAGCGGCGCTCACCGATCGGGAACGGGCAATCGCGCCGGCCTCAAGCGCGACCGGTAGGCGCGGGGCTCATGTGACAGGTCGTGGTCGGCGTGAGACGATTGCGCCGTGGCTTATCGGCGGCGTTTTCGTGCTCCATCGCCAGCCGGCGTGCTGCTCCTGCTGGTGCCGCTCGCGACGACGTGCGCCGGCTCGCCGCCCGCCCCGCCCGAGGGGATGGCGCGGCTGATCGTCAAGTGCTGCCAGCTGGTCGGCGGCACGCCCGAGGCGCCGGATTGCCGCCCGAACCGCACGCTCGACCACGCCGCGGTGATCATCGACGGCGCGGAGCGCGGCACCTGCGCCAACTGGCGCGGCAAGGGCTCCATCTTCGCGACGGGCCGGCACGTGATCCAGGTGCGCGTCCCGCTGGACGGGCCGCTGGAAGAGGGCGAGTGCTGCGTCGACGCCGGCGCCTACGTCACGTTGCACGCGGGCGACGTCATCACCCAGCAGGTCGGTCTGAAGGCGATGAAGTCGTCCGACTGATCGGCCGTCAGCCGCGCGAGAATCGGTATGTCCGCTGGACGACGACCTCGGCGTCGCGCGCGCGCTGCGGGAACTTCCAGTCGGCGAGCACGCGCTTCGCGCACGCCGCGACCTCCAGATCGGTGTCGACGGCGGACAGTGCCTCGGCCTCGCGCACGCGACCGCTCTTGTCGATCGTGAACTGCACGACCACCGTTCCCGCGGCGACCTTCGCGGGCGGCAGCCGCCGCCGGCGCGCCACCTCGATGCGGCAGTCGGCGACGGCGCCGTCGGTGCGTTGAAGCTCCGCGTCGGTGGCGCCGCCCGGACGCGCCGGGAGCGCGGCCGCCGCTACGGCGGCGTCATCGTCTTCCAGTCGCGTCGCGGCCAGCTGCGGATCGCGCGTGCGCTCGGGCGCGCCCGCGTCCGGCACCCCGGGCGCGATCCGGCCGCCGGATCGTGGCGTCAGTGTCCCGACCCGCCCCGTTCCGCGCAACTTCGTGTCCAGGCCCGTCAGACCATCCGCCCACGTCCACCTCGAAACCGCGACGCCAGCGGTGATCGCAAGAATCACCCATTCCGTTCGTTTCATCCCGCTCCCCGCGCCGATGCCGGCCCCGATCGTCAGAGCAATCGGCTGGCCACCCCGGCAATTCGCGGAACGCGCCGCCCGCGCATTACCATTTCGGTACGGGGAGGGCCCTCGCCGCGCGCGCAGGTGTTACCGACCTGGGAACCGATCCGGCCGATGCGATAGCTTGGGGGCATGCCCACGCTGCCCGAATTGACCGCCGCCCTTCGCGCCTTCGTCGCCGAACGCGACTGGGCGCAGTTTCACGATCCGAAGAACCTGGCGATGCTGGTGGCGTCCGAGGCGGGCGAGCTGGTGGCGGAGTACCGCTGGGTGCGCGGCGAGGACGCGGACGCGCATTCGCGCGCCGCCGAATCGCGCGCGCGGATCGCTGCCGAGATCGCGGACGTCGGGATCGCGCTGCTGCTGCTCTGCGATCGCATCGGGCTCGACATCACCCAGGCGATCGCGGACAAGGTCGCGGCGAACGCCGTTCGCTATCCGGTCGAGGCGTCGCGGGGCCGCTCGGAACGACCGACGTGAAACGTCACGGCGACTTCTGGCCGCCGCAGGGGCAGTGCGAATCGACGTCGCACTGGAAGGTGTTGTTCGCGATCCCGATCGGCGACTTCGGATCGCCGAACAGGGGGATCAGCTTGCCGGGCGGGCCGCCTTCCAGCGCCGTCTTGTAGATGGGGGCGCAGACGCCCTTCCAGTCGGGGGCGGCCGCGCACCTGGCCAGATCGTTGTCGCCGCACAGACATTTGTTGGGGTCGTGGCCGTCGGCGCAGTTCTGGCTGCGGATGCAGCGGAGGATGTTCTCGCAGTTCGATCGCAGGGTCGGGTCCTCGAACCCGCAGCAACCCTTCTGGCCGTTGACCTTGATGTTGCCGCTGGCGACGGGCGTGACGTAGTGGGGCGCGCAGAACGGCTCCTTGGTCGTGTCGCGGCACGCGCCGCAGGCGGCGCCGCCGACGTCGACGCACGCGCCGCCCCCAGAGCTGCCCTTCTTGCAGCCGCTGCCGCTCACCCCGGCCGCAGCCACGATGGTCGCCGTGAGGATCAGTCTCGTCGTCTTGTTGCGCCAGCTCATGACCGGCGCATCCTGGCCGAACCGCCGCCGCCGTGAAAGCAGGAACGGCCGGGTCTCCGAATTCCGGAGACTGGGCGCGGCGGTGGGTTACGCTTCACTGGCGACCGACGATCCGGAAAGGCCATCCGTGCGCGTCCAGCTGCTCTCCGACCTTCACTTCGAGTACGACGAAGACGGCGGGGAGGCGTTCGCGCGCAGCGTCGAGGTGGCCGGCGACGTGCTCGTGCTGGCGGGCGACATCCTGCCGCTGCTCTCGCCGGATCGGGTCCGGTCGGCGCTGGGCTGGTTCTGCGCGCGCTTCGCCCACGTCGTGTTCGTGCCCGGCAACCACGAGTACTACCGGACCTCGCCGGCCGAGGGCGACGCGGTGCTGACGGCGGCGGCGGCCGCGCTCCCCAACCTGCACGTGTTGAATCCGGGCGTGGCGCTGATCGAGGGCGCGCGCTTCGTCGGCGCGACGATGTGGTTCCCGCTCACCGACGATGAGCAGAAGTACCGCGGGTTCCTGACCGACTTCGCGCTGATCCGCGGTTTCCTGCCGTGGGTGCACGAGACGCACGCGGCGCAGCTGGCGTTCTTGCGGGCGAACGTGCGCGACGGCGACGTGGTGGTCACGCACCATCTGCCGCATGCGAAGAGCACGCCGGCGATGTTCGCGAACTCGCCGCTGAACCGGTTCTTCGTGGCGGGCGACGCGCCGGAGCTGCTGGAACGGGCGGGCGCGCGCCTCTGGCTTCACGGCCACGCGCACGCGCCGCGAGACTACGTTGTCGCCGGCACGCGCGTCGTCTGCAATCCGCGCGGCTACCCGCACGAGCGGCGAAAGCCGCCCGTCGACCTCGGCCTGGCCATCGAGGTGCCCCCGAGCGCGCCCCCGACCTAGGTGGCGTGGGGGCGCGTCCGGCGGCGTTTCCGGGGCGGATGGCCGCCGGGCGGGTGCGGGTCGACCGGCACCGTCGAGAGCAGCGCGGCGGTCAGGACGGCGACGACGTCCTGCGCGCCCCTTCGATCGAGAATGACGGAGAGATCGCCAACGCCCAGCGCGAACGTCTGCGCCCAGAAGGACACACGCGCCACGCCCTGTCGGAACTGGCGGCGGCGGTGTTGGGACATGCTGGCGGTCGCGGGCTGGCTGCGGTGGCTGAAGGATCGACAGGACGACAGGCGTCGACCACTCCAACGGCGACGCCCACCGAAATTCCCGTCGGAGATTCGACCCGCACGACGACCTCGTCAAGTACTTGCTACCCTGCATCGTGTGCTCGGCGTCCGCCGCCGCCGGAACGCCGAAAACTGTGACGCTGGTCGCTTTCAGACACGCACCTCGCGTACGGGCGGCTCGCCCCGGATCCATCGACGAATGTTGTCGACGGTGGTCTCGGCGATCGCGCGCAGCGCGGGCTCGGTGAAGTAGGCCTGGTGCCCGGTGATGACGACGTTCGGGAAGGTGAGCAGTCGGGCGAAGACGTCGTCGGCGATGATCTCGCCCGAATGGTCGCGCCCGAACAGGCTGTCCTCTTCTTCGTAGACGTCCAGCGCGACGCCGCCCAGCTTTCCGGACTTGAGCGCCTCGACGACCTCGCGCGCGTCGATCAGCGCGCCGCGCCCCGTGTTGACCAGCAGGGCGCCGTCGCGCATCAGCGCCAGCCGATCCTTCCGGATGAGGTGCCGCGTGTCGGAGGTGAGCGGGCAGTGCAGGGTGACGATCTCCGCCTCGGCCAGCAGCGCCTCGAGCGGCACGTAGCGCCCGCCCACCGCCGTGACGGCCGGGTTCTCGCGCGGGTCGTGGGCGAGCACGCGCGCGTCGAAGCCGGCCAGGATCCTGGCCACCACCGCGCCGATCTCGCCGGTACCGACGACGCCGACGGCGCGGCCGTGGATCTCGCGCCCCAGCAAGCCGTCGAGCGCGAAGTTGCCCTCGCGCACGCGGTTCCAGGCGCGGTGAATCTTGCGATCCAGCGCCAGGATCAGCGCCAGCGTGTGCTCGGCGACGGCGTGGGGCGAGTAGGCCGGCACGCGCACGACGGTCACGCCCAGGCGCGCGGCGGCCGCGAGGTCGACGTTGTTGAAGCCGGCGCAGCGCAGCGCCACCAGCCTGGCGCCGCCCGCCGCCAGCACGCGCAGCGCCTCGGCGTCGAACTTGTCGTGCACGAACCCGCACACGGCCGCGCAGCCGGCCGCCAGCGGCGCGGTCGCCGCCGTCAGCGCGGCTTCCAGATAGCGCGGCTCGAACACCGGGCCGTCGGCGCCGCCCGCGGCCGCGTTCGCCGCGTCGAGGAACGCGCGGTCGTACGGCCTCGTGTCGAAAACCGCGAGCGTCGGACGGCCGGGCATGGTACGCGACTCTACCCTGAACCTTCCCGACCGCCGCCGGCATCCCCATATCCACTTTCAGCCCGACACACGGCTCACGCGAAAGGACCTCCCATGCGCGCCATCGTCCTGCCCGAGTACGGTCCCCCGTCGGCGTTCCAGGTACAGACCGTCCCCGATCCGAAAGCGGGCGCGAACGAGATCGCCGTGCGCGTGGCCGGCGCCAGCATCAATCCAATCGATTGGAAGCAGCGGAGCGGCGCGCTTCGGCAATACTTTCCGCTGAAGCTGCCGGCGATCCTGGGGCGCGACGTGGCGGGCACGGTCAGCGCGGTCGGGCAAGGCGTGACGGCGTTCGCGGTCGGCGATCGGGTGCTCGGGCGCGTGCCAGGCGGCGGCTACGCCGAGATCGCCGTCGGGCCCGTCGCCGGCTGGGCGCGCGTTCCCGAAAAGATGGACCTGGCGGGTGCCGCCGCGCTGCCGCTGGTCTTGCTGACGGGCGCGCAGCTCGCCGAGGAGGCCGCCGACGCGGGCGCGGGCGAGGTCATCCTGGTCACCGGGGCGACCGGCAGCGTCGGGCGCGTGGCGGTGTTCGCGGCGAAGGCGCGCGGCGCGAAGGTCTGGGCCGGCGTGCGCGGCAAGCACCGCGCCGAGGCGGCGAAGCTGGGCGTCGACGGCGTCGTCGCGCTGGAAGACGACGCGGAGATCGCCAGGCTGCCGACGCTCGACGGCATCGCGAACACCGTCTTCGGCGACGCGATCCAGAAGGTCCTGGGCAAGCTGAAGCCGGGCGGAAAGATCGGCAGCGCCGCGGGCGAGCCGGCGGGCGCCAAGGAACGTGGGTTCGCCGTCAAGGCCATTCTCACCCACGACGATGCCAAGCGGCTCGGCGAGCTGGCCCAGGCGGTGGCCGACGGCAAGCTCGCCGTCCCGATCGCGAAGCGCTTCCCGTTCGCGGAGGTGCGCGCGGCGCACGAGCTCGCCGAGTCGGGCGCGGGCGGCAAGGTGCTGCTGGTGCCGTGAGCGGCGGGAATAGATCGGCGCCCCGGCCCATTCGTGGCTGCATGACGGATGAGCCGGCGCCCTCGCCGCGACGGTGGCCGCGGCGCGCGCGGCGGGCCGGGCTGGCGGTGGTGACGGTGATGGTGGCGTGGGTCGGGCTGGCGATTCACCCCCAGCCGCTCTTCGCGTACAGCCTGCAGCGATCGAACGTGGTGCTCCACGCGCGGGCGCCGCTGCCGCCCCAGGCCGGGCCGCTGCTGGACGACGTCGTCGCGCGCATCGCGCGCTCGCCGATCTACGACGCGGGCCGCACGCACCACGTCTTCCTGTGCGATTCGCCGGCGCTGTTCGCGGTGTTCGCGCTGCCGTGGCACCGCAAGGTCGGCGGGGTGACGCACGTTCACCTGGGCGGCAACGCCTTCCTTCGCCCGTCGAGCATCGAGCGCGGGCGGCTGATCGGGCCGTCGGGCGACGACAAACCGGGCGAGCGGACGCTCGCCTACTTCATCGCCCACGAGGTGACACACGCGATGACCGGCGATCGCGTCGGCCGCTGGGGCTACCACGGCCTGGCGGCGTTCCAGACGAGGGCTACGCGGACTATGTCGCGTTCGCGCGACCGCCGCCGTTCGATTTCGCGGACGGGCGGGCGGCGCTGGATCGCGATGCGCCGGAGATGGACGTGCGCCGATCGGGACTGTACCGGCGCTACGAGCTGATGGTCGCCTGGCTGCTGCAGCGGCAGGGCGTGTCGGTCAATCAGTTGCTCGCGCGGCGGATCGACCCGGCGGCGACGCTGGCGGCTTTGCGCGCGGACCGGCTAGACGACGGCCCCTCACCCTAGCCCTCTCCCCGCCTGGCGGGGAGAGGGGATAAGATCGCGCGGTGGTCCGCCTCGCCATCTTGACGGTCGCGATCGCCGCGTGCGCCGCGACGAAGCCGTCGACGATCGCGCCGTCATCGGGATCTGCCGACGAGCCGTTTGCGGTCTGGCCGCCGCGCATGCCGTCGGCGATCGATCTGGACAAGGTGCCGCTCGGAAAGTGGGCCGAGTACGAGGAGACGTACCTCGGATCCGTCACGATCAAGGAACGCGTGGCACTGGTGGGTCGGGGCGCGGACGGCGCCACCATCGAAACCACGACCGTGATGCCGTCCGGCGACAAGACGGTTTTCGCGAACGTGTTCGTGCCCCGATCCGGCGGCGGCGGGATGGAGATCGCCCGCAGCGTCTTCCAGGTCAGCGACGCCGATCCGATGGAGTCACCGCCGGTGCCGCCGTCGCAGCAGCCGTACCCACGCGTCGATCCGGGCAAGCTCGTCGGCATCGACACGATCAAGGTCCGCGCCGGCACGTTCCGCGCGAAGCACTACCGCGACCGGACCGCCTACGGCGAGCAGGTCGACTTCTGGATCGACGACAGCGTCGGGCCGATCGGCCTCATCCAGCTGCAAGCGGAGCAGAAGCAGCACCCGGCGATCCGGGCCGGATTCACGTTTCAGCTCGTCGCGGCCGGCAGCGACGCCATCCAACAAATTACGAAAGCTCCGTTACCGTTCGACCCGTCGCTGTTGAAGAAGCGCGGCCTGCCGTGGACACGCGAGGCGCGCGTCGGGCCGCAGCCGCCGGCGAAGGTGGTTCGATGAGCGACGTCGGACGACATCGCGCCTTCGGCCTACATCGATGTCGTTTCCAGCGGGGCGTAGACTTTCACGCGAGGTCACATGCTCCGTGCCGGCGCGTTGACGCTTGCCACGGCGCTCGCCGCGTGCGCCGTGCCTGTGCAGCAGCAACAGCTGCAGCCAGCTGACCGCCCGCCGACTGCCCGCGAGTCCGCATCAAGCACGACCGCCGCGGCGGACGAGCCGACGAGCGCCGCCCCACCGCCGACGGCCGGCGCCATCTGGCCACCCCGGATGCCGGCCGCGGGACACTTCGAGGAGGTCCCGCTCGGCAAGTGGGCCGAGTACCAGGAGACGTATCTCGGCGCGACGACGATCAAGGAGCGCGTCGCGCTGGTCGCGCGCGAGGCCGAGGCGGTCACGCTCGAGACCACGACCGAGACGCGGCCGGGCGACAAGACCGTGTTCGCGACGGTGTTCGCCGGCAAGAACGACAGCTGGCGCGTCACCAGCAACGTGTTCCAGGTCGACGACGAGGACCCGATGGAGGCGCCGGCGGCCGCTCCCGCGCAGCAGCCCTACCCGCGGGCCGATTCGAAGAAGTTGATCGGCACCGAGCTGGTCAGCGTGCGCGCGGGTCTGTTCAAGGCGAAGCACTATCGCTACCGGACCGCGTACGGCGAGCGCGTCGACTTCTGGATCGACGACAGCGTTCCGCCGATCGGCCTCGTCAAGCTGGAAGCCGAACAGAAGCAGCACGCCGGCTTCACCGGCGGCTTCACGTTCGAGCTGATCCAGACCGGCAGCGGCGCGATCCCGCAGATCACGAAGCCCGCGCGCCCGTTCGACGCGACGTTGCTGGAGCGGCGCGGTGTGCCGTGGTCGCGGCAAGCGCGCGTCGGCCCGCAACCGCCCGCGAAGATCGTGCAGTAGCGGCCGGTCGGGACGCCGCCGGCGAGTCGTGCGATGATCCGCGCATGCGGCGCGCGCCGGTCACTTTCGCGATCGTCGCCTGCCTCGGGGGCACGGCGTGCGGGCCCGATCTGCCCGATCGGATGTGGCGATCGGACAACGTCCGCTACTTCTCGCGCGCCGACGACGACAGCGTCTGTCCCGCGATCCTCGACGAGCTCGAGCTGCACGGCCAGGCGATCGCCGACCTGCTGATGCTCCATTACCGAACCCCCGTCAGCTATTACAAGTTCAACGGGACGGACGACTTCACCCAGCACGCCGAGTGCGGGCCGGCGGCGTCGGCGTGCGCACCCAACGCGACCGTGCGCTCGCCCGTCGACTTCGATCGACACGAGCTGGTTCACGCTTACCTGTCGCCGCACGGCCGACCCCCCTGGCTGCTGGCCGAGGGGGCAGCGGTCGCGCTGTCGTGCCAGAGCGTTCCGCGCCCGACCGGATCGTGGCGCGACGCCTACGCGCTCCCTCACGATGACCCGGCGCTCTACGCCGCCGGCGGCTGGCTGGTCGGCTACCTGCTGAAGATGTATCCGGCCCGGTACCTCCCCTGGCTGTACGCCGCGGTGGCGATCAATGCGACGGCCGATCAGTTCGCGCAGGCGTTCAAGGACATCTACTGCGTCGATCCCGATCCGAAGAACTGCCACGATCTCGACACCGTCTGGGCTGCCGCCATCGGCGGTTCGACGCAGCCGATGCGCTGTCCCTGGGAGTGCGGCCGGCCGCAGTTCGCGGCCGACGGGCAGCCGCACGCGCTGACACCGATCTGCAGCGGCGGCAGCCTGCAGATGACGGTCGACGTGCCGAGTGCGGGCCTGTCGCGCTGGCAGATCGACGGGGCGGGGTCATTCAAGCTGCAGACCTGCGACGGCAGCGACGCGCCGCTCGGGTCCGTCCTGGGGACGCCCGGTCCGAGCGAGCTGCTGGCGCCGGTGAGGGCCGGGACTTACTTCATCGACGCGGCGACGGACACCGGCGGCACGCCGGCGCTGTCGGGCAGCGTGACGATGGGCGAGGGGCTGTCGTGGACCGATTGCTTGACGGCGCCCGCGCTGGCCGACGATCTGTCCGGGCTGGCGTCGCTGACGCTGTTCTATCCGAGCAGCGTCACACCGCAGTTCACCATCCTGCCGACCGGCACCGGCCACGACGGCCGGCCGCAGACGTTGCAGGTGTCCTCGTTCGACGCGTCCACATCGGCTGCGCTGTGCCCGAGCTGCGATACGCAGACCTGCGTGCCCACCCTCGCGGGAAAACCGTCGTCGTCGACGGGCACGTCCGTCGGCCAGGTGGTGAGCGTTCCGGCCGGCGCCGCCGTGACGGCGACGTTCTCTTGGCCGTGAATCCCGCACGGCTTGCGCGGTCCGGAAAAATCCGCGCGATCAGCTGAGCCGCGACGAGCTCAGCCTGGCGATTTCGCACGAGCGGGCTTGCGCACTGCGGGGCTGCCCCGAATGATTGACTGCCCCGCGCCCCAGCCTCTGCGCGGTGAGAAGTCTTGGCAAGCCGTCGCGACAAAAAACAGAAGCAGCAGTCCGGAACCAGATTCACGCGACGCGAGGCTCTTCAAGCGGGGCTCGGCCTGGGTGTGCTGGCCGGTGCGGCGGCGGCGTGCGGTCCCGTTTCGAATCGTTGTGCGGGCGGACCGCGCGGGCCGGCCGACGGCGTGGCGAGCGCGCAGCTGGCGGCGATCGACACGATCGTCGTCCTGATGCTGGAGAATCGATCGTTCGACAACTTTCTGGGCGGGCTGCGACTGGATCCGGGCTATGCGTCGGCGGCCGCGGTCGACGGGTTGACCGGCGGCGAGCAGCTCCTGGACGCGAACGGCGCGCCGGTCCAGCTGATGCGGATGGCCGGCAACGGCGCCGCGGATCCCCACCACGACTGGGTGACGTCGCACAAGGCGTGGAACGGCGGGCGCAACGACGGCTTCGTCAGCGCCAACCCCGGCATCCACCAGAACGAGGTGCTGAGCTACTTCGGCGCCGATCAGATTCCATTCCTGTACGCGCTCGCGCGCGAGTTCACGGTCTGCGATCGCTGGTTCTCGTCGGTGATGGGGCCGACCTGGCCGAATCGCTTCTACCTGCACGCGGCGACCGCCGACGGGCACAAGACCAATCGCCCGATGGGATTGTCGCCGCCGCCCACGATCTGGGAACGGATGGCCGACCGCTGCTGGACCGGCAAGAACTACTACTCCAGCAAGCTGCCCTGGTATTCGATCGCGTTCCCGGCCAAGAGCTTTTCGGGTGACGACGCGATCGTCCCCGAGCCGCTGGATCATTTCTACAAGGACGCGGCCCGCGGCGAGCTGCCCAACATCGCCATCATCGATCCCGACTTCGAGGCCAACGACGGCCATCCGCCCCACGATCTCGCGCTGTGCGAGGCGTTCGTCGCCAGCGTCTACCGCGCGCTGGCCGAGAGCCCGCAGTGGTCACGGTCGCTCTTGCTGGTGCTGTTCGACGAGCACGGCGGGTTCTACGATCACGTGCCGCCCCCGGTGACCGACGACCCCAACCCGGAGTTCCGCCAGCTCGGCTTCCGCGTGCCGGCGATCGCGGTCGGGCCGACGGTGCGGCGGCGCGCGGTCGTGTCGACGCCGTTCGAGCACGTGTCGATCGCGGCGACGCTGCGGGCGCGCTTCGGGATCGCCAGCCTGGGCCGGCGGATGGACGCGGCGCGCGACCTCGCATCGGTGCTGGATCCGGCGGCGGTCGTCGGGCCGGCGCCGCTGCTGCCGAAGGTCGCGCTCTCCACCGCGCGCACGCTGAGCGCGCCGATTCGCAAGACCAGCCAGCCGGAGATGCACGCGCTGGCGGCGGCGGGCGGCGTGCCCCACGCGCACGTCGATCCGCGGTCTCACGAAGAACGGATCGCCAGCTGGCTGCGCCTGGCCCAGGAGCTGGATTCGGTCCGGGTGATCGCGTGATCGGCTGGCTGCTGGGGCTGGCGCTGCTGGCCATGCCCGCTGCGGCCGACCTGGACGAGACGACCGTGGCGCGTTCGGCGCCGCCCCCGCCGTCGCTGATGGGGCCGCCGCGCCCGCGCGAGCTGACGCGCGTCGAGACGACCTGGCGGCCGTTCCTCGGGTTCGTCGGCAACAGCTGGGGCGCGATCGGCGAGGCGCGCATCGAGCACTATTTCCGGGCGCCCTTCATGGTCGGTGCCGAGCTGTCGCCGGCGGCGATCGCGTCGGCCGGCGACGGGCTGGGCGCCGTCACGCACGCGCGCGTCATCGGCGCGTTCACCACCGACTTCGTGACGCTGGGCCTGGGGGTCGGCTCGCGGCTGCAGCGCTTCGGATCGAACGGGCTGTCGCTGGCGCCGTCGCTGCGCCTCGGCAGCCTGGACGGCCTGAACTTCGAGCTGACCTACACGCACACGATCGCGCGCAACAAGTACACCGGCCAGCCGCGGGTCGGGTTTTCGAACGCGCTCGCCAAGATCCAGGTGCCGGTCGCGCGCCGGGTGGCGCTGCAGCTGGACGCCGGCCTCAGCCTGGACGCGTGGGCGTTCCTGACGCTCGGCCTGCGCCACCGGCTCTTCGGCGACGGCGGCCGCGGCACCTGGTTCCTGACCGGCGCCTTCGGGCTGGCGTCGGTGATCGACCAGTCGCCCTGCAACTACGACCTGGACGTTCCGTGCGGCGCCTCGGCGACGTCGTACGGTCCGACCGTCTCCGCCGGCGTCGAATACCGTTTCTGATTTCGGATTTCGCCGGCGTCGCGTTAGCCTCGCGTCGTCCGAGCCGAGATGACGACGAGGCGCAAATGGGTGCTGGGGAGCATCGCCTTCATGCTCGCCGTGCTGGCCGTCGCGGGATACACGTTGGAGACGCGTTACGCGATGGGGCAGATGGGGGAGGTCGTTTTCCCGTGGCAGAAAGCGCGGCGGCGGCTGAGGGCGGCACGCGTGATGACCTCGGGAGAGGGCAGCCGGTTCGTGAAGTTCCGGGTCAACGATGATCCGGGGGAACGGGA
>Ga0066903_100003156_pt1 | contig 13325 bp, 10 predicted proteins | sample PanSoiMetaGPlot1_FD_67491 | JGI IMG/M metagenome (GOLD analysis project Ga0066903, IMG submission 67491) | Tropical forest soil microbial communities from Panama analyzed to predict greenhouse gas emissions - Panama Soil - Plot 1 (version 2) | ecosystem: Environmental > Terrestrial > Soil >... | reverse complement strand
CTCGATCCCGATCCGGAGCTCCGTCCGCTCGCCTCGGAGCTGGAGGCGGCTCTCAATGCTCACCTGAACGAGCTCCACGGCGAATTGCTGCCCCCGGTCGAGGGGCCGGACGCCGATCCCGCCCAGCTCCCCCGCCGGCGGCCCCAGCTGGCTCGCACCCTTCCGGCGCTGGGAGTCGCAGCGCTTGGCCTGGCCGCCCTGATCGCCACCGGCGCACCCTTCCCGATCGTCCTGCTGGCGCTCGTCCCGGGATTCCTGGCGCTCGGCCGCCCCCGTCCCGCCTTCGCCATACAGCTTGCGCTGTCGGTGCTCTGGGCCGCGATCGGCGCCGGTCAGCCCGGGGTGGCCGCCCTGATCGCGGTGCTCGGCGCTCCTCTGCTCGCCCCCGCCATCGATCCCGAGGCGATCGCCCTGCCCGGCGCGGCGCCGATTCTCGGCCTCGCCGGACTCGGCCCCGTCTATCCGGCGCTCGCCGGGCTCACCCGGGGAGCGGCGGGCCGTGCTCTCCTCGGCGGGATCGGCTACCTCTGGATCGCGGCCTGGGAGGAGATCGCCCACCGCACCCTGCTCTTTGGGCCGGTGGCCGACGTGCCGGCCGGCTGGAAGGGGTCGGCGAGCACCGCCATCACCGACGTCATCGGGCCCCTGATCGACGGGCAGGTGCTGGCCGGGGCCGGGATCTTCGCCGCGGCCGCCCTCATCCTGCCGGTGCTGGTTCGGGGTCGAACCCCGTTGCTGGACGGCCTCGGAGCCCTGATCTGGGCGGCCGGGCTGCTCACCACCCTGCGCCTCGTGGCAGGCAGCACGAGCCCACCGGGCCTGCTCTTCGGTGCGCTGGTGGCGGCGGCTGTGGCGGCGCTGATGGCCAGAGCGTCCGTGAGGCCGCACCATTTTGGAGCGGAGAGCGAGGCCCGTAGCGACCTCTGAGCGGCGGCCGCTACGGTCGCGTTTGATGCCGAAGGGTCCCGCGACAACTCGATTGGCCCACTAGCATTTCGGCCCGGTATCCGGAGCCGCCGGCGATCAAGTTCATCCTAGGAGTCAGTCATCAGCGTTCTGCGCAACCTTGAAGCTCGCATCGAGGGCCTCGTCGAGGGCGTCTTCAGCCGCGCCTTCAGCTCCGGCGTGCAGCCGGTGGAGATCGCTCGCAAGCTCGCCAAGGAGATGGACGCGCACAAGACCGCGTCGGTCCAGCGTGTCTACGTCCCCAACGAGTACACCGTCTGGCTCTGCCCGGACGACTACGAGCGCTTCAAGGACTATGAGTCCTCCCTGGCCCAGGAGCTCAGCGGGCACCTGCTTGAGCACGCGCGCCATCACGACTACGACCTGCTGACGCGGCCCGTGGTCAACCTCGATCAGGACGAGCGGCTCCGGCTCGGCGAGTTCGGGATCCAGACGCGGCTCGTGCGCCCACCGCAGCGCCAGGGCGCGGAGCCGACCCAGGGCGAGCACGGCCACACGATGGTCTACTCGGCGACCCAGGCCCAGAAGGCGCGCTCGAAGCGCCGGCCCGATGCCGCCTACTCCCAGACCCGGGCGATCGTCTCCGTCGATGACCGCCGCTACGTGCTCGATGGCCCGACCGCGACCCTGGGCCGCTCGAAGGAATGCGACTGCATCATCGACGACCCCAACATCTCCCGCCGCCATGCGGAGCTGCGCCGATCGGACGTCGGGGATTGGCAGATCGTCGACCTCAACTCGACCAACGGGGTCAAGGTGAACGGCCGCCGGGTCGCCAACGCCCGCCTCTCGCCGGGCGATGAGATCACCCTAGGAACCAAGGTCTTCGCGTTCGACATCGAGCAGTGAACGACTCGCTCGAGCCGCTGGCGGTAGCGCTCAAGTTCGGCTTTCTCGCCGTGCTCTTTCTCTTCCTGATCTGGGTGACGCGAAGCTCGCTGCGTGACCTGCGCGGCACCGCCACGCCGGGTTACGAGACGGGCTACCACGACGTCCTCGGTGGTGAGGGGGAGGCCACCGACGCGTTCCTGGTCGTCCAGGAGGGCGGGGGGCTCCACCAGGGCGATCACTTCGATCTCTTCGGCGGGGTGTCGCTGGGGCGTTCCGCCGACGCCGACATCCGGCTCGACGATCGCTACGCGTCGGGCTTCCATGCCCGGGTCTTCAATCGCGGCGGCGGCTACTTCGTCGAGGACCTCAACTCCACGAACGGCACCCTGCTCAACTCCCGCGAATTGCACGGGGAGGCGGAGCTGACCCCGGGTGACGTGATCCGGATCGGCGACACTGAGTTCCGCTTCGAGGTCTCCTGATGCTGACCGTCGCCGAAGAGGCTCATAAGACCGACACCGGCCGCCAGCGCCACGCGAACGAGGACTCCTACTTCGCCCGGGCGCCGGTGTTCGCCGTCGCCGACGGGATGGGCGGCGCCCAGGCGGGCGAGGTCGCCTCCCGCATCGCCGCGGGCGCCTTCGAGCGGAGCGGGGACGCCGCCGCCAACGAGGAGCCCGCCGAGGGGCAGCTCGAGGAGATCGCGCAGCGGGCGAATCGCGAGATCCACCGCCTCGCCCAGGAGGACTCCTCTCGCGCGGGCATGGGGACGACGCTGACCGCCGCGATGGTCCGCGACGACGAGGTTGCGCTCGGGCACGTCGGCGACAGCCGCGCCTACGTCTTCCGCGACGGCCGGCTCAAGCGCCTCACCAAGGACCATTCCCTCGTCGAGGAGCTTCGCCGCCAGGGTCGGCTCACGGAGGAGCAGGCGGAGGAGCACCCGCAGCGCTCGATCATCACGCGCGCCCTGGGACCGGAGCCCGACGTCAACGTCGACACGATGACCTTCCCGGCGCGAGATGGGGACGTCTTCCTGCTCTGCAGCGACGGCCTCACCACGATGGTCTCCGACGACGAGATCGGCGAGATCCTTGGGAAGTCGCGGAGCCTGCGCAGCGCCGTCAAGGAGCTCGTTGACGCCGCCAACCGCGGTGGGGGACGGGACAACATCACGGCCGTCGCCTTCCGGCTTGCCGACGCGGAGGCGATGGAGGGCGAGGAGGGCGCCACGCTGATCGCCCGGACCGCTGAACAGGCCGGTCTCACGGGCGAGCGGGTGCGGGCCGCGACCGACCGAATCAGGGGCCGTGGCCCGATGCCGGCCCCGCCGCGCCGCCGCCGCATCCTCGGCTGGGTGGTGGCCGCGCTGGCGATCGTCCTGGTGGTCGGCGGCGGCTTCCTGCTCGCCCGCTCGGTCTACTTCCTTGGCACGGACGACCAGGGGAACGTCGCCCTGTACAGGGGCCTGCCTTACACCCTGCCGCTCGGGATCAGCCTCTACTCGAAGCAGTACTCCGTCCCCGTGCAGGAGGGGACGCTCTCGGAGGAGCGGCAGAAGGCCGTCACCGGCCACACCCTGCGTGGGAGGGGTGACGCCACGGACTTGATCAATGACATCAAGCTGAGGCCCACGGAGGGGCTGCCGCCGCCGCCCGCGGCGCCGGCGCCCGCCAAGAAGAAAACCGGGGCCCAGAACAAGGGCAAGCAGGCGCAGAAGAGTTGAGCGCCCGCACCCGCGAGCTCTTCGCCCTGATCCCGGCCGCGCTCCTGGTGACGGGCGGTTTCACGGCTGTCCTGATCACCAACTCGGACAAGCTCGGCAATCTGAGCCTCTTCTACGGCGCGTACTTCCTCGCCCTCTGCGTCGTCACCCACATCGTCATCAGGATCCGGCTGCCCGACGCCGACCCGTACCTGTTTCCCCTGGTGGCGGTGCTGGCGGCCTTCGGGATGGTGATGCTCTACCGCCTCGACACGGGACTGGCACGCGACCAGGCCAACTGGTTCGTGCTCGGCCTGGTGCTCTTCTCGGCCACGATCATCTTCCTCCGCGACTACGAGGCGCTGGAGCGCTACCGCTACTTGATCGCGCTCGTCGGAATCGTCCTGCTGGTCATGCCGCGGTTCCTGGGTCATCCCACCAACGACGCCTTCCTCGCGGTCGACATCGGGCCGGTCACCTTCCAGCCGACCGAGCTGGCGAAGATCTGCATCGTCGTCTTCCTGGCCAGCTACCTGAACGAGCGCCGAGAGGTGCTGGTCGTGGGCGCGCGCCGGTTCATGGGGCTCGTGCTGCCCCCGCTGAAGCACCTGGGGCCGTTGCTGGTCGTCTGGGGTGCGGCGATGGTGCTGCTGGTCTTCATCCGCGACCTGGGCAGCTCGGTGATGTTCTTCGGCGCCTTTCTCGCTCTGATCTACGTGGCGACCGGCCGGATCTCCTTCGTGATCATCGGGCTGCTGATGTTCGTCCTGGGGGCCTGGTTCTTCTCCCACACGGCGGCGCACATCCACGAGCGCTTCGAGATCTGGCTCGATCCCTTCAAGGACGCCGGCGGCTCCGGCTATCAGATCGCGCAATCGCTCTTCGCCCAGGCGGACGGCGGGCTCTTCGGCAGAGGCCTGGGCGAATCGCTCGTCCAGCTGCCGGGCGCGACCGGCTGCCATGACTTCCCGGCCTGCGGCGCGATCCTGCCCGCGCCCCACACCGACTTCATCTACGCCGTGATCGTCGACGAGCTCGGCCTCTTCGGGGGCGCAGCCGTCGTCCTGATCTACGCCCTGATCGCGGAGCGCGGCTTCAAGACCGCGATTCTCGCCGAGGACGGCTTCTCGAAGCTGCTGGCAACAGGTTTGACGACGATCCTGGCGCTCCAGGCGTTCGTGATCATCGGGGGGGTCACCAGGGTGATCCCGCTGACCGGCGTCACCCTGCCCTTCATCAGCTACGGCGGCAGCTCGATCGTCGCGAACTTCATCCTGCTCGCACTGCTGCTGATGGTCTCCGACAAATCGAGGCGGAGGGTGCGCCTCCAGGCCGAGGCGGAGGCCGAATGAACCGCCAGATCGTCAAGCTCTTCGGCTTCATCCTGGTGCTGTACGCGCTGCTCTTCGGGTTCACCTCGTATTGGTCCGTGTTCGACTCCAGCTCGCTGAAGGCGAACGTGGCCAACCGCCGCCCCCTGCTGGAGGAGCAGAAGATCAAGCGGGGCGACATCCTCGCCGCCGACGGCACCGTGATCGCCCACTCGACCCCGCAGGGGAAGGGAAACAACAAGATCTACGTGCGCCACTATCCGCTCGGGGCCCTCTTCGGCAATCCGATCGGCTACAGCTTCGTCGACCGGGGCAGGGTCGGCACGGAGCTCGCGCACAACGACGAGCTGGTCGGGAACAAGACCGAGTTCCTCTCGGTCCTGGACCAGCTCCAGGGCCACTCGCAGGTGGGCGACAACCTCACCTCCTCGCTCGACCCGCGGGCCCAGGAGGCCGCCGTCAACGGGCTCGCCGGCCGGCAGGGCTCCGTCGTGGCGATGGTGCCGTCGACCGGCGAGATCCGCGCCATGGTGAGCATTCCGGAGTACAACCCGAACGCCGTCCAGAGCTCGGCGGCCTTCCAGCACCTCAACACGCAGAGGAGCGCTCCCCTTTTCAACCGGGCCACCCAGGGTGGCTATCCGCCCGGCTCGACGATGAAGGTCGTCACCGCGACGGCCGCCCTCGACAGCGGACAGTTCACGCCGAACTCCACTCTCAGCGGGCGCTCCCCGATCGAGATCGAGGGCGTGCCTCTCTCCAACTCGGGCGGGGAGCAGTTCGGCACGATCGACATGACCACCGCCCTGACCAATTCGGTCAACACCTGGTGGGCCCAGGCGGGCGAGAAGCTCGGCAAGGACACGATGTTCAAGTACATGGACCGCTACGGTTTCAACGCCAAGCCGAGACTCGACTACCCCAACTTCCAGCTCGCCGCGAGCGGCGTCTACGAGGGCAACAGGCTGCTCACGCCCAGCGATTCGATCGACATCGGGCGGGTGGCGATCGGCCAGGAGCGCCTGCGGGTGACGCCCCTGCAGATGGCGGAGGTCGCGGCCACCGTCGCCAACAAGGGCGAGCTGATGGAGCCGAGGCTGTGGTCGAAGCTCACCGATCCCGACGGCCGGGTCACGCACTTGGAGCCATCCCGGCAGAGTCGCGTGATGAGCGAGACCACCGCGGCCGAGCTCAACGACATGATGCAGAAGGTGGTCCAGGAGGGAACCGGTACCGCGGCGGCGGTCTCAGGCATCGACGTGGCCGGCAAGACCGGCACCGCGGAGATCTCGAACGGCGTCAACGACGCCTGGTTCATCGGCTTCGCGCCGGCGAGTGACCCCCAGATCGCGATCTCGTGCGTCGTCGAGCACACCAGCGGCTTCGGCGGTCCCACCTGTGGCCCGATCTTCAAGTCGGTCGCCGAGGCCATCCTGAACGGGGGGTCGGGTGGCTAACCCACGCCAGGGGACCACGGTCGACGAGCGGTACCGCCTCGATCGGAAGATCGGCTCGGGTGGGATGGCCGACGTCTGGCTGGCCGACGACACGGAGCTCGACCGGAAGGTCGCGATCAAGATCCTCCACGACCGCTTCGCCCAGGACAAGGAGTTCGTCCAACGGTTCCAGCGCGAGGCCCAGTCCGCGGCCGGCCTCCAGCACCCCAACGTGGTGGGCATCTTCGACCGCGGCTCCTTCCTGGACACCTACTTCATCGCGATGGAGTACGTCGACGGGCCCTCCCTGAAGAACCTCGTCAAGGGCGGGATGAGCACGCAGGACGCGATCGACTTCACGCGGCAGATCCTGAAGGCGGCCCGTTTCGCCCACCGCAAGGGGATCATCCATCGCGACCTGAAGCCGCAGAACGTGCTGATCGACGACGAGGGGCGCGCCCGCGTCGCCGACTTCGGCATCGCGCGCGGTGGTGAGAACTCGGACATCACCGCCACGGGGTCGGTGATGGGGACCGCCCAGTACCTCTCGCCCGAGCAGGCCCAGGGGAAGGAGACGACCAACCGCTCGGACATCTACTCGATCGGCGTGATCCTGTACGAGGCGCTCACCGGCCGCGTGCCGTTCGAGGGGGACAGCGCGGTCGCCGTCGCCCTCAAGCAGGTCTCCGAGACTCCCAGGCGGCCGAGCGCGATCAACCCGAACATCCCGCCCGCGCTCGATGCGGTCGTGATGCGGGCGCTGGCCAAGGATCCCGACGCACGCTTCAATGACGCCGACGCGTTCCTCAAAGCGCTCGACGCGGCGGAGCGCGCTCCCGACGTCCCGCGCGCGCAGGACACGGCGGCCTACGCCGCGGTCTCGCCCGAGGGTGAGACCGACATCCCCGACGACGAGGATTACTACGAGCCCGAGCGCCGTCGCCGCTGGCGCTGGTTCCTGGTCGCGCTGCTGGTTGCGGGTGTCGCCGGTCTGGTCGCCTATGCGCTGACGCGGCCCTCGCACCTGGCCATCCCTGACGTGATCGGCCAGAACGTCGATCAGGCGAGCCACCTGCTGAACAGCAAGGGGTTCGACGTCGCGATCAAGGCGGTGCCCAGCGGGGCGCCGCGCAACCAGGTGGTGGAGCAGGACCCGATCCCGACCGATCGCGGCGGCGGCAAGGCCCAGGAGGGCTCGACCGTGACGCTCAGCGTCAGCTCCGGTCCGGCGATCGTGGCGGTGCCGAGCGTCGTCGGGTTGGCCCAGGCCGATGCCACGAAACGCCTGCAAAACGTGGGTTTCCAGGTGAACGTCGTCCAGCAATACTCGAAGTCGGTCCCGCGCAAGGACGTGATCGGGACCTCGCCGCCGGCGGGGACGCAGCTCTCCACCCTGCAGCCGGTGAGCCTGCTGATCTCGCGTGGGGCCAACACGGTCGCCGTCCCCAACGTCGTCGGCCTGGACGATCGGGCGGCCCTCACGGCCCTCACCAACGCGGGACTGTCGGGGACGGAGGTGCAGAGGGACTCAACTGAGCCGCAGGGCAAGGTGCTGAGCCAGAGCCCCGGGGCAGGCAAGCGGGTGAATCGCGGCTCCCAGGTGACGATCTTCGCCTCGACCGGCGCGATCACGGTCCCGGACGTCGTCGGCCAGACCCGGAAGGCCGCGGTGTCGGCCCTGAAGAAGGCGGGCTTTGTCCCCGCCGTCACCGAGCAGACCACCACCGATCCGAGCCAGATCGGCTTCGTGATCTCCGAGTTCCCACCGTCCGGCTCGCGCGGGCAGCGCGGCGACACGGTCACGATCGCCGTCGGCACCAGCCCGCCGTCCACCGTGACGCCATGAGGATCGCGGTGATCGGTGGCGGGACGTCGAGCGAGCACGAGGTGTCGCTGCGCTCGGCCGTATCGGTCGCCGCCGGCCTCAGGGAGGCGGGTCACGAGACGGTTGAGGTGACCATCGACCGTGAGGGGCGCTGGAGCGCCGAGGGCGCCGCGGTGAGCTTCTCGCCGGCCGGAGGGCTGCTGGATTGCGACGTCGCCTTCCCGGTGCTCCACGGCCCGGGGGGAGAGGACGGCAGCGTGCAGGGTCTGCTCGAGGTCCTCGGCGTCCCCTACGCCGGCTCCGACGTTGAGGCCTCGGCGGTCTGCATGGACAAGCTGGTCTTCAAGGACCTGCTCGCCAGCCACGGCATTCCGCAGGTGGACTACTGCCGGGCAGGGGCGGAGGGCTGGCGCGAGATCGCCGCGGGTTTCGGGCAGCCGGTCTGGGTGAAGCCGGCCCGCCTCGGCTCGAGCGTCGGCATTACTCCCGCCTCGGGCGAGCAGGAGCTCGGGCGCGCGGTGGAGCGCGCCGGAAAGCACGATCCCCGGGTGATCGTCGAGGCCCAGGCCCCCGGCAAGGAGGTCGAGTGCTCCCTGCTCGGGAACGAGGACCCGGTGGCGTCCCCACCAGGCGAGATCGTCACCAAGGGCCACGACTGGTACGACTACGAGGCCAAGTACGCCGAGGGGGGAATGGAGCTCCTGGTGCCCGCGGAGATCTCCGGCCCCGCCACCGAGCGGCTCCGGGAGCTGGCCCGCCGGGTCTTCGTGCTCTGCGGGTGCAGCGGTCTGGCTCGCTGCGACTTCTTCGTGGACGGCGAGGAGGTGCTCGTCAACGAGCTCAACACGATCCCCGGCTTCACGGAGACGAGCGTCTACGGGAAGCTCTTCGAGGCCGACGGGATCGCCTACCCCGAGCTGTGCGACCGCCTGGTCACGCTCGCGATCGAGCGCCACGAGCGGGCGAAGACGTACGAGTTCTGAGCTCGCCTAGTTCAGGAGCCGGACGTCCGAGATCTCCATCTGGTACTGACCGGGGTCATCCTGCGCCACCGGGAGCTTGGTGATCCAGATCAGGTAGGACCGGGCCGGCCTGCCCGGCAGGGCCACCGTCTCGGTCCCGCCCCCGTTGCTGATGCCGGCCACGGGCTGTCCCCAGCCCGACAATGAGCTCGGCGGCGAGGCGCTCGACTCGTAGATCCTCGCGTCGTAGCCGGTGGTCGGGCTCTTGATCGAGATCTGCTTGGCGGTGACGGAGCTGCCCGCATCGATCGCGAGGCCGACGCCGTCCTTGAGGCCGCCGAAGTCCGAGGTGTCGTAGTGCTCCGAGGTCCAGGCGGTCCCGGTCGGGTTGGAGTCGATCGCGAGCCGCTGCGTTCCGGTCTCGCGACCGTCGCCGGGCGGTGGGTCGAACTCGCTGGCGGCGTCGACCGGCAGCTTGATCTCGGTGCCGCCGCCGGTGCCTGGCGGGCTGCCGCCGCCGAGGTGGATGTGCTCGCCCCCGAAGATCGCCGCCGCCGCGATCAGCGCGATGCCGACGATCCCCATCGCGATCCCGAGCCAGGACCGCCTCCCGCCGGTGAGCCTTCGGCGCGAGGAGGGAACGGAGTCGAGGACGCTGGTGGCCTCGCCGCTGGTCCCCCCGCGGCGGGCGGCCTCGACCTCGAGCGTCTGCTCCAGGTCGCGCACCATCTGGGCGACGGTCGCGTAGCGGTCACGCGGGTCCTTGGTCGTGGCCCGGTCCACCACGGAGGCGACCGCGGCAGAGACCTCCCCTCGCTTCGCCTGCACGTCCGGCATCGGCACGTTGACGTGCTTCATCGCGACGCCGACCTGGGTCTCCGCCTGGAACGGGACCTCCCCGGTGAGCATCTCGTAGAGGACGACGCCGAGGGAGTAGACGTCGGAGCGCTCGTCGACGTCCTCGCCCATCGCCTGCTCCGGCGAGACGTAGTCGGTCGTCCCCAGCACCCTGCCGGTTGCGGTCAGTCCCTTCGACTCCAGCGAGCGGGCAATGCCGAAGTCGGTGACCTTCGCGCGCCCGTCGGGGTCGATCAGGACGTTCTGGGGCTTCACGTCGCGGTGGACGAGCTTGCGGGCGTGCGCGGCGGTCAGCCCACGACCGATCTCGATGGCGTAGGCGACGGCCTCGTCGACCGGCAGGCCGCCGTCCTCCTGGATGCGGCGCTTCAGCGTCTGCCCCTCGATGTACTCGAAGACGATGTACGGGCGCCCGTCGTCCTCGCCGGCGTCGATCACCCCGACCAGGTTGGGATGCGAGAGGCGGGCCGCCGCACGGGCCTCTCGCCGGAAGCGCTCGAGCTGGTCCTCCTCCTCGGAGATCTCGCGATGCAGCAACTTGATCGCCACCGGGCGATCGAGCACCTCGTCGAGCGCCAGGTAGACGGTCGACATGCCGCCGGAGCCCAGCTTCGACTCGAGCCGGTAGCGACCCGAGAGGACGGTGGAGCTCAAACGTTCCAACTGATTGGCCTTTGCATCGCCGTCTATTTTCGCCCGCGGGTGGCCCGGCCGCTGACAGCCGTCACCCGGACGAATGATGCCTGTCTAGGCCGTGCGCCGAACCGCAGGGGGGCCCTCCGCCGCCCGGCCGATCAGCTTGGCGTCCGGATAGGCGACCCGGAGCCGCTCGAGAGCCGCTTCCTCGTCGGTCGCCGCCACGATCGCGCAAAAGCCGCACCCCATGTTGAACACCTGGTGCATCTCGTCGTCGTCGACCCCGCCCAGTTCCTGGATCAGGGCGAAGACCGACGGCACCGGGAGTGGATCGTCGATCTCGTAAGCGACCTCGGCATCGAGGCGGAGCAGGTTGTCGAGTCCGCCGGAGGTGATGTGGGCGAGGCCGCGGACGTCGACGCCGGAGCCCAGCAGCTCGACGATCGGTCTGGCGTAGATCTCGGTCGGCTCGAGCAGCACGTCCCCGAGCGGGCGGCCAAGGCGCTCGTCGTCGAGAGGGATCTCGGCGATCGCCTTGCGAGCCAGGGTGTAGCCGTTTGAATGGAGCCCGGAAGAGGGCAGGCCGATCACGGGGTCGCCGGGCTCGATCGCCTCGCCGGTGACGAGCGAGTCGAGCGCGACCACGCCGAGGCAGGCCCCGGCCAGGTCGAGTCCGTTGATCAGCTCGCCGAGCTGCGCGAGCTCGCCGCCGACGATCTCGATGCCCGCGAGCTCCGCCCCGCGCGCCAGCCCGGCTCCGATGGCGCCGGCGACCTCGGGATCCGCCCGCTCGACGGCGAGGTAGTCGACCATCGCGAGTGGCTCGGCCCCGACGCAGATCACGTCGTTCACGTTCATCGCGACGCAGTCGATGCCGACCGTGTCCCAGCGGCCCAGCTGCTCCGCGAGCACGAGCTTGGTGCCGACGCCATCCGTGCTCAGCGCGATCCCGGTGCTCTCGTCGAGCCGAACCACGTTCGCGTAGTGGCCGCTGGCCAGGACCTGGAGGCTGTCGGCGCGCGCCGTGGCCGACAGGGCCGAGACCAGCGAGGCAACGGCCGCGTCCGCGTCGCCCTGGCTGACGCCGGCCCTCGCGTACGCGTCGTCGTTCAAGTGGAGCGCTTCTCCCACTCGGCGTGGGCGGGCGCCCAGCCGGGGCTCCCGTTTCCGGAGGCGACCGCGCCGTTCCCGGAAGCCCGAGCGGCGATGCCCTCGGGCTGCAGGTACGCCGTCTGTGCCCGGCGCCGCTGCCGCCAAAGCCTCGCCGCCACGACGGAGGCGAGTCCGGCGCGGTAGGCCGCGTAGGGCCAGAGCGCGCTGTCGCGCTCAACCAGCCGGATCAGGGCCTGCGAGGCGAGCGTGGAGAGGAAGGAGGTCGCTGTGCCCGCGACGAACGCCGCCCGCGCCGCGGGAGGCAGGGGCCTGCGCCGGAGGCGAGCGGCCTTCAGGGTGGCCGCCCCGACGATGACCGGCAGGGCGACCGTGCGGGAGAGCATGTTCGAGTGTTGCCGCGTGAAGCCGCGCCAGCGGGCTGCGGTGAGGGTCGCCCCGTTCCGGGAGACGCCCGGCGCGAGGGCCGCGGCCTGTGCAAGCCCGAGGGCGAGCCCATCGCCGGCGGTGGCGCGGCCCCTGTCGCGGAGCTGCGGCCGGCGATCGGCGGCCACCATGCCGGCGGCACCGGCGAGCAGGCCGGCGGCCGTGGCCATCGGCCCGCCGAGGCGGCGTTGAATCGGCTTCTCGAGGGCCACCCCGAGCAGCGCCGGTGGCAGGAAGGACAGGGCGATCACGGCCGCCTTGCGGGAGTCGAACGTGCGGAGCTCCTCGGCGATCACCCGGCGCTGCCCCACCAGGAGCGCGGCGGCGGCCCCGGCGTGGAGCGCGACCTCGAAGCTCTTCTGCACCTCCGGGTCGCGGCCGTCGGCGTCCCAGCCGGCGAGCCACGGGATCAGAGTGAGGTGGGCGGAGCTGGAGACCGGGAGAAGCTCGGTCGGCCCCTGCACAGCGCCGAGGACGATCGCCCTCGACCGGCGCATCAGGCCTCTGCTGCCGATTCGCCCTCGGCTCCGCCGCCGGGCTTGGCGGAGTCGCCGCGGCGCCGCTTGATCACGAGGTAGGCGATGGCGGCGATCGCGGCTGCGACCACGAGGTAGTCGAGGAACGCGAGCTTCTGATGCCATTTGTCCCAGTTGTCGCCGACCGCGCGGCCGATCAGTGCGAGCCCGGACAGCCAGATCACCGAGCCGGCCAGTGTGAAGGGGATGAAGCGCCGTAGGGGCATCTCGGCGATGCCCGCGGGCAGGGAGATGAAGGCGCGCACCAGCGGGATCAACCTGCCGACGAACACGGTGATGTCGCCGTGCCGCTTGAACCATGAGTCCGCCCACTCGAGCCGCTTGCGGTCGATGTGGATGAGCCTGTTCCGCTCGAGCAGCTCGATCCGGCCGTAGTACCCGGCCGCATAAGCGACCAGGCAGCCGATCAGCTCTCCGGTCACCCCGGCGAGGATCACCCCGAGCAGCGTCAGGTCGCCGTCGCTGACCTTGAACCCCGCGAACATCATGGTGGCTTCGCTCGGGATGGGCACGCAGGCGCTGCCGAGCAGCGTCAGCGCGAAGACGCCGGCGTAGCCCACGGCGCCGATGAAATCGGTGCAGAGATTGACGAGGGGGTCGAGGAGAGCGGCTAGAGGCATCAGAATCGGCGCGGCCGCGGACGGTGTCCCGCGCAGGGCGCCACATGGTAGGCATTTGCAGATCGCCTCGCGCGGATCCCATC
>Ga0066903_100003155_pt1 | contig 13327 bp, 12 predicted proteins | sample PanSoiMetaGPlot1_FD_67491 | JGI IMG/M metagenome (GOLD analysis project Ga0066903, IMG submission 67491) | Tropical forest soil microbial communities from Panama analyzed to predict greenhouse gas emissions - Panama Soil - Plot 1 (version 2) | ecosystem: Environmental > Terrestrial > Soil >... | reverse complement strand
ACGCTCCTCTGGTATCGCATCGCGTTCAAGAACTACGAAGCATCATTCCCGGGCGAAGCGCCGATTCCCTCGAAAACATCACTCCAACATTTCGTCGTCGCCCAACGCGACCGAGGCATCCGCGCCGTGACGGTCAACACCTACATCGGCGCGATGAATGCCTTCTGCGCGTGGTTGCACGAGGAGGGCCACGTCGCGGAGCGTGTGAAGCTGTCGAAGCTCCGCCTGGAGCGACGCATACTCGCGGTGCTGGATGACGCACAGATGCGCACGCTGATTGGCTACCGGCCAACGTCGTTGGGCCAGCGGCGCGTCCACCTTGCGGCACTCCTGACGCTCGACACGGGCCTTCGCCTTTCAGAAATGCTGCACCTGCGCCACACCGATGTCGATTTCGACAACCTGATTCTCAAGGTGTTCGGGAAGGGTCAGAAGGAGCGGCTTGTGCCGTTCTCACCCGAACTGCGGAAGCGGTTGTATCGGTTCGAGCGGCTCAAGGAGCAGAAGGGCATCCGCAGCCCGTTCGTGTTCGCAGGCTCTCGCGCGACACGATGGGAGAAGCGCAACAGCGCGACCTCGCTCTACCTGATGGAGCAGAAGCTGGGACTTCCGGTCTTCGGCTGGCACCGCCTCCGCCACACCTTCGCGACGAACTACCTCCGCCAGGGCGGCGACATCGTGCGCCTGTCGATGGTCCTCGGGCACACGCAAATTACGACGACGCAGCGCTATCTCCATCTGTTGACGGAAGACCTTAGCGCCAGCCACCAGAAGGTGTCGATTCTGAATCGACTTGGGTAAGCGGCGTGTGTCCTAGACGTCTAGGCTCTCCCTATCCCTTTCAACTTTTGAGTTCACCAATCTGGAGGGGAATAGAAGATGCCTAGACGTCCTGGACGCAGGGGCGAGCGACCAAGACTCTGAGACGTCCCGCTCTTCATGGTCACGCCCCCATCCACTGGAGCAGGCCGGCCTGACTCCAGGCTCCGTGGTCCGGCGGTTCGTTCGGGCGAACTCTCAACACGTCCAGGGTTGGCGTCGCGCCGCTCAGCGTTAGCAGAACGGAGTAGCCGACGAAAGCGGTGGGAGGGAACCCATTGGCGAACCGGCGAAGCCACGCCACGTCCTTGTTGCGCTCAGGTCCACAACGGAGACGAGACTTCGGCGTCGCGACCTTCCATTCCAGAATCGCCTCCGGGTCGTTGGTGGGGCGGCTCCAAGCGCCGTCCCAATACGTGCGACCCGGTTGCGACCAGATGACCACGTCTTTGCAAACCTGCTTCTTTGGCTGTTCAACGCCTCGCACAGTCCCGCCAATCACAATGCGCTCAGGCGGGGTGACGTGGTGCTGGAGATGGCCGAGCACGAACAAACTCACCGCCTCGTGCTCACGGCCGAACCACGCGCGACCTTGCAACTCCCGAATAAAGTCCTGGAATGCCAGGTCAATCTGCCCCACGAGCAAGGGGTCCATGGCTCGTGATTGTAGACGATTGAATCTGAAATCGGTCCCCTACAAAGGAAGCCTTTCAGGGGCGTCAGACGAAGTCTAGACGTCGTGGACGGCGGACACTACGCACTCGTTGCTGGCAGGCGTCGCTCCAAAGCACGGCGAGCCACGGCACTGGGACGGAATGTCGAGCCTTGTTTTTTGCTACTCGAAGGCGAGAACCCGACGCTCGCCACGCTTTCGGAGCGGCAGTGGGCGCTCATGGAAGAACGGTCAGGAACCTTGAGCGGCTGTCCAGGCGACCGCCGCCAAATCGAGGGCTCACGACAGCGAAGGGTATACTCGGGGAATGGTCGAGCCCGATACGACGCCTCCAGACGTCCAGCAAATCGACATGGCACTGCGAGAACTTGTCCAGTCGTTTTGCGCACCGATTTGGTGGGAGTCGGGTCGGCAGACTGTCGTCAACAGCGGCACGATGTGCGTCGTCATGACATCGGAAGCTGTGTTCGGAGTCACCAACTACCACGTGCTGGAGACCTACGAGAAGCACAAGGCCGGGATGCACGACATCTTCTGCCAACTCGGCAGCGGCCCATTCGACCCGAGCGCCAACCTGATTTCATTCAACACGCACCGGGACCTTGCCACCTTCACGATGCCCGAACTGACGTTGCGCACGTTCGGCCGCAAGGGCTTCGCCGCCCGTGAGTGGCCACCGAAGCCAATCACCAAAGAGGATTACGTCGTTTTCGGCGGCTATCCCGAGGAACGTCGGTCGGTTCAAGCGGGTCCGAACCCGGCGACTGTCGCGAACGACTTCGTGTCGTTTCGATGTTGGCCGCACAGCTGCGGCCCTGAGCAGGTGTCGTTTCGCATCGACCCCGCGCACCTCACATGGCTTCCCAATGTGTCCGAGCCGCTGAAGCCCGGCGCCAGCCTGAGCGGAATGAGTGGCGGGCCGTGCTTTCGACTGATTCCATGTGAGAACCGCATCGAATTGGCTGGTTTCATCTACGAAGGGAATTACAGCCTCGGCATCGTGCTCGTCAGTCAAGCGAGCCTGATTTCCGCGACAGGTCAAATAGCGCCCAAGCCCTACTAGGCGAGGCGATGACCGCCTCACAAGTCAGGCCGCAACTGCGCGAGAATGGCAGGGTGCAATGCGGCCCGGGGGCGCGCCCATACTGCGGATTCTCTAGCCATCCGCGAGGTCCCAGTCCAGCGGGCTCCGTCGGAGGCCGTCTGAAGCCGTCGGCGTGCGGTTACGGACAAATCAGGTTGATGCGTCGATGCTTCTTGTCGGGTGGCGAACAGCGTGAAGTTCGGTAGGATGTCGAGCTACTTGGGAAGACTATACTGACGACATCAACTCTGCCGGGCTAGTCGAGTTGTTCAGGCTTCTCACGGCTACGCCGGATTCGGGAATAGCGGAGTAGGGATGCTATTTGCGGCGTCGCTCGAATGCTTCCATCCATTCTCGGGCTCGCTTCGCCGCCTCAATAAGTTGTTGAGGCGTCATTTCCTTTGCCAGAGCATCTCGCGCCGCAGAATATTCCTTCTCATATTGTGCGGATGCGAGTGACGCCGCAAGGCTGCACCACTTGTGCGCTTCTACATGGTCTTGCCGGACACCCTGTCCCTGCGAGTACATGTGGAAAAGGCTGTATTGTGCAAGGTCGTGTCCTTGTTCCGCCGCTTGGTGATACAGAACCGCCGCCTGCCGCACATCTTTCTGAACGCCGAGTCCGTTGGCGTACATGTAAGCCAGGAAGCACCGCGCACTCGCGTCTCCTTGGTCGGCTGACATGCGATACCAGTAGGCTGCTTGCGCATAGTCCAATGGAACGCCCCGGCCGTTTTCGTAGCCAAAGGCGAGGCTGAACTGCGCGTCAGCGAATCCTTGTGCCGCCGCCTTGCGAAACCAGACCATCGCTTGCTCATCGTCAGGCGTCACACCTCGTCCGGTCCAGTACGCGGAACCGATGCGGTCCTGCGCTCTGGCGTGACCTTGGTCCGCAGCCTTCTGATACCAAGAGACAGCTTCGACGTCGTCTTGTGGCACGCCCATGCCGATGGAATACCGGTTTCCAATGGCGTACTGAGCCGTGGCAAGGCCGCGCTCCGCAGCGTTTCGAAACCAAGACGCTGCTTGAGTGTCGTCTTGAGCGACCCCGCGACCATGGTTGTACAAGAACCCAAGGTTGTGCTGTGCGTCAGCATGGCCTTGGTCCGCAGCCTTGCGAAACCACCTTGCGGCTTCGGCGTCATCTTGCGGAACGCCACGCCCTTCCAAATACAGGCATCCAAGCTCGAACTGCGCTTTTACAATGAGCCACCCTTTGTGGTCCAGCTGCGTGAATCCTTGCTCTGCGGCCTTCCGCCACCACCGCGCCGCCTCGGAGTCGTCCTGCTGGACACCACGTCCCGAAACGTACATCCCACTGAGATAGTATTGCGCTTCGACCTGACCTTGCTCAGCGGCCTTGCGATACCAAAATGCCGCTTGGGTGTCGTCCTGCGGATATCCCGCACCCGCGTGATAGTGCCAGCCAAGGCAGTATTGGGCATCAGCGTCTCCCAGCAATGCATCTGCCTCTGTTGACCGCAACATATCGTGCCAAAAGTCAGCGTCATGTTCCTGCGGTTGCTGGATGTTCATGAGTTGCAGGCCGCGCCGAACTAAGGAAGTCGAGCGGACGGCAATTTCACCAGGAGAAGATAGTATGAGACCGTTTATCTCTGTGTCCTTCTCGTCGTTCATAGGGACGCCCTCGTCAGCTCAGTGCATCCTTCTTCCGTTTCAGCTCAACAATCTGTTCGTCCAACTGCGCAGCCATCTGCGCGAGCAGGTCCGACCCGCGCGTCCGTTCCGAATCTGCTCTAACCTTCAACACGCCCAGTTCGGAACGTGTCATCGCAGCAATGTCGATTTGAATGCGGGCGAGTCGCGTTTGAACTTGGTGGATTTTCCGAATGATTCGAACGAGTTCCGCGCCAACGCCGTCACCGGTAATGGCATCAGGACTCGTTTCCCATTCATCAAGAATCGCACGCAAGCGTGCTTCGTCGCCGTTCTCGTAGGCGCGATTTGCTTCGGCCATCAGTTGATTGCGTTTAGCTCGCTCGCTATCGTCCGTGGCGAGGTCTGGGTGGATGCGCTTGGCAATCTCCCGATAGAGTCGCTTGAGGTCGTCCGAAGGAGTGAAGTCTACAGGTCGCGTTGACCGTCCAATCTCAGCTGTGGCACCGGCCGATTCTCTGGCTATCGCGCGAGCAGTCTCAGCTCGCTGTCGGGCCGTCTCGTCAAATGGATTGAGACGGCTCAGCACTGCCGCAATGTGCGCCTCCAAAGCATCAATCTCGGCAAACTTGACGCCAACTTCGCGAATGTAACGCTGCTCGAAGTTGTGCAGCTCGACCCTCAATGTGGCAACTTCCAACTCGCGGTCTGCCAACTGAATTTCAAGGGCAGCGAGTTCAGCCTTCTTGGCGGCGAGTTCTCGCTCCTCCGGTGTCTGACGTCTGGTAACGTTGGAAGCCATTCAGAGCAACTGGGCGTTGGACATTGCCGGCGACATCTGGGACCTACCGCTTCTTGTCGGCAGCCTTCTGCTTCGCCCAACGCGCCTTCTGCGCGGCCGAAATCGCGGCGCGGCCTTTCGCAGACATGCGACGGCGCTTGCGCGGAGGCTCTTCGACTGATTCCCTATCGTGACCCACACGGAGAATGAAGTTCACCGGCAGCTCGTCGGGGTCAACTGCGTCGCGAAGGTGAGGGAACGACTGCGTCAACGCTTTCAGTTCATCGACCAGTTCGCGAAAGCGAGCTTCCGCGCCTCGTTTGGCCAGTTTGAGAATTTGTGATGAGTGCCTCGGCATATGGGGCATTCTATTCCACAGGCCCCGTAGAACAAGTGGTGGCGCCTCGTGCCCCAGGGAAGGACCAACGGCCGCGGGTCGGCGGTGAATGCCAATGCCAGCGGATGCGGCTCTATCGCGACCGGCGCGAATCGTCGGTGCGAGCATCGCTGCTGGGCAACGAGTGACTTGACTCATGTTTCGCTGGAGCGCAGGATGCTTCAGTCGGTCTCTCGTCTGGAGTCGGGGGAAACGCTCTTGGAGTTACTGCGGTTTAGTGCAGAGTCCTACGTCAAGCTAAATGACTACTTGTCCGACTTGGAGACGAAGCTGAATGGTGATGAAACGGAGACATTTCCTGACGCTCCGGCGCTGACGGGAAACGCACTACCGCTGAGCGATGAGCGAAAACAGGAAGCGCACCGAATACTGCAATACAGCAAGTTCCTGTGCGCAAAAATCCACCTCCAAGTATGCATGAAGCACAGCGACGAACTACTTGCGTCCGTCGAGCGAGGATGGCTGGGCGCAGGCGACGTGCGCGCGCTCAGAGATAACGTCAAGCGCGAATTGAGTTGTCAGCATTTCGTCGGCATTCCACCAGAGTGCCAGCCTCTTTTTGAAAATGCCCGGCAGAATTGGGACGATGTGCTTGAAGCATTCCCGAACGCGGTCGATGACGTAGAGGAGATGAACCGCTGCTACGCGCTCTGTCGTTATGCCGCAGCGGTATCGCATTCGTTATTGGTCGTTGAGCACGGATTGGTGGCACTTGGCCCGCGCATCGGCGCCACAGACCCGAAGGAGGGGTGGGACGCAAGCTGTCGTCAACTCGAAAGGGTGATGAAGGCAGGGCGAGCGGCCAATGGGACGGGTCTTGATTTCGACCAGCTTGACCAACTCAATACATGCATGCAGGTGATGAAGACAGCGTGGCGCAACAAGGTCAATCACGCAACGGGAAAGCCGATTGTATTGCACGGGGGGTTCGCGCCCGATGTCGCCGACGATATTATCAAGGCGAGTCGAGGATTTATGCGGCGTTTAGCTATCGTTCTTAGCTCGCCTGTCGTGCCCTAGTTTTGGGCCACTGCTGGTCTCGCTTGTCAATCGGCCTCTGCACTCGAAGAGGTCAAGAGAAAAATTTCTCGAGATTCGCAACGGCGGTGGGGGTGTTTATCGGAGCGGAGGTGGTGGGGGTGGATTTCGGCTCCGCCGCCGGCTCAGGCAGGCAGCGGCCGGCCACATCGCGGACGCAACCGTCATCGTTCCTGCGAGGTGACATCCTGCTTCGTGGCGGGCCGCAGGAGGCGCCGAGGTTCTCGCCGACGTCCTGGCCATCGAGCGATGGCGTTCGTCGTTCCTGAGGCTGCTGGTGAAGCCTGACGGGCAATGGAGCGGACATCGTCGACGGTGAAGCGTTGGACTTCAGCTCAATTCGTTGCTGCCCTATCTTGACGAACGTATTACGTTGATATACAGTGTAGTCATCGATGCCGACTGCTGCCAAGCTGCCGCGAAAGGTCACCACGTTCCGTATTGACCAAGACCTGCTGGACGGCCTGCAGGAAGTCTGGGAGCGTGACGGCGTTGCTGTGTCGGAGCAGGTGCGGCGGGCGATTCGTGCGTGGCTGGAGTCGAAGGGCATTCGAAAGTCAGAGCGGAAGCGGGTGAGGCGATGAGAGCAGCAGTCTACGCGAGGGTCAGCACCAACGAGCAAACAGTTGACAATCAGCTGCTCGAACTGCGCCGTTACTGTGAGGCGCGCGGCTGGTCAGCCACAGAATATTTGGATGAAGGGGTGTCAGGCGCTAAGGACCGCCGGCCGGCCCTCGACCAATTGGTCGCTGACGCAAAGCGGCGGAAGTTCGACATCCTCGTGTGCTGGCGCCTCGACCGCCTCGGACGGAATCTGAAGCACCTCATTACGCTCCTCGATGAACTTCAGGCGCTCGGCGTTGCGTTCGTCTCGCTGGGGGAGGGCATCGACTGCACGACGCCCGCCGGCAAGCTGCAGCTCCACATCCTGGCGGCGCTCGCTGAATTCGAACGGGGACGCATCAGGGAACGGGTCGTAGCCGGCCTACAACGCGCCAGGACGCAGGGAAAACGCCTCGGGCGACCTCGGGCTCACCGGGCGCTCATCGACGTTCCTGGGGGAACTGTGCGGGCCGCAGCGAAGGTGTGGGGCGTGTCGAAGACAACAGCAGCGAAGTGGATTGCGGAAGGACGACCCGCGGACAATCCCCTCTGAATTCGGTCGCTCTTTCCCTCGGTTTTCCTGATGTCTCCGACGGTGCCCGAGGATGCGGACAAACACTTGGTTGTCCGCGTCGTGTTCGAACAGCTCGGAGGTTACTTACTCCAAGCGCGAGAGCCTCCACATCGGAGAGTTCGGCCGGTCCTCGTTAAGGAACATCGTATCGGAGCCTTCAAAGCGAAACGTCGCAGTTGAGCGAGTGCCCGGTCGCATAGCGTTCGGGTTCTTTGCCGCTATTCGTTGGTAGCGAAGTTGGGGGCCCACAGCTTCGTAGGAACCGGCAACAGCATCAAACGGGCCGAATGCCTCCGCAAGCTGCTTATCCGTGGCGCCTGTCCCTGGCAGCTCAGGACGCGGAGCGTCCGTCCGCACGACGTTAAAGCTGTAGTAGCCCTTGGTGAAGATGATGATGCCAGGTTGAGGTGCGGTGTTGTGCTTGCCACCGTCTGCCGGAATCACCTCGGTGATACGCCATACGCCCACCACGGTTTTGCCGCCCTGTGCTTGAGCCGTGGCGACCCCACGTTGCCCGGTGGCAAAGAGCATCGCCAACCCGAACACCACGTTGCGCCGGCAAGTGCTTTTCATGTGTTCCTCCCAGAGCGCTAGAACGATACGTTCGGCGCGGGCAGCGCCGCAATCACCAACTTCGTCAACCGCCTGGAGCGCCCCGAGCTTCGGTTAAGCGCGCGCCGGCAACGACGGATGGACGAAACTTCGGGCGTATCTCATCCCGCCACACGGCAACAGTCCTTCAGCCGCGTGATGTCGTTCTTGACTTCCGATTGCAGCCTCAAGCCGCTTGGCGTAACACCAAGGAAACGCCTCACCGGCCGATTTTCTTCTTCATTTCAAGAGCGACAATACGCTAGCGCGACAATCGTATCGACGCTCAAGCCGAACCTCGCTTCAAGTCGCGTCGTTTCTGGGGGACGAATTTGTCCGGCGGAGCATTATCATCCGGCGGCGCCACCCGCCGTAACGCTGCCATCGGCGGCGCTCACACCAGTGGATGAGGAACACGACCTGCCCGGGCGACATGCGAACGCAGAGTGGCTCGAATTCCGCTCGGCACTCGCGATAGCGCTGCGAGAAACCCGCCATCCGCTTCGCGAAGGGGCAGCAGCTTCGCGCTCATCGCGGCCCGTGCGGCCGCCGGGAACGACGCGGCGGGAACAGCAACACGCGGCGAGTGACAATTTCCCGACGTGGAGCTTCTGGCGCATCACAACTCTGCTCTTGAGAATCCTGAGATGCCGGATTCTGTTGCGCCGCTCGGCGTGCGGCCACTTCCGCTTCAATCTCTCGCAGCAGTCGCTGCCGGTCCTGGTCGAGTGCCATCAGCTGCTTGTTCGTCCACTTCTTCGTGACGGCGCGCCGCTTCCCACGAACCCGTGAGGGCGGATGTGTTGGCTGTTCTGGTGAGTGGGGCTTTGGTGGCACTAAGGCCAGCTTTGTCCGCAAGGACCACATCCTCTCAGTGAGAGCAAGCACCGCGGCCGCCGTTGCGACGGCTCGGTTGCTGCGAACTCGCCAATTCGGCGTGTCGCTCTTGATGTCGCGGCAATGGTAACAGACCGAGCGCAACCCAGTCGAGTCGGCGTCTGGCGAGCACGCCGCCGTCAACCAGGGCATGAGCCGCACGAGCAGGCGCAGGAGAGGGGTAGTCCAGGGCTGTCCCCAGGGCGGGCTTCGGCGAGGCGTCGGTCGCCGGTCAGTGGCGCGACTTGGTTGACATGGCCTGCGAATCCGCGGAGACGAGAGAGGAAGGAGGCGCTCGAATTTGCGTCGTCCCCGGAGCAGACCCGGAACAGGGATTCTCCTACATCAGTAGTGCATCTCTGACCTGTCTCAGCGCACGGTGGGCTGGCGCGTCAGGTAGCGCCCCCTCTTTGGGAGCAGCGGGTTGCATTCCCAAAAAGCCTTGATAACCTGGATTTCAGGCACCTCGATGTGGGCCTCGGGGACATCACCGGCACTTCGGGGCGAAAGGGCCGGCGGACATGGCCAGGAAGCAGCCGACTCGCGCCAGATGCCGCTAGGAGGACCGGGGATGGCTTCTAACGAACTTTCCCGGGGAAGGCGAGGGGCCGCGAGACGTCGCGAGCGAGGACAAGCGAACTGAGCGTTTAAACAGAGTCCAGCTCGGTCGCCTCAATCGAGCTTGACACAAATTGTCAATTTCGCCGACAACCACGCGGATGTTACCGGCGCTCTTCGGTTCCTGCAGCGCCTGAGCGTTTAAACATCGACATCGTCAAGGAAACATTCTCCGTCTGCTACTACTACCTACTTCTTCCCCTATTGGGGGAAGAGAGTAGGTAGGCAAGTAGGCGTGGGGGAAGAAACCGTTCTTATTAAGGACCAAATCGTTCTGAGATACGGGGCGCGGTGAGATTTGCTACTTGACGTTGGCGGATGTCGTGCTAGTCTAAAAGTATCTCGATGAAGACCTACCGCATAACCTGCAGGTAGGCAATCCCCACTGCAATCAAGACGACGCCTCCCCATGTCGGGGCGGTGGATGTGAGTGTGCAAAACGACCACATCTGAGCGGTCTTCGTCCGCGAATTGGGTGTCCCGAATGGAAGTGGGACCACCTGGATTACGATGTGGCTGACGTCGAGTTCGAGTTCATGCTGAGGATAACCCGACCGCGGGATTCAACGCTATTGTGAAAACCAGTCTCATTGTTTAAACGTCTCGTTCGTTTCAACGCGACGCCGGGTCGTTTCAATCAAACTTGTCTCGGAGGAAGCTGCGGGCGCGGTTCCCGTGCTGCACTCAGTCCCACAATGACGTCCAGGAGGTCTAGGTAGTTGTTATTCCTTTCTAACTTGAGTCACACATGTGTAGGGAATAGAGAACACTCAGACTCCTTGGACGTTCAGTTAGCCCCGTGGCGGGTATGTCAACAACAACGTCGAGAACGGCGGCGCAGCCTGTCTTCGACGTGACCTGTCCGCATCTCCACGGCATCCTCAAGCGCAATTCTCGTGCCACCCAAGGTTTGTGCTTGACGGGGACTGAAGCCGTGCTATACTGAACTTATGAGCGGTGTGCGTGCCGCCGCTCGCGCCTCTCGTTTTTCGCTCCACCAACTTCCTAATATCGTTTAAACGCTTAGCCTGGGCGCTTCTCAGCGCTCCGGGCATTTGCCTGTCTTGCAGGTCAGTAAGAACTTCAGGGCGGCGTGGAAACGAAGGTGCCTCCGGGAGGTCCGTCGCAATGCCCGCCCGCAGAGACACGACAAGACGCTAGGCCAGCGGCCGAGTGAGGACGCGAGGCGATGAGGGACTGGGCGTTTAAACGGAGAACAGACGATGCCGACCGAGTGGCAACGCGAAGCGTGGGCGCTCGCGCTCGTCACTCCATATGAACGGAGCCCGCGATTGGGCCGTCGGAGAATAGGAGGACACTGAAAGGTCACTGATAGCGAGTAAGCCAATTCACGGCCAGCGCGCGACCTTGGTCGCGGTTGTTGCCGGCACCGTTCACAAGGAACGGTGTTATGCACGCCCACAGGGGCGCGCAGTGGAAAAGTTAGATGAGGAAGAAGGATAAGCCGACGGAGTCCGCAATGGACCCCCACAGGCTCGCAAGGAACTTCGTCAACAGTTACTACAAGGATTTGCAGAAGCGGGTGACGTTGGCATTCTGGCGCGGCGAATTTTGGAGCTACAAGGACGGTTGCTACCGGCGCGTCGCGCACGGGGAGATGGCAGCGCAGCTCACGAGCGCCATCAAGAAGGAAATCGACTCGGCGCCGCTGCTCGACCGTTATGGTCGTGCATACACCGTAACGAAGGGCACAATCGCGAATGTTGCAAATGCTCTCGGAGGGACGCTCTACGTTCCCGATATACTTGAGCAGCCGGCGTGGATTCACGGCGAGAACGGCCATACCAATTATCTCGCGATGAAGAACGGGCTCCTCGACCTCACGACGTGTTCTTGGGAGGGCAGCAACGCTTTGCGGCCGCTGACGCCGCACTGGTTCTCGGCGGTGAACTTGCCGTATGACTACGATTCGAATGCGAAGTGTCCGTTGTGGCTCGACTTCTTGAACCGGGTGCTCGAAGGGGACAAAGAGCGGATTGAACTCCTGCAGCAGTGGTTTGGGTATCTGCTGACGCCTGACACTAGCTTGCAAGCATTCATGGTGCTTGAAGGCGAGGGCGCGAACGGCAAGAGCGTTGTGCTGGAAGTTGTTGAGGCGATGCTTGGCCAATCAAACACTGCGCACGTTCCGGTGGAGGTGTTTGGCGACCGCTTCCAGCTCACGATGACCGACAAGAAGCTCGTCAACATCGCGCCTGAGGTGAACGAGTCGGCGCGGCTCAATGAAGGAGTCCTCAAGCAGTTCACAGGCGGCGATTTGATTTATATCGACCGCAAGGGTCTTCCCGGCATCGAGGTCAAACCAACTGCGCGGTTGATGATGGCGACGAACAACCGGCCGCCGTTCAGCGACCGCTCCGAGGGCATCTGGCGCCGGATGCTCTACTTGCCGTTCCGCATTACGATTCCGCCTGAGGAACGGAATCGGAATCTGGCGCAGCAGCTCAAGGCGGAGGTCCCGGGGATTCTGAACTGGGCGTTGGAGGGGCGCCACCGTCTCTATGAGCGCGGCCGCTTCATCGAACCGACTGAATCCGTCAAGGCGTTGCAGGAATATCGGCGGGAAAGCAATCCCGCGGGGATTTTCCTGCGCGAGCATTGCCACCAGCACGTCGGCGCGCGCATCGAAGCGGACCGTGTCTATCAGTCCTATCAGACATGGGCAAGGGATAATGGACATGTTCCGCTGAACGGCGCGTTGCTCGGCAAGGAAGTCGTGCGGGCATACCCGCAGGTGACCAGGGTGCGTGGCACCGGTGTGGGTGGAAGCAGGCCGTGGTGGTATCAGGGCATCGCGCTGGGACCGGCGGCGGAGGGCGAACTCAACTCCGCGGCGTAGCGCAAAAAGTGCGGGCGGACGTGTCGGAATCAAATCCGGCCGTCCGCTTTTTTTTTGCGCGTGCTATCATCCAAACACCCTCTGTCCCACGGTTCCGAGGGCGGACTAACTTCTGGTTTTCTTTAATAAGGCCGCGGATGCGGCCTTTGCACCCGAAGGGTGCTGTTAACCGGAGGGTTGCTGGTTCGAGTCCAGCCTGAGGAGCCAATCCTTTCAACGACTTAGCTCCTTTGTCGACCGCCGCACGCAGCGCGCCGTCGATCACCTGCGTGTAGACGTTTCGGCGTCGTGTCCACCTTGGCGTGGCCCATCAGTTGCGCCACGACCTTGCCAGGCACGCCTTTCTCGTGCGCCCAGGACGAGTACGTGCGTCGGAACGTCAGCCAGGTCGCACGCTTCAACCCGAGCGTCTGACACGCCGGAAAGATCTGCTGCCGGAGCACGTTGTTCGGCGAGATCGGCTTGCCCGACCATGTCGAGAAGACCAGCGCCTCGGCGTCCATCCGCTTCGCGCGCGTCTTCCAGTCGGCGATCAGCTTCATCGCGCTCTCCGACAGTGGGATCTGCCGAGCGACGTTCACTGACATTCTGGAGTTTCATGCGCGAGTTCTCGCCATTCATGCGCAAGCGGCGACGACTCGAGAGCTGCTGATCGTCAAGACCGACGGCCGTCCACGATCTGCATGCTGCGGGCAGTCACCTCGGACGCAGAGGCTGCGGATGGCCGACTGTCGCTATATTCACGCAGCCGCGTCGCTTGCCTGGCACGTCGCGCACGCCGCCGCTCGGTTGGCCT
>Ga0066903_100003154_pt1 | contig 13327 bp, 14 predicted proteins | sample PanSoiMetaGPlot1_FD_67491 | JGI IMG/M metagenome (GOLD analysis project Ga0066903, IMG submission 67491) | Tropical forest soil microbial communities from Panama analyzed to predict greenhouse gas emissions - Panama Soil - Plot 1 (version 2) | ecosystem: Environmental > Terrestrial > Soil >... | reverse complement strand
AGGATGCATCCGACGAGCAGGTCCATCAGGCGCTCCTGGTAAAGGCTGGTGTCACGGAGGAACCCGAGCCGACATCAGAGCCGGAGCCAGAGCCCACTCCAGAACCGGCAGAGCCTGCATCGGAGCCGGAACCGGAGCCTGTAACACCGGAAGCGCGGGTGCCGATTGCTGCCAGCAATCTGCCGCCCGGGACCGTTCTCGTAGACGAGGCTGCATGGAAGAACATGCAGGCCGGTCTGTCACGCATCAACGGCATCGTCGCAGAGAACGACAAGGCCAAGCGTGAAGGTCTCGTCGCGGCCGCAATCGCGGACGGTCGCATTCCGCCTGCACGCAAGGAGCACTGGGTCACGTATCTCGAGAAGGACATGAAGGGTGGCGAGGAGGTTCTCGCCAACCTCACGCCCAACATCATCCCTCTCGAGGAGCGTGGTCATGGTACCTCACCCGACAGCACGGACATGCAGCAGATCGAGTCTGCTACGGTTGCCGGGTGGTCAGAGCAGTTGTTCCCAGAAGTTCGCGGTCACAAGGAAACGCTAGCTTCTGGTGCCCCTCGATCCCGCATCCAGGCGGATGCGCCGTACCGGAGGTAGACAGAGATGCCTGCCAACGAGTGCATTCCATACTACGAAGGTCCCTACACGCAGACTCTCACGGTTCACGCCGGGTACGCAATCACCGGCAAGACATTCGTGGGTCCGCTGACTGGCTACCAGGGCCAGGGTCCGGGGCTGGCGGCAGATCCTCTGCCCGCCGGTGACACCGGCAACCTTCAGGCACCGGCCGCTCCAACTGCCGGTGGCCTGGCAAGTGGCGTCGCAAGTTGGGACGTTGCTTCTGGAGGCAAGGCAACCATCATCCGTGGAGCCGGTACGATGGTGCCGGTCACTTCTGGTGCTGCCGTCACTGTCGGTGCAGAACTTCAGGTCGACACGTCGGGACGCGTCGTTCCGTTTTCCACAGGCCGCAGGGTGGGCGTTGCTCACAGTGCTGCAGGTGCTGCGGGAACGGACGTCGTCGTCGAACTCTATGGCTCGTCGCAGCCGTAAGACCGGAGAGAGGAGGAAAGCCAACATGAAGGAAACTGTGCTCCAGCTCGACCACGGTCGTCGGGTCGATTACTGTCCCGATACCTTGGACAATCTCGTCCGGGCAGGGCGGGCGGATCCGGAATTCTTGCGTTCCGGCCGCTTTGTCATGGCTCGGTTCGAGCCCACTACTCTGCCTCCGGTCGCGGCTGCACCGTACCCTGGTGCCATCGTCAATCCGCTGGGTCCGCCGACGATCTCAACGACAACGTTCACGATCGACATCGCGCTTCAGAATCCGACGCGTGTACTAACACCGATGGTTCTCGATCTGACAGCGCAACGGTTCTTTGCCGATCGTGCGTTTACGTCGGCTGGCGGAGTCACCGGCGGAGCAGTCATCTACGACGTCGTGGTCCAGCCTGATTTCTATGCTGATCGCGACATTCAGCGCGTTGAGCCGGGTTCAGAATTCCCGGAGATCGCCTTCAGTCGCCGCGCTCCGGCAGCTGCGGTGGTCGAGAAGTGGGGCGGCAAGTTCCGCTTCACGGACGAGGCGCGTGACCGCAACCTCATCAGCGAGTTCACCAAGGGGATGAGGCAGCTAAGCAACACCATCGTCCGGAAGATCAACCAGAGGGGCATGCAGATCCTGGAGGCTTTCATCACGGCTAACTCGCGTACGTTTACGGGTGTGTCGTGGGGGAGCGTCAACACGACCTACGCTGCAGGGTCAAACTGGCCGCTCTTCCCGGCGAGGGATTTTGCCAAGGCGGATCTCATCGCTGAGCAGGACGAGATGGACATGGACTACAATCTGTGGGTCCTCAATCCGAACGAGATGTTTAATCTCGAGGGGATCTACGGTGACAAGCTGGGCGCTCTGCTCGACTCGTACGACATCAACATCTTCGTGACCAACCGCTGCACGGCAGGTGTTGCCTACGCACTCGCGGAAGGGCAGGTTGGTGAGATGCGGATCGAGAAGCCGCTCACCACGGAGACATGGCGTGACCCGAGCGGGAAGGAACAGACATGGATTCAGTCGTCTGTTCGCCCACTCATGTTCGCCAACAATGCGTTCGCCGTTCTCAAGGCAACGGGACTGACGTAGGGGGTGATGTAGATGCCAGAAGTGATTGTCAAGCACCGACTCATCACCTGGTTCCGGAACGAGCCATCTGCGGTCAATCCCGATGAGACCGTTCGGCTCGAGAAGATCAATACCATCGGTGAGAAGGTGGACATCGACGACGAGTCTTCATACAACCGTCTCGTAGAGCTCGACGCTGTCTACACCGATGAGACGGTGCAAGAGATCGAAGATGAAACATTCAAGGGAGAGGGAGCTGCAGCAGTCTACGCAGCGCGTGGGGTGACAGCATCCCCTCCTCCCTTGATTGAGGCAGCTGAGGGAGAAGGGCGGCAAGTAGATGACCTCAGTGTCGAGGAACTCGCCGAGTACATAACGGCGAATAGCCTCACCGTGGACGAGACCGTGTCGCTGGCTGGTGACGACGTAGACAGCATCAACAGGGTTCTCGATGCGGAAAACCTCGCGACCGACAACGATCCTCGCAAGGGTGTCGAGAAGGCGCTTGAAGCGAAGCTCGCTGCCGCCCAGTAGGAGGAGGTAGAAGGTGCCGACAACGGATTACACGCCAACTGTAGCGCAGGTAGCGTCGCACATCTTGTCGCGAACTGTGAATCAGTACGGGATCCGTCTAGGCACCTTCACCGCCGACACAACTCCTACCGATACAGAAGTAGAAGCAGTCATCGAGATCACAATGCCCGAGATCGCTGACGTAATCGGTGATGATATCCCTCAGTTCCTCTGGGACGATGCCGAGACCGTTGCTTCGATCCGGGTAGCTATGCAGATTGAGATCTCGTTCTTCTCAGAGCAGGTCTCGGCAGACCGAAGCGCGTACCCGCTGTTGAAGGAGAAGTACGAGACAGCGGTACAAAATCTGTCGAAACAGGTAACGTCTGCCGGAGACGGTAGCACTGGTGCTGTTGTCTCGGGTACAACCGGAACGGCTTCATGGTCGTTCCCTGAACCCGTTGAGTGGATGACGAGGCGCTGGTGAAGTACACGCTTGAAGCCTTCGGTATCAAGGAGTCAATTACTCGCTTTGAACGGATGGGTATGGCTGCTATTGATGCGGAACCAGCGATGGAAGTGATCTTCAAGCGTCTCATGGAGATCATTGGGCAAACCTTCGCGAGTGAGGGTCGGCGTGGCGGTGGTTCTTGGCCGCAGGTTACTGAAGAATGGCTACTGCGAAAGCAGCGTCTTGGTCTTGACTTACGGATCGGACATGCAACGCTTGCTCTACGAAACTCTGTCACCGTGCTTGGGGCTGAAGGTCAGATTCATGATGTCGGTCCACATCACGCGAAGTTGGGTTCGGAGCTACCGTATGCGGACACACAACAACGGCATCGTCCGTTCATCAAGCTCACGAAGAGAGACAAGGTTGAGATGCGTAACATCGTCCGGACTTGGCTGATTAATGCCTGGAGGACAGCGGTTTGAGCATCTTCGATCAGATCAAGGTCGCGGACGATCTTGAGTACGCCGTGCTCCAAACTCTACAGAGTTGGTTTCCTGTTTACATTCGTGAGGTCGAGCTACAGTCACCGGCTGCACCCGACCCACGAAATATCCCGATCGACACGCTTCCACTGCCGCGCTCTTACTTTACGGCAGACCAGGTTGATCGGGAAGCAAGGAATCAGCTGCCTAGCATTGTTGTGATTAGTCCCGGTCTGAGTACCAGGGCTGATCCGAAACAGAATGGTGGGGGAACCTTCATGGTTCCCTTCAGCATCGCCGTTGGCGTCTTTGTTAGCGCAGACTCGCGTGTACATACACTGAGGCTCGTGCGTATGTATACCGCGATCGTACGCTCTATCATGATTCAGAAGCAGTCTTTCGGCGGCTTCGCTTCGGGTGCTTACTGGCTTGATGAGAGCTACGATGACCGCTTTTCCTTCACGGATGATATGACGATAAGTGCAGGACAGGTGGTCTTCGAGGTCTGGGTTGATAATGTCGTCACCCGTTACGCTGGTCCGGTCACCCCGCCGGATGCTGCTACCCAACCCGGAAGTGAGTGGGGTCAGGCCGAGACTGTCATCCCGACGGTAACTCTGAAGGAGTGACGCGAATGGCACGATACAAGCACGTCGGGTTACATCCCGAAGAACTCGTCGGAGGCGTGATGATTGGTCCCGGCGAGGAAATCGACCTCAGTAGTGAGCAGGAGGGCGAGAATCAATGGCTCATTGATGAGGGTGTACTGATGCCCATCAGCGAGCCTGAGCCTGAGTCGAAGTCAAGCAGGGCAAAGAAGGAGGATTCGTAAATGGCTGCTTTGCGACCCGGAACACAGGTGGTCGTAAAGAGCGCTCCGAACCCAAGCGGAGTACCTGTCGATACCGGCGTCTGGTTCATTGCTGGTCTAAGTGATGCCGGTGCGACTGGTGTTCCTATCGTCATCTACAACACCGGCGATGCGGACACCAAACTGGGAGGGCGAGTTAGCTACTCGTCTCTTTGGGACGCTCTCGACTGCTACTTCCGGGAAGGTGGTAATGTCGCAATGGTCAGCCGGGTTGTTGGACCGGCTGCCGTCAAAGCAACGACAACTCTCCCTGACGCGGGCGCGGCAGTTTCACTCAACGTGAACGCTCTGGGTCCGGGTGCATACTACAACAACATCAAGGTCGCTGTTCTTGCTGGACTTGCATCTGGATACCGTCTTCAGATTCTAGACGCGGCCAACAATCAGCTTGAGATCACGGCTGATCTGATCACACAGCAGGATGCGGTGACCTGGTCACAGTACTCCGGCTATGTCCGGGTCACGCTCGGTGCTTCCGCCCTTGTTCCTGCGGTGGCAGCAGCGAAGCCTCTGGCCGGTGGGACCGACGATCGCAACAACATCGTCGATGCGCAGTGGGCAACCGCTCTGGCGGTGTTCACCAAGGACATCGGTCCAGGTCAGGTCTCCGCTCCGGGCGCGACAACGGGCGCGCGTCATACGCAGTTGCTCTCGCATGCGCAAGCCAACAATCGCATCGCAATCCTAGATCTGCCTGATTCCGGCTCTTCTGCTACCTTGCTGGCGGCAGTACAAGCAGATGGGTTCAGCCGCTACGGTGCATCCTTCGCGCCATGGCTTGTCGTTCCAGGCGTGGTATCAGGTACAACTCGTGTCGTTCCTCCCAGCCCATTCGTTGCTGCCCGAATCGCGGCGACGGATGCTCTGTACGGTGCGGGTACTCCGGCGGCTGGCGTCAAGGGCATTCTTGACTTTCCGACTGCGCTCAGTCAGCCGGGTTGGGATGCGACAACGAGAGATCAGCTGAATACCGGTCGAGTCAACGTGATCCGTCTATTCACCGATGGCCCTCGGATCTACGGCTGGCGTTCAATGTCCGATCCGACGAACGATCCGGATTGGGTCAATCTCGGAGTGCCTCGTGTCATCATGTCGATCGTGGCGGATGCGTTCCTCATCTCTGAGATCTACGTCTTCTCGCTACTTGATGGGCAGGGGCATACGATCACCGCGTTTGGCGGTGCACTCATCGGGATGCTTCAGACGTACTATCGTAATGGGTTGCTCTACGGTATGTCAGCTTCCGATGCGTTCAGTGTCGACGTTGGGCCATCTGTCAACACACCTGCTTCATTGGCGGGTAATGAGCTTCGCGCTCACCTCGCGGTGCGCTGCTCGCCTGATGCAGAGCTCGTTACGGTTGAGATCGTGAACATTCCGATCACAGGGACGGTGTCATAATGGCGGATGAAGTTCATCCCACTCGCCAAGATACATGGCTAATCAAGGTTCAGGTCGAACACCCGACATCAGGGAACATGATCGACTACGGAACCTGGGACAAGATGACCGGCGGGGCAAAGCAGGCACAGGCAACTGTGTATCATCCCGGCGGTATGAAGGATCCGATTTCCCTCGGCGGCAAGCCATCGACAACGAATGTCGTGGTCTCACGCTTGGCGAGGGTGTACCAGGACATGAAGAACATCAGCCAGCTACTCGATGCTGTGGGTAGCTCAAAGATGGTCGTAACCCGAGTGCCCCTAGATTTCGAGGGGCAGACTTTCGGGGACATTCCGATCATGACGTATACTGGTAAGCTCGATCGCGTTTCGGTTCCGGACATCGATTCGGAAGGTAACGCCGCTACGCTGCTCGAACTTGAGATGGTCGTCGAAGGTTACCCGACAGCATAGCATGACTGCACTGGGAGGGAGCACACAAATGGAAACACCCGAGGAAGAAGTCATCCCGACTCCTGTCGAGGAGGCTCTTGCCGAGAAGGAACCAGAAAACCTGTTGGAGCAGCTGGCGGCGAAGCGTCGTGAGATTTCAGATACGCGGGAAGTTGATATCCCCGTTCCTGGCTATGACACCGAACCGCCGCTGCTCCTAATCAGGTACAGACTTCTCGATGGTCATGAGCTTACTCAGATCGGCATAAGGATTCGTCGTCAGCAGAAAGGAGACCGTTGGATGCGCGCATTGAATGCCGCGCTCGATACGTTCATCGCTGCGTGCGTTGGAATCTATGTTGATCTAGGGGAGGGAGATGTTCAACCGCTCACCTACAAGGGTGAGCCTATTCATGGCTTTACACCAGAACTTGCTGAGGCTCTACAGTTTGAAGATGATCTGCCCGAACGTGCTTCTACAAGGCATATCGTCATGGGCCTGTTCGCTAACAACGATGTGGCGGTCACCCAGCATTCCTACATCCTGAATCGCTGGTTCCAGAATACATCCCTTGACATCAACCAAGAGATGCTACTAGAGGGAAACCTCTAGGGCACGACGAGATTGCTGCTGCTGCTTTTATTGGACTCATGCTAGGATACGGAGCCGCTCAAAAATTCCTACGCTCAGGCAACGTTGACGAGCGTAGCGAGATACAGGCACTGGCACTAGCGGCTCGTGAGATTGAGCGTGAGTTTGATCTCGAGCGTGCCAATCAGATTGCAAACCAGGTCGGGAAACTCTTTGGCTAATGTCAGCCTCGCAAGAAGTCATCGTTCTCGCCCGCCTGGCTGGGACACGTCAGTTCCTCGCTGACAACCAGAAGCTGATCGTATCCCAAGGTGAGCTCGCCCTGAGCACCGAGACGGTGGGCAGAGCCATGAAGCGTACCGCAGATCGAACCTGGCTCATGAATCAGGCGATGTTCACCCTACGCCGATATGTCTACTACGGAACACTGGCCTTGACAGGTCTTGCTGCTGCCGCATTGAAGATGGGCTTCGACTTCAACAACGCGATGCAAACAGCTACCGTTGCTCTTCAGCCGTTCTTCGATACTACAGAACAACTGAATGGTGCGCTGAACCGGCTGTGGATTATCGCGAAGTATACACCGTTCCAGATCAAGGACATGACGCTGGCGTTCCGGGCCTTGTTCCCGTCATTCCAGGCATTGGGTATCTCTTCCGATCAGACGATTGATACCATTCAGGCTCTCATCGATGCCCTCTCGGTCGCGGGCAAGGTATCCGGACCTGCTCTCAACCGCGTAACTGTCGCCCTCCAGCATATGGCGTTCCAGGGACGGCTGACCGGTCTGTCCGTCAACCAGCTGGCACGCGATGGTATCCCGATCTTTGCCATTCTCCGTAAAGAACTTGGGTTGACCGCCGATCAGATGCACCATGTGGGGCAGCTAGGTATTCCCGCGAGCGTTGCGATTCAGGCGATCATTCACTACATGCGGACGACACCCGGCTACGCTGATGCCGCGATGCGGCAGTCGCGCATGACGTTGACCGGTCTCTTCTCGACCTTCAAGGACAACATCTCGCGCATGTTCGGCATGCTCGAAAATGACGCCTTCGGTCGAATGCAGGGTAGGATCTCTGCTCTAGACGATTGGTTCAATCGGTTCTTTGATCATTTCACCGGCCGGTCGGTAAGCGTGCGGCAGGTCCTTGTCTACGCTTTCGGGCGGGGAGCCGGTATGATCTGGGATCAGCTAGCAGCAGATCTCAAGCTGGTCTTGAGCATCTTCACGCAGCTTGTCAAGGATGTGGGGCAGTCGAAGGCTGTTTGGGCTACGCTCTATCTGGCCCTTCTAACCTTGCGTCCTATTCTCTATGCGATTAATTTCTTCTTGCAGCACTTCGGTTGGTTGCTGTACATCCTCATCCCCCTGATCATCACCTGGACGACTGTGACGATAGCGGCCACGATTGCCGAAAAGAACAAAGTGTTCTGGGATGCTCTCGCGACCAAGCGGCTCGGAGAGATGACGCTTGCACAATTTATCGTCAATAGGGCTCTGTTTGCTTACTACCTTGTGCTCGGGCGCGTGATCTTGGTTATGAAGGCGCTTCCGGGCCTGTGGTCAGTTCTTACGACAGGAATGGCGCGTAATGAGAGGGGACAGTTTCGAGTACTGACGACAGCGGAGAAGCTCGTCTTGCGTATGCGCTGGGCTGCTCTTGCGGCCGGGCGACTGGCATGGACATTGGTAACAACGTTGGTTCCGTCTTGGGAGGCTGTAACCGTAGCAGCAGCTGCTGCCTGGGAAGCAATGGGTGGTCCGGTCTTCTGGATCATCACGGCAATCATTCTTCTTGTGGCAACGCTTGTCGTTCTCTACTTCAGGTGGAAAGCGTTCCATGATCTCGTGAATAAGACGGTTCAGTTTCTGTGGGATCATCCACTCGTTATGTGGTTCATCCCCGTCATCGGGCCGCTGCTCACGATTGTCGCTCTGCTCGTCAAAGCAGCTCATTATTGGCATAGGATTGCCGGATTCTTTGGACGGGTCGGAGGTTTCCTAGGTGGAGTCGTTGGGCTCCAAGAGGGTGGGACACTGCGGCACCCAGGCTGGACCATGGTCGGTGAGCGCGGGCCGGAACTCCTGCTGCTTCCTGGTGGTGCTAGTGTGGTGCCGCTTCCCACCACTACTCGTAATGCCAATCAGTTCTTCGGTTCTCAGTCTGCCCAAGAGACAGGAGCGCCTAGACAGGTTTTCCGCGCTGGGCAGAACTACATGCAGGATTGGGGAGATCGTCCGCTCGTCATTCAGCTAATGCTCGGTCGTAAGGTTCTCGAGGAAGTCACCGTTGACAAGATGGCCGCGAGGCAGGCAAGGCGCTGATGTCTACCGTCAACTATGATCTCTACAAGATCACGTTTCATGCGGAAGGAATTGCAGCTGTGAGCGCATTTCTCGATGAGACTCCAATTCAGGTCTCGGGTGGCTATGGCGGTTGGACTGTGACCTCACGACAGCGCCGGACGGGTCTGACGATGTGGATGGGGAAGGATCCTATCCGCATGACCGTGCCTGTTTTGTTTGACGGATACTCTAGCCTCGACGGGCAGGAAGTTGCGATCAGCAGACTCAGCCGCATGGCACTACCACCCGCAGGCGGCGGAGAGCCTCCGGTTGTAAAGATCACTGGCTATGGCTTACCGAAGCCTGGTCCAAAAGATTGGGTCATCGAAAATCTGCAGTGGGGAACAAACGTCATTTGGGACAACGATTCTGGTGGGAGCTTGGTTCGGTTGCGGCAGGATTGTGTGGTTAGTCTCATGCAATATGTCGCAAGCGATCGTGCTGCATTCTCACGGCTGCCGCCCGGTAAGGCTAGTGGTTCAAAATCGCAGCCGGGGAGTAAAGGCTTTCAGAAGCCATACAGGGTCAAGGCTGGTGATACTTTGCAGAAGATTGCGAACAAGGTGTACAAGCAGCCGAAGCCGGATGACTGGCGGTTGATCAAAAAGGCGAACAACATCAGCGATCCGCGGCATCTCAAGGTAGGTAAGCTGCTCAAGATCCCGAAGAAATGACTGTCACCAAGAACACACCACGTACCCCTACCGCGCGCGAGAAGTTACAGCCCAGTGTTCTTCGTGAAACACAACTGGAGCTCATGGGTCATGACGTTGACCTTACGAGCCTCTATCTGAAGATGCAACGAAAGGCGGTTGGTTTCAATATTGTTGATGCGGTGACAGATGTAAACATTCACCGTACGATCGAAGGAGCTAGTTCAGTAGAAGTTGTTGTAGAGGATCGTGATCGCGCGCTGCTTAATTCTGGGCTGCTGAGCTCTCGCAACGATATTGAGATCGATGGGCTATACTTCAGGCTCGTGTCGGTGCGCAAGGATGGTCCGGAGCTCACACTTACGTTCGAAGACCGCGAGATTGCTCTCTTGCGGAAGTACAACAAGCCCATCAAGCAGTCTCTCAAGACCGCCCGTACAAGGGTTACACGTGCCGAGTTTGTGTTGCGTATGCTTCGAGAGGTGAAGGAGACTCAGATTCGGTACGTAATTCCCGAGCTACACAAACAGCAGCCGATCGATAGTGGAACTAAACAGCCGCCCACACAGCACAATCAGAACAACAGGGGTCTTGGCATTCCCAAGAACTCAAATGTGACCGTCAAGAGCGTTCGGATGAAGGAATTCCAGCGTAAGAATGCAAACGATATTCTGAACGCTGGTCTTCCGAGAGTCCGTAAGATGCTTGTGTGCGCGATCATGTGCGCCATCCAGGAAAGCAGCATTACAAATCTTGGTCAGCCGAAAGTTGGGGACTACAATTGGCTGAGTGTAGACCCTAACAAGAATCCCGTAGGCGTGTTCCAGCAGATCAAGTATTGGGGCTGGCCTGCCTCCCGAGATGTCACCACGGATGCAATTGCCTTTTACAAGAAGCTGGGCAAGGTCTTCACGGATTGGCCTAGCATGGAATACTCGGATGCGATCGAGAAGGTGCAGAATTCCGGCCAAGGGAGCGCGTATGCCAAGCACCGGATTGAAGCAGAACGTATCGTCACGGCGTATGGTTATCCTCCCTATGGTAAGAGCGCCAATGCGAATGCGCAATGGGAAGCAAACATTGGTCAGAGCGTCTATGAGTTCTATCGGGGACTGCCTCCGACCAGCAAGGTGCGCAAGCAGAAATATGGCGGCCGATGGGGACCAGAGAATAGCTGGGACTGTATCACGCGGTTAGCGCAAGAGGTACAATGGCGCGCGTTCATGGTGAGTGGTGTCTTCTACTTCATCTCAGAAGATGATCTCTTCAAGTCACAGCCCATTGCCATCATCGACGAAGAGTCAGACGGTATCGACGCTATTGATGGTGACTACGATGAAGGTAAGAAATCCGCTTCTCTTACCGTCAAATGCCACATGGGTCGTTGGGCCGCTCCGCCGGGCAGTGTCATCGGGATCCGAAACATGGGACCATGGAATGGACGCTGGCTCGTGAACGATGTAGAGCGCTCGGCCTTTGATGAAAATGGAACCGTCACCCTCAAGAAGCCGCTACCGAGGTTGCCCGAGCCGTCGGCAAGCAATCTCATCAAGAGTTCTCCTGATCATAACACGTGGCATCTCGCTCCGTCGCCCGACAAGAAGGACAAGCAGTATAAGGTAGCCTCTGGGATTGTGCAGCCTGTTCCTTCTGACTTCAAGAGCAGGCTTGTTCAGGGAGTACATAGTACCGCAGGTCTGTCCGGAGAGAGCTTCAGCTACTTCAAAGGAAGATGGCCCTCCAACGATGCGGCAGATTTCGGAGGGGATGCTGGTGTGCCGGTGATTGCCCCCGAAAGCGGCAAGATTGTACATCTTTCCGGACATCAACCATCGGTCGGTCCGACTAGCGCGCTGCTCGGTGCGCATGGTCCCTTTGGGTTGAGTATCTATCTGCTCGGTAATTCTGGCGCCTACTACTTCCTGACGCATCTTGGCTCAAGAAGCGTCAAGATCGGTGAGTTTGTCAAGGGCGGACAGGTCATCGCTACAATTGGCGACTACGCCAAGTGGGGTGGGGTCAACCATGTGCATGTTGGCGTATTTCCTCCCAAGTCAGGGCACCCTGATATACATGATCTTATGGATGCGCTAAGGGCAAAATGACGGATTTTCGTGATCTCCTACCAGAGTACGAAGATCAAGCGCCGATCTGGTATGGCTTTGTTGCTGAGAATGCCGTAGATCACGTCACGCCGGTGCCCGTCATCATCCCTGAATTTGATGAGCACTTACAATGGGGTCCGTGCCGCTGGCAGGCGCGTGATGGGCAGCTGCCCAGCCAAGGGGATGCTTGTGTACTTGCGTTTGATAATCGGCGTGAGCTCTGGGTAGTCGCCTGGTGGCCAGCGACGTACACCGGTGGTGGTGGAGGAGTTCAGAATGCTTGGTGGCGTTGGGATACCTCGACATCTGGTTCAGTTGGCGCAGGTCACTTTGGCCTGAATGCCGTGACTTGGGCAACGACGACCCAGTTGCGCATCTCAGAGACGACCGATCCTGGTACTGATGTTTCGAGCGGCATGGATTCGATCGGATCTGGGGATTCGATCTACGTTCAGCAGCAAGATGATTCGACGCGCTGGGCCCGCTTCTCGGTTACGGGCGCTCCGACCGATCTTGGCACCTACCGCACGATTCCGGTTACATATCAAGATTCGGGTGCGATGCCCTCGACGAATAATACACCACTTCTTGTACAGTTTGGTGGCGCAGGTGGTGGTGGCGGCGGTACAGTTCCTGATGCAACGCCTACCGTCAAGGGCATCCTACAGCTGGCTGGCGATCTGAGTGGTACTGCTGCTAGTCCTCAGATAGCAGCGGGTGCGATCGTAGACGCGGATGTTGCAGCTGCGAACAAGGACGGCACGGTGGCAACTCCATCGCTGCGAACGCTTGGCACGGGTGCCCAGCAGGCTGCGGCAGGGAATGATTCGCGCTTTACGGATGCACGAGTTCCGACCGCTCACCATACGACGCACGAACCTGGCGGCTCCGATCCGATGGCCGTAGATGCTGCCGCGGCGACGGGTTCGCTCAGGACGCTCGGCACAGGGCCGACTCAGGCAGCCGTCGGAGGGTCGGGCCTCCCGACCGGCGGCACTGCAGGGCAGCAGTTGACTAAGTTGTCGAGCACTAACTATGCCAGTCAGTGGAGCACACCGATGTCAACGATGTCGGGCACGCTGGCCGCTCGGCCTGCTGCTGGCGCGGTCACCGCGCAATCGACGTACTACGCGACCGATACGGCGCAAATATTCATTTCGGATGGGATCTCAACTTGGACGCTGGTTGCAAAGAGTATTCCAACCGGCGGCACAACCGGGCAAGTGTTGTCGAAGGTTGATGGCACTGATTACAACGTGTCCTGGTCCGATACGAATGTCGCGACGGCAGTGATCCTCGCCCCGGCTAGCGACACGCGCAACCGCATTTCACGTACCGCTGGCGGTTA
>Ga0066903_100003153_pt1 | contig 13330 bp, 11 predicted proteins | sample PanSoiMetaGPlot1_FD_67491 | JGI IMG/M metagenome (GOLD analysis project Ga0066903, IMG submission 67491) | Tropical forest soil microbial communities from Panama analyzed to predict greenhouse gas emissions - Panama Soil - Plot 1 (version 2) | ecosystem: Environmental > Terrestrial > Soil >... | reverse complement strand
GAGCACAAAAATCTTCATTCAATCAGAATCTCGCATAACGAGCACAACGGGCACGAAGTTCGCTACTTTGAATTTCGTGGTGACCTTTATGGCCTTTGTGCGAGGTCTTAATCCAAAGCATGTCATTTAATAATTTTGGCCTTTCATCGGAAGTCGTGCGCGGGACCCAGGCGATGGGCTTCACCGAGCCGACACCAATCCAGCTTCGCGCCTTCCCGATTATTCTCGAAGGAAAAGACCTTATCGGCACCGCTCAAACCGGCACGGGCAAGACCGCCGCGTTCGCCCTTCCGATTCTCACCCTGCTCGCGAGGCACGAAAAATTCCGTTGTCTCGTTCTCGAACCTACTCGCGAGCTCGCGGCGCAAGTCGAGACTGCATTCCGCGATTACGGCCGATTCACCGACCTGCGGGTAACCGTGCTTCACGGCGGTGTCGGTTACGGAAAACAAAAGGAAGATTTGAAACGCGGGGTCGACATCGTCGTCGCGACGCCGGGCCGGCTGCTCGATCATCTCGAACAACGCATGATCCATTTCCGCGACGTGAATGTTCTCGTGCTCGATGAGGTCGACCGGATGCTCGACATGGGCTTCATGCCGCAGGTCCGAAGCATTGTTGAGAAAATTTCGACGGATCGACAGACCCTTCTCTTCTCGGCAACGTTGCCGCCCGAGATTGACCGACTTTCAAAATGGGTATTGCGCGATCCTGAACTGATTGAGATCGGCGCGCGACGTTCGCCCGCTGAAACCGTCACGCATGCGGTTTATCCGGTCGCCGCCGAACAAAAGTTTGATCTGCTCATCGCTCTTCTCGAGCGCACCAACTTCGACAGCGTTCTGATCTTTTGCCGGACGAAACAAAATGCCGACCGGGTCGCGCATTTCTTGAAGCATGCCAAGCACTCAGTTGCGGTTCTGCATTCGAATCGAACACAGCGCGAGCGCATGGAAGCCCTCGAAGGATTCAAGAGCGGAAAATATGAAGTCATGGTTGCGACCGACATCGCGTCGCGCGGGCTCGACATTGCCGGCGTCAGTCACGTGATCAATTACGATGTGCCGGAGCATCCGGAAGACTACGTTCATCGCATCGGCCGGACTGGTCGCGCGCAAAACGTCGGTGATGCTTTTACGCTGATGAACGGCGAAGAAGTTGTCGCTCTCCAGGCGATCGAGCATTTCATCGGCCAGAAAATTCCACGCTTGAAGCTCGAGAACTTTGCCTACCTCTACACGATTCTCTTTGAACCGGAATCAGCGGTCGGCGGACGCCGCGCGATCGGCGGTGGACGATCCCATCGAGGTTTTAGTTACGGTCGGCGACGACGCTAATCGAATCATAAATCTTTAGGCGCGAGCGAATTTACCAGGCGCTCGAATTCGGGCGTGCCTCGCAGACTATCAAAGTAGGGGTGAAGCTTTAACTCACCGTAGCTGATCCCGCCGGGACGACTGACCGCTTTGGAGAGCTGTTCAATCGCGCGTTTCTTATCACCCACGAGGGCGCTCGTGATTGCGCGATAGTCGGATATGCGCGCTCCATTCAGGGCGTCTTTGTTGATCGGGAGTAACTCATTCGCACGGCGGGCCTCCTGGAGGGCCTCGTTTTTCTTGCCCAGCATTGCATCAATCATGGCCAGAACAGAAAGTCCTTCGGGATAGTTTGGCTGTTCGCGCAGAACCTTCTCAATCTCTCCACGCGCTCGCGTGAAGGCGGTATGTGCTCCGCCCTGATCGCTTTCGATTTGCGCCGCCAACCCCTCACACCAAGCACGAGGGAACGGAAGAGCTTCATCATGGCAGCCGTCGGGCGAAAGTGCCTCCAACGCGCGCTGCGCTGCAACCTTATCGCGTTCGCAAAAGGCGAGAATCATCCAACGATCGGCTATCGATCCGGTGGCTTTTGCATCACGCTTTACAACGTCATCAATCGCTTGATGCAACGGCTTGGTGTCAGCACGCTCGAAAAGGTCGACGATCGCGCGTTGAACACGAGTCGTAGCATCCTCTGGATTGACCGCGACTACTCGATCCAAAATCGTGGCGAGGTCTTTGTAACGGCGTTGATAAAAATAGCAGTAGGAAAGTTGCTGTAACACAAACGAATTGCGCGGATCCAAATCCAGGGCTTTTTCCAATTCGCGGGTTGAATCATCCCATCGTCCCTGCCGGCGATCGATATATCCGGCGAGGACGAGCACCAGTGGTTCGTTAGGCAGAGCACGACCCGCAATTGTCAGTTCTGATCGGGCCTGGTCGTAATCGCGATAACCGCTATACAGATGTTGCGCCTGGGCCAGATGCGCCTCACCGCTCTCCGGTCGAAGCTCGATCAACTTCTTCACTGCTCTTTCTGCTAGGGCGAGCCGCTCGGGCGAATGATCGGCCCCGAGGGAATACATGATGTCGTGGGCGCGGGCGAGCTGGTAGTAGGCCAGCAAAAATCTCGGATCGCGCTGGACCGCCTCGTTCAACAGACGAATCGCCTCCGTTAAATTCTCGCTCCCGCCCGAGACGAATGCGATCGCATCTACTAAATCGCGGGCCCGGACATACAGATCGCGGGCCGTTAGGTCCCGGGTCGATCTTTCTTCGAAGGCTGCCTTTTCCTCGGGTGACAGTTTTGCCCGCAATTGGGCAACCACTTGCTCCGCAATTTCGCTTTGAATCTGAAATACATCCGCGAGTTGTCGATCGTAATGCTCAGCCCACACATGAGTATCAGTGCGAGCATCGATTAATTGTGCGCTCACCCGTACGCGATCGCCGGCGCGTTGCACGCTGCCTTCCACAATGTGGGCCACACCAAGTTCGTGCGCGATCTGCCGCAAATTCCGCGGTGTGCCGCTCTGATATTGCCTGACGCTGGTGCGGCTGATCACTTTCAGATCGGCCACTTTTGCTAGGTCATTCAAGATCTCATCCTGAACACCCTCAGTGAAAAACACGTTCGTTTTTTCATCGCTGAGATTCTCGAACGGCAAAACCGCGATGCTCTTGGCCATCAGCTCGACGGCCGGCAAGCTGACGTTATTGCCACTAATCGGAGGCGAGTTGTGTCGCAAAAAGATATACAGCGCTAATGCCAGCCCGGCGGCCGACAACACTAACGCCGTCACGAGCTCTGTTCTTAAAAATCGAACGGGTTTAATCGGTCGGACTCGATCACGACCAGCCGCCTGCCAGCGCCTTCCGCGGCGCAGCTTTTCGGGCACGCGCGGATTTCCTACGTCACCCTTACACAGATTGAGCACGTGCAGCCGCAGCCCGTGTTTCACTTCAACCTCGCCCAGATCGTGCAAATAGGGTTCCCAATGCCGATACTGGCGCAAATCATCAGCGACATGTTTGGAGACCAGAATGTGGCCGGGGTCTCCGCAATCAAGAATACGCTGCGCAATATTGAGCCCGGTGCCGGCGACGTTTGCCTGATCGTTCACGTCGAGAACGCGATTCACCGGCCCGCTGTGAATTCCCATTCGCAACTGCAAATGCGGTTTATCCTTGAGGGCGCGGTTGATTTCCAAAGCGCATTCCACGGGTTGTTCCGGGTTTCGGAAGAACAGAAGGGCCATTCCATCTCCCGTGGGCACCCGTAGCAATTCGTTTCGGCCTTCGGCCTCCCGAAAGGTGCTCGTCGCGCGAACGACTCGATTCAGTTCTTGGAGAAACTCGACTTGCTCATTGACGAGCAACTTCGAGTACCCGACTACGTCGATCAGGAGGATGTAAGCGATCTCCGGCTTTAGTTCGGACTTTGCCTCGGCGGACATGGTGCGCGGCACTCCCCGTGAGAACAGTCCCAAAACCGTCCGAGGGGGTCTAGTTAAATCCCTTTAGGTTGCAGTTCCATCTGAGGGGGCGGCACTCTTCCTCGCCACCACTTCAACGCACCGGGACCGAACGCGGCCAGATTAAGCACGATCATCACGAGCGAGAAAAGATGTAGTCCCATTGTCAGGCCAATGCCGACATGCATTCCTATAATCGCAGTCAGACAAAACGGGCGCGTTTTGTTCGACCAAATCAAAATGGGATAGGTCAGTTCGAGTAGGCAGACGACCATTCCAGTGACGACCAGAATCGGTTGCGCGTGAAGCAGCGTTTGCGCCGGAATCAAGTCGAACGGGGGCCGAGTCAACGCCCGCCACATGCTGTCCCCATTCCACCAACCAGCCCCGAGAGCTTTTGTCAGCCCTCCAAAAAAATAAATCACGCAAAGATGAAGCTGTAGAACACGGCGGCAAAACCCGACCGGTTCAGGATCCGGCGCCGGCCTTCTCCATATTTTACGATCCAGCGCCCAGGCATCCGGCAGCGGCGAGATCATCAAATAAAAAAGCCCGATGGTGAGAAAATTATCCATACCATAGGCGAGATAGCCCCCGGTTTTCGCTACGCACAAATGGAGCAACCAGGCTGCGATCGCGGCGCTCCGTGAAAAAATTCCAACGATTAGAAAAATTCCGGCCGCGAACAAAAGAAACCAAAGGATGGTCAGGGCTGTTTCCTCATTTAAGCCGAGGTGCTGTCCAGCCCAGAGGAACCAACCGATTCGCGGGACAAGCGGACTCTGGATTGACATCAGCGCTTCGGTAAATTCTCGATTGAGAAATCCCGTGCTAGCGCTCCCGAACATGCGCTTCCAGTCGGCGTAGAGTGACAACGCATAAAGCGTGATCTCAAGCCCGAGCCCGGCTCGCAGAATTGTGAGCCATTGGCTAGAGTCGCGCGAAAAGAGAAAGTTCCGCCACTTCGACCACGACCCGCGCAATTCAACGTTCTGATGCGGCTGGTTCATGGAAGCTGAAGTCATATGCGTACAAGAAATGATACGATTCGGTTTTGCCTGCTCGCGCATCGCTCAGTTTCGGGATTGAGACGAATCCGAATACCGCTCGAACGCTTGTTGCCTTGGGACGATCCTGCCAGACCGAATAAGCCAGCATTTTAATCATGATTTCCCGAAGCGGCTCGTAATAGGTCCGCCCGATTTGATCCAGCAAGGTGGCGAGCCGAACACCAGTTGCGGTATCGGAAACTCGCGGCAGTTCGTATTCAACATGCCCGTCCGGATAATGCAATTCGATCACTAGCTTGTAACTATCCGGAACGCTTGGAGCGAAGAAGCCGTAGCCTCCTTCGATACCGGTTCCATTGATGTAGGCATTAACGCTTTGCCGCAACGGGTTGGAGAGACTCAAGGTTTCCCCTAACGCTGTGGTGGTAACCGATTCCGCGTCCTGCCAATGTTTGGATGTTGGAAGGAATGTATAGCCCTGCCCGATAATCCAGAGGGTCTGCTGAAGCGAAACGGTCAGAATGAAGAATCCGTGCAGCGCGAACCAAGCAAGGTAAACACGCCGCCGATTCAAATCGCCTTCGCTGCTGGTCCTAACGCGAGTACTTCTGCAATATCGGCTTCACTTTCGCCAGGAATTCGTTCGATTTCGAATCGATCGGAGGGCACGTTTCGCGGTTATTTGGATTCACCACCACCTGCGGAGTAACGCCGGCATTTGGGTTGACCGCCGCTTGCGGTCCGGAGGGTGTCGGCTCCTGCGGCCCCATCGGAGTGGGCGATGGCGGCATCTGTGGTCCCATCGGCACCGCCCCTTCCGAGGGCCTTGTCGGATTCACTGGCGCCATCCCATCCCTGTTTGGATTTGTTGGAATCATCGCACCTGGCGTCGGGCTACCGCTTGTCGAGCTGTTCGGATTTACCGCAGAGCCTGGCGAGATCATTTGAATTGCCCTCTCCGACTGCCCTGCCGCTTTAGCCTGCTTCAGCTCCGCAACCGTTCGTTGATCGACGCACATGTCCAGGAGTGAGCCCGACGTGCTGCTCGTCTTGCCGTTGTTGTAAACTTCGATTTTGTAAAGCGCCTTGTCGTACTGCTGAAGGACATTGTTCAACGCTGTCGCGTCCGGCTTGGACAGCTTCACGCCGGGATGTATGACAATGTTATCGGGATTGATCTCGACTTTGCCGGGAGTTGCCTGCCCAAATCCCGTCGCGGCAAAACAGGTAAGACTCGCCAAAATAATCAGCGTAATGCCCAGTCCAGCTCGATTTTTCATACCGCCGTTTTGCGTCTAACGAGCACCACCAGTCAAGATTAAATGTGCGGGGCGTAACCCAACCACCTCTGGCCGTATCACTTACACCATTGATCAACCCAGTCGTTCACCGTTTTGTACCAAAGCTGGGAGTTTTGGGGCTTGAGGACCCAATGACCTTCGTCCGGGAAATAAAGCATTTTCGACGGGATCTTTAATCGTTGAAGGGTCGTGAAAAGTTGGAACCCTTCGCTTACATCCAGCCGGTAATCGAGCTGGCCATGGACCACCAGGGTCGGCGTTTTAAATTTGTCCGCGAACAGATGCGGCGAAAACTTTCGATATAGCTCGCGATTCTTCCACGGCGGACCTTTGAATTCCCATTCCGGAAACCAGAGTTCCTCTGTCGTGCCGTAGGCCGATTCCGTGTTGAATGTACTGTCGTGTGAAACAATGCACTTGAATCGGTCGGTGTGGCCTAACAACCAGTTTGCCATGTAACCACCGTAGCTCGCGCCCATCGCCGCCTCGCGGTTCTTGTCGATGAACGGATAAGTCTTCTCCACGTAATCGAGTCCCTTCATCAGATCGACGTAAGGTTTGCCGCCCCAATCGCCGCTGATCGAATCGCAAAACTTCTGCCCGTAGCCGGTCGAGCCGTGGAAATTGATCATCACCACCACATAGCCGTTGGCCGCGAACAACTCTGCATTCCAGCGATAGGTCCATGAATTTCCCCACGCGCCCTGCGGCCCGCCGTGGATCAAGAACTTCAGCGGATACTTTTTGTTTGGATCAAATCCTGGCGGTTTGATGATGAAACCTTGAACCTCGTCGTCATTCGCGCCTTTGAACGTGAACGATTCCAACGGTTGCATGTCGATCTGCGACAACAGCGCGTCGTTCATGTGTGTGACGGCGCTCGCAGTAACAACATCCTGCCCATGACCGGTAGCGTTTTCGTACTCGTCGACGTTGAATCGCGCGATTTCGTTTGGAGCAGCAATCGACATCCGTGTGAAAAATACTGCCTTACCTTCTTTTGAAGCCGTCAGGTCATCGGCATGGATCCGCATGATCTCGCTCGCTTTGTTGTCAGGCAGCGAAAACGCGTAGATCGGTGATTCACCATGATCTTCGGCGCTAAAGAAGATCGTCTGCGAATCAACACGCCACGCCAAACTACCGACTGAGCGCTCAAACTTTTCCGTCAGATCTCGTGTCTGGCCGGATTTTCGATCTTGGACCATGAGCCGCCATTTATCGGCTTCGAAGCCGGCACGGGCTTGCGAACGCCAAGCGAGATATTTTCCATCCGGCGAATAAAGCGGCGTGGTGTCGGCGCCGGGACTGGTAGAGATTTTCCTGGGCTGCGGGGCTGTGGTGGCAGCCGTCCCCGGCAGTCCTCCCGAAGACCCCGCAGGCGAGACGCCTGCCGCCACAGAAGATGCAGACAGCGGCACGACGAAGATTTCGTTGTTCGTGCTCGTAGCTCCGACCTCATCAATGTTGCTCGTGTAAGCGAGCTCCTGACCGTCCGGGGAGATCGCGTACATGTCCTGTCCGCCAAGATGAAACGGCGGCACATCGTGATCGCCTGGCGTCAGATCGCGCGGCTCACTCGAACTGACCTGCTGCCCCATCGAAACTTGACCGGTTAAACCGGTCAAGTTTGCATCCGCGCTTACGACAAAAAGGTGGCTGCGCTTAAATTCGGTGAACGAGCTCCAATGCCGATAAAGCAATCGAGTGAAGATTTTCGCCTTCACTTTGCTCTTCTTTAGCTCTTCGTCGCGCTGCTTGTTGCATCCGTCGTCTTTGCAATCGGGATAAACTGCCGACACGAAAACGACGTTCTTCCCATCCGGCGACCAGATCCCGCCGTCCGCGCCGGTTGAGATGTTCGTTACCTGATGCGGCGGACCTGCGAGCTTGCCCGCTTCGGTGTCGAAATCGCACATCCAGAGTTGCGCCGGATCCGTCGCTTTCGATGTCCAAATGAGTCGTTTGCCATCTGGGGAGAATCGCGGCCGCTCTTCATGATTCGGCGTTTCATTTAAGCGTTTGGACTCACCGCCGTTCGCGGGCACGACCCACAAATGGGAGATCTTCGTGTCCGCCTCGAGATCGACATCGGTCGCGGAAAATACGACCCACTTCCCGTCTGGTGAGGGCACCGGCTCGTCGACGCGCTTAAGCTTCATCATGTCCTCAAACGTGAAGGGATGTTTGGCGGAAGATCGGGCGAATAGCGAACTAGCCAGGAAGAATGTCAGAACGATGAATTTGTTCACGTGCGTGCGTTTCTTATTCTGTCATGTCGACCGAAGCGGAGACATCTCTAAATTATTTCTGCTCAGAAATAGTCAGAGATTCCTCGACTCCGCTCGGAATGACAAAGAGAACGCCGCCTTCGCGGCCTCGAGCCGTTTCGCTTCCAAGCGCTGCTGTTGTTCGACCGCACGTCGTTTCAATTCTATGAGATCGATCTTGCCGGGTAGTGGCGTGATCGATTGTTCCAGCGAGCACCACAGCAATTCCTTGCCGCGGATCCCGAGCGCGAGCATCTCCAGGACCTGCATGAGCCCGAGCTCGCCGAAATCTTCACCGGCGATCTTGAACTTTGCGCGAGCCACTTTCTCGGTGACCCACGCCGCGGCCTTGCGGGTCATGCTCTCGGTTTCATCCGCGCGATCGATCAATTGCTCGAGAATTTTCTGGTCGGCTTGAATGTCGCGTTTGAGATCGGAGAGGAACGCTTTCAGCGATTCATCTTTGGATGCGCTCATCAGGTCGTCGATTAACTCAATCGCGGCTACGGAACCCGCGAGATGATCGTTAAGGTAGGCGGCGAGGTTGTCGTTCATTCCATATTGGATCGAGACCGGCAATATTTAGAGATGTCTCCACTTCGGTCGGCATGACATATTGAGCGCATGGCTCAAGTAACAATCGAGACAATCAAGAACGGTCCCTACATCGTGAAGGGCGAAGTGGAATTGCTGGACGTCGACGGGAACAAATTTCCGGCCGAACCGCGCATGGCGCTTTGCCGTTGCGGCGCCTCGACCGAAAAACCGTTTTGCGACGGCACGCATTCCAAGATCGGGTTCAAAGCGGCGGAGAAGGCGGTCCCCGAATCCAAGGAATGACCTGTATTGGATGAAAGATGTCCGGTTTGATTTCGGTTCTTGAGGGCAAATATCGATACAATGCTTCGATTATGAAACGAATTATTGCCGTCATTCTCGCCGTGCACGCCGTAGTGGCGATCGCCGAGCCGGTACCGAAAACCATGAAAGCGGTCGTCGCGCATGAGTACGGCGGTTCAGACAAGTTGAAGATTGAAGAGGTTCCAGTTCCTGAGCCGAAGGAGAACGAGGTCCTTGTGCTCGTGATCGCGAGTGGTGTGAATCCGGCAGATCCGCTCATTCTAGGCGGGAAATTCGCGAAAGAATTCGGGACCCATCTGCCGCTTATTCTCGGTTATGACATGGCCGGCATTGTCGTGAAGACCGGCGTGAAGGTGACAAAGCTCAAAGTCGGCGATCCGGTTTATGCATATCTGCTCTGGGGCGGCGGTTGGGCCGAATATTGTATCTCGAACGAAGGCGAATCCGCGATCAAACCGAAGTCGCTTAGCTTTGCCGATGCGAGCGCAGTTCCGCTCGCTGCATTGACCGCGTGGCAGGCGTTGGTCGACGCGGGCAAAATCCAAAGCGGTCAAACCGCTTTGATCCATGGCGGCTCGGGCGGGGTGGGCAGTTTCGCCATCCAAATCGCGAAGGCGCGAGGCGCACGGGTGATTGCGACCGCCTCGGCCGCGAACCAGGATTTGCTCATACAACTCGGCGCCGATGTTGCACTCGATTACACAAAACCCGAGTGGAAAGCCACGGTGCACGATGTTGATTTCGCGCTGGTGCCGTTCCGTGGTGAAACAATGAGCCAGACCTACGGCGTGATGAAGAAAGGCGGCACGATTGCGACACTCACTTCGCGAGCTGATCCCGCAGAGTTGGAGAAACGTGGGATCCGCGGTGCGCCGGTTTTCTCGCATCCGGATGCAAATGAGCTTGCCGAGGTCACCAAGTTGATCGACGCGGGAAAAATCAAGCCGGTCGTAACCCAAGTTTTGCCGATAACCGATGCAGCCAGGGCTGATGAGCAGGCCGAGACGCATCATACACGCGGAAAAATTGTTCTGAAAATTGCCGACGAGCCAAAGCCGTAGAGAACCGCGGGAAGTTGTAGCAGTGCTTGTTCTCAAGCACCGAAGCTTATAAACAGGCGCTTGAGACAAGCGCCTCTACAACACTCTCGATATGAAAAAGCTCATCCTTCTTCTTTTCGTAGGCTGCACAACGACGATTCACGCTGAGGAAATCTCACTCATAGGCGCGACGGTGATCAATCCCGCCGACGGCAAAGTCATGCCGAACGCAACGGTCGTGATCAATGGCGACAAGATTGAACGCGTCGCCATGGGCAAACAGGACGCAGCCACGCTCGGAAAACAGATTCCCTGCGTCGGCAAGTTCATCATCCCGGGCTTGATCGATACCCACGTTCATTTCTTTCAATCGGGCGACTTGTTCACGCGGCCCGACGGCGCCGATTTCAGCAGCGTCCGCCCCTATAAAGATGAAGTTGCGTGGATCAAGTCGCACCTCGATGACGATTTCGCGCGCTACATCCGGTGCGGAATCACCAGCGTGGTCGACGTCGGTGGCCCGATGTGGAATTTTGAGGTCCGCGCAAAGGCGAACGCCACCGCAAAGGCGCCGCGCGTGGCGGTAGCCGGCCCATTAATCTCGAGCGTCTCGCGTGAAAAACTCGATCTTGGTGATCCGCCGATTGTGAAGATCGACACCCCGGAACAGGCCCGCGAATTCGTGCGCAAACTCACCGACCAAAAAGCCGATCTGGTGAAGATCTGGTACATTGTCGACCAGGACCATCCGGTTGACGCGTTTCGACCGATCGTGCGCGCGACGGTTGAAGAAAGTCACGCGCACAAAACGCGCGTCGCGGTTCACGCGACTGAAGTTGATACCGCGCGCGCCGCGGTTGAAGAAGGCGCGGATATTCTGGTGCACAGCGTTTACGACAAACCGGTCGATGATGCGTTCGTCAAACTCCTCAAGGATCGCCACACGATCTTATGTCCGACGCTCGTGGTGTTCGAGCGTTACGGCCGCGTCTTTTCGCACCAATTGAACTTCACGAAAGAAGAACAAGCCTGGGGCAATCCGGAAGTAATTGCATCGCTCGACGTCACCAAGATTCCGCAAGACAAATTGCCCGAGCGGATCAAGGCGGCAGTGGCTGATCCGAAGAGCGCAATGGACCGGATCAATAAGACCTACGAAATCGCCTTACCGAATTTGAAGAAACTCGAAGACGCTGGCGTGACGATCGCGGCCGGCACCGATGCTGGAAACGTTGGAACGATCCATGGGCCTGCGTTGTTTCGCGAGTTTCAGCTGATGAAACAGGCGGGACTCACGAACATGCAGATTTTGAAGGACGCGACGGCCAACGCGGCAAAACTTTTCGGCGGCGAGACCGGCGCGCATATCGGCAGGCTCGAAAGTGGCGCGTTCGCCGATCTCGCAGTCTTGAACTCGAATCCCGCGGACGACATCGCCAATGCGTCCGACATCGACAGCGTCATCAAGAATGGTGTGATTTATCCCGCGGACTCGATTTTGCGCTGAATCGGCGCGGTGTCTGCTTCGTCAAACTCAGGGATGAAGCCCCTTTTCGTAATCGTTTCTGTCGCCGGGGTTGTTTTGTCGCTTTACGCGACCGAAGCGGCGCGCGGTGAAGATTGGAATGTCGCGAAGCAAGCGGGTAGCGTCACAATTTATAGCCGGCCCCATGCCGGCTCGAAGTTGAAGGAATTCAAAGCGATCGGCGAGATCGAAGCTTCGAGCAAAATAGTTCACACTGTGATCGACGACGTTGAAGCGTACCCGAACTTCATGCCTTACACCGCGGAAGCGACCGTGCTCAAACGGAACGGTGATTCATTGATCACTTATCAGCGACTGTCGCCAAGAATCGTCGGCGATCGCGACTACACGCTACGCATCGAAAAGAGATCGTGGCCCGCGGAATTCGGGATCGCATATTTCAATGAATGGAAGCCGGCGAATGAGCATGGCCCGGCCGAAAAGCCCGGCGTTTTCCGCGTGAAGGTAGTGAACGGCTCTTGGCTGCTCGAGCCGATCGGACCGAACAAGACTCGCGCCACCTATTTTGTCTTCACGGATAGCGGGATCACGGTGCCGGGCTTTGTCGCCAACACGATCAGCGAGACGGGAATTACGAAACTATTCGCTGCCGTGCGCAAACAGGCCAAAGAACCGAAATATCAAAGTTCAAAATAAGGGGCGTGCAGGCCACTTGCAGAGTGCTCTTCTCCATTGTCAGTCGAGCGACATCGAGACATCTCTGAATATTTCTGACCGGGGACCGGTCTGACAATAGCGAGAGACGTCTCCACTCCGGTCGAATTGACAAAGAGGGCGTGACGTTCTCGCGAATTGGCTTATCCTGCGCGCTGCGCAGATGCCGCGGGACAACTCTCTCAAGAAAATTTTGCTGATCGGCTCCGGCCCCATCGTGATCGGGCAGGGCTGCGAATTTGATTATTCCGGGGTGCAAGCGTGTAAGGCGCTGCGCGAAGAGGGCTACCAGGTCGTGCTCGTGAATTCGAACCCGGCCACAATCATGACCGATCCGGAGTTTGCCGACCGCACTTACATCGAGCCAATCACGGCCGAGGTGATCGAGGCGATCATCGAGCGCGAAAAACCGGACGCAATCTTGCCGACGATGGGGGGGCAAACCGCCTTGAACGCGGCAATGGAGCTGAATCGCAACGGCACGCTCGCGCGGTACAAAGTGAAATTAATCGGCGCAAACGCAAAGGCGATCGCCAAAGGCGAAGACCGGCAGCTGTTCAAGGAAGCCATGCTACGGATCGGCCTCGACGTGCCGCGCTCAGGCGTAGCGCATTCGATCTCCGACGCGCACAAGATCGCGAAACAAATCGGCAGTTTTCCCCTAATCATTCGACCGGCGTTCACGCTTGGAGGCAGCGGAGGAGGCATTGCCTACAATCCGGACGATCTCACCGAAATCGGCGGCCGCGGACTCGCGATGTCGCCGGTCAGCGAAGTGTTGATCGAAGAATCGCTTGTTGGCTGGAAGGAATTCGAAATGGAAGTTATGCGCGATCGCATGGATAACTGCGT
>Ga0066903_100003152_pt1 | contig 13332 bp, 16 predicted proteins | sample PanSoiMetaGPlot1_FD_67491 | JGI IMG/M metagenome (GOLD analysis project Ga0066903, IMG submission 67491) | Tropical forest soil microbial communities from Panama analyzed to predict greenhouse gas emissions - Panama Soil - Plot 1 (version 2) | ecosystem: Environmental > Terrestrial > Soil >... | reverse complement strand
CCCTTACGGTGGGCGGTTACCCGTATGTGCCGCGCCAAAATATGTACCGAAGGCGTTAGGGGGTGCCCTCGAGCTGAGCGATCCGGTCCAGGAACGGCCCGACTTTCTGGACGGCTGCCGGCCCCCAGTGCAGGTTGATGAAGTTGACGCGGTCGGCAGCCGCCAATCCGGGCAGCTCATGGCAGAGCTGGCGGTTGCCCAGGCTGCGCGCCGCCGTGACCAGGATGGAGTAAATGCGCTCCCAGGTGTTCTTGATGTCGAGAGCGACGGCGTTATCGTGGGCCTTGGTCATGGTAACCTCCTTTAGCGGGGCGACGGTAGGATATAGGAGCGGGCGTGGTACTACTGTATTTTAGCTCTGAGCTTAAGGAGATCACATGGCGGATGCTCACCTTGGTTATCTCAAGATGTGGCTGCGCACCCGCGCTGTCGTCGCCCGTGACGGCATTAAGCTCGCCTCGGGAGGCGAGTCCGACTACTACATCGACGGCCGTAAGGTGGCGCTATGGTCTAGCAGCTTGCGCGTCCTCGGCCAGGTCCTCTACGACCGGGCCATGCGCTACCGGCCGACCGCCGTGGGTGGGCCGGCTACGGCGGCCATCCCGCTGGTAGCCGCCGTGCTCCTGGAAGCCGAGCGGCACGGCCGCGAGCTGGACGGCTTCTACGTCCGTGCCGACGTCAAGGATCATGGCCTGCAGAAACAGATTGAAGGTAAGGACCTGAGTGCCGACGACGCCGTCGTCCTGGTCGAGGACGTCACCACCAAGGGCGAGACCTTGCTCAGGGCCGTGCAGGCCGTCCGCGCCGCCGGGGCTACCGTGCTGGCCGTAATCTGTACTGTAGACCGCGAGGCCGGCGCCGCCGACCGCGACTGGGGCGGGGCAACCTTCGAGCGGCTGTTTACCAAGACGGAGTTAGGCTTATAATGGACGTACCGGGTAGCACGCTGGTGGAACCGCCGCTAGGGCTGGCCCAAACCCATGAGGCCAAGCCGCTGGACAACTGTCGCCTGCCAGCCGCTGGCGCCGTGTTCTACCGCGACCCGACCGGGACGCTCTATGAGGTGTCCTGGACTACCGCCGCCTACCTCGACATTACGACCATCACCAAGCAGCCGTACGTGTGGGGTGAGGACCCTCAGCTGCCGGCGGCGCCGCCCGTCCGGGCCGGCGCCCTGTGGCGGCGCGGCCTCATTACCGTGCAGCGGCAGCTGCTGGCCGGACACCCATCCGGCTACGTGATCGTCTCCGAGGGAGCCAACCAGTATATAGGCGACTATCAGGACAGCTTCCCGTGCGGGCCGCAGCCGCTGGATTGCTTCTGTTACCATCTGGACTCGGCGGTTGCTGACGACGTTAGCGCCCTGATCACTGCCGGGGCACGCTGGACCGATCCGGACAACCCGACCGGCGTGGCCGTTACCTGGGGCGCTGGCTTCGCCTGGATCGATGCCTGGAATCGTTAGCGAGGGCACTATGGTTGATAGCGGCCGACGCTTCCTGGAGCACCTGATCGACGAGGACATCGCTGACTGTTGCCAGCAGTTCGTCGGCCGGCGGCTGGTGGAGCGGCGGCCGTCTGACGACAAGTCGGTCATGTTTGCCGAAGTAGCCACAGCGGTGCTGGACGTCCTGGTGGCGCGCCACGGGGCCGACCGGGCGCAACTGGCGGTCGCCATCGGCTTCGACCAGGCGCGGCTGAGCGTCATGCCTGGCAACCTATACACGTTCCTACTCCTGAGCGGCATCAAGGCCAGTACGGTAAGCGGCACTAGCTACCGCACTAGCGCCGGCACCTATGTGTTCGACCGCCACCACGGCGGCCGATTTGTGCCGGCGCAATCCTAGTTGATTTGCAATCTAATTGCTAAAGAGACATTGCGCGTCGTGGCCACGGACGGCGTCGTCGTCGCTCTCCAGCTCCGGGACGGCCGGGAAGCTGCCGGCGGCCCCGGAGTGGCAGGACGGGGCCGCCGGTGCCAAGAGAAAGGCGGCGGACGGGTTATTGGGTGGTTCTGGTCGTCGTCTGGGGCTTGGCACCGCCCTGCGCCGCCTTGGCGAGGAACTGGCCGAACTGCAGGAACTTCTGGGCCTGCTCCGGGGCTAGGCCGCCGGCCTTCTGGATTACTTCCAGTTGTTTCTTGATCACGCCAGCAGCCTTGTCAGCTTCCTGGTAGGCTTTGGTGGCCGGGTTGGTCAGCTGCTGGGGGGTGGTCAGGCCGCCGGTGGCTGCTGCCGCTGCCGCGTCATCCGCCTCGCTGAGCAAGCTGGCGTCATCGTCCTCTGGGTCGTAGCCCTCGCTGAGCAGGCGGTCGCCGTCCCAGGTTGAGTTGACGTCCTCGGGGATGAGGTCGGCCAGCCGCTGGATGTCCTCGCCGCTACTACCGCCAGCCTTACCAGTATGGAACTTGCCCCGGCCCTGGCCCTTGCCCCGGAAGTGCTCGGGGGTAATCGGCCCCATGGACGTATGGATGGTCTGGCCGCCCATGGACGGTCCTGCTTCGGGCGTGCTCTGCTTGCCCTTGCCCTTGGACTTGCTGCCGCCCTTGCCCTTCTCGGACTTGCCGGGGCCGCCCGAGGCGGTGGCGCCGGTGTCGGGGGCGTTCCAGATCCAATCGTGGCTGCCGACCCCCGGTGCCTTCTCGAAGCGGCGGGCTGAGCCGACCAGGCCGGCGGTGAGCCACTGGGCGGGGTAGGCGGCCAGGTGTTGTTGCTCGTATTGGTGGCCCCGGACAGGTCCGCCGGGTTGGGCGCGCCATTCCGAGCGGATGTCGTCCAGGATGCCTTTGAACTCATCGAACTGTTCCTGGCTGAGGCCCTGGCCGACTGCTTCCTTCCAGGTGTCAAGGATCTTATTATAGAGGTCGTCGGCAGTCATGGGCGGCGCGACATGCCGGTGTCTGGCCTTCGGCTCTGGGCCTTTCTCGCCCTCGATGTACTCCCATTCTTCCTCCGGGATCGGCTCCAGGCTGGGTTGGGCGCCGGGCGCGATTTCACCGCGAAAGACGTCCTGGATGCGCTTTATGTGCGGGGCGAACTCCGGGACGTTGCGTGCCCGGTTGATGAGGCGGGCGGCCTCCATTAGCGATTCCTGGATGCGCTCGTCCAGCGTTATAGCGATTGGCTCGAAGGGTTCGGTGAAGAGCGGGCGGCCGGCGCTCTCGACCAATAGTGATCCCGAACCGTGGCTGAAGGATCGTCGCGGGATGGGGTTGCGGAACATGGCCGTGCCTCATAGTGGTAGAGTGATATCCGCCAGTAGCTTTGCCCCCGGTAGCCGGGCGACGTCAGTTAGGCCACCCAGGCCCGGATGGTTGACAGGTAGCGATGCTGGATGGCGAACGGCTGATGTGTAGCTCTAATCGTCAAGTCGCCGTGCTCCGGCGGTATCGCGGTCCCGGTAATGACCTCTACTAGCCGGGCCGCGATGCCGGCCGGGGATAGGTCCGTCAGCGCGATGGCCCCCTCCAGGGCAGCGCTATAGAAAGGGCAGTCCGTGACTACGGTCGGCCGCCGGAAGAATAGGCAGGTGTGGGCTGCCATTGACCGCTGCCCCCACCAGGCGGGCGGCGTGGCCGGGATGGTGGGTAGGCAGAACAGCGTGCACTGGGCCAGGGCAGCATGAACGTCGGCCCAGCACGCATAGCCGGTGTGGCTACGGCGCGGGCAAAACAGCAGGCAGTAATCGGTCAAGTTGAGGTCGTGAACAAGTTGGGCGCAATAGTCATGATAGGCCAGGCTGGACGGTAGTGGTCGTAGTCCCGGCTGGACCAGGGCACCCTGGGCCAGTAGGCCGGCGTCGATGCCGTCCTGCCGCAAGCGGGCGACGGCGGCTATCAGAGCGTGGACGTTCCGGTCCGGCCGCCACTGGCCGTGCCAGCCGATGATGTGCTGGGCCGGGACCCGGGGCAGGGTTATGGTGGCTGGCGGCACCATGGGGGTGGGCTGCGGCAGCACGGCGGTGACGCGAACGGTGCTGGCGGCCTGGGCTATTAGCTCATGCAGGGCGACGTCAGCTTCGATGCTGGGACAGATGATGCCGTAGACGTACGGGGCGATGTGCTCCAGGCCGGCGAGGTCGTGGGCGATGACGACGACTTTCTTGCCCATGATGAGCAGCTTGCGGACGTCGTCGTGGGCCTCGGGCCGGTTGCAGCAATAGGCGTGGTAGGCGTATAGGACGGTGGTGATGGTCGGCTCTCTGTCCCAGTCCATCGTGACTGGTCCGTGCTGGGTGCACGGTACGTGCCACCAGTGGACCGGGACGGTGGTGGGCCGGTAGTGATCGACAGCTGCCACCAACTGGGACTGCAGCGCGCTGGAGTGCAGGTAACCGTGGCAGTGCGGGCACGTCCAGCTGCCGTACGGCACATAGGTGCAGCTTAGTATCTGGCTGAGCTGCCGGTCTACCAGGCCGGCGGTCCCGCCTGGTCCCATGATGGCCAACCAGCCGTTGAAGCTCAACTGGCCTTCTCCTTGACATAGGCACTTATCTGCTTGGCGATGTCCGCCGGCTTCATGTCGGCGGCCAGGCCGCGATAGGCGCTGTGGCTGCCGGTGGGGCCGTAGCCGATGTTGAGGTAGTCGGTGGCGGTGGGTGCGAAGCTGGTGCTCGGCAGCACGAACAGCAATATCGGCTGGCCGTCCACCAGTCGCACGTCGGCATCGACCTGGTGGCCGAGGGCGACTAATTCTGTCTGAATGGACTCGGTGATGGTGGCGACGCGTTCCTGGTGAGCCTTGACAGCGTCGACGATAGCTTCCTCGGCCCGGTCGGCGGCCTCATCCGGGGTGACGACGGCGGGGTCTTCGGTCATGACTGATCTCCGTGGTTGGGGCCTATGAGCACTATATCTACGCCGCGCCGATCCTTGACGGCGGGCGGCCGGTCGTGGTATAATGACCGCTGGGTACCAAGTCGCTTATGCGATCAGCTAATCCAGTGGGCGAGGCGGTGCCCGGTTTGAGTGGGGTATTGGCGGTCGTCTAGTCAGGTCTTCCCCTGGACGACCGCCTACCTTTTCAACCCCGTAGGACGGGGGTTTGCTCTTGGGTGAACCTCAATGTCCCTACCCTGCTTGGCGCACGAACCCTATCCGACCATCGCTGACTTCCGCGCCGGCTGGCAGTGGTGGCTCCAGGCCGCCCCAGTCACCCGCCACCTGTTCAGCCATACCAGATTACAACTAGTACGCAGCTGGCACGATCACGAGGTGCTCAGCACGTCCTGCCACAGCACTGGCTCTACCGGTAGCATCAAGCACTATCGATGGGGGCCGTGCTACGATGCCCTCTATAGCTGGTTCCTCCACGACCTGGTCCGCGCCGGTAGCCGGCTGGACCGCGTCGCCGTCCTGACGCTGCTGGGTACGCGCGACGATAGTCTAGTTAGGACCGATGACACGCCCTGGCACCCGATAGTAGATCGCTGGATCAAGGTTGGGTTGGGGCGGCAGCCGCTGACGGAGCTAGGGTTGCTGCTGGCCGGGCACGACGTCATCATCGCCCCCGGCCACTTTGAGATCCTGGACCGCTACGCCGGCCTGGCCGCCCTGCTCGACCGCGACTGCCTGATCCTGTCCACGGCCGAGGCCATCACGCCCTATGTGTATAGCGCTGCTGCCGGCTACGGTATCGAGGTCCGCGATTGGATGCGCTGCTGGGACGGCGGCGCCAGCTTCTTCACCTGCCCTTATGGTAGCGCGCACCTGGTCGAGCTGCTGGCGGAGGTGGCCGTCAGAGATGGCCAGCTCATCTCTTCCGATCTCTTCAACCTGGCTCAGCCGTTTCTGGACTACCACAACGGCGACCGCCTGCGGCTGACTGCGCTCGGGCCGTGTCCGTGCGGCCTGGATGCTGTTAGGCTGGAGTTTGTGAACCGCCAGGATGATCTCTATATGTTATCGCCGACCGGCGCGACTATTACCTATACCAAGTTGTCGTTTCTGATGGCGCGGGCCGCCGTGGACGCCGGCCTGTCTGAAGACTTCGACTTGCTATGTTTCGGCTATTCGCGGCAGCGGTCGTTACTGGAGCTGGGCTACTTGCGGCGTGACCTGTTGCCGCGCGGTACTTCTGATTTCGAGCGGCGGGCGGCGGCTTACGGCCGCCAGTTGGGTTTCGCGCAGGTGGTGGTGTCGGCCCAGGTCGAGTCGGCAGAACGCAAGTTTAAGCGTTTCTACGACCTGGATCTGCTTTAACAGTCGTGTCGGTAGAGGATGCAACAGTCGCAGATGCCCGGGTCGGCACTACAGGACATGGGCTGGTTCGGGGCTATGAAGCCTTGCTGGCTATAGGCGAAGACGGAGGCCGCATAAGCCAACTGATTTTGCCTGGCTGCCTCCAGGTTGGCGTCTAGATCGATGTCCGGCACTGCCGCCAAATAGCGTTCGGCCTCGGCCCGGTACAAGTCTAGGCGGGCGGTTGCAATCATGAGATAAGCTCCTGCAAGGGCAGACGATCGGCCATGGGTAAGGATAGCCGCTTAAGGGCGCTCAGGGTAGCGAGCGGCGTCAAGCCCTGGGCGGCCACCAGCGGCACCACCTGCTCCTTGGCGGCGCGATCGCAGGCCAGGCTCGGCCGCCGTCTGTTACCGTCATCGGGGGCGGGGTAGCCTTCTTCCATGGCTGAGCACAGGCCCCAGCATAGGCCCACGGCCCGGCAGTGATCGCGGCAGACGTCGTCATAGAGGACTGGCATACGGTCGACGATATACTGGCGCTGGGCGGCCAAGATGGTGGCCGTGTCGTCGCTTAGCGTGCCTAGCGGGGCGACGCGGTCCAGCTCATAATAGCTCGGATAGATGCGGTTGGCGGCGATCACCAGCTGCTTACCGGCCTGGTAGTCGCAGCACGGTTTGAAGCGTATGGCTGTCTTGATCATGGAGTCGAATAGCGGAGTGCTCTTCCGCTGGCGCGACGGGGCGGCCACGCCCAGGCGGATGTTGGCTGGCTTGACTCCGGCCAGCAGCATTAGGGCTAGGTAACGCTCGCAGTCGGCGTCACTATAGGGGCGGTCTACTACCGAGCCTTGGGCGACTATCTCCTTGTCCGGGAAGGCTTTGGTCGCGCGGGCCAGGTTGCGGTAGGTGACGGCGAACACATCGTCCAGGCGATCCAGGGAGCGGCGCAGGCGGTTGTGATCCTCGGGCAGGCCGTCAATACTGAACGTGAGGACCTTCAGCTTTGGGTCTGCCAATAATTCTACCGTCGCGTCCCAGGCCCACACGCCGTTAGTGGTGATGGTGTAGGTGAACGGCAGCTGTTGCTGCAGCGTACGCAGGAGTTCCGGGTGGAGTAGCGGCTCGCCGCCGACCACGCAGTAGCCGGCTACGCCCCAGTGGGTGTGGACGCGCTGCAGGAAGTTAACCAGCAGGTTGGCATCGAGGTTACCATGGTGATTGCCGGACGGCCGCTGGAGCAAGTGGCCGACGTAGCAGTGCGGACAGCGCAAGTTGCATTCCCAGGACGGCACGATGGTGACGAAGGCCGGGACGGGGGCCAACAGCCGCGACCGCAGGGCGTCGTGCTCCTGGCCGGCGAGCAGGTGGCGGGCAGCGAGCCGGTCGGCCGTGAGCCGCTGGTGGCTGAGTGAGTCATAGTAGACGCCGTCGCCGACGTCGACGCAGTAGCGGCCGAGGTCCATGCTCCACCTTACTATGGGCGGGGCGCTGGGAAGGTCGCCCTTATATACCTTTGCCCATGGCGGCGGCAGTATAGCGCGGCTGACTGTGACACGGTCGGCGCCGCCACATACTCATAGACCTCCATCTTCTTGACGTCGCGGAGGTGGCGGGCGTAGCGGGCGATCTGGCCGCACGCCGAGACGCTGGCCTGTCGCCGCTTCACCTCGATAATATGCAGGGCTATACCTTGTTTCACCTTGCTATGGGCTGTGACCTGGATGTCGATGAGGCCGTAGGGCGTGGGTACCTCGCGCCTGACCTTGATGATGTGCAGCGCCGGGAAGAACCGCTGGATGTTAGCCACGATATGATCGCGTAATTCGGCCTCGCTTCGTGACAGCTTTATAGAAGTGGTCGACCAGTCGCGGAGCGGTTGTTGGCTGAGTACGCGGTGTACGGCCACATATAGGTGTTCCTTACGCCTGAGGCTGGCCGATTCCAGAATTGCTTGTGCCTTACCCGGGGACAGATCGCTAAAGTGCTGGTCGTATAGGTCGAGGTAGCTGGCCGTGCCGGGACGGTGGTGGTGCAGGACCGATCCGGGACCTTGGTAGTTGAGGGGCGGGATGTGCCAGCCGCCACACACCATGAACGAGCCGTCTGGCTTGTACAGGAGGAGATAGCGGCCCCGTTCGAGGGTACTGCGGGCGCGGCCCTCATAGGCCACGGCTGCGTCGACATACATCGCGAAGCCGTTTTTGGCCAATCGCTGCTGCCGTTGACGCTTCTTGACCACGCTCCGTTCAATACTGGGCAGTGTCGCGACTGGTATTTATAGCATATGGCGGACGACTCACTCACCATCGGCCAAGACGCCTACCTGCCGTTCTGGGTACTGCTCGACTACGAGCGGACGCCCCAGGAGCCGTTCCGGCATGTCCGGGTGATCGGTCTGCGCCTGGCTGACGGCCGAACGCTGGCTGACGTCGAGCTAGCCACGGCGGCGGATGGGCCGCCGCTGGTCGCCTATGGCGTACCACTGGACTACCTGATCCCTCCCGCCGACCTACCGGTATGGGCGACGCGTATCGCCGACTGGTTCATCTCCTATGCCGTCAGGCGGAGACCTCTTTAGGGTGGCGACTGATGACTAAGCAAGACACGTTCATCAGGTCAATCATTACGGCCGCCAACCAGCTGGGCGGCACGGTGGTGCCGCCGCAGCCGGCCCCAGGCACCAAGACGTCGCTCACCATCTCGTTCCCGTCCGGCGAGGTCCTGAGCGTCGTCATCGACCAACTCTATCCGCCTACTCAAGGTCAACACAAATGATACGCCCGCTTTGCAGCGTACCCTGTCAACACCGATAGTTCAACCAGAAAGGAGGCGGTGACAGATGACTTTACGTATCGATTGTCACCGGCATTTCGGCGGCTCGATTAGTCCTGACTTCGTGTGGTCGGCCATTCAGCGGACTGCTGCCAGCCACCTGGCCGAGTCGCTAGCCGACGTCCAGGCCGCCATGACGTTCGCCCCGGGCGAACCATATGGCTTTCACCGCTTCCTGGACAAGTTCCGCATCCTCGATGAGATCCATTGGAGCGAGGGCTTGCTCGACGACTCGATTAAGCAGGTGAGTACTGACCTGATAGCCGCTGACGTCGATTATTGCTGGCTGCGCTTCTCCATCAACAAGTACCTGCACTATATCAACTGGAGCCGGCCCGAGGCGGTCCGGTTCATCCACGATAGCTTCCAGAAGTACGCCGCCGGACGCATCGGCCTCATCCTGTCGCTCAAGTATGAGTCGCAGCGGGCCAACCAGCGGCAGCTGGCCCGCATCATCGACCATCCGTGGGTCCAGGATATGGTCGTCGGCATCGACCTGGTCGGCGACGAGGCGTACTTCGATGCTGAGTTCTACGGACCGCTACTCAAGCCGTGGCATGACGCCGGTAAGGTGGTGATGGCCCATGTGGGCGAATCGCAGCCGCTCGCCAACGTCCTCAGGAGCGTCAGCGACATGTACGTTACCGATATCTGCCATGGCCTGGCGGTGGCGCCCCAGCCGCTGGCCGAGCTGACGGATCAGCAGCGCGGCTACTACAGCGACCTGTTGGCCCGGCTGTACAGCCGCCAAGTGTGCTTCCACATGGCCATCACCAGCACCTACCGGACTGGCGTGTGGCAGCGCCAGGACTACTATCCCATAGTTGACATCATCCGGTCCGGCAACCGGGCCACTATCGGCACTGACGATCCTATCCAGTGTGGCGCTCCCGGTCAGCCGCTGACTCTCGAGTGCGAGTATGATAAGCTGGCCGGCTTCGGCCTGACATCGGCCGAGATCAACGATATTCGGCGGACGGCCGAGCGGCGGACGGCCCGCTGGCGGCCGGTCCGGCCGGCTCAGTTGCGTCACTCTTAGGCATATCTCGATCCTTTAAAGGCGACTATTAAGACCTCCCTTGATAAGCGACCGCCGGTGTGGTATAATGGGGGTAGGGCAAACATCCGGACAGAGTGCCCGGATGTGACCTGCCCCACTTTGACTGGGGGAAGACCATGAGCAAAGTATTACAGAACCGGCTGACGCGGGCCTTGGCCACCGTCGCGCCAAACGGCCACCTGGCGGTCGAAGCTGGACCGCCCGGACGGGCCGACATGTTCGGGCAGGAGCGGCCCGGCCGCACCTGGGAAGACCTCAGATGGACGGTCGGGCCGTGCACCGACAACCCGCGTAGGGTCAAGGAGGTCGACGGCAAACGCGTCGACGCTGGCCCGGCCGAGCAATGGACGGTGGACGAGGTATGGGCAGCCATCAAGCGCATAGTCATGAAGATTGCCCGCAAGTACACCAGCGGCGGCTGGGCCAAGGGCAAGGACTTCGACGAGCACGCCTTCGATGACGCCGTCCAGAATGCCGCCATGCAAGCCACGATGGTCATCGCACGCGGCGACGACCAGGCCCGTATCGGCAACGCCTTCACCACCTGGCTCAAGGGCCACATCCAGACAGCCATCCGGGGCGGCGTGACCGTACAAGGTGCCGAGTTCAAGGCGGCACGTGGCTTGCTCGGCTTACTGGGCAAGGCCAAGGACACCCAGGATGTAGTCAACCACATCATGCGGATTAAGCCGCAGGACCGCCGCCAGCACGACAAGCTCTACCGGCGCGACAACGAGTTCGGCACGTTCGCGCCGAAGCTCTATCAGCTGGGCCAGGAGCTGTACGAGGCCATGGTGTCCGAGGAGCCGGATCTGATCCGCCAGGCCAAGCGCCACATCAAGATGGAGTGGGACAAGATGGGCGAGGAGGCCGAGCACTTCCCGGGTGCCGCCAGCGGCCTACACGACCTATGGAAGCGGCCCCATTCCGGCGTCGGCCACGAGAAGGCCCGCGAGCTGAAGCGGCAGAGCATGCAGGTCAAGAGCAGCGAGACAGGCGAGATGGTCGAGCGCGACCTACCGTCGCAGTCCGAGGACGAGACCGAGGTCGCCGCCAACCGCGAGGTTATCCGGCACTTCCTGGACGTGGCCCGCTATGGCTACAAAGGCCCTGAGGGCGAGATCCAGCCGCTGGGCTACAACAAGCAAACCGGGGTGACCGATCCCAAGAAGTTCCGGGTCCTCATCCGCTACGCCGGTGTCGCCGATTACCCGGATCGTGGCGACCCCGAGCGCGACCCGGAGTGGAACCAGGACGTCCACGACCAGGCACTGCAGCAGATGAAGGAGCATGGCAGCATCGAGGTCCGGCCGGCGAGCGTCGACGAGGCCGTGCGGCTGGGCGAGCTAGCTGGCGCCTCCAAGGAGGAGATCGAGGAGATTGTGGCCGCCACCAGCGAGCGCGACCAGGAGTACGACGTGTGGGACACCAGCAAGGATACCGGGCCGGGGGCCGGTCAGGATAATCGGGCCGACATCCGCATCGAAGTCGAGCCGGGCAATGAGAAGCAAATGGAGGAGATCGCCAACATCGTTGGCTACTCGCCATGGGTCCGCCAGGGCTGCCCGGCGATGACCAATAAGGCCATTCGGGCCTGGCTCAAGCTGTCGAACGTGCGCGTCACCCAGTTCCTGCGTGAACTGGGCTTCATCCATCGGCCCGAGGCACCGGGCTTCCTGCGCCGCATGGGCCGCATGATCGGGCCGCGCCTGACCGGCGAGGTGCCGGACGAGGATGACGAGGGTGGCGTAGCGGAGGAGGCTCGCCAGCGCGGCGGCGACCTAATCACCGAGGCCCTGATAGCCGGTTGGGAAGCGTCCGAGATCTTTCGGAAGCGGGTACTCCTCACTGAAGCGCAGAATGACCCGGCAGGCAAGCTAGTGTTGGAAGCCTGCCGGTGGTTCCGCCGTCGCTTGATCGCTCGTCTGGAATCGCTCTCTAGGTCCGACCTCTAGGTACGCCATGCAGCTCCGACGTCTCTACGAGGCAGTTGACGACCACTTCCAAGACCGGCTTGCGGCTTGGCTGCAAGCCGGTCTTAAACCACCCCAGACCCCACTATTCCGCTGGCACATTGACGTCGAGCCGGGAGCAGAACGCCAGCAGACGCCCGACCTCGTCGGTAGTGAGTTGGCCACGCCCATCAGTGAGCGCGATGCCGCCGTCACTGTCAAAATGACCATGGAGCCAGCCCAGCGGCTGCCTGAGCAAGTCCTGGTTCTGGCTCAAGACTGGTCGTGGCTACATTTCAAGGTCTGGGCCGCCTTTGACAGGAGCGGTTTCAAGGCAGCAGTCCTGGAGGAGGGGGCCTACGGCGATACGGCCCTCATCGGCGCGCCGGAACACAAGAAGCACGACTATGGCTTCAGCGTGATCGCCGACATCCAGCCAGTACCAATAACGGTCAAGGACCTAATAGGTAAGCTGACCGAGCGGATGGTGGAGTGGGCCGACGACCTAGTGGAGTCCATCCGTGATGATAAGTGGGTGGCAACCATGCTGGGCCACCAAGAACGCGTCAATGCTGTGCGCGACCTCGATAAACCAGAAGAGCCGCCTGCTGATGCCGGCGAATTCGGTCTGGGTGGAGACTGGTGGAAATGACCTTCACATCCTAAGACACAGTATTCCTAAGGGGCCGCCGGACAACCCGGCGGCCCCGATCTTGCGTGGTATGTATGCTGGGGCCACCGTGCAGACTCAGCTCGACAGGAAAAGAGCAGTCTATGATTCCATTATCAATGAGTACGCTTGACCTCCACGAAGCCCGTGGAGTTGCCTACAACCACGCTATATCTGAGGGTTACGGTCGAGTTTACAATTTTAGTTATCCGAATTTCAATAGAGACCCGAGGCCATCCGTCCTGGTGCTCGGCCACTGGCGGCATCCGACTTCGGGGAATAACCTAGTAGCAGGTATAAATCTCAATTACCTTAGCCAGCAGCAGAGGCAGCAACTTCAACAAGCGTTGCCGCAACTACTGAAGTCCCGCAATCTCAAGCAGCGCTACTGGATGGGGCGGCGGCTGCTGCCGCAGATCTTCACCAACTTCTACCGTACCTATCGGCGTGACGTTATTGATACGGTGACTCCTCAAACTCTCCGCTTCGGCCGCCCGGCGGCCCAGCAAGCGGCTGCCGGCCAGGTCGATACCGATCGCCAGGCCCGTCTCGCCCAACTAGCTGCGCTGCTCCAGAAGCAGCGCGAGCGCGCCGACCAGGCCCAGGCCCAGCAAGCACAGGTCCTGCCGCCTGAGGTG
>Ga0066903_100003151_pt1 | contig 13337 bp, 9 predicted proteins | sample PanSoiMetaGPlot1_FD_67491 | JGI IMG/M metagenome (GOLD analysis project Ga0066903, IMG submission 67491) | Tropical forest soil microbial communities from Panama analyzed to predict greenhouse gas emissions - Panama Soil - Plot 1 (version 2) | ecosystem: Environmental > Terrestrial > Soil >... | reverse complement strand
ACCCATACGCTGCCGCCCTGTTCGTCGTTCTTGGATTGTCGCTGTCCGCCTGTTCGAAGGAGGGGGTTGACGGCGCGACGCCGGCTGCGGCCCAGTCCCAGCAGCCCCCGCCACAGGGGGGTGGCAACGGGGGCCGCGGCGGCGGGCGGCGGGGAGGCGGCGGCCCGGTTCCGGTCCTGATGGCGAAAGTCCAGTCGAAGTCGGTCCCGGTCACGATTCCGGCCGTCGGGACCGCCGAACCGGTGAGCACGGTCCAGATCCGCGCCCAGGTGACCGGCCAGTTGAGCGAAGTGCACTTCTCCGAGGGGCAGGACGTCAAGAAGGGGCAGCTGCTGTTCGTGATCGACCCGCGGCCGTTCGAGGCCACGCTCGCGCAGGCCGAAGCCGTGCTCGCGCGCGACACCGCGACGGCCAACAACACGCAGCGGCAGCGCGACAACTACGAGGATCTCTACAAGCGGCAGCTCATCTCGCGCGACCAGTACGAGACGCAGATGGCCAATGCGCAGGCGCTCGAGGCCACGCTGGCGGCCGATCGTGCCGCGGTGGAAAACGCCAAGCTGAATCTGTCCTACACGCGCATCAGCGCCCCGATCGCCGGACGGACGGGCGCGCTTGGCGTGCACCAGGGCGATCTCGTCCGCGCCAACGACGCGAACCCGATGATCGTGATCAACCAGGTGTCGCCGATCTACGTCACCTTCTCGGTGCCGGGCCGGTACCTCGGCGACATCCGCCGGTTCCAGGCGCAGAAGCCGCTCGAGGTGCTGGCGCAGGGACAGGCCGCGCTGGCGCCAGGCGCGCAGGCGCCCCCGCCGCAGATCCTGCAGCCGAGCACGCAGCAGCAGGTCGCTCCGGGCCAGGGGGCGACCGCGCCCGTCGCACCGGGCCTCGTCGAGCACGGCCGCGTGAGCTTCATCGACAACACCGTCGACGCGCAGACGGGCACGATCAAGTTGAAGGGCACGTTCCAGAACGGCGACCAGGGGTTGTGGCCGGGGCTCTTCGTGCAGGTCACGCTGAGCCTCACGACCGACCAGAACGCGATCGTCGTTCCGGCAAGCGCCGTGCAGCCGTCGGCGTCGGGCCAGTACGTCTACGTCGTCAAGCCGGATCGCACGGCGGAGGTGCGTTCGGTGACGGTGGTCCGGCAGCAGGGCGAGGAAGTCGTGATCGCCAAGGGGCTGACGGCTGGTGAAGATGTCGTCACGGAAGGGCAGCTGCGGCTGACGCCTGGCGCGCAGGTGACCGACGCGGTGCGCACGGGTGCGCCGTCGGGCCGGCCCGGCGGCAGCGGCAGCGGTAACGGCGGTGGCGGCGGCAAGGACGGGCAGGGACGCGGGCAGGGCCGCGGACGCAGGAACTCACAATGAATTTCGCCGAGACGTTCATCAAGCGGCCCGTCGCGACGACGCTGCTCGTCCTGACGATCCTCATCTTCGGCATCATGGGGTACCGGCTGCTGCCGGTCGCCGACCTGCCCACGATCGACTATCCGACGATCCAGGTGAACGCGAGCCTGCCGGGCGCGAACCCCGACACGATCGCGTCGGCGATCGCGACGCCGCTCGAAAAGCAGTTCTCGACGATCTCCGGCATCACGACGATCAGCTCGCGCAGCAGCCAGGGCAGCACGAACATCTCGCTGACGTTCGATCTCGATCGCAACATCGACGCCGCCGCGCAGGACGTGCAGACGATGATCGCGCGGTCGTCGCGCAGCCTCCCGCCGGGGATGCCGTCGCCGCCGTCGTACAACAAGAGCAACCCCGCCGACTCGCCGGTGCTCTTCCTGACGCTCACGTCCGACACGCTGCCGCTGTCGCAGGTCGACCGCTACGCCGAGAACGTGATCGCCCAGCGCCTGTCGATGGTGACGGGCGTCGCGCAGGTGAACGTGTTCGGCGCCGCGAAGTACGCCGTCCGCATCGACGTCGATCCGACGCAGCTCGCCGCGCGCCAGATCGGGATCGACCAGATCGCCATCGCCGTCAACGGCTCGAACGCGAACCGGCCGACCGGCACGCTCTACGGTCCGTCGCGCAACTTCGTCGTGCAGTCGACCGGGCAGCTGACCTCCGCCGAGCAGTACCGCCCGATCGTCGTCGCCTACCGCAACGGCAACCCGGTGCGCCTCGAAGAAGTCGCCAACGTCTACGACGGCGTCGAGAACCCGCGCAACGGCAGCTGGTACAACGGGAAGCCGGCGCTCTATCTCGGCGTGCAGCGGCAGCCGGGCACCAACACCGTCGAAGTCGTCGATCGCGTGAAGGCGCTGCTGCCCGACATCCAGGCGCAGCTGCCCGCGGCGATCCAGCTCAACATCCGCAGCGACCGCTCGATCTCGATCCGCGACTCGGTCCACGACGTCAAGTTCACCCTCATCCTGACGGTCATCCTCGTCGTGCTCGTCATCTTCCTGTTCCTGCGCAACCTGTCGGCGACGATCATCCCCAGCCTCGCGCTGCCGTTCTCGATCGTCGGCACGTTCGCGGTCATGTGGGCGCTGGACTACAGCCTGGACAACCTGTCGCTGATGGCGCTCACGCTCTCGGTCGGGTTCGTCGTCGACGACGCGATCGTCATGCTGGAGAACATCGTCCGCCACATGGAGATGGGGAAGCCGCGGATGCAGGCGGCGCTGGACGGATCGAAGGAGATCGCGTTCACGATCATCTCGATGACGGTGTCGCTCGCGGCCGTCTTCATCCCGATCCTGTTCATGGGCGGCATCGTCGGCCGCCTGATGCACGAGTTCGCCGTGACGATCGGCGCGGCGATCCTGGTCTCGGGCCTCGTGTCGCTGACGCTGACGCCGATGCTGTGCAGCCGCTTCCTGAAGCCGCTGCATTCGATGCACCACGGCATCTTCTACAACACGACCGAGAAGATTTTCGACATCTGGCTGAAGAGCTACGCGTGGACGCTCAAGCAGACGATCCGCTTCCGCGCCGCCACGATGGTCGTCTCGGGCCTGCTGCTGTTCGGCACGGTCTACCTGTTCGGCGTCGTGCCGAAGGGGTTCATTCCGAGCGTCGACACCGGCCAGATCAACGGCGGCGTCGAGTTCGCGCAGGGGATCGGCTACGACACGACGGTGGCTCGCATGAGCCAGATCATGACGCTCGTGCAGAACGATCCGAACGTCGCCGCGTTCACGTCCGACTCCGGCCGCGGCAACCTCAACATCGATCTGAAGCCGCGCGAGCAGCGCAAGGGCCTCACGGCCGACATGGTGATCGAAGAGCTCCGGCCGAAGCTCAATCGTGTGCCCGGCGTTCGCGTCACGCTCACGAACCCGCCCGCCATCCGCATCGGCGGCGGTCCAGGCGGCGGCGGCGGACGCGGCGGCTACCAGGTCGCGCTCCAGGACCCCGACACCGACGAGCTCTATCGCGTCGCGCCGCAGTTCGAGGCGGCGATGCGCGAGATCCCGGGGCTGCAGGACGTGCAGTCGGACCTCCAGCTCCGCACGCCGCAGCTCACCGTCGACCTCGATCGCGAGCAGATCGCGGCGCTCGGCCTCACGGTCGACCAGGTGCAGTCGGCGCTCTCGTCGGCCTACAGCGCGCGCCAGATCTCCCAAATCTACGCGCCCGACGACGAATACCAGGTGATCATGCAGGTCGCGCAGCAGTACCAGCAGGATCCCGCGGCGCTGTCGATGCTCTACGTGCAGGGATCGGGGAACCGGCTCATCCCGCTGTCGGCGGTCGTGACGACACGCCAGACCGTCGGCCCGCAGTCGATCAACCACATCGGCCAGCTGCCGTCGGTGACGATGTCGTTCAACCTGCAGCCGGGCGTCGCGCTCGGCGACGCGCTCGCGCGCGTCAACGAGGCCGCCAAGACGCTCCCGCAGGGCATCACGGTGTCGGCACAGGGCACCGCGCAGGCGTTCGAGGAGTCGATGCGCGGCCTCGGCTGGATTCTCGCCCTCGCGATCTTCGTGATCTATGTGGTTCTCGGCATCCTCTATGAGAGCTTCATCCACCCGCTGACGATTCTGTCGGGCCTCCCCTCGGCGGGTTTCGGCGCGCTCGTGACGCTCCTGATCTTCAAGGCCGACCTCGACATCTACGCGTTCGTCGGCATCATCATGCTCGTCGGCCTCGTGAAGAAGAACGGCATCATGATGATCGACTTCGCGATCGAGCGCCGGAAGGAAGGCGACATCTCGGCGGCCGACGCCATTTACGAAGCCTGTCTCGTCCGCTTCCGGCCGATCATGATGACGACGATGGCGGCGTTGATGGGGACGCTGCCGATCGCGGTCGGCTACGGCGCCGGCGGCGAGGCGCGCCGTCCGCTCGGCCTCGCGGTCGTCGGCGGCCTTCTCGTCTCGCAGACGCTCACGCTCTACGTGACGCCGGTGTTCTACATCTACATGGAGAACATCCAGGAGTGGCTCAAGACCCGCAGGACGGCGAAGGTCGCGCCCGAGCCGGTGCACGTCGCGGCCGCGAAATAGGCCACGGCCAACGGAATACACGGCCACGGAAAGAAACGGGGCCACGGAATACACGGCCACGGAAAGAAACGGGCCACGGAATACACGGAGCACACGGAATACGGGGCGCAGCCCGGTTTCGAGAATCGGCGTTACAGGTGCGATAAGACCCGGTCGATCAAATCGGCCGGGTTTTCGTACGTCAGGACCGTGCAGCGCGGGTGATCGTTGCCTGAGATGAGACGCGAGATCCGGTCGCGGCGCGCCGCGTCGTACAGCAGGATGACGCGCTGGTTCGTGCCGTCCGAACGTCCGAGCACGTATCCCACCTCGAAGCCGACGCCGTAGCTCGATCCCGACGCGTCGGCGATCACCAGGTCGGCCGATTCCAGCCACGCGATGTCGCGCTCGTACACGCGGCGCTCGTCGAGCGCCGCTTCCGCCGTGTCGACGTCGTCGTCGAGCAGGTGCTTCGTCAGGATCGTGTGCCCGGCGCGTTCCAGCGAGGCGACGAGCGATCGCAGCGCGGCGACGGCGCCGCGATCGCCGCGAACGGTGCAGGCGAGATAGATGCGCATGTCAGTGTTTGTCTGACATCTTATTGCAGAGCTGCGTGCTATAGTCTGCGCCCGAGCGCAGACCTATGCGGATCGTCTTCACCAATGTTCTCGTGTCCCCACCTGACGCGTATGTCAGAGCGAAACTGATGCGCGGATTTCGCGTGTCCGCCGGCAGCCCGCTGCCGGACGGATCCGCGATCGACACGCATGTTGCCATGGTCCTCGCGGAGCAGTTCGGCGCGCACGTCCCGATCGTGCCGCCTGACACCCTCGGCGGTGCCGCGCCTGGACAGGAAGCGGACGTCGAAGCCCGCAAGCGCTGTGCCCTCGGGATGGCGATGCGCGAGTGGCCGCTGATCGACGGCGAGGTCGTCGAGGAGGATGTGTTCACCTGTCTGCGTGAACCGTTCGGCGAACTTCCGGCGCGGACCGCCGCCATGCGCCGCAAGACGAACATGGCGGAACTCTACTTCCTGTTCGACGGCGTGCAGGTGAACGACGGCAGCGTCGTGTTCACCGCGCCCGTCACGCCGCCGCAGGCCGCGCTTCGGCTCGGTGCGGGGAAGGAATCGCTCGCTGCGGCCATGGGCAAGAGCCTGGCGACCGGGCTCGCCAGCGCGATCGGCGGACGCATCGGCGCGCTGATCTTCGATACGGTCTTCCAGCAGCAGGGCGTGCCGAACTACTTCGGTGAGGTCTACGCGGAAGTCAGGAGCATCGTCAAAGAGGAGCTGTCCGCTCAACTGGTCGAGCAGGTCGGCGGGCGCGTGAACGGGACGGCCGCGTGGTTGCGGAACACGTACAAGCCGCGGAAGGACGCCGGCGCCCCGCGCAAAGAGTTGTTCGACATGGTCAGCAAGTACGTCGATCTCATGTATTGGGACGCCGTCTACACGCTGATGCAGACGAATCACGCGAAGCCCGGCTTCGAGGTGTTCCTGCTGGCCGCCGGCATGCACATGGCGCTGATGCAGGAACAGGCGCTCCTCGATCCGGGCGAGTCCGATCCCCATAAATCCAGCTACGCGAAGAGCGTGTCGCTCAGCGCGCAGGAGTATCACGATCACGCCATCAGGACGTTCGACGAGATCCTGCGGCTGCGCGCCGAGGCGGTGCAGATCAGGGACGTCAGCCAGAAGGTCTGCGTCAGCCACAGCTGCAACACGACGTATCTCTACAGGTGGCACGACACCGTCACTGGCGCTGAAGGTCCAACCTACCAGACCTACACGAGCCTGTCGAAGGAGACGCACGACGGTCAGAAGGACTCCGAGGCCGACCGTCAGCGCTACAACGCGAACGTCGCCAGTCAGCTCACGGCGAGCTTGTGCAGCCCGCGCGACATCGCCGCCACCTGGCTCAAGCTGAAGGACCGGCCGATTCCGATCTGACGGACTGCGCTCACGCGCCGGTGCCGGTCGAACCGAACCCGCCGCGCGTTCCCGCACGCGGTGGGCCGCTGGTTTCCTGCCACTCGACGCGCGTCACGGGCAGGAACAGACCCTGCGCGATGCGATCGCCGCGCGAGACGGTCACGGGCGCCTGCGTGAAGTTGAGGACCTGCACCTTGATCTCGTCGGTCGGACCGCAGTAGTCCTCATCGACGACGCCGACGCCGTTCGCGACCATCAGGCCGCGGCGGAGCGGCGTGCTGCTGCGCGCGAAGACGCCGAGGAAGTGGCCCGGCGGCACCTCGATGACGAGGCCCGTCGGCACGAGCGCCAGACCGCCGGGCTGGACGACGACGTCTTCGCTGGCGGCCAGGTCGAACCCCGCGGCGCCCGGCGTCTCGTACCGCGGAAGTGGAACGTCGGCGTGAAGCCGGTGAATGCGCACGGTCGGCATCCGCACACTTTATCGCTTCAGCCGGTACAGGCGGATGTCGTTGGGGCCGATCCCCATCAACTCGAAGTCGCTGCGTTTTTCGATCACAGGCACCACTTCCTGGTGATCCTTGTGAAACACCGCCGGATGGACGACGACGTGCGTGACGCCGGCGTCCTTCATCGCCTGGATGGCCCAGTCCTGCGGAAAGTACCAGAACGCGTCGGCGTACTTCTGGTACGTATCAGGCGTGTAGCCGCTGTAGCCGTTCATCAGCGGACGCCAGTGCGCCGTGGAGTTCAGCACGTAGGGACCGTTCTGGAAGATCGCCCATCGCGGAAAGAACGGCTGCTCGACGACGACGACCGGTCCGGGCTCGTGGCGCAGCATGGCGTAGATCGGCGGAATGCCGGCGAAGGGTTGATAGGTGAACGGCGCGCGGAGCGCTTCGGCGTTGACGAGGACGATCAGCGCGATCGCAAACGCCGGACGGCGCACGCGTGCCGCGGCCAGGCCCGCCAGCACCGCCATTCCGAGCAGGAAGAGATTGCCGAACCGTGCGGCGGCCCGTAGTCCCTGCATCGGAGGGAAGACGCGGAACAGCCAGCCGTACAGAGGCGTCGCAGTCCCCATCGACAGCACGGCGCCCGCGACGGTGATGACGGCCAGCATGAGGAGCCGGCGCCGTACCGGAACCGGATCGCGGCGGGCGAGCACGAACGCGGCAATCGCGAGCGCGATCAGCGTGAAGCCGGGGAAGAAGCTGTCGACGGGATCCTTGAAGAAGCGCCCGCTCCACGTGTAGAAGTGGATCCGTCCGGCGGCCGCCAGATACCCCATCGGCGTCGCGGAGTAGTCCTTCACGATGTCGAGCGACCGCACCATGTGCTGGTCGATCGCCGCACGGCGATACGGCAGGTAGACGGGGAGCAGCGCCAGCGCCGACGCGATCGCGGCGAGCGCGAGTCCCGGCACGACGCGCCGCCAGCGCGGGAGCCAGTCGGGCGCCTGCACGATCGCGACGATGCCGATCATGATGGCGGCGAATACGATGAGATACCCGGACGTATAGGCGGCGAGGACCAGCGCGAGCGTCAGCGCGATCGCGGCCTTCCACGACCCGTCCCGCAGCAGGCGATCCGCCGCGAGCAGCGCGAGCGGGAGCCCGTAGATGTGGATCCCCTGCACGTGCGGAAGCCGCGTCAGCGTGTGCGTGTTGAACGCGAACGCGGATCCCGACAGGATGCCGGCCGTCCAGCTCCCCGTCCAGCGCTCGACGAGCAGGAACGTCGCGAACGCCGTCAGCGCGAAGCCGGCGATCAGCACGAGGTTGTAGACGAGCACCGGCGACGCGCCGGCCCACGCGAGCGGCGCGCCCATCAGCCCCGGGACGATCAGCGGCTCCGAGAACGCCAGCGAGTCGTGCGCCGGATAGAAGATGTTGGCCTCGAACAGATGGAGGGGATCGCGGGGAACCTGGTGGGCGATCCACGCGAGGATCCATTCGTTGAGCTGCGTGTCGGCGTTGTAGTTGAGCGAGTAGCGGCCGGGGTGCAGTACGAGAGGCCACGTATGTAGCACGGCGAGGACAACGCACAGCGCGAAGGCCTGCGCCCGGCGGGACTGGAGCATGGATATGACGCGATTATCCCTCACTCATTGGATTGGCGAACAACTTGCACTAGCCCCTCCGTCAGTCAGTCGGAGGTCAGTCATGCTCAAAAGTCTTGCGGCTGTGTCTCTCGCAGCCATCGCATCGGTGTCTCTGGCGGCGCAGCCCAACCTCTCGGGACCTCAGAAGTTCACCGCGTTCGCCGTCGACGTCAGCAATTTGACGACGCACGCGCGGACCACACCCGTCGATATCACCATCAACCGCTGGTCGAGCGACGCCGACCGGGATGGGCTCCTGGAGATCCTGCGCGGCCAAGGGCAGGACGCGATGCTGAGCGCCCTGCAGAAACTCCCGGTGGTGGGCTACTTCACGACGCCTGGATCGCTGCGCTACGACCTGCACTTCGCGCGGCAGCGCGACGAAGCGGAAGGCGGCCGCACCATTTACCTGTTGACGGATCGCTACGTCGGCTCGTGGGAGGCGGCCAACCGTCCGCGGACGATCGACTATCCCTTCACGCTGATCAAGCTGCAGGTGGACAAGGACGGCAATGGTGGCGGCGATGCGACGATCTACACGAAGATCACGGCGAAGGACGCCGGAACCATCGAGCTGGAGAACTATGCGAACCGGCCGGTCATGCTGAACGACGTCAAGCGCGTGATGTGAGCGCGCCTCCGCGTCAGCGCATCTCGGTGGCGAGGCCGCGGATCAGGCGGAGCAGCATTTCGACGGCGACGGCGTTGTAGCCGCCTTGCGGCACGATGATGTCGGCGTAGCGCTTGCTCGGCTCGACGAACTCGAGGTGCATCGGCTTGACCGTGCCGAGATACTGGTCGATGACCGATTGCACCGTGCGCCCGCGCTCGGCGATGTCACGCTGCAGACGCCGGATGAAGCGCGTGTCGTCGTCGGTGTCGACGAACACTTTCACGTCCATCAGCTTGCGAAGGTCGGCATCCGTGTAAATCAGAATGCCTTCCACGATGATGGCGCGCCCGGCCGGAATCGTCTCGGTCACGTCCTTGCGTGCGTGCCGCGCGAAGTCGTAGACGGGCGCCTCGATGGCGTGGCCGGCGCGGAGTTCGTTGACGTGCCGCACGAGCAGGTCGGTCTCGAGTGAGTCCGGGTGGTCGTAGTTCAGGGCCGCCCGCTCTTCCAGCCGGAGGTCGTTGCGGTCGCGATAGTAGCGATCGTGCTCCAGGACCGGCACTCGCGTGTCGCCGAGTGCTTCCAGAATCTTCCGAACGACCGTCGTCTTGCCCGACCCCGAGCCTCCTGCCACTCCGATCACCAGCGGCGTCATTCGCCCGATCATAGCCCGGAGGCTGGAGGTTGGAGGTTGGAGGTTGGAGGTTGGAGGTTGGAGGGTGGAGGCTGCAGGTTGGAGGCTGGTCTCGGGAAAGCTTGCAGCGTCTTCGATCGAGTGCCAGGGGGAGTGACCTTCCTTGTGTGACTCGATCTAGACTGCCGCAAGCCTCGCGGAAACCAGCCTCCAACCTCCAACCTCCAGCCTCCGCAGCGCTACTCCGCGCGGAGGGCGGTCATCGGATCGATCGACGCGGCGCGCCGCGCGGGCAGAGAGATAGCCGGCCAGCAGCGCCGTCCCGACGAGCACGGACGCGAACGCCTTGGAGGAGCGAGGAGCTGAGAAGCGTCGCGCCCAGGTGTGAACCGAGATGGCGAGCGCCTCGCGCACGCACCAGCCGCCGCCGCGCTCCGCCGCCTGTTCGAGCAGATCGCCGAGAATCATCTCCCGCACGTCGGCGTTGCGAACGCCAAGCGACAGAACCCACACCGCCAGCGTCACAGATTCATCCCCGCACTAGCACCAGCACCAGCACCAGCACTCGCACGAAGCACTGAGCACTGAGCACTGAGCACTACTCCGCGCGGAGCGCCGTCATCGGATCGATCGTTGTCGCGCGGCGTGATGGGATGTAGCCGGCGAGCAGCGCTGTCCCCATCAGCACGCCGGCGAAGATGACGAACACATACGCGTCGGTCGTGGCGATGCCGAGCAACCCTGTTTCCATCAACCGTGCGAGCGCCACCGAGAGGCCCAGCCCGATGACCGTGCCGACGAGCGTGAGCCGGAACGCCTGACCGACCGTCAGCCGCAGGACGTCGCGCGCCGTCGCGCCGAGCGCGATGCGCAGGCCGATCTCGTGCCGCCGCTGCGCCACGAGATAGGCGATGACGGCATACAGCCCGACCGCCGCGAGCACGAGCGCGAGCACCGCGAAGGTCCCCATGATCGCCGCGAGATACTGCAGGCCGATCGTCCGCTCGTGCAGCGCTCGCCGCATCGTCATCAGATCGAACACGGGTTGATTCGGATCCACGCGCAGGAGTGCCTGACGGACCGCGCCTGCCGACGCCGTGGGATCGCCGGCCGTGCGGACGACGATGCCGAAGAACTCCGACGGCGCCTGCGCGATGGGACGGTAGATGGTGGGCGCGTTGCGCCGCAGGAACCAGTCCTGGATGACGTCGCCGCAGATGCCGACGACGGTGACCCAATCCTTGCCGCCGAGCCTGACGCGGCGTCCGATCGGATCTTCGCCGGGCCAGTACTTGCGCGAGAGCGATTCGCTGACGATGCCGATGGGCGCCGTGCCTTCACGATCGCCGTCGGTGAACGCGCGGCCGCGGATCATGGGGAGTTGCATCGCGGTGAAATAGCCCGGCGTCATGACGCGGAACTCGACGTCCGGAAGGTTCTTCGGATCCGCCGCGGGATGTCCATCGATCTCGATCGTCCGCGACGCATTCGATCCCGTCGCCGGCGGGTTGTTGACGATCGCGGCCTGCGTCACGCCGGCCACGGCGCCAATCTCGCCGAGTGCGCGCTCGACGAACCGCCGGCGCGTCGTGTCGTCGGGATAGGTCCGGTCGGGAAGCACGACCTTCATGAGCAGCATGCCGTCGGGGTTGTAGCCTTGCGGTCCGTTGAGGAAGCGGTTCGTTCCCAGCACGCCGAGGCCCGCCGCGACCAGCAGCGGCAGCGCGATCGCGATTTCGGCGACGACGATGGCGCGGCGCAGGAACTGGCGTCCCGTCGCTGAACGTCCGCCTTCTTTGAGCGCATCGGAGACGTTCGAGCGTGAGGCCTGGAGCGCCGGGAGGATTCCGAAGATGCCGGCGGTCAGCAGCGCGAGCGCGAGCGTGAAGGCGAGCAGCCGGAAGTCGGGCCCGAGCGATTCCCATCCGGGCACGAAGCGGATGATGTTCGCGGGCATCGCGGCTCGCATCAGGTAGAGGCCGAGCCACGCGAAGCCGATCGCCGGTGGGACCGCCACGGCGCCGAGCAGCACGCTCTCGGTCAGCAGTTCGCGGACGACGCGCGGACGGCTGGCGCCGAGCGCGAGCCGGACCGCGATGTCGCGGCGCCGTTCGGCGGCGCGCGCGAGCAGCAGGTTGGCGATGTTGGCGCAGGCGATGAGCAGGACGATGAACGCCGACGCCTGCCACATCGAGAGGAGCGGACCGATCCCTTCGTCCATCATGCCCTGCGCGAGCGTGTAGGTGCGCACGCCGTGGTCGCGATTGGCGTCGGGATACTGCTGCGCGAGTCGCGTGGCGATCACGTTCATCTGCGACGCGGCGTCCTCGAGGCGGCGTCCCGGCACGATGCGCCCGACGACCGTCAACCATCGCGCATCACGCTTCGGCGCGGTCTTGGGATCGAACGACAGCGGCGCCCAGAGGGACGCGCCGTCCGGGAATTGGAAGCGCGGCGGGGCGACGCCGACCACGTCGTACGGCTCGCCGTCGATCGTGATGCGCCGTCCGACGATGGCCGGATCGCCGTCGAAGCGGCGCTTCCACAGCGCGTCGCTCAGCACGACGACGTGATGCCGGCCGAAGGTCTCGTCGTCGCGCACGAAGCCGCGGCCGAGCGCGGGACGCACGCCGAGCGCGTCGAACCAGGCGCCGGAGACGAAATAGCCCTGCACGCGTTCCGGATCGTTGCGCTCGAGGAGGTTCGCGTCCCACCAGCCCATCGCCGACAAGTCGGCCAGCGTGTCGGCCTCGGCGCGCCAGTCGAGGAAGTTGGCCGGCGAGACCGACTCCTTGGCGAACTGCATGCCGGGTCCCGTCTCGGCCAGCATGACGACCTTGTCTGGATCGGCGAACGGGAACGGCCGCAGCACGAGCCGATCGATCAGGTTGAAGATCGCGGCGTTGGCGCCGAGCCCGAGCGCGAGCGTGGCGGCGACGGTAATCGTCAGCAGCGGCCGTTTCCACAGTCCTCGCCAGCCGTAGCGGACGTCCTTGAGCCAGGTCTTCATGAAGAGATCTCCGGAAGGTTGCGAATCGGGCGAACGGACGACGCGACGCGCGATGGCGTGCGCCGCGATGGCGACCGCCTGGCGGTGATACCAACCCGTGCCGCGCGCGGGCAGTTCCTCGAGCAGGTCGCCGAGCACCATCTCGCGCTCGTCTGCGCGGGGCAGCGTCAGCGCGAGCAGGCGGTCGGCGAGGCGCAAGCGGATCACAGGATCTGTTCCAGGCCGTTCCAGAGGCGCATCAGCGCGAGGCGCGACTGCTTGAGCGCGCGGACCGCGGCGGGCGTGACCGAGAAGTAGCGGCGGGGGCGGCCGCCGCGCTCGGCGAGCGCTTCGCCGAGCCGCGACCGCAGGCAGCCTTTGGCCTCGAGGCGATCGAGCGCCGTGTAGAGCGCGCCGCGCGCGATTTGCCGGCCGGTCTGGCGTTCGATCTGATCGAGGATGGGGACGGCGTAGGCGCCGTCGCCGATGCGGAGGACGGCGAGCAGGACGATCTGTTCGAGCTCGCCGAGGTAGATCTCAGACATATGCCTGCATTGTAGGCTAAATACGCGGAACACGCTACGCGAGTTCCCTGCGGAGGCTGGAGGTTGGAG
>Ga0066903_100003150_pt1 | contig 13337 bp, 14 predicted proteins | sample PanSoiMetaGPlot1_FD_67491 | JGI IMG/M metagenome (GOLD analysis project Ga0066903, IMG submission 67491) | Tropical forest soil microbial communities from Panama analyzed to predict greenhouse gas emissions - Panama Soil - Plot 1 (version 2) | ecosystem: Environmental > Terrestrial > Soil >... | reverse complement strand
CCGCCGGACTCCGGCGCTGTCTGGCCCGCGGGTGTGACCTTCGCCAGCGTCGCCTTGGGCACCGGCAACGGCTGCCAGAGAAAATTGACCCCGTCGAAGCGGCAGAGGGACGCCCAGTTCCGCGACGGGCCGGGGCCGACGAGCCAGTAGTCGAGCTTGCCGGCCCAGAGCACGTGGTCGCCTTGACAGGTTCGTGTGCCAGGGAAGGTTGGATCCGGGTACCACCGCACGCCGTTCCAGATCCAGACACCGAACGCCGTCGACGAGGAGCCTGCCTGCGTCGCGGCCAGGCCGCGATTCCACGCGCGGAACGCGAATGAGCTGGCGGTCAGGTAGCACGTGACCGGCGTCGCGCGGCAGCGCGGGCCCGACGTGTCCACCGGCGTGCCGTCGCTTCCGAACGGGTAGGGGTCGACGTCGACCCAGCACGGCTGGCCCGCCGGCGGCGCGGGGTCAGCGGTGGTTGCACAGGCTTTCCCGGCAGCCTCGGCGGGGCCGGCGGAGATGCGCGCCGGCGATGTGGTCTGGAGAATCGCGAGCCCGAGGATGACCGCGAATACGGCGCGTGCCAGTCGGCGCCGCTTTTCGCTCGAGCGCTGCACGTGGCGAGCTTATACAGCGCGTGACCACAAAGAGATTTAGGTGGGTGATTCGCAACGACGTTCACTCCACGTGTTCACAATCCGGTAACCCACGATAACTAACTGATGGTTTACAAGAGCGCGAAGGCGGCGATCCCAGCGGCTCGTCGTCGAGCCCGTCAAGCGACGAAAGAATGGGGTGAGGGCGTGAGAGGAACAAGCTTCGCAAGGCTGGTGTCCGCGGTGTCTGTCATCGCGGCCGGCGGCCTCCTGGCCGTGGTGTTCGTGACCGTCGCGGGCGCCGGAACGCCGACCGGTGGCGTGAGCTGTACCGCCACCGACGGAAAGATCAGCGGAGGAGGCGCGAGCTTCCCCAACACCGCTCAGCGCAGCGTCTTCCGGACCAACTATCGCGACGAGGTCTGCGGCCCGGTGGCGAGCGACGCCGCATCCGGCGACGCCATGGTCGCGTACAACTTCCCCAGCGGCCATCCGTCGGGATCCGGCAACGGCCTGCAGGGCGCGGCCTGCCGCACCGACGCGTTCTTCGGATCGGACATCCCGTACGACGAGGTCCAGTGGGGGCAGCTCGGCCAGGCGCCGGGCACGACGGTCGAGGGGCAGAATGGCTGCGCGGGCTTCAACAGCGGCTACACGCCGGCGTACGGGCCGCTGCAGTCCTACCCGTTTGCCGGGGGGACGATCTTCCCCGCGAATCCAATCGGCACCGTGACCGCGGGCAGCCTGGCGGCGGACGCCGCCGCTCAGCCGATGTCGTTCCCGATCGCGGGCTCCTCGGTGGCCGTCGGCATCAACCTCACGAACGCCGACTGCGGCGGCCAGGTCGTGCCCACGGCGCCGAACCTCGACCGCCAGGTGATCAGCGACCTCTTCTCGGGCAAGTACGCCCAGTGGAGTGACGTTCCCGGCTTCCCGGCGGGGTGCACAGTCGCCGTCAAGCGAGCAGTCCGCTCGAAGAGCCCGCTCGACAATTCGGGCACGACCTCGATCTTCAAGCGGTACCTGGCCGACGTCGACGCGACCGACCGTGACTGCTCCACGAGCGGCGGCCATCCGTATCACTGGAACGGCAACGACAACCCGAACGTCGACTGGCCGGGCCAGGATGCGACGGATCCAACCGGCGTCACCGTCTTCCCCGGGTGCGCGGCCATCATCCGCCCGACGGCAACGGGCGGCGGTAACCTCGTCACGCTCTGCCGGGCCACGACCGGCGCGGTCTGCTACGCCGACCTCGCGGATATCAAGACGCCCGGCAACACGCTGAAGCTCGCGCGGCTGAGGAACGGCACGGGCACCACGTTCCGCGACGCGTTCAGCTCGAGCGCGGCCAACTGCGACTTCAGCACCCTGTCGCTTCCGGGCTCGGATTTCGCCGGGAACGTCGGGCTCGACCCCACGGACAACTGGGGCACCGACAACGCCGCCGGGAGCCATGTGGACTTCGTGAACCAGGGGGCCGCCTATCCCATCTGCGGCCTGACGTTCCAGATCGTCTACCCGCTGGCGACCACGCCGAACGCAACCGCGCGGATCACGCTCAACCAGCGGCGCTCGCTCTGGTCCTACATGCTCTACATCCTCTCGGAGCCCGGCCAGACGGGGCTGACCTCCGGCAACTACCAGCGCCTCGGCGCTGGCGACATCGAGAGCCTGCGCAACGGGTTCAAGGCGAACTTCTAAGCCTGCAGCCCGTCGTTTCGCGACTCGAGGTGGGAGCCGCCCGGCGGCTCCCACCTCATCGCCGGCAGGAAAGAACTGCATGACGCAAGCGATCGAGTCAGATGAGCGCCGCCGAGCCCCGGGCGCACGCCTTGTGCCGGCGCTCGTCGCCGTGCTCGCGGGTGTCGCGCTCGGGACGGCTCGCCCGGCCACGGCCGCTGTCGTCCAGGTCACGACGACGGCACAGCTCGAGGCCGCGGTCGCAAACGCGCACGCGCGCGACGAGATCGAGCTGTCGCCCGGTGCGTACATGCCGGCCCACACGCTCGTGCTGCGCGGAGTGACGCTGCGGGGCCCCGTCGCCGCTCCGGGCGCGCGGATCATCGGATCGAAGATCGCCGACAGCGACTCGGCGAACCTGTTCAGCGTCCCGCAGGGCGCCTCGGCACGGCTCGAGCGCCTCGCGCTGACCAGCACGACTGCCGCGGGCGCGGTCGCCCACGTCGACGGATCGCTCACGGCGAGCGGCCTCCAGGTTTCCGCGAACTCCGGCGTCGGGCTCCTGGTCGAACCGGAAGGCGCGCTCGACGCAACGAACTCGACCATCAGCGACAACGGCGACGCCGGGATCGTCGCCGCGGGCACGGTCCGCCTCGTCAACGCCACGGTCACCGACAATCGCCTGGCCGGGATCTCCGACCTCGGCGGGGTCGTGACGCTGCTGAACACCATCGTCGCCCAGAATCGCGGCGGCGACTGCGAGGTCCCGGTGGCGGCCGCCGCCACCACGCTCGACGGCGACGGCAGCTGCGGTGTCCCCCTGACCGCGGACCCGCACCTCGGGCGGCTGACGGCCACGAACGGGGGGCCGACGGCAACGCGCGCCCTGCTCGCCGGCAGCCCGGCGATCGCCGCGGGCTCGACCTGCCCTGCGCTCGACCAGCGGGGTGCCGTGCGCGTGACCTGCGACCTCGGTGCCTACGCGTACGGCGCGCTCGTCGCGCCGGTTCCGGGCGACCAGCCGGTGGACGGCGGAGCGGCACAGACCGGAAGGCGTCCGCCGACCGGCACGCGGACCTCCTCCGGGCGCGCTGCGCGCAAGCCGTCGATCCACGGGGCGGGCGCCATCCGCAGCGGCCACGGCCTCGCGTCGTTCCGCGTCAGCGCCGCCGCGGCCCGGCGGCCCGGCCGCGTCGTGTACAGCGATCCCCGCGCGCACGTCGTCTTCAACGCGGTCCGTCTCGTCTCGGCCGCCGTCAACGCGAAGCGCCGTTCGGCGACGCTGCGCGGCTACGCGCACCTCGCGAGACGCAAGGGGCGCCTCCGGTTCACGGTCTCGATCGTGCGCTCGAGCTCGCCCGGCCACCGGTCACGGACGTCGCGCCTGACGATCAGGCTGTCGAACGGCTACCGCCGCTCGGGTCGGGTGGTTCGCGGGACGGTCCTGATCGCATGAACAGAGTCGGCACGTGCCTCGTGCTGGCCTGCGCAGTCGTCGTCTCGGTCACCTTCTCGCCGTCGGCGCACGCGGGGGAGGTCACCGTGTCGACCACGCCCGAGCTCGAAGCGGCCGTGGCGGCGGCGCACGACGGCGACGTGATCAAGATCGCGCCGGGCACCTACTTGCCGAAGGCGACCCTCGACATCAGGGGCAACATCACGGTCGAAGGGCTTACGTCGTCGTCCTCACCGCCCGGCGTGCGCATCTCCGGCTCGAACATCACGCAGACCACGCCTCCGGATGTCTTCGCGGTCGAGGGAGGCGCAGCGCTCACGCTCCGCAACGTCGCGATCACGACGACGAAGAACGTGGGCCACGTCGTGAACATCCTCGACGGTGCGTCCGCGACGCTCGAGCAGCTCACGATCTCGGCGAACAACGGTATCGCGATCCTCGCCGAGGTGGCCGCGCTCACGCTTCGGAACTCGACCATCAGCGACAACGCGGACGCCGGCGTGGTCAGCGCCGGCGCAGACGTTCAGATCTTCAACAGCACGATCACGAACAACAGGCTGAGGGGCATCTCGAACGAGGGCGGCGGATCACTGCGGCTCACCAACACGATCGTGGCCGGTAACGCGGGCGGCGACTGCGCGGTCGCCGCGGATACGAGCGTCGCCAGCCTGGATGCGGACGGCTCGTGCGGGGCGAATATCCACGCCGATCCGAAGCTGGGGCCGCTGACGCTGTCGAACGGCGGGCCGACGCCGACCCGGGCGCTGCTCCCCGGCAGCCCGGCGATCGACGCCGGCACGAACACTCCGTGCCCCGCCGTCGACCAGCGGCTCCTCCCGCGCGACGACGGCCATTGCGACATCGGCGCGTACGAGCTCGTGCAGGTGGCCGACACGACGCCGCCGGTGATCACGGTGCCGGCGGACATCACTGCCGAGGCAACCGGACCGGGAGGAGCCGTCGTGCCGTACATCGTGACGTTCGCGGATCCCGGCGGTGCGATCGCCACCTCGGGATGCGTTCCGCCACCGGCATCGACGTTCCCGCTCGGGATGACGACGGTCACCTGCTCGGCGACGGATCTCGCCGGCAACACGGCGTCGGCGTCGTTCGCGATCTCGGTTGTGGACACCACGCCGCCCGTTCTGTCCGGACTCCCGCCGGGCATCACCGTGGGTGCCACGTCGCCGGCCGGGGCGGTCGTCTCCTATGCCACGCCAGTCGCCGTCGACGCCGTCGACGGGCCCGTGTCGGTGAGCTGCGCTCCGCCCTCCGGCTCGACGTTCGCCGTCGGGGCCACGCCGGTCGAATGCAGCGCGAGCGATGCACACGGGAACCGGGCTGCCGGCTCCTTCTCGGTCACGGTGACCACCGGCGGCTCGGCGCCACCGGTCATCACCGTGCCCGCCGACCTCACGGTCGAGGCCACCGGCCCGTCGGGTGCTCCCGTGCCCTACACGGTGACCGTCACCGACCCGGACGACGCCGTCGCGAGCTCGAGCTGCGCCCCGGCGCCCGCGACGACGTTCCCGCTCGGCACCACGACCGTGCAGTGCACCGCGACCGACGAGCACGGGCACACGAGCGCCCGGTCGTTCACCGTCACGGTCGTCGATACGAGCGCGCCGTCGATCGCGACGCCGGCCGGCATCACCGTCGCGAGCTCGAATCCCGCCGGGACGCCTGTCACGTTCACCGCATCGGCCCAGGACCTGGTCGAGGGGGAGCGCCCCGTCACGTGCGTGCCCGCATCGGGCGCCGTCTTCCCGATCGGGACGACGAGCGTCGCCTGCAGTTCCAGCGACACGCGCGGAAACGCGCGGACGACGAGGTTTCCCGTCACCGTCAACCTCGTGGTCCAGGTGCGCGACGAGACGCCGCCCGTCATCACCGTTGCCGACGTCGCCGTCGAGGCGACCGGCCCCTCGGGAGCCCAGGTGCCGTACTCGGTCGCGTTCAGCGACCCGGACGACTTCGTCGCTGAGTCCGCCTGCACACCGGCGTCCGCATCGACCTTTCCGATCGGCACGACGACCGTGACGTGCTCGGCGACCGACGAGCATGCAAACACCGCGACGGCGTCCTTCACCGTTTCGGTGAAGGACACCAGCTATCCGGCCATCGAGCACCTGCCCGCAGATATCACCGCCCCCGCCATCACGGACGACGGCGCCGTGGTCACGTATGACGCGCCGGCGGCGAACGACATCGTCGACGGCAGCGTGCCGGTCGGGTGCGTGCCTGCGAGCGGCTCCTTGTTCGCTGTTGGCGCAACCGGGGTCGTGTGCAAGGCCGTCGACGCGCGAGGGAACACCGCACTGGCGGGATTCACGGTGACGGTCACGCCACTGCGCGACACGACGTTTCCGGTCGTGCGCGTCCCGAGGACGGTCAAGGTGCGCACGGCCTCGAAGAAGGGCGCCCATGTTCGCTACGACGTCCGGGTATCGGATCCCGACGACGAGATCGCGGATTTCTGGTGCGACACGCCGACCGGCACCCTCTTTCCGATCGGGTGGACGAGGGTGATGTGCGTCGCGACCGATACCCACGCGAACACGACGATCGTCCATTTCGGCGTACGCGTCGTCTACGCCCCGAAGGCACGACCTGCGCCCGACCGCATCGGGCCGGCCATCGACGCGCCGCGCACGGTGACCGCGCGGGCGACGTCACTCGCGGGCGCGATCGTCCGTTACAGCGTCCGCGCCAGCGACGCCGGCGGTGTCAGGCGGATCGTCTGCACCCCCCGCTCCGGCTCCCGCTTCCGGGTGGGCTGGACGACCGTGACGTGCTTCGCCTGGGACGGCGCCGGCAACCGCTCACGTTCCCGCTTCGGCGTTCACGTCGTCCCACGCCGGTAGGTCGGCCGCCCCCTGGGCCGTCAACCGGGCGGCAGCGCCCTGGGCCGTTCGGCAACCCGCCGTAGCGGGGCTAGAGCGAGGAGCGCGGTCGTCGGCCGCGCCGAGGCTGCTGCGTCCCCTTGGCGAGCAGCCGCTTGAGCTCGGGGTCGTCGGGGTGCGCGTCGAGCACGTACTGCGGCATCTCGGCGTCCCCGAACGTGATCGTGATCCGGACCGACTCGTCCTTCGAGTCCATCAGTTTGCCGCTCAGATCGCTGACGAGGATCATCTTGCGCGCCATTCTCCCCTCCTGTTCAGACCCCTGACCCGACCCTCTTGGCGGGCAGTTTCAGATGACCGTCACCACATCGTAACCCCGCGGCTACCCAGGGTCGAATTCGCGGTGGCTACGGTCTTCGAGACCGCTTGCGGAAACGAGAGGAGAGCCCATGCGCCGTCTGTTTGCCGCTCTGATCTTCGCTTCGATCGCATTGCCCAACGCTTCCGCCGCCCACCCGCCGAAGCGCAAGATCGTTCCGCCGCCCCAGCTGGCCGTGACGGTGACGGCGAAGGCCTCGACGACGCTCTCGCTCCGCCCGAAGGCGATCCGCGTCCAGCGGCTGAAGGCGAGCTGGTACACGCTTACGATCCGCGACCTCTCGGCGAAGCAGAACTTCCATCTCACAGGCCCCGGCGTCAACCGGAAGACCGGCCTCCAGTTCCGCGGCATCGCCATCTGGGGCGTGCATCTGCGGCCGGGGGTCTACCGCTACCTGAGCGACGGCGCGTCGCCCCGGGCCGGCCACACGTTCCGCGTCGTCAAGTCCGCCGCCTAGCGCACGATTACGGCGCGACGACAGTCACGCGTTACAGGGCGCGTTCACCCGCCGATTCACGTACCCGTCATGATGTTGCGGGGATTCCGCCCGTATGCCAGACTCGCCGCCTCCCCCAACGCCGAGCGAGGGTGTGCGCGATTTTTCGTCCCCTCCATGCGCGGCCCTCGCTCGCGCGTCGTCCTCGTCCTCAGCGCAAGGCGGCGACGACGAGCGCGCGGATGCGATCGGCAAGCGGGTGCGCCCAGTCCGGGAGAATGACATCGTCGTCCTCGACGATCACGGGGTCGGCGTGGCCGTGGACATAGACCCGGTCGAGGTCCAGCCCCCGGCTGACGCGCGAGACTTCGCCGCCCAGGGCAATGCTTACCGCCGCGGTCATCTGGCCGCGACGCATTGCGGGCCGTGGTGACACTGGACCCCCTTCTCCCGTAGGGCGGCGGATGGTAACCACTTCGCAACCGGTTTTCCACCACGAGGAGCGGCGATGATCCCCGGATGGAATCGCGGTGGGGAGTAGACGGGCTCTGGACGGTCGGCGCCGAGGAGGAGCTCATGCTGGTCGACCCGGACACGATGCTGCTCGTGCCGGGCTCGCCCGCGATCGTCGCGGCGGCGGCGGACGAGCTCGGGCCCGGGCGGATCAAGACCGAGCTCTTCGCCTGTGTCGTCGAGTCGAACACGGGCATCTGCGCCTCGGCGGACGAGGCCGCCGAGCGACTCCGTGAGCTCCGGGCGGTGGCCGCGCGGCTCGCGGAAGAGCGCGGGCTCCGCATCTTCGCAGCCGGCGCGCACCCGATCAGCCGGCCCGAGGAGCAGGAGATCGTGGCCGAGGAGCGCTACCTCGCCTTCGTCGAGTACGCGGGCGTGTCGGCGCGGCGGCAGGGGGTCAACGGGCTGCACGTCCACGTCGGCATGCCGGACGCCGAAACGTGCTTCCGCGCTCTGGAGGGTGTGCTGCCCTGGCTGCCCGTCGTGCTCGCGCTCTCGGCGAACTCGCCCTACCTCTCCGGCGAGGAGACGGGTCTCGCCTCGAACCGGGCCGAGATCCTCGCCCAGTTGCCGCGCAGCGGCGCGCCGCCGGCGTTTCGCGACTACGAGGAGTGGCTCGCGTTCGTCGACCGGCTCGTCGGGCTCGGCCTCATCCCCGACTACACGATGCTCTGGTGGGACATCCGTCCGCACCCCCGCTTCGGGACGCTCGAGGTGCGCATGCCCGACCAGCCGACCGATGCCGCTGCGTCCGCGAACCTCGTCGCGCTCGTGCAGGCGCTCTGCGTCGCCGCTGCCGAGGGCGAGGCGCCCCGCTACGACCCGCCCGCCCGCGCTCTGTACCAGCAGAACCGCTGGGCGGCCCTCCGTGCGGGGCTCGACGCCGTGCTCGTCCACCCGGACGGCGAGCGGATGGCGCCGGCGCGGGAGCTCGCGCGAGAGCTCTCCGCCCGCGTGGGCGTGGGCCTCCACGTCGATCGCACGGAGGCCGATGAGCAGCTCGCCATCGGCCGCGCCGAGGGCCTCGAGGCGCTGACCGCTGCGCTCGTCGAGCGGACGCTACGCTAGGCCGATGGCCGAGCAGACCGACGTCCTGCAGGTGAACGGCATCCGCTGCGAGCGCTGCGTGAACCGCCTCGCGGTCGCCCTGCGCGCGGAAGAGGGCCTCGTCGGCGCCTCGGCGAACCTGGTGGGCCAGGTCACGATGACGTGGGACGACGACGTGACCGACCGGGAGACGCTTGTCGCGGCCCTCTCCCGCGCGGGCTTCCGCGAAGACTCGCTCGTCTAGCTCTCCGCTCGCAGCTCGTGGTCGTCGAAGTCGGCCTGCCCATCCGGGACGGGCATGTCAGCGAGCCCGTAGTAGCGCGCGGCGGCCTCCTCGTCGACCTGACCGTCCTTGACGGGCGGGGCGTCGTAGACGATGTCGTGCGCAAGCGTCGTCACAACACGCTCGTTGGCCTCGTCCACGTCCGCGAACGACAGCGGCAGCGGGTTCTGCGACTTGCGGAGGTGCCCGTGCTCGACGATGACGAAGTCACCGACCTGCCCGGAGACGTGGCCGATGGACTTGTCTTCGCCTGCCGAGATGACCTCGTATCCGTTCATTCCTTCCTCCTGGTTTCGGGGGGTCGGAAGGCGATGTACCCAGGAGGGCCAATCTCCAAAAGTCGGGAATACCAGCCGTTCCGCGTCCGTTTTGTCGCTCCGTGGACGTGCTGCTAGGTTCGAGCGATGGGCGAGCCCTCGCCGACGGAGACACGGCAGCTCGCCGACGACGCTCGGGCACGTGTGCGCTTCGAAGAGGAGGCGCTCGAGCTCGCCGACCAGGTCTACCAGGTGGCCCGGCGGCTGGTGGGATCGCGTGAGGAGGCCGAGGACCTGATGCAGGACACGTACGCGCGCGCCTTCCGCAGCTGGCGCTCCTTCCAGCCGGGCACGAACCTGCGCGCCTGGCTGCTCCGCATCCTCACCAACCTGAACATCGACCGTGCCCGCGCGCGCCAGCGACGCCCGCAGACCGAGCCCCTGGAGGAGGGCGACTACTTTCTCTACAACCGCCTCGCCGGCTCAGGGGGCGACCAGCAGCCCGAGGAAGAGGAGCGGGTGCTGGCGCGGCTCTCGCAGGACGGCGTGGTGGCGGCGCTCTCGGAGCTGCCGCATGATTTCCGCGACGTGGTGGTGCTGGTCGACATCGGCGGCTTCGCGTACGCGGAGGCCGCGCAGATCCTCGACATTCCGGTCGGCACCGTCATGTCCCGTCTGCATCGTGGTCGCCGAATCCTGAAGCGCCAGCTCGCCGAGGAGGCCTCCGATGACGTTTCGTGAGCTGCATGACGACCCGTGCGACAACTGCGAGGAGATGCTCCAGCCCTACCTCGACCGCGAGCTCACGACCATGGAGCGCGCGGAGGCGGAGGCCCACCTCGACACGTGCGAGTACTGCCGCCGTCGCTACCGCTTCGAAGTGGAGCTCCGGCGGTACGTTCGCCAGGCGGTCGTCGAGCCGATGGCGCCCGAGCTGAAAGAGCGCCTGTCGTCGCTGCGGACGCCGCTCTAGAAACGACCGCCGATCATCGATCACGTGCCTTCCGGTACCGCTCCGGCAGGTCGGCGGGGACGTCGACGTCGCCCGGGGCGCCGAGGTCGTCGCACGGAACGGTGAGCGCGGGGAGCGCGCGGGCGCCCTCGTCGGGCACCGTCGTCCAGGCCGCTCGTGCGATCAGCACCGGGTGCCCGCGGTTCCCGTCGTACGTGGCCGCGACGAGCTCGGCTCCGCTCTCTCGCCAGACCTCGATCACGCGGTCGACGGCGGCCGCGGCCAGATCCGGCCCGTCGGCGAGCGCCACGACCGCCGCCTCGACGCCGTCGGCGAGCGCCGCCAGTCCGCAGCGCAGGCTGGCGCCCGGGCCGCGCTCCCAGTCCGGGCAGCGCACGAGCGGGGCCGCCGCCTCGACCGGATGCGCGCCGGTAACGACGACGATCCCGTCGACCGACGAGCGGCCGAGCGCGTCGACGACGTCGTGGACGAGTAGCGCCTGCTTCGGCCCGCCGAAGCGGGTCGCTGCGCCGGCGGCCAGGACGACACCGGCGACCACGGGCTACTCCTTGACGGTGACCTTGCTGATCACGACATTCTGGGTCGGTTGCTGGCTCGCGTCGCCGAGCTCGCCGATGCGCTCGACGACCTCCAGGCCGTCCACGACCTTGCCGACGATCGCATAGTCCGGCGGCAGCTGCGCGTCGGCCGGCGTGACGATGAAGAACTGGCTGCCAGACGTGCCGGCCGGCTCGGCGGCGGTCTTCGCCATCGCGACGACGCCCTTCGTGTAGCGCGCGTCGGCGGGCGGCTTGTCGACGGTCGAATAGCCCGGTCCGCCCGATCCGCTCTGCGTCGGATCGCCGCCCTGGATCACGAAGCCGGGGACGATGCGGTGGAAGATGGTGTCGTCGTAGAACCCGTTCTTCGCCAGCTTTACGAGCGACGCGCCGGTTTTCGGCGCCAGCTCGGGGTCGAGGCGAACCGTGAAGCTCCCGCAGTTCGTCGTGAAGGTCAGCTCGGGATGCTCGTTCGGGCCGAGCGGCTTGTCGGGCGGCGTCTGCCCGCCGTTCTTCTTCGCGGCCGGCCTGTCGACCTGCCTGCACCCGTTGTCAGCCACCGAGCTTGCACCTCCGCCTGTCGTCGTTGTCGTCGTGTCACTGCCCGACGAGCTGCCGCCGCACGCGGCACAGGCCGCCAGCAGGAACGCGAGGGCGAGCATGCGGACGGCCATTCGGCCGCCGATGCTAGCTACCCGCCGACGGCAGTCCGCGCGCGGCGGACGAGCGTGCGCGCGATCTCGACCTTGTAGGCCGTTCCGGCCAGCGGCGTGGCCGCGTCCAGATCTTCCACGCCCGAGACCGCCCACGGGACGGGCGCCACGCCGGCCAGGCCGAAGCGCACATCGCCGCTTGTCCGCGCCGCAGCGACCCCGACGATCGGGAACGCCCACCGCCGGCGGTCCATCGCCTTGAGGTAGACGGAGGCCTCGGGCTGCGGCACCTCGAGCTCGAGGATGAGCTCGTCCGGCGCGAGCGAGACGACGTCGCGGTTGTCGTCCGTCGGCAGGCGGTACAGCTCGGCGAGTGGGAGCTCGCGCTGGGACGTGGCGACGTGGGCGCCGAGCGCGAGCAGCGCGGCCGCCACATCGGACGGGTGCGCGGAGGCGCACGGATCGTTGGCGAAGATCGCATGCTCGCGGTGCTCGCCCTCGCGCGCGTGGCAGGTATCGCCGCCGTGCAGGTAGCAGGGGTACTTGAGCCGCCAGTACCAGCAGCGCGTCGCCTGGCGCAGGTTGCCGCCGACGGTGCCCATCGCGCGCAGCTGCGGCGAGGCGGCGAGCCGGCAGGCCTCGCGCAGCGCATCCGGGATGTCCGGGTCGACCTCCAGTTCGCGGAGCGTGGTGCCTGCGCCGATCCGCGTCCCGTCGACGCCACGCGGCACCGCGCGCGAGAGATCGACGAGCGTGTCCGCGGCCACGAGCCGGTCGCGCGCGAGCGGGACGACCTCGGTGCCGCCGGCGATGCCGATGCTGCCGTTGCCCAGCGCGGCCACCGCCGCCCAGAGCGACTCAGGCCGGAGTAGCTGCAAGCCTCTCCCGCTCGGCCGCCTCGCGCAGCGCGCGCAGCATCTCCTCGCGCGTGATGGGCAGCGAGTGCACGTCGGCGCCCGTCGCGTCCCGGATCGCGTTCGCAATCGCGGCCGCGGTCGGGACGATCGGCGGCTCGCCGAGCCCTTTCGACCCCAGGTTGGTCAAGTGCTCGTCGGGGATGTCGACCAGCTCGGTGACGATCTCGGGCACGTCGGCGATCGTCGGCATGCGGTAGGCGTCGAGCGTCTGGGTCAGGACCGTCCCCGTCCCCGGGTCGAGCAGTCGGTCCTCCGAGAGCGTGTGGCCGACCGCCTGGATCACGCCTCCTTCCACCTGGCTCGAGGCGCCGAGCGGGTTGATGACACGGCCCACGTCGTGGATGGCCGCGACTCGCTCGACGCGCACCTCGCCGGTCTCGACATCGACGGCGACCTCCGCCACCTGGACGCCCCACGTGAGCACCTGCATGCCGGTCGGGTTCGGCCCGCGGGCCCCCTTGCCGAGCAGCTGAGCGTCGTCCAGCAGGCCGACGACCTCCTGGATCGGCCACGACCCGCCGTCGGAGGAGACGAGGTTGCCGCCCTTCAGCGACAGCACGCGCTCCTCGCGGTCGTAGCGCTGCGCGGCGATCTCGATGATCTGACGGGCGACGTCGGCGGCCGCTGCCCGTACCGCCGGGCCCATCGACGGCGTGGTCGAAGAGCCGGCCGAGATCGACGCATACGGCCCCCGGGCGGAATCGCCGAGCTGGACGTCGACCTGGTCGAGCGGCAGCCCGAGCTCCTCGGCGGCGATCTGCGCCATCGCCGTCGCCG
>Ga0066903_100003149_pt1 | contig 13338 bp, 13 predicted proteins | sample PanSoiMetaGPlot1_FD_67491 | JGI IMG/M metagenome (GOLD analysis project Ga0066903, IMG submission 67491) | Tropical forest soil microbial communities from Panama analyzed to predict greenhouse gas emissions - Panama Soil - Plot 1 (version 2) | ecosystem: Environmental > Terrestrial > Soil >... | reverse complement strand
GTTGGAAAGAGATCGGCAAATCCCCAGCGCTCGTCGCTGATGCTGCCGGTTCGGGTAACGGTCAAATTGCCGACCGAAGCCGTCAAAGTGCCGTCGATTGAACTGCTGTTGTGGCCCGCCGCGCCGGCCAAGCCGACGGCGAATTGCCCGCCCAGCACGGGGGGCGCAAACACATAGCTGACTGACACGAAATCCAGATCGACGCGGCCATTTACGTTCGCGTTAAGGTCGGCCTTCGCGTTGCGCGTAAATGCACCGATGCTGAATTGGCGTGCAGCGGCCACGTCGCCCCCGGCACTCACAGTCGCATGGAAATAGGTGTCAGCGAACGACCATCCCGGCTGCTGCGGCGTGGCAGCAAGGCTTCCGTACAACCCGGGCAGCCAGAAGCTCACCCCGCCTTCGTCGGCCAGCGCGACGCCGGGGACAGCCGCAAGTGCGCCGAGGGCGAGAACGCCGCCCGCGCTCCAACGGGCAAGCCGCGCGATCACTGGCGGTTTCATGAACTCCCCCGGGGACTGTGACGCCTGGTGATTTCCCAGTGAATCGTTTCCCGGGACGCTGCCTCAACTCTCGATGGCAGACAAGGTTGTTGGATCGTGATTTTGATTTTCTGGACAAATTTCCCGACAAATGTTGAAAAAATGCCTCATTCGATCTTAGCAATGTTCCCGCACACTTGGCTCACCTTTGCCGCAACCGGAGCGCGCAGTTGCGGAAGGAACGCTGTCGCCGGCGCTCGCGGTCGACGATTATCGTGGCGACTTTGGGATTGTAGATCTTGCGCACCATCCTCATCACCGGGTTGGCCGCTCCTCAGGCGCGCAACGGAACTGATTGCCGTGTTGCCCCAGCATGCCTGACATAGTTGTAAGTTGACTTTGAACGGTCGTAACAGCTAGACAAATTCGCCTTGGAAATCGAGGTGCATCGACATGCGCGCGGGACAAGGAGGATTTTCCTTGCTCGACTGCCGGAAGATCGTGGCAACTGCGCTTTGCGCGACCCTGTCGGTCGGGCTTGCAGTCTCATACCCCAGAAACGTCGTAGCACAGAGTTTCCAGGAAGCAGAAGGCGCAGTGCGGGTCGGTGACCGATGGGTCTATGACACGCGGGACGAGATGACCGGATACCCCAAGGAGACCTATACGGAGATCGTCACCGAATTGTCGCCCGAGGAAGCTACCGTGAATTTGACGTTCAGCGGCAGCGCGACGTCGGTTTTCGTCGCATACGATCGCGATTGGAACTGCATCGATAATTTGATCTGGAGATTTAGGCCGAGCAGCGGCGAGGGCATTAGCTTGCCGCTTGCCGTGGGCAAGGCATGGGAAATCGAATTTGACGCGCAAAATAACTTGACAGGTGAAAGTATCAAGGGGTCGAGTTCCGCGAAGGTTGTGGCGCAGGAAGATGTGACAACGCCCGCTGGAACCTTCAAAGCCTTCAAGATCGAACGGCAGGTGCGGCAATTCGACACCGCCGATCCCTCGAAGCTGACGGAAAGTCAAATCGTCCTCTGGTATGCGCCGCAAATCAGCCATTTTGTCCGGCGAACGACCCTTGTGAAATTCCGGGACCGCACGCGCTCGATGACGAGCGAGGAGTTGGCCGATTTCACTCGAGCGCCATAGCCGACGAAACTGCGAGCAAACAATGCTCGCATTCGCTCTGGTTGATAAGGACATTCACCGCCTCACGGGCAAACGATCCAGGGAAAATCCAAATGGGCAAGCTCACACATCGACCACTGTTCACCGGACAGAAGATCTACATGACTTCACTTTGTCTGGCATTGCTGGTCGGGTCGGCACTATGGTCGGATGTTCTGTTGGGTCAACCTGCGGACCAAGCGAATGACGCCGTTCGAGTCGGAGATCGATGGGTCTTTGACACCAAGGATGAAATTACGGGCTTCCCGAAGGCGACCTACAGCCACGTCGTTACGGAGGTGTCACCCAAGGAAGTCATTGTGAACTTAAGTTTCCGTGGCAAGAGCGGCTCCTCGCTCATGGTATATGATCACGACTGGAATCGGATTGAACAGTCGAACGCGAAATTCAGGCCCAACGACGGCCAAGGCATTCGCCTACCCCTGGCTGTAGGCAAGGAATGGCGGGCCGAATATGAGGCGAGGGCCACCCAGACGGGCGCTGTCACCAAGGGCTCGGTTCTTTCCAAGGTTGTCGGTCAAGAGATGGTCACAACACCTGCGGGGACATTTGATGCCTTCAAGATCGAAACCCGGGTTCAGAATATCAACACCGCCGATCCGTCCCAAAGTTTTCTATTCGAAAACGTCACTTGGTACGCTCCACAAGTCAACCACTGGGTTCGTCGCAAGCTCGTCACCAAAGTCCGCAACCGCACGCAATCAAGCTCGAGCGAGGAGCTGATCGACTTCAGCCGAAACTTCTAACGCCAATAGCACAGAAAACGAACTGCGTCTGCGTCCGAAGGAGGCTCGCATGATCCGAAGTGGGGTCGTCTTGTTTATGGGATTGATGGTGCTATGGCCGCCTGCGCTTGTGGCTCAACCGGCGGAGCGGCCAAATGAGGAAGTTCAGGTCGGGGATGCCTGGGTTTACGACACCAAGGATGGGATTACCGGACTTCCGATTTCGACGTATACCTCGCTGGTGGCGGAAGTATCGCCGAAGGAGATTGTCACAAACGTGATTGTCAAAGGGAACAACAATAGAGGATTCGTCGTGTTCGATCACGATTGGAATCGATTCGTCTTAAATAACCAGAAATTCGACCCAAAAGACAGTACCGGCGTCCAATGGCCGCTTGCGGTGGGCAAAGAGTGGCGATCAACCTACACGACGCGCAATACGCAGACAGGCGCGAACACGAGGAGCTCGAGCTTGACCAAGGTCGTTGCACAAGAAACCGTCACAACGCCGGCCGGCGCCTTCGAGACTTTCAAAATCGATCGACAGGTGAAGGAATACAACGTTGCCGACCCGTCCAGATATCAGGACACGCAGATGCTCATGTGGTTTTCGCCGCAGATCAATCATTGGGTTCGCCGGACGTTCATCGCCAAGCAGGAGAACCGAACGAGGTCGAACACGACTGATGAGTTGGTCCAGATTATAAAAAAACAGTAGGGTTGCCGATCGGGCGATAGCATTGAGCATGCAGCTCGGCCCTCGACGGTCCCACATCCCCATTCCTGAGTCAATGATTACCTCAGCGCGAGACCGGGTGCGCGCATTCCCGGCCCGGCGGCGCCAGCAGACCGCGCCGCCGACCAGGCGGAACTGGCGAAGGAAATCGGTGAAGCGCTGCGGGTGCGCAGTCATGCGCGGGCTGAGTATTTAATTGACGAGGGCGGCGCCGAGTTTGGCCATGCTGCTATACTCGCGGCTGGGAGAGGCAGGCTCGGGAGGATCGAATGGCAGAGTTGGATGCAGCGCCAGCCCGCGATGGAGATCGGCCTGACCCTGACCCGTACCATTTCGATGATGAGGACTGGGATGACGAGCCGGGGTGACAATCTTTCGGCCGCGGACAAGCGCCATCGCTGCATCATCCCGGCGGGCGGCTATTGCGAATGGATCAAAAAGCCCGACGGCAAGCAGCCCTATTTCATTAGCGCCGCGGACGGCGGCGTGCTGAGCTTTGCGGGCCCGTGGGATGGTCCCTGAGCAACTTGTCCTTGTGTCCGGATCGCCCGCGGCCGCCACCAGCGCCGGCAACCAGTCGAGCCGCCGATCAACTCGTTCGAAACTGAGCCCGGTTGAATCCGGCCCGGCCAGCGGATCAGGCACGGGACGCGGAAGGCGCCTTCCCAGTTGGTGTTCTTATCCGCCCGTTCGTTATTGTCCTCCGCGTCGGGCGGCATCACTGACGGCCGGTCGCACCTGCGCTTTATGCTGAAGGATGCCGATGCTTTCTGAGACGCAAAGACAGCCCGGCCAACAGGCCGCCGAAGACGATTGAATAGGCGCCGATCGCCCAGACGAGGCCGAGCGCGCCGGCGCCGGGCGCTGCGAGGATCACGATCCCGAAAATCACCGACAGCGCGCCGGCCAGGATGAGCATCCATTCGTTGTCGATCTCGTGCCGGAGCTGGATGGCGCCGATGATCTCGAAGATGCCGTGTGCGATTGCCCAAGCGCCGATAAACAGGATCAGTACAAAGGCGGTGATGCCGGGCCACAGGAAGGTCACGAGCCCGGCGGCGATCCCCAGCAGGCCGACGACGACGAGCCACCAGGTCGGGATCGGTTTCGCGCCCCCGGTGAGGGCCGTGGCAAGCGCGACGATGCCGTCAATCAGGGCGTAGGCACCGTAGAACAGGACAAGCGTGAGAAGGGTGAGCCCCGGCCACGCAAAGGCCAGCAAACCAAACACGATACCGGCGATGCCCCGCAGCAGCACGAGCCACCAATTTTTGGCAAGCGCGTGCAGCATTGGCCGACGGAAGTAACCTGCATACGTTTCGATGGTCATGGGAGTGCCCTTTCTTTAGTCGGTCTCCACCGGACATTGTCCGACCGCAGCATTATGAAACATTACTACCCTGTAGCCGTATCGTCGACGTCGGGAGCACGTCCAGGTTGTGGCGCGGCGCGAACGATCGAGTTTCTTCCTGATGCGCACCAGCGAGATTGGTGCTCGTCCGGCGCTCTTGTTATTGACAATGCAGCGGATTACGACGTTGCACATCGCACGCCGGCCAGCATTCCGCCGGCCGGCGCCCGTTCGTGGCCGTCACCCGCCGTGCGCATTCTCCAATTGCTGCATGATTTGATCCACGCTGAAGCTCGAGGGCTTTTGCCGCGGCGGGAAGTCCTTGAATGTTTCGATGAACTGCTGCACGAACGCTTGAGCTGGGACGAACAGGAATGCCCGCTGCAGAGTCCAGTCGTAGTAGGTGTTCGACGTGACATCTGCCCGCTCGTAGGGGTCCGTGCGTAGATTAAACAACTTGGGCAACCGGCGGCAGGTGAATGGCTCTGCCCAAATATCGAGTGTGCCGGGCGTCTTTTGCTCGCAGAACACCACTTTCCAATTCTCGTAGCGAAGCGCTACGACCTGGGCGTCGTCGTTGATGTAGAAGAACTCCTTGCGCGCCGATTTATCGGTTTGCCCGGTCAGCAACGGCAACTGACTGTAGCCGTCGAGATGCACCTTGAACGTCTTGCCGCCGGAACTGTACCCGGTGAGCAGCTTGCTCTTGATATCGGGTTCGCCCGCCGCTGCCAGCAGCGTCGGGAACCAGTCGAGCGCTGCAAAGATCTCGTTGCTGACTTGTCCCGGTCTGATACGGCCCGGCCAGCGGATCATCGCAGGAACACGATAGGCGCCTTCCCAGTTGGTGTTCTTCTCGCTGCGGAACGGTGTCATGCCGCCATCTGGCCACGAATTCATGTGCACGCCGTTGTCAGTGCCATAGACAACAATGGTATTGTTGGCAATCCCGAGATCATCGAGCGTCCTGAGCAGATTACCGACGTGGCCGTCGTGTTCAAGCATGCCATCGATGTATTCGCTGAGACCGCTCCGGCCCCGATATTCCGGCCGCACATGTGTGTAGAGGTGCATGCGTGTACCGTTCCACCAGCAGAAGAACGGTTTGTTGGCCTGCGCCTGCCGCTTGATGAAGTCGATCGCCGCGTTGGACGTCTCGTCGTCGACAGTTTCCATGCGCTTTCTGGTGAGCGGGCCGGTATCCTGAATCGTCTGCCTGCCGACCTTCCCAAAGCGCGGATCGACGGTCGGATCGTCCCGGTCGGTAGCAGCGCACTTGAGCACCCCGCGCGGGCCGAATTTCGCTTTGAACGCAGGGTCCTTCGGATAGTCATCACGCTCGGGCTCTTCCTCAGCATTGAGGTGATAGAGGTTGCCGAAGAACTCATCGAACCCGTGTACCGTCGGCAGGAACTCGTTGCGGTCGCCGAGATGGTTTTTGCCGAACTGGCCGGTAGCGTAACCCAGCGGCTTCAGCGCCTCGGCAATGGTGATGTCCTCGGCCTGCAAGCCCAGCGTCGCGCCTGGCAAGCCGACTTTCGTCATCCCGGTGCGCAGTCCGGCCTGGCCGGTGATGAACGATGCACGACCCGCCGTGCAGCTCTGCTCGGCGTAGTAGTCGGTGAACATCAGCCCTTCGCGAGCGATGCGGTCGATGTTCGGCGTCTTGTATCCCATCAGGCCGAATGAGTAGGCGCTGACATTGGCGAGGCCGACATCATCGCCCCAGATGACGAGTATATTTGGCCGCTGCCCGGGTGGCGCCGGCTGCGCTTGCGCCTGCGTGGTCCGGAGCGGTGCGGCCGTTCCGACGGCCGACGCGGCAGCGAGCGTGCTACCGGCGAGGAGGATGTTGCGACGGCTGAGCCGGCCGTTATCGAGGTTCGCTTCTGAGCTCTTGCATGTTGCGTCGATGGGATCGGTGCTTTTGGCGCTTGCCGATTTCGGTCCGTCGCGACCGGGGGTGTTGGTCATTATGCGTTCCTCTCTCTGATGACACATCGGAATCCGACGTGGCTGGTTGACGTATCAACCGGCTCTGCATGACGCGCAGCCGGGCGGTAGCGGCGGCAGTAGTTAGGCGCGCACAGGTGCGAGCCGCCTTTGAGCACCTTGCGGGGAATTTTGATTTGCGGCTGGCAAGGGTCGTAGCTCTCCTCTTCACGACCGCCCCGCGGATTTTGCGGAACACAGCAGGCCTTCGGTGCGTCCGCTTCGTGCCTAGTCGACCACCAATCGGTGGTCCATTCCCAAACGTTGCCGATCATGTCGTGGAGTCCGTAGCCGTTCGACGGAAAAGTCCTGACCGGGGAGGTTCGCTCGTAGCCGTCGGTCGCAAGGTTTTCGTGCGGGAAGGCTCCCTGCCAAGTGTTTGCCATCTGGTGTCCGCCGGGCGTGAACTCATCGCCCCAGGCGAATTCGGCGCCGTCAAGCCCGCCGCGCGCGGCGAACTCCCACTCGGCCTCCGTGGGTAATTCCTTGCCGGCCCACTTGGCGTAGGCCTCGGCATCACGATAAGCGACGTGCACGACCGGATGGTCGTCGAGTCCGCTGATTGAACTGCGCGGGCCGTAAGGCCGGCGCCAGTTGGCGCCGAACTTGAATTTCCACCACTGGCTCCAATCACGCAGATCGACCGCATGCTTCGGCGGATTAAACACGAGCGAGCCGGCCTTGAGCATGTGCGGCAGCGCACCCGGATAGTCTTTTGCTTTCGGCTTGATCTCCGCGAAGGTGATGTAGCCGGTGGCGTTGACGAACCTGCGGAAGTCGCGGTTGGTCACCGGTGTTCGGTCCATCCAGAACGCTTCGACGATGACACCATGAACCGGTGCTTCTTCCGGGTAGTGCCGATCGGAGCCCATGCGAAACATGCCGCCGGGAATCCATATCATGTCTTGGTGTGACAACTGTTGCTGTGTCGAACGCTCGCGTTGCGCCGCTATTGTACCGTCGACCTCAGCCATAATTGCCTCACAATTTTCGTTACCGACAAACCGAAACGAATTCAAAATTGATGTGAGGACAATATTTTGTTTTCTATCCAGTTTCCACCTTTCTGTGTTGAGCTTGTTTCGATCAGGTTGATTTTTACCAGTGTTATTGCCGAGCTTGACCGGACGATGACAGCAGAGTGAATGTCAACCTAAATCATCAGTCTGCGCAAGGAGCAGTAGCGCGCGTAAGATGGCCGGAAACGCGAGGAGATTATGTTCGCGTTACCGTCAAGGTAGAGCCAAAGGGGCCAGAAGGGTTGATGCAGACTGTGGAGCGTCGTGTTGAGGAGTTGAAGCGCTGACGCACCGGTTCGAGGACGCTGCGCCGTAGCCTTGTTCGCAGTGGCGCTCCCCACGTCTTTTCATCATGAAGACCTGAGACTTGGTGCTCCTCCCCGGCGGTTGCGGTCGCCGGGGCAGGCTCTTTAAGACCAACGATTACTTTGCCGGCGGAAGATCCACCGTCCGGTTCATTTCGGTCAGTCGTCGTATTCCATCGAAATGTCCTTGCCGGTGTAGTCGGGCATGAAAGCTGCGGATACCAAACTCACCACCGCGCAAGCAGCAATGTAGATGGAGATCGCATGGCTCGACTGGTAGGCGGCGAACAGCGCCGTTGCGATCAAAGGCGCCGGCCCCCCGGCAATGACCGATGCCAGCTGATAGCCCAGTGAAGAACCGCTATAGCGCAACCGTGGCGTAAAGGCCTCGGCTATGAGCGCGGCCTGAGGCCCATATTGCATGTCATGCGGGATGAGCGACAGAACGATCGCGATGAACACCACCGACGGAATCGCGGTGTCCACCATCCCGAAATACAGGAACCCGAACAGGCCGGTGGCTGCCGCGCCGATCAGGTACATGTTTTTGCGTCCGATGCGGTCGGATATGTGCCCTGACAGCGGAATGGTGACAAATGAGACACAAGCCGCCGTAAGAACCGCCGCCAAAATCAGATCGCGCGACATATGGAGCGTACCAACCGCATAGGCAAAGATGAAAGCGGTGAAAATGTAGAAGGGCGCCTGCTCGGCCATCCGGAGCAACGCCGAAAGGATGATCTCTTTAGGCTGCCTCCTGATCACTTCGATGATGGGGGCCCGCTCGATTTTTCGCTTGTCCAGGAGTTGTTGGAACACCGGGGTCTCAAGGATACCAAGGCGAATCCACAGGCCGACACCAACAAGAATGATCGACAGCGCGAATGGAATTCGCCAGCCCCAGGTGGCGAATTGATCGCCTGACCATGCACTGAAAGCGAGGATGGAAAGATTCGCCAGGAACAGCCCGCACGGCACACCGAACTGCGGCCACGAAGCCACCAAACCCCGCTCGCCATGATGCCGAGACCACTCCATCGCCAGCAGCACCGAGCCGCCCCACTCACCGCCAACTCCGATCCCTTGAATCATTCGCAGGAGGGTTAGGAGGACGGCACCCCAGATGCCGATGGATTCATACGTTGGCACGAATGCGATAAGGAACGTCGCTATGCCCATGCACAGCAGCGTGGCGATCAGGGTCGCTTTACGGCCGATGCGATCGCCGTAGTGACCAAATATCGCGGCGCCGATCGGCCGGCCGACAAAGCCAATAAAATAGGTGCCAAACGCAGCAAGCGTTGCGGTTAGCGGATCCTCGTTGGGGAAGTAGAGCTTACCGAAGATCAGACCGGCCGCGGTGCCATAGATGAAAAAGTCATACCATTCGATGGTCGTACCGATCGTTGAGGCAATGACTGCCTTGCGCAGCTCTGCACTATGGTCGGAGGCAGATAGCGCTCCATACGTCGTTGTCGTAGCCATTGGAATACCTCCAGGCTGTTGTCCCCGCGGAGGCTCAAAGCGGCCCGGACGCCAAAGTAAACGAATCTGAATGCCGTTGTCGGAGGACTTCGTGTCGCAGCACTTCAACAATTGCTGACGGGGGCTCTGAGCTAAGGCAACAGGGGACTTTAAGTGAATCGATTTCGCCGCCATTTCTTTTAGAAGGAGCAGATCGGAAGGGGGGCGAACGTAGCACTTAAAGTTCCACGCCGCCTAACTTGACGCCAGGGCCGCCCTATCAGCTTCTATTCGCTGACGAAGCTCGATGCGCTGGCGAGAAGATATTATAGTCCCAGCAGGTCTGCGGCACGCCAAATTATATTGTTCTCAAATTCATTTGCATCCCCGTCAACATAAATGATTTCCCACATCATCTTGACGACTCGGCGGCGGCCTTCATCGTCGAGTACATGGACCGGACATCCGCCTGGGGCTACCCGTGCGAGCCGGTTCGGGGGCGCACTCATGAAGTTCACATCGACTCGCGATTGCGTCCGGACAAGAGAAACGCAATCGAGCGAGCTGGTACATGCTCCTCACAGACCGCGATGGCCAAAACGCGAATTGAGCAAGAACGAATGGAGGTTAGCAAATCGCCGTAAACGCGGACCGATAAAATTGGCCGACCGAAAAATTGTATGACGACATCGACTGCGCCATTGGTCGCAGCGTTGAGGTTTAATTGAATTGCTGATATTCTTTTGGCGTACAGGTGAAAGCTTCTCGGATCCAAGGGAGAGAATGATGTTCCGCTTAACAGGCCTAGCGACAGCTCTAGGAATGGGTCTCATTCTTTGTACTATGGGCGCTGCCAATAGCGCCACGTATTGCGCCAAATACGTAGGCGGCCAAGAGCGCGTGGGCTCAGGCGCACGGAGCCAATGCGATTTCGCGACGCTAAAGCAGTGCCGCACAAGCGTTAGAGAGAGAGGCGGCGGAACTTGCTACAAGAAGGGACAACTGCGTTAGATTTGCAGGCGACGATCGATCAATTCTTTGAGAACCGCACGCCATGCATAGGTGGTTGGTCCACCCATGCTCCTGAGCATCAGCATTGTTTTGGTGACGCCGCCACTAGCCGACCGCGTTTTCGTCACACGCCACCGGTTCGCGACTTCTCGCATCGCCTCGACTACGTCCCTCCCCTGCCCTGAGCGTCCGGAGGGGTGCGGTCCTTTAAGCTAACTTGGAGCCAAGGCGGCCCTCTCAGTCGCTGCGCACTGCCGAAGCTCGATGCGCTGGCGAGAAGATACTCCCAGCAAGTCCGCGGCACGCCAAATCATATTGTTCTCAAACTCATTTGCGCCCCCGTCGATATAAATGATTTCCCACATCATTTTAACGACCCGGCGGCGACCTTCTTCGTCGAGGACCGTGTTGAGCTGACGAGTAAAATGATAGAGGTCAACCGCGTTTCGGTCGGCTGCGGTCGCGTCGGTGATCAGCTGAACGGTGGTGGAATCGTCAAATTCGAAACCGGATTTGAGAACCGCGTGAAGCCTTCTCCACCTGGCCTCTGACATTTCACTGTCAACGGTCGCTACACGGATAAGCAGCGCTGCGGTCGCAAGCCGGCAATCGTTGTCGCCGAATTTATTCCGTGGCGTCGCATTTTCGACGAAGCTTGAAACGAAAGTTTTGAGTGACCCAAACATCATTACTGCCCGTGCTTGACTCCTCGCCGGACGACGCCGGCGGCCGTTTTTGCGGGCCGACTCACCGGTCGCGCCTTGGTGCGCACACCTCGTTTGCCCCCCGCAACCGTGCTTCCACATGATCGGAACCCGCTGCGGCAAGAAATGGCCATTGCCGCCGCCGACGCAACGCTACTTACGAAACTTTAATGGCCCGGACATGAGCCATTTAGGCGAAGGGGAGTAGGGCAAGCATCCGATCGTTGAGCGGAGCACGCGAGATTTTGTGTCATAGTACAAAATCGGTTTTTGGAACGTCGTTGTCTAAAACCAACCTCGAAACGCGCCTCGCTCGCGCTCACGTCATGCTGCTGGTTATTCCAAAAGATCAGCGCGAGTGGAAAACAGCACCCTTGGCACGATACGGGGCATACGAAGTTCGGCTCGTCGAGTTACCTTCGATTTCTAATACTTTCGTCTTTTGGATCGAATTGTTTGATCGCAACCGTCAAGTTTCAATAGACAGCAGGGGCGCAGACGATTTTGAAGAGGCATTGGCGACAGCCGAACGCCTCGTTTCACGCGCAAAAGAGCTGAGTGAAATAACGAGTCTGCACGAGACAAAACGGCGCATATAGCGGCTCGTCCGTATGCACGACGGAAGGTGCTCGTTAAGCTGTTCAGCAAATGCTCTAAGTGCTGGGGAGAGCGGCAAGCGCGGCGGCCGCGCGTTGCGGTGTTGCGCGCAGCATATCCGTCAGCGTCCGCACCGATGCCTGGTGCTCCAGTCGCGCGACCGCGCCAATTATGTCCTCGATATGCGCCCGCGAAAGCCGTGCCGGGGCATAGGTTCGGAATTTGCCCTCTACCTGCGCGCGCGAAAGCTTGTTTTCGGGCGCACCTAACGGCTGGTCGCAACGCGCTGAAAACGTTTCTCCGCCAATTGTATCGACTTCAACAATCGCCGCTACGCCGCGTAGATTCGGTTCGGCACGCACTTCGACGCTTTCGGCGAAGCAGCGCAGTTTCGGATCATTGTAACGTGCCGGCTCGAACTGGGCGAGCGTGAGTTCCCGATCATGCAGGATCGCGGTTGCGACATAGTGGGCGGACAAAAGCGCCTCGAATTTCGCCTCGTATCCTGAGAAATTCCCGTGCAGATCAAAGACGGGCGGGCTCAGTGCGATGCGCAACATCCTCACTTGCGCAGGATCGACCTTTTGCGTTTCCACGATATCGAACATCGCCGTTATCATGCCCTGGATCGAGGAGGCCGCAGGCCACAGGCGCAACGCAATCTCTTCGAGTTCCCAGCGCATGCCGAGATCGGCGATGGCGGCGTCCGGATGCCCACCGCTGACAAAGCTGTTGTAAAGCCCGCCGTCGCGGGCGGTAAGGAATGCGCGGGTCGCAAGGAAATTCTCCTCGGCAAGCAGCGCCGCCATCAGCCCAGACAAGGCGCCTCGGCACTGATGGAACTTCACTGTCGGCGTCCCCCAGGCCGCGAAGGTTCCGGCGGCTTGGCTGCCGGCGAGGCCGAACGCCCGCGACATCGCGTCGGTATCGAAGCCCAGAAGGCGGCCGACCGCTGCCGCCGCGCCGAACGGGCCAAATATGCCGGGGCCGTGCCAACCTCGGGCACGAAACTCGGGAAAATCGACTCCGATCCCGATCCGCGTGGTCACCTCGAACCCGGCCGCGAGCGCGACCAACAGATCGCGGCCGGACAATGCATCGCGTTCCGCGACTGCCAATGCGGGCGGAACGACTTCGGGCGTAACATGAGTCATCGTCGCCCGGTGCGCGTCACACATGGTGACAGCAGTGATGAGATAACCGTTGAGCAGGGTGGCGCCGGCGAGTGACAGACGATCGCCGCCGATCACGGTGCTCTCGCGCGATTGCGCGAGAGCCGACGACAGGGCCGCGACCTGATGGGTCTCCTCGCCCGCGTGTCCGGCCAGTGCACAAGCAAGCGCATCCAGCAGCAGGTCCTTGCAGCAGTCTCTGACGCGCTCAGGAATGGCCTCGTAAGTCAGGGAGGCGGCAAATTCTGCTAGGATCGCAGTTGCTTCTTCAGACATCCGGATACTCCTGGTTCCAAACAAGAAAACGCGACACGCTCCCGCCGGACGATGCTACGCATCGCGTCGCCCGAGACAGAGTGTGTGAAGCAAATTCGGACCTCATTCTGAGGAGCGCCCTTCAGGGGCACGTCCTGAGGTTCCCGAAGGACGAAGGATGGCAACAGGCACGGCCGAACAGGCGGCCATCCCCCGCCTTCGCGGGGGCAGGCTCTTCGAGACGCCGTGCTAAAGCACGGCTCCTCAGGATGCGGTTGCAATGTTTCCTTATAGTCCTCATTCGGCCCTAATATTGGCCGTTCTAATGATCGGC
>Ga0066903_100003148_pt1 | contig 13340 bp, 16 predicted proteins | sample PanSoiMetaGPlot1_FD_67491 | JGI IMG/M metagenome (GOLD analysis project Ga0066903, IMG submission 67491) | Tropical forest soil microbial communities from Panama analyzed to predict greenhouse gas emissions - Panama Soil - Plot 1 (version 2) | ecosystem: Environmental > Terrestrial > Soil >... | reverse complement strand
CGTAGCGCAGCTCCGCGTCGAAGTCCGCGTACGCGTCCGTGAGCTTCAGCGCGCTCTGGGAGATGAAGCCGAGACCGCGCCACTCGAAGTGGGGGCGCAGCTCGAAAACCTCCGACATCACCTGGAGCGCCGCGGGGTTGCCCTCGTAGGGGACGACGCGCTTGTACTGGTTCTCCACCTCGCTGCGACCATCGGCGAGCTGGCGCAGGATCATTTGGATCGCCTGCAGGATGTCCAGCGGCTCGAACCCCGCCGTGACCAGCGGCTTCCGGTAGTCCGCTGGGATGAACTCGAACGGGCGCGCGCCGACGATCGTCGATACGTGGCCGGGTCCGATGAAGCCGTCGAGGCGCAGGTCGGGCGATTCGAGCAGCGCTCGCAGCGGCGGGATGATCGTCACGTGGTTGCACATGCAGAGGAAGTTCTCGACGCCCTCCGCGCGGGCTCGCTTCAGCGTCAGCGCCGTCGACGGCGCCGTCGTCTCGAACCCGATCGCGAAGAAGACGACCTCGCGGTCGGGGTTCGACTTCGCGATCCGCAGGGCGTCGAGCGGCGAGTAGACCATCCGGATGTCGGCGCCCTCGGCCTTTGCCTCCAGGAACGTCCGCTGGGAGCCCGGGACGCGCATCATGTCGCCGAAGCAGGTGAAGATCACGCCTTCGCGCGCCGCGATTGCCATGCCGTCATCCACCCGCCCCATCGGGATCACGCACACGGGGCAACCCGGCCCGTGGACGAGCTCCACCTGGCCCGGGAGGAGGTCGTCGATCCCGTACTTGTAGATCGAATGGGTGTGGCCGCCGCAGACCTCCATCACCTTGTAGTGGCGCCCGGGCTCGACGGTGGACAGGATCTCCGCCGCGAGCGCCCGGCCGAGCTCGGCGTCACGAAATTCGTCTACGAACCTCACCTAACCCGCCGCCTCCTCTCTTCCCGCCATCACCTCTGGCCCGCGGCTACGCCGCGGGCTCATCGATCTGCTCTCGCGTCCGGCGGCGGCGGGGTCGAGTGCGGCTATTGCCGTGCCCGCGTGGACCAGCAGTTCGTCGCCGATGGCCACCGGGCTCACCAGGGCGATCTCGACGGTCTCGCGTTGATCGCGCTCCGTCGCGCAGAGCGCCAGGCCACGCCGATCGTCCAGGGCCAGGATGCGCATCGGCACGGCGACGTCGCCACAGGTCACACAGCCGTCCTCGGGGTCGCAGTGCGCCTCGCGATCCGGGACCGACGCCGGTGGCCGTGTGTGGGTCACTCGATTACGCTCGCCCTCAGTTCCTCCAGCTCCCGCTCGTAGTCGGCGCCCATACCCTCGAGGAGCTTCCGAGTGGCTTCCGCTTCCTGCTCGTCCACCTTTGAGATTGCGAATCCGACGTGGATCAGGACCCAGTCTCCGGGACCGGCTCCGTCGCCGTCGGCGTCGAGGAGGCCGATGTTGACGTTGCGGCGCACGCCGGCTACATCCACCTGAGCGAGCCGGTTGGCTTCGTCGGTCACGTCAACGATTTGCCCTGGAATTGCAAGGCACACAGCGGGCCTCCTCCGCTTGACGTCCGGCGACGCTAGCACCACGCAAATGCGATTTCAAACTACAACCCGGCACCAATCAGGAGATGCCTTGTGCGCCTCGGGTACCGGTGCCGCGCGTCGGGTGTCGAGCTAAGGTGCATGCCGGAGGCAACGGAGGAGGACGGTGAGCTTCGAGTTCCTGTTCAGGCCGGTGGAGGACCTGGACGCATGGCTCTCAGGCATGTTCGCCGGAGCGCCGCTCCTCGTCGCCCTCGGGCTCGCCTTCGCGCTCGGTCTGCGCCACGCCTCGGACCCCGACCACCTCGTCGCGGTGACTTCCCTGGTCGCATCCGACGACGGCGACTCGCGCGGGGCGGTGCGACTCGGGGCGTGGTGGGGGTTGGGGCACGCCGTCACGCTAATGGCGCTCGGACTGCCGCTGATCGCCCTCAAGGCGGACCTCCCCGGCTGGCTCCAGAGCGGAGCGGAGAAGGCCGTGGGCCTCGTGATCGTGCTCCTTGCCGCCCGCGTCACCTGGAAATGGGCCAGAGGTCACTACAGGGCGGGTCCCCACGTCCACGGACGAGCCGAGGACGCGGCGGCCGAAGCCGCGCACCGGCATCTTCGCCACGGCGACGGCCACGACCACGGTCACGTGCACGTCCGAACGCCGGCCCAGGCGTTCGGGATCGGGCTGCTCCACGGGCTCGCCGGGACGGGCGCCGTCGTTGTCCTCCTCATCGCCGCGCTGCCCACTCAGCTCGAGGCTGCCGCAGCCCTGTCGGTCTTCGCGCCGATGACGCTCGTCTCGATGGCGGCGCTCACGGGGGCGTTCGCCTGGCTGCTAACGCGCCGGGTGATCGAGCCGGTCTACAGGACGGTCCTGATCCCGGCGCTGGGCTTGTTCGGGCTCCTGTTCGGGCTCTGGTACGCGGGCATCACCTAGGCGATGCCCCATTTCGGCAGCCCGCCGCGGGCACGCCGGCGGGCCTCGCCGGCGTCATCCGGCGGGAGGCTCGGATGGGTCTTCATCGACCAGGGATGGGGCCCGATCGTCCCGTAGTGATGGCGGAGGAACGCCTTGAGCTCACCGCGATGCCGACCGCACGCATACAGCGTCGGCCCGTAGATGCCGCGCCCGTGCCAGACGAGCCAGCCGTCCGGCCCCGCGTCGACGTATTCGCCGAAGCGATGGTGGAGGAGCTGGCGCTCGAGGCTCGCCTGCGTCAGGGCGTCCGGCGAGCCGCCGCAGATCTCGCACCTGAAGTGAAGCCGGACCGTCAATCCCGAACCGCCCGTCGCCGTGATCAGGCTACCGCGGAATCTCCGGGACGACAACGTCGCAGCCCTCCTCCTCGAGGGCGCTGCGAACCGGTCCGAGCTCGCCGTCCGCGGGGATCGCGGTGATCGCTCCGCCCGAGCCGGCGTAGTTGGCGACGGCCCCCGCTGAGCGGGCCGCCGCGACCATCCGGATGTGTCTGGGGTCGAGCTCGTGGAGGCGCCGACGCGCCTCGAGGTTGCGGTCAACCAACTCCCGGAGCATGGCGTGGTCGCCCTCGAGCAGGCACCCCCTGCCGCGCGTCGCCAGATCGGCGATCTCGTCTATGGCGGACCTGACGTCCGGGTCTCCGGCCTCGAACCGCCGCCGCAGGTCTGCGTGCGGTCTCGCGGATGGCTCGGCCGCCTCGGCCCGGTACGCAACGAGGAGGGGCGGAAGGAGACTCGGGTCGAGCCGTTCGTATTCACCGTGTCCGCGTGCAGCGAGCGCCCTCGGCTCGAAGTCCATGAACGTGAGGCCTTCATACGTCTGCGCGACGCGGTCCTGGAGACCGGCGTCGATGCCGAGCTCCTGGGTTTCCACCGAGAGCGCGAGTGAGGGGAGGACCTCGGGCTCGATGGACGTTCCGGTGAGGCTGCACAGGGCCCTGAGCGCCGCAATCACGATCGCGCTCGAGCCTCCAAGCCCGACCTCACGCGGGATGCTCGTGTGCCATCGGACCTGGAGCGGGACGGCGGCCACGGGCTCCCCGACGGCGCCCAGGTGCGCATGGAACCTCCTCACGGTCGCCGCGAGCAGGGCCTGCGCCGCGCCGGGCTCGATCTCACTCCTGCTGGATTCCTCCACGCGGACCTCGGCACCGAAATTCCGCATCGCGAAGCCGATCGTCCGGCCGCCGTAGCCATCCGAGGGATTGCCGAGGAGGGCCGCGCGCGCGTACGCCCGGCCCTCGGCTGCGCTCATCGCTCGGACGGCGGCAGGCCGGCGGCGAACCCGATCGAATAGACGCTGACGTCTCCGGAGACGGACAGTCGCAGGCGGTGCGCCCCGTGGCGATCGTGGGCGCTCAGCTCGTAAGCGCCGGGCGCCTCGACCGACGCGGTGATCGGGGCGTGGCCGTCAACCGACGCCACGACGCTCCCCTCTCCGTCGAGGCTCGCCCACGCGCCGCCGGCCTCGTAGTCGAGCTCGAGGGCCTCGTCCTCACGGGCCGGCCGCCACGGCTGCGAGATCGAGCCGCCGGGTAGGAGCTCCTCCGTGGGCCGTGCGACCAGGGCGTCGGGGGCATCTGAGGGCCGCAGGGGCTTGAGCGGCGGCGGGAGCTCGAACGTGGGGGAGGTTGCGAGGAGCTCCTCCTGGATGGCGGCCTCCGTGGCCGCGTACTCGCCCTCACCGAACTGAAACCAGCGGAGAGCCCCGCCCCGGCTCCACAGGAAGAGGGAGGGCCAGCCCTCGCAACCGTAGTCGTGCCAGGCCAGGTACTCGGGATCGAGCGCGACCGGGAAGGCGATCCCAAGGCGCTCCAGCGCCGCCGCCAGCTTCGCCCGCTCGCCGGTGAAGGGAAAGCGCGGAGAGTTGACGCCCAGGACCGTCAGCCCGTGCGGCGAGTAGCGCTCGTGCCATGCGCGCAGGTACGGCAGCGTGCGGACGCTCGACAGGTGAGCCGCATCGATGAAGTGCACGAGGAGGGGGCCGCGGGCGCAGATCCGCTCCACCGGCGGGGGTGCCTCCCCGACCCATTCGAGGCTCGGCGCGAACGGCGGTACGGCGATGTCCATCGCTTCGGGGCGCACGGCGCCGGTATTGTGCTGGCTTCAGGCTGGAGGGTGGTCGAGACCAATCAGGAGGAGCACATGACGTTGACGATCTGGGAGCGAATCGAGAACGCGCGGCAGCGCTGGGATGTGCTCCGCCATCCGTTCTATCAGCGGTGGACCGCAGGTGAGCTGACGCCGGGCGAGCTGGCTCATTACTCCGGCCAGTACCGGCACGCGGTCGAGGCGATCGCCGACGTCAGCGAGGACGTGGCCGGCGCCCGCCCCGACCTGGCCGAGCACGCGGGCGAGGAGCGCGAGCACGTCGAGCTGTGGGACGGCTTCGTCGCCGCCTCGGGCGGCGACGAGACCGCCGACGCCACCCCGGAGACTGCCGAGTGCGTCAAGGAGTGGACTGCCGGCGGCAACACCCTGGAGCAGCTGGTGACCCTGTACGCGATCGAGACGGCGCAGCCGGAGATCTCCCGCGTCAAGCGTGAGGGGCTCCTGTCGAGCTACGGCTTCGAGGACGGCGCCGGGACCGCCTACTTCCGTGTCCACGAGAGCCGCGACGCCGAGCACGCCGCGCAGGCCCAGGATCTGCTGGCCGAGCTGGCCGGCGAGGGAGACGAGGATCGCCTCGTGGCCGTCGCCGAGGGCGCCTACAGGGCCAACTGGCGGCTCCTCGACGGCGTCTAGGGGCGCATCGCCACCGGCGTGTTCTGGTGGGAGATCGCGATCGGGGTCGTCCTCGGCGTCCTACTGGGTGTCGGGATCATCCTCGCGTTCGTCTTCCTGCTGAGCGGCAACACGATCGACGCCCCGTCGCTGTCCGGGCCGTGAGCCCGGTTCCGTCGTCATCGGATGCGAACATCTGTTCGTGTCCGGTGAGGCCGGAATCCTCCACGCCGATCTAGACGCCTTCTACGCGTCGGTCGAGCAGCGCGACGACCCGAGCCTCCGCGGGCGCCCGGTCGTCGTGGGCGCGGGCGTGGTGCTCGCCGCGAGCTATGAGGCGCAGGCGTACGGCGTGCGCACGGCCATGGGCGGGCGCCAGGCGCGCCGCTTGTGCCCAAGAGCCGCCGTGGTGTCGCCCCGGATGTCCGCATACACGGAGGCCAGCAGGGCCGTGTTCGACATCTTCCGGGAGACGGCCCCGGTGGTCGAGGGGCTGTCGATCGACGAGGCCTTCATGGACGTCCGCGGGCTCGATCACGTCACCGGCACGCCGGTCGAGATCGCGGCCGCGCTCCGCCGCAGGGTGCGCGATCAGGTCGGCCTGCCGATCACCGTGGGCGTGGCCAGCACGAAGTTCCTCGCCAAGGTCGCGAGCGCCGCGGGCAAGCCCGACGGGCTCCTCGTGGTTCCGGCGGGCGGGGAGCTCGACTTCCTGCACCCGCTCGCGGTGGAGCGGCTGTGGGGCGTCGGGCCGGTGACCGCGCGCAAGCTGCGCGAGCGAGGGCTCGTGACCGTGGGCCAGGTGGCGCGCCTGGGCGAGCCGGGCCTCGTGTCGATCCTCGGCCGCGCCGCCGGGCGCCACCTTCACGCGCTCGCCAACAACCGCGACCCGCGCCGCGTGCGCGGCCGCAGGCGGCGCCGGTCGATGGGCGCCCAGCGCGCTCTGGGCCGCAGGCACCGATCGGCCCAGGCCCTCGACACCGACCTCGTCGGTCTGGTGGACCGACTCACCCGCCGCATGCGGACAGCCCGCCGGGTATGCCGCACGGTGACGCTGCGCCTGCGCTTCGACGACTTCTCCCGCGCAACCCGGTCCCGCACGATGCCCTACGCGACCGCGGAGACCCCGGCGATCCTGGCCACGGCCCGTGGGCTTCTCGGCGCAGCGATGCCGATGATCGAACGGCGCGGGATCACCCTGGTCGGCGTCGCGCTCGGCAACCTCGGCGAGGGCCACGCGATCCAGCTCGTGCTCCCGTTCGAGCGCGTCCGGCCGAGCGCCCTCGACGCCGCTCTCGACGACATCCGCGACCGCTACGGGTCAGACGCGGTCACTCGAGCAGTGCTCCTCGGGCGGGACCCGGGGGTGGCCGTGCCGCTGCTGCCCGACTAGTCGTCGGAGAGGATCTCGGCGAGGCGCCTGTCCAGCGCGTCCGAGAGCGCCTCTCGGATCGGCCCCTCGGCCGTTCGCTCCGCGAGCTCCTGCAGGAACCCGTCGATGATGAGGCGCTTGGCCTGCGGCTCGGGCATTCCGCGAGAGCGCAGGTAGTAGAGCTGCTCGGGGTCGACCTGGGCGACCGCCGCGGCGTGGGTGCAGCGCACGTCGTTGGCCTCGATCTCCAGGCCGGGGATGGCGTCCGCGTGGGCCCGCTTCGAGAGCAGCAGGTTGCGGCTCTCCTGGAAGGCGTCGGTCTGCTGGGCGCCGGGGTCGACGCGAATCATGCCCCGCCAGACCGCCGTCGCGCGATCGGCGAGGACGCCGCGGAAGGCGAGGTCGGAGGTCGTGTGGGCGGCCGCGTGTTCCTGCGTGGTGTCGAAGTCGAGGTGCTGCCGGCCGGCGCCCGCGTAGGCGCCGGTCACCTTGGCTGAGGAGCCGGGGCCGCCCAGCTTCGTCTCCATGCGGACCTTGCCGCGAGCCGACCCGAATCCAAGCGCCACCCACTCCAGCGAGGCGTCGCGCTCGAGCTCGGCGCGCTGGGTCGCGAAGACCCAGGTCCGTTCCGACAGCTCCTGCTCGCAGACGTAGCGGAGGTTGGCGCCGGGCCCGACGAAGAGCTCGACGACGCCGTTGAACAGTCCCTCGCCCTCGCTATTCGCGGAGCGGTAACGCTCCCAGACCTCGGCGTCGGCGCCCTCTTCGAGCACGATGAGCGTTCGCCAGTCGAGCTCGGAGCCGTCGCCGTCGTGAATCACCGAGAGCTCGAGCGGCTGCTCGAGGCGGGTCCCGCGCGGGACGTAGACGAGCGCGCCATTGCGCCAGTTCGCCTCGTTGCGGGCCACGAACGGGTCGCTCACCGGGACGACGGAGCCGAAGCGCTCCCGCACGATCTCGCTGAGCTGCCCCGCGGCCTCGGCGAGCGGCATGACCACAGGCGGGCCGTCGTCGGAATCCGTGCCCTGCGAGACGCCCTCCACGGTTCCCGGGGCGGGCGTGTAGGAGTCGAGGTCGAGACCCGAGAGGTCGGTGAACTCCCAGCCCTTGTCCTTGGCCGTCGGGAGTTCCAGCTCGCGCGCCAAAGAGGCGCCTTCTCGGCGCCTCTCAACCAGCCACTCGGGCTCCGCGGCGGCTACGGCGCTAGCCAATAGAACCTTCCATCTGGAGCTCGATCAGGCGGTTCATCTCGACCGCGTACTCCATCGGCAGCTCCTTCGTGATCGGCTCGATGAAGCCGTTCACGATCATCTTCGAGGCCTCCTCCTCGTCCAGCCCATGCGACTGGAGGTAGAAGAGCTGCTCCTCGCCGATCTTCGAGACCGAGGCCTCGTGGCCGACGTTGGCGTCGTTCTCGTCGATGCGGATCGTCGGGTACGTGTCCGAGCGGGACTCCTCGTCGAGGAGCAGCGCGTCGCAGACGACCTTGGACTTCGCCTCGGTTGCGCCCTTGGCGACCTCGAGCAGACCGCGGTAGGTGCCGCGCCCGCCGTCCTTGGAGATCGACTTGGCGAAGATCGAGGAGGTCGTCTTGGGCGCGCCGTGGATCACCTTGCCGCCCGCGTCCTGGTGCTGGCCGTTGCCGGCGAAGGCGATCGAGAGGATCTCGCCGTGGGCGCCCTCGCCGAGCAGGTAGATCGACGGGTACTTCATCGTGAGCTTCGAGCCCAGGTTGCAGTCGACCCACTCCATCGTGGCGTTCTCCTGGGCGACCGCGCGCTTGGTGACCAGGTTGTAGACGTTATGCGACCAGTTCTGCACGGTCGTGTAGCGAACGTGCGCTCCCGGCTTGCAGATGATCTCGACCACCGCCGAGTGCAGCGAGTCGGTTGAGTAGACGGGAGCGGTGCAGCCCTCGACGTAGTGGACGTCCGAGCCCTCCTCGGCGATGATCAGCGTGCGCTCGAACTGGCCCATGTTCTCGGTGTTGATCCGGAAGTAGGCCTGCAGCGGCATCTCGACCTTGACGCCGGCGGGGACGTAGACGAACGAGCCCCCGGACCAGACGGCGGAGTTCAGCGCCGCGAGCTTGTTGTCGTTGGGCGGGATGACCGTGGCCCAGTACTCGCGCACGAGGTCCTCGTGCTCGCGCAGGCCGGTGTCCATGTCGACGAAGATCACGCCCTGCTTCTCGAGGTCCTCGCGCACCTGGTGGTAGACCACCTCGGACTCGTACTGGGCACCGACGCCCGAGAGGAACTTGCGCTCCGCCTCGGGGATGCCCAGGCGGTCGAAGGTCTTCTTGATGTCCTCGGGGACCTCGTCCCAGCTGCGGCTCGCCTTCTCGGAGGCGCGGACGAAGTAGTGGATGTCGTCCCAGTCGATCTGGCCGAGGTTGCCGCCCCAGTTGGGGGTCGGGCGCTGCTGGAAGTGCTCGAGCGCCTTGAGGCGGAACTCCCGCATCCATTCGGGCTCGGACTTGTACTCGGAGATGTCCCGGACGATCTGCTCCGAGAGGCCCTTGGGGGCCTTGTAGGCGTAGCCGGTCTCGGGATCGTGGAACCCGAAGCGCTCGGCGTAGTCGGAGCCGATCTCCTTGAGCGCCTCCTCCTGCTCGGTGAGCTCCTTCGGGGAGAGGGTTGGGACTGCGATTTCGGGAGTAGCCATAAAGGTTCTATGCCTCCAACTTCACTTCGCCATCCTCGACGCGGGCGTCGAATGTCTCGACCGGCTGGTACGCGGGAAGCGTCTTCGGCCGGCCGCTACGGAGGTCGAACAGTGACCCGTGGCGCGGGCACTCCACTGTACAGGCGGCGGCGTCGTACTCGCCCTCGGCCAGGGGGCCGTCGTCGTGCGAGCAGCGGTCCTCGATCGCGTAGAGCTCACCGTCGTCGGCATGAAACACGCCGATCTTGCGACCGTCGACCTCCACCAGGCGCATCTCGCCGGGCGGGAGCTCATCCAGTCTGCAGACAGTCACCTCAGTGGCCATGAAGTCGATCTCGCGTTCACTCGTGCCAGTCGTCACTTTATTCCTACCTCCGGACTCGGATTTTAGCGGTCGCCCCGGCACGACCGTGCGGCGCCGGCCGGGCGACGCCCAAGCCGTCGGTTTGGCCTCCGGCCCAGGCACCGGGGGGGGCGCCCGACCCGTGCCGGGGTCCCGTCCTGAGTGGGGTGAAACTCCGGGACCACCGCTCCCGCAGGAACTAACGCCACGCCTGTGTGTGACCGGTGTCACGGTTAGTTCCCTTCCGCGTGGGTACCTAGCCGCGAAGGTCGAACTCATGTTCGGACTGCCCCGGGATGCTGATCGCGTGAGCGGTCGCCGCGCCCGCCCAGGACGAACCGGCCGTTAACGAAGGCAGCAACCCCACACGTGTGGGTTACCGCCAGGAGGTGGTTCAAACGATGCGCATGCGCATCGCAACAATCGCCACGGTGGTCGCGGCTCTGGCCGTGCCCGTGGCAGCGCAGGGGTCGCCGACGACCGTCGTCTCGAAGCCCCAGCCCGATTACGTCAAGCACTATCGCGACCTGCGCAAGCAGGTCGTGAAGCACATCGGGCTGGACACGGCAGGGCGCGACATCGTCAGCGACGGTTATCGCGAGAAGAACGGCAACGTCCAGAAGGCCACCAAGGCCCAGGTCGTCGCCTCCTCCGATCGCATGGAGGCTTCGCTGAACCCGCCGGCTCCGGCGCCGACGTCCACAACGGACACGGCGACCAGCACCGCGCCGGCGACCACGACGAGCTCCAGCACCAGCTCGGCGTCGTCGTCGACGATCCAGTGCGAGTCGGGCGGCAACTACTCGACCGACACCGGAAACGGTTACTACGGCGCGTACCAGTTCGACCAGTCGACCTGGGATGCATACGCGCCGAGTGGCTATGCGGGCACGAACCCGGCGGCTGCTCCGCCGTCCGTGCAGGATCAGGCCGCGGCCAGCGTGCCGTACGACGCCTGGCCCAATTGCTAGCCAGTCGAGCATCCGTGTGAAAGAGCCCCGGGGCGTCAGCTCCGGGGCTTTTTCTTTGTCGTATCAGGACCTTCACCGTCCCGGAGTCGGCGAGGTGCGAACATCGAACGGCACGGCAGATCACGCGCGGAGGAGGAAGACGTGAGCGAGAAGAGTGAGTACGCGCCCGGGACGCCGTCCTGGGTTGACGTGGCGGTTCCGGACCCCGAGGCCGCCGGCGAGTTCTATTCGGCGATCTTCGGCTGGGACATCGGCGAACCGGGTGACCCCGAGCAGACGGGCGGCTACCGGATGGCGAGCCTGCGCGACAGGAACGTCGCGGGCATCAGCCCCATCATGGGCGAGGGCCAGCCGCCGAGCTGGACGACCTACGTCACGACGGACGACGCCGATGCCACGGCCGCGAAGGTCAAGGAGGCGGGCGGGACCGTATTCGCCGAGCCCTTCGATGTGATGGATGCGGGCCGGATGGCGGTCTTCGCGGACCCGACGGGGGCGGTGTTCGCCGTCTGGCAGCCGAACCTGCATCCGGGCGCGCAGCTCGTCAACGAGCCCGGCGCTCTCGGCTGGAACGAGCTCAATACCCGTGAGCCCGAGGCGGCGAAGGCGTTCTACGCCGCAGTCTTCGGGTGGAGCGGTGAGAAGTTCGACATGGAGGGCGGCCCGGACTACATCGTGTGGCGCCTCGAGGGGGAGGAGAACGGGGTGGGCGGCATGCTCGACATCAGCGGCCAGGTCCCGGACGAGATCCCGGCCCACTGGATGGTCTACTTCAACGTCGACGACACCGACGCCACGGTGGCGCAGGTCGTGGAGCTCGGTGGCGAGGTCGTGGTCGGGCCGGAGGAGATCACCGGCGTCGGGCGCTTCGCGGTCCTGCGGGACCCGCAGGGCGCCCACTTCGCCGTGATCAAGGTGCAGCCTCCCGCTCAGGCGGACGGGGGCTGAGCCCGAGTCTCAGATGCCGGCGCGGGTGGCCTCGGAGGGGTCGCCCCGCCGGCCCTCGTCCTCCCAGTCGGCGGAGGACCCGAGGCTGGCGCTCTTGACGATCTTCAGGCCCAGGAGGGCGCACTTCATGCGCGTCGCCGAGATGTCGATGCCGAGGAGGTCGAGCACGAACTCCTTGGGCAGGCGGAGGAGCTCCTCGCGGCTCAAGCCCTCGAGCTCGTCGGTGAGCATCGAGGTGGCGGCGGTCGAGATCGCGCAGCCCTTGCCCTCGAACGAGACCTCGCTCACCTTCCCGTCCTCGTCGAGCTTGATGAAGACGTGCTGCTCGTCGCCGCAGAAGGGGTTGTTGTCCTCGTAGTCGAGGTCGGCGTCCTCCAGGCGGCCGAAGTTGTGCGGCCGCTTGTAGTGCTCGAGGATCTGCTCGCGGTAGAGGTCGTCCATGGCGGGCTTCAGTCGAGCTCGAAGACGCGCTGGACGTCTTGGAGCGCCTCGACGAGCCGGTCGATCTCCTCGCGGGTGTTGTAGACGGCGAGGCTTGCTCGGGTGGTCGCGGCGACCCCGAGGCGGTCCATGAGGACCTGCGCGCAGTGGTGGCCGGCCCGGACCGCGATCGCGTGGCGGTCGAGGATCTCCGAGACATCGTGCGCATGCACGCCCTCCATGTCGAAGGAGATGATGCCGACCCGGTCGTCGCCCGCGGGCGGCCCGAAGATCGTGAGCCCCGGAACCTCGGCGAGGCGCTGGAGCGCATACGCGCCCAGCTCGGCCTCCTGGGCATGGGCGGTGTCCAGTCCGACCCCGTCCAGCCACTCGACGGCGGCGGCCAGCCCGATTGCCTCGGCGATGGGCGGCGTCCCGGCCTCGAACCGGGCCGGCACGTCGGCCCAGGTGATCCGCTCCTTGGTGACCTTGCGGATCATGGAGCCGCCCCCCTCGTAGGGGGGCATGTCCTCGAGCAGCTCGCGGCGTCCGTAGAGGACGCCGACGCCGGTCGGGCCGTAGAGCTTGTGCCCCGTGAACCCGTAGAAGTCCGCGCCCAGCGCGGGCAGATCGAGGGGCAGCTTCGGTGCGGCCTGGGCGCCGTCGACGACGGCGACCGCGCCGGCGTCGTGGGCGAGGCGGACGATGTCCGCGACCGGGTTCACGGTGCCGAGGACGTTCGAGATATGGGCGAAGGCGATCAGCTTCGGGCCCCGCTTCAGCAGGCCCTCGAGGGCTGTCATGTCGAGGCGACCTTCATCGTCCACGGGCACCCAGTCGAGCTCAGCGCCGACCTCCCTGGCCAGCAGGTACCAGGGCACGATGTTCGAGTGATGCTCCATCTCCGTCAGCAGGATCCGATCCCCCTCGCCGACGTTGGCCTTGCCCCAGGTGCCCGCGACGAGATTGAGCGCGCCGGTGACGTTCCTCGTGAAGACCACCTCGCGCGGGTCCGCTCCGACGTGGCTCGCGATCGTCCCGCGCGCCCCCTCGTAGAGGCTGGTCGCCTCCTCGGAGAGCGTGTGGACTCCGCGGTGCACGTTCGAGTTGTGCTCCGTCCAGTAGCGGTCCATCGCCTCGATCACCTGGAGCGGCTTCTGGGAGGTGGCCCCGTTGTCCAGGTAGGCGATTGGCCGTCCGTGGACCTGCCGCTCGAGGATCGGGAAGTCGGCGCGGATCTGCGCGGTCGAGCGGGTTCCGGCCGGCGATGTCACCGCAGTGGTTGCCATCCCGGATCCGCGGCTTACGCGGCCGCCTCGACCTCTTCGCGGATCCAGCCGTAGCCGCGCTCCTCGAGCGTCTCGACGAGCTCCGGGCCGCCCTCCTTGACGATCCGCCCCTC
>Ga0066903_100003147_pt1 | contig 13341 bp, 15 predicted proteins | sample PanSoiMetaGPlot1_FD_67491 | JGI IMG/M metagenome (GOLD analysis project Ga0066903, IMG submission 67491) | Tropical forest soil microbial communities from Panama analyzed to predict greenhouse gas emissions - Panama Soil - Plot 1 (version 2) | ecosystem: Environmental > Terrestrial > Soil >... | reverse complement strand
GCGCGTCCCCGGCAACCACAGCCTGACGAGCGACCTCGCCGCAGTCGGCGCGGCAGCGCAAGAGTGGCTCGCGCGCGTGGTGGATGGCCGATGAGTTTTTGGCGGATCGCGGGTCTGACGGTCAACCCAACGCAAGGAGGATCGAGATGTCCAAGCTGAATCTCACCAAGGTCGGTCGCGTGGCCCTGACCACGGGCGACACCGACCGGGCGATCGACTTCTACGTCGGCACGCTCGGCTTCGAGAAGGTCGTCGACGAGCCGATGGGCGACGCGGGTCGCTGGGTCGAGGTGCTCCTGCCCGGGACCGAGACGGCGATCGCGCTCTCGCCGCCTCCGCCGGGTCAGCAGGCGGGCGGCGGCCAGACCGGTATCTGCATCGACTCCACGGACGTGGACGCAGACCACGCTTCGCTAAAGGCCGCAGGCGTCGACGTCGACGACGAGGTCAGCCGCTTCGGCGCGCCGGTGCCGCCGATGTTCTGGCTCCGCGACCCGGACAAGAACTCGCTGGTCGTCGTCCAGCCGTCGCGGTAATGAGAGCGCGGCCGGCGTGCGAGCGCCGGCCGCCGACCCTCTAGCTCAGCCGTGACTCCTCGAGATCGAGGTCGCGCTGGACGCGGCGCATCACCTCTTCGCTGATCTCGCCCGTGTTGCGGAGCTCGGTCACCGTCCGCCGCTCCGTCTCGAGCAGCTCCCGGCGGAGACGCTGGTACTTGAGCGAGCGCCTCTCGATCTTGCCGTCGCCGTCGGGGTCGGCGCGCGCCGCGAAGCGGTCGATACGGAAGCGGTACTGGCCGCGGATGCGCGCGGCCGTGTCGTCGAGCACCCAGTCCTCCTGCTCCAGTTCCTGAAGACGCTCCAGGGCAGCCTCGGCGCTGCGTATCCGTGCGAGCGCTTCCTCGCTGTCCGCCTCGTCGTCGGCTTCGAGGCCGAGCGCTCGGATCACGAGCGGCATCGAAAGCCCCTGGATGACGAGCGTGCCCAGGACGACGGCGAACGCGAAGAAGACGACGATGTCGCGGTCGGGAAGCGGCGATCCCGCGTCGGTGTTCAGCGGGACGAGCAGTGCTGCGGCGATCGTGATCGCGCCCCGCATGCCGTTCCAGGACGCGAAGGCGAGGTGCTGCCACGGCGGCGTCGGAACTGGCTCGCGGAGCCGGCTCGGCAGTCGCCGAATGGCATACGCCGCCGGGAACACCCACAGGAAGCGAAGCGCGATCACAGCGAGCACGATCAGCGCCGCCTCGCCGACCAGCGACCAGCCCCCGTGGCCCGAGAGATCGTCGAGGATCGGCCGCAGCTGTAGCCCGACGAGGCCGAACAGCAGCACGTTCAGCAGGAAGGAGACGATGCTCCAGAAACCTGCGCCCTGCAGGCGCGTCTCGACAGTGGTCAACTCGGGCGTGTACCAGCCCATGTAGACACCGGCCGTCACGACCGCGAGGACGCCCGAGACCCCGGCTGCACTTGCCGGGAGGAACGCGAAGTAGCCGGTGAGGAAGGCAATCGTGATCTCGAGCGGAGGGTTGTCGAGAGGCCGCCGGACGCGCCGGATCGAGTAGCCGACGACGAGGCCGATCGCGATCCCGCCGACGATGTTGAGCACGAGCCGCCCGCCGGCCTCCCACAGCGAGAACGAGCCTGTGACGGCCGCAGCGATCGCTGTCTTCAGGAGCACGAGCGACGTCCCGTCGTTGAGCAGGCTCTCGCCCTCGCCGACGTCGATCAGCCTCCGCGGCACGCCGAGGCGCCGGCCGATCGCCGTCGCGGCGATGGCGTCCGTCGGCGAGACGACTGCGCCGAGGACGAACGCGACCGCCCAGGGCAGGTCCGCGACCCAGTGCGCGACGCAGGCGACGCCCACCATGGTCAGGCCGACGAGCCCGGCAGCGAGCAGCGAGATCGGCCGGATGTTCTGCCGTAGCTCGCGCAACCCGGTGTTGTAGGCCGTGACGTAGAGCAGCGGAGGCAGGATGCCGACGAGGACGATGTCCGGCGGCATCGTCACCTTCGGCACGCCCGGCCCGAAGCCGAGCAGGAGGCCGCCGAGGACGAGCAGGATCGGGTACGGGATCCGCAGCGGCCAGGACAGGATCAGCAGCGCGGCTCCCACGGCGAGCAACAGGAAGAGCTGGAGCTCCTGATGGGCACTGAACTCGGCGATCAAGGTGCGCGTCAGTCTGCCGAAGCGGCAGACAGACGCGTCGCGGCGTGAAAGCATGGACATCATGCGCGTCGCCGCGGTCTACGACGTCCACGGCAACTTGCCCGCTCTCGACGCTGCCCTCGCGGCCGTCGACGAGGCGGATCCCGACCTCGTCGTCTTCGGCGGCGACCTCGTCTGGGGGCCGCTGCCGCGCGAGACGCTCGACCGCATCCTCGCGCTGGAGCGGCCGGCGCGATTCGTGCGCGGCGACGCCGACCGCGACGTGGTCGAGGCGATCACGCCGATCCTCGACCCCGACGACCCGAGCGGCGAGGTCAGCCACTGGTGCGCCGAGCAGCTCACGGACGAGCAGCTCCGGTGGCTGATGGCGCAGGAGGAGACGCTCGCGCTCGACGTGGACGGGCTCGGGCCGACGCGTTTCTGCCACGGGTCGCCGCGCTTGGATCGCGACCGGATCACCGTCGGATCGGCGGACCAGAAGGTGCTGCCGTGGCTGGCCGGGGTGGAGGAGCAGGTCGTCGTCTGCGGCCACACGCACGCGCAGTTCGACCGCTGGTTCGGCGAGCACCGGGTCGTGAACCCGGGCGGCTGCGGACTGCAGTTCGGGCCACGCGGCGCCGCCTGGGCGCTCCTCGGGCCGGATGTCGAGATGCACGTCGCTGCGTACGACTGCGAGAAGGCAGCGGCGTCGTTCCACGCGAAGGGAGGACCTGCGGCCGAGCCTTTCGCGGAACGGGTTGTCGCGCCCCCGCCGGCGGAGACGGCTGTCGAGCGCTGGGGCTAGGCCGACTGGCCGGCGGGCTCGGCCGTCGTATCCAGCGCGGCGGCGATCTCGTCCAGCGCGGCTCGCTCGGCCGGGCTGATGCTCTGGCCGTGCTCGCGGTGGGCGTTCGCCACCCGCTCCGCGAGCGCGAGGACGAACTGCTTGTAGCCCTCGACCTCGTCGGGGGTCGCCTTTTGCTCGAGGACGGCGACGGCGTCACCGAGGTGCTGCAGCCCGGCCGTCTTCAGCTCCTCGTGGGAGTGGTAATGGGTGTGGTCGCGCTCGGGTTTGGCGGCGACGATCGCGTCGACGAGCTCGCTCTGCCCCGGGTGCTTCCGGGCCTCCGTGTACGCCTTCGCCATCGCGAACGACTCGCGGAAGCTCCCGCCGCGCTGGGCGGTGATGACGATCAATCCGGCGGTCGGTGGGCCCATGAGCACGGTGTCCCACTCTTGCTCCGTGAACGCGTCTTTTCCGGTCATGGGCGGAACGCTACCTGCGCGTCACTCGGGCAGGAGCGGCATCGTGAAGCCGGGGCTGCGTCCGACGAGGACGGCACGGGTGACCGCGGTCGGCCCGTAGCGGTCCCGGATCTCGTCGAGCGCGGCGTCGAGAAGCTCGCTGCTGCCGGCGTCGAGCGGCAGCGCCAGCTGGAGCGGCAGGTCGTCGTCGAGGTTCGCAACGGTGAGGCCGATCAGCGTCAGGCCGCGCTGCTGAATCATCGGCATCGCCGCGCCGAGCAGCTCCCGGGCGGCTGCGAGCACCGCCTGCGTCCGTGCCGTCGCGTGCGGCAGCGTGTGCGAGCGTGTCGCCCGCGTGAAGTCGTCGAACCGCAGCCGCAGCACGACGGTACGCGCGACGCGCCTGGCCCCACGCAGGCGGCGGGTGACGCGGTCGACGATCGCGACGAGCTCGGTGTCGAGCTCCCGCGTGGATCGCCGCCGCGACCGGCCGAGCGCATGCTGGGAGCCGATCGAGCGGCGTCGCCGGCGCGGCCGAACGACGCGCGGGTCGCGGTTGTTCGCCAGGGAGTGCACGTGGTGGGCGACTGCGCGGCCGAGGATCACCGTCAGCGTCCGCTCGGGGATGCGCGCGAGGTCGCCGACGGATGCGATCCCGCGCTGGTGGAGTCTCGTGGCGGTGGCCGGGCCGACGCCCCATACCCGCTCGACAGGCAGCGGGTGCAGGAAGGCGAGCTCACGCTCGGGAGGGACGACCAGGAGCCCGTCGGGCTTGGCGACCGCGCTCGCCACCTTGGCCAGGAACTTCGTCCGCGCCACGCCGACCGTGACGGGCAGCCCGACCTCCTCGCGGGCACGGCGGCGGAGCCGGACGGCGATCTGAGTGGGCGTTCCGGCGATGCGCTCCATGCCGCGGACCTCGAGAAACGCCTCATCGATCGAGAGCCCCTCGACGAGCGGCGACGTGTCGTCGAACAGCTCGTAGAGCGCCTTGCTCGCCTGCGTGTACGCCGCCATACGCGGCGGGACGACGACGGCGTCGGGGCAGAGCCGGCGTGCCTCCCGTCCGCCCATGGCCGTGCGCACCCCGCAGGCCTTGGCCTCGTAGCTCGCCGCCAGCACGACCCCGCCGCCGACGATTACCGGCAGCCCGCGGAGGCGCGGGTCGTCCCGCTGCTCGACCGACGCGAAGAAGGCGTCGGCGTCGGCGTGGAGGATGGTCGCCCCTCCGGCCACGAACATATGTTCGCACAGATTTCGACGGGCGGCCAGCGCTCCGGCAAGCCGATGCCAGTTTGTGGTGCGAACCGCTCCCGCCTGTGCAACGAATGAGACGCGTCAACGACGCTGCGAGGAGGATTCGGATGCGACGCTGGGCCTGGACGAGATCGCTGACGCGGGACGAGTGGTGGCGCCTGGCCGGCTTCGGTGGCGCCGTCGGACTGCTGCATCTCGTCGGCTGGGGCCTGTTCCTCTACTACTCGCGGAGCAATCCGGGGCTCGCCGGGCTCGGCACGCTCGCATATACGTTCGGGCTACGTCACGCCTTCGATGCGGATCACATCGCGGCGATCGACAATACGACGCGGAAGTTCCTGCAGGAAGGCAAGCGCTCGCTCGGGACGGGGTTCTTCTTCTCGCTGGGGCACGCGTCGATCGTTTTCGCTCTGACCGCAGGGCTCGCCGTCGCGGCGGGCACGGTCAACTCGGAGATACCAGCCTTCCAGGACTATGGCGGCTACATCGGCGCCAGTGTGTCCGGGACGTTCCTGTGGATCATCGGGATCCTCAACCTGCTCGTGCTCCTCGACATCGTGCGGATCTACCGCGACATGAAGCGCGGGTCGTACGACAAGCAGCGCCTCGAGCAGCGGCTGCTCGACCGGGGTTTCATGAACCGCTTCTTCATCGGGCGCTTCGCCTCGAGGATCAGGTCGAGCTGGCAGATGTACCCGCTCGGCGTCCTCTTCGGGCTCGGGTTCGACACGGCGACAGAGGTCGGGCTGCTCGCGATCGCGGCGGGTGTCGCGACGCACCACGTGCCGTTCGTCGCCGTGATCTCGCTGCCAATCCTGTTTGCGGCCGGCATGTCCCTGATGGACACGGCGGACGGCGCCTTCATGAGCCACGCCTACGGCTGGGCGTTTTCCAACCCGATCCGCAAGGTCTACTACAACATCACGGTCACGACGCTTTCTGTCGCTGTCGCGCTCGCGATCGGCACGATCGAGTTGCTGCAGGTGTTCGCGACCAAGTTCGGACTTGACGAGGGCTTCTGGGGCTGGCTGCAGAACCTCGACTTCGGCACGATCGGCTACGCGGTCGTCGGCATCTTCGTCGTCACGTGGGCCGCATCCGCCCTGATCTGGAAGGTCAGGCGGATAGAGGAGCGGTGGTCCTCGGCCCTCGTGGCCGAACGAGTCGAGGCCGGCTGAGCCGGTCCCTGTGGACAGCTCGTACAGGGACTGTCCCGCGGACATGGCTCGAATCGACAGGCGACTGGCTCGACCTGCGCCGTTGGTGAAAGTGGCGGCTGCCACAGCCTGCGGGCGTTTCGTCACAGGGACTGTCCCCGGGAAGCGGCCGGCGTGAACGTGTCCGTTTGGTCCTCCGGTGGCGGTGCGTGCTCGTCGATCCAGTCGTCGATCGTCTGCCACCAGTTGTAGAGCCAGGCGATCAGCGCGTCCTTGTCGTGCGGCACCTCGGCCGCGGGCACCCTCCAGTAGCGGGCCCGGATCGGCCGCTCGAGCGGCAGCCGGTTGTGCAGTTGCCGGAACGAGCCGAGTTCCTCGAGAGCCGTGTGGGCCACGAGGACGACGTCCGCGTCCGGCGCCGCCTGGATCGCCGCCAGTGGCCCCTTGTGCCGAGGCGGCAGCACGAACTCCCACGACTCCGCCCGGTCGGCTGCCCGGTGATGACCGCGCCGCCGCAGGCTCGCGATCACGCGCAGCCGCAGCCGCTCGGTGAAGTCGTGCCCCTCCGGATAGAGGACGAGCGCGTCGCCGTCGCCCATCCCCTCCGCGAGCTCTCCGATCGCCTCGACGAAATGGTGGCTCTTCTCCGGATCGTGTTCGATGAACAGGCTGGGCAGCCGGTGGCCGACCACGTCGATCACCGGGTCCCATTGCAGGAAGGCGAGCATCACGACGCGCGGCTTCCTGCGGAAAGGCAGCATCAGGGTGCGGATCATCATCAGCGAGTTCCCCGAACCGGCATGGCGGCCGAAGACGAGCAGCGGGCCGGGCCGGGGCAGCGGCGGGTCGAGGATCTCGATCCTCAGTCCGAGCAAGGAGATCGCGGCGGCCGAGATCGCGCGCAGCCAGCAGCGCACGAGTGCGTAGTGCGTCCCTTCGAGCCGCGCCAGGCCGAAGCCAGACGCGATCCAGAGCACGAACAACGCCACGATCATCGCCGCCTCCGCAGCCAGGTAGACCACGCAGAACGCGGCCAGCCGCGTCAGCCCGAGCCCGCCGCGCCAGACGACGTCGGCGACCAGCGTGGTCAGCAACAGGAGCGGCGAGAGCAGCACGAGCACCACGCAGAGGACGAGGACGATCGGGTCGAGCAGGAGCCGGCGCACGACCAGCGGCGGCGGATCCTTCACGACTGCGAGTCCAGGTACTCCGCTGCCGCCGCGTAGGCGAAGGCGATGCGCCTGTCGACGCGGCTGAAGTCGCGGAAGCGCAACTGAGCGAGGTCGTTGTAGCGGCCCGGCGTGGGATCGCCGGTCGGGAGGACATGCACGGTCACGCCCTCGGGCACCGCCGCGAGCTCACGCACGAACCGGTGCCGGCGCGCGATCTCGAAGGCGACGAAGCCAACGTCGCGCAGGTTCTTCGGCGCGTCCAGCGGCTGCTCGATGCGACCCGCATGCAGGACGTAGATCTCGCCGGCGCCGAGCGCGACGGCGCGGTCGATCGGGATGCTGTTGACGATCCCGCCGTCGATGAAGTGCTCTCCGCCGATCGCAACCGGCGGCAGGAGCCCCGGCACCGCCGCCGAGGCGAGGATCGCGTCGACGAGCGGCCCCTCGCTGAACCAGTGCTCGCTGAAGCGCTCGATCGACGCGGCGACGCACTGGAACGGCACCGCGAGCTCTTCGAACGTGGTCACGCCGAGCAGGCGTTCCGCCAGGCGGCGAAGCGGTGCGTTCGAGCGCACGTGCGTGCGCGCGCGGAGCAGGCCGACGGCGTCCGTGAACCACGAGCGGCCGAGGACTCCGAGCTGCGACAGCTCCTTCCACGCGCCCTCGAGCTTCTCGACGGAGGCCGTCGAGGGCTCGGCCGCGACCAGCGCGCCGTGCAGCGCCCCGACCGAGGTACCGACGACGAGGTCGGGCCGGACCTTGCGGTCGAGAAGAGCGTGGAGCATGCCGACCTCGGCCGCGCCTGCATGGCCGCCGCCTCCGAGCACGAACGCCACCAACCGACCTTCCACCGAGCGAGTGTATTCGGCTCAAGGCGGGCCGAAGGAATGCCGATGAGACCCGCGAATCGGCAACTGCCGTTAGTCGAATCGAGGGAGTCTCAATGGACACCAACCAGTTCGAGCGTCTCGACGTCGATCAGGCCGCGACGCTCCTCCTGTGGCGCTTCAGGAAGCTCACCGAAGCCGGTCACGACACCGTGCGGTCGCTGATGATGGCCGTCCGGCCCGACGTCGACATCCGTCTTGCCTCTGACCTGCTCAGCGTCGCCCGCGAGCCGAAGCAGGCCGTCTAGCCCCTCCGGTTCAGAAACATGCCGTGCACGGCCGCGACCGCCTCCGTGCCTCTGCCGTTCACCTCGAGTTGAACCTCGTCGTCTGCGGCGCTGACCACCCACGTCGCGAATGCGCAACACTCGCGCTCTAGCCGGGCGAGCTCCCGAAGCTCGGCTTCCACACCGTCGTCCTGACGGAAGACGAGCCGGAGCCCGTCTGCGGTCTCGAGCCGCTCGACAAACGACCGCCCGGCGAGCTCGTCCCATCGCCTCCGCCGCTCGGCCATCTGACCGGCCTCGAGGTTGCACGCGACCTGTTGCATGTTGGACCTCCTTCGGTCGTGTTTGCACTCGCGTGTCATCATGCGAGTTCAAGTCGACTTGATGTCAAGTGACCGACGAGCTGACAATCGGCGAGCTGGCGCGCCGCACGTCGAGGCGCCCGTCTGCGATCCGTTACTACGAGGAGGTCGGCCTCTTGCCCGAGCCGGCTCGCGTCAGCGGCCGCCGACGCTACCCCGAGCAAAGCGTGCGGACGCTCGCGGTCATCGACACCGCGCAGCGCGCCGGCCTCACCCTGGGCGAGATCAAGACGCTACTCGCCGCCAGGCCCGGGGACGTGGCCGCGGTCGAGGAGCTACGACGCATCGCGGAGGAACGGCTGCCGCAGGTTGATGCGATGATCAAACGCGCCCATGTCGTCCGGCGCTGGCTCGAAGCGGCGCAGAACTGCGAGTGCCCGAGTCTCGACGACTGCTGCCTTTTCGAGCCGGGCGTCGACCTCCCGGCGCGCTAGTCGATCGAGGCTCGGCCTACCGGCCAGAAGGTCAGGAACGCAGTCCCGACGACGTTCTTCTTCAGCACGAAGCCTGGCGTCCAGCACTTGGAGAGTCGGTTGTCGCCGAGCACGAGGTACGAGTCCGGCGGGACGCGCAGCGTCCGCACGACCCCGTTCCGGCGCTCGTCGGGCTTCACGTACGGCTCGTTCAGCGGCTTGCCGTCGATCTCGACGGCGCCGTTCCGCTCGGTCACGGTCTCACCCGGCAGGCCGATGATCCGCGTCACGTAGCTCTTCGAGAAGCACGCGCCGGAAGGCTCGGGCTTCACGACGACGATGTCCTTGCGGCTCGGCGTGCTGAACGTGTCCTCGAAGCGGAAGACGGCCACGTGGTCGCCTTTCTTCACCGTCGGCGCCATCGCGTCGTTCGGCTCCGTGTAGCGGTGCGTGAGCCCGAAGAAGGCCGCGACGACAACGCCCACGGTGACGACGAGGACGAGGGCGATCCGCAGGCCGGGCACTACTCCGCGCTGGAACGAGCCCAGATGTTGATGCCGCTGTCCGTCGCGTGGCGGTCGATCTCGGCCAGTTCGTCGTCCGCGAAGTCGAGCCGGTCGAGCGCGGCGATGTTCGCCTCTAGCTGGCTGACGCTCGAGGCGCCGACGAGTGCCGAGGTCACCCGCGGATCGCGCAGCACCCAGGCGATGGCCATCTGGGCCAGCGATTGCCCACGGGCCGAGGCGAGGTCGTTCAGCGCGCGCACTCTGGCCATCGCCTCGTCGGTCAGCAGGTCGGGCGAGAAGGAGGTGTTCTGGCTCGCGCGCGAGCCCTCGGGAATGCCCTGCAGGTACTTGTCGGTGAGCATTCCCTGAGCGAGCGGCGAGAAGGCGATGCAGCCGATGCCCTCGTCCGCCAGGACGTCGAGCAGGTCCTCCTCGATCCAGCGGTTGAGCATCGAGTACGACGGCTGGTGGATGAGGAGCGGCGTGCCCAGCTCGCGCAGGATCGCGGCCGACTCCCGGGTCTTCGCCGCCGAGTAGGACGAGATGCCGACGTACAGCGCCTTGCCCTGGCGGACGGCAGTGTCCAGCGCGCCCATGGTCTCCTCGAGCCGCGTGTCGGGGTCGAAGCGGTGCGAGTAGAAGATGTCGACGTAGTCGAGCCCCATGCGCAGGAGGCTCTGGTCGAGGCTCGCGAGCAGGTATTTGCGCGAGCCCCACTCCCCGTAGGGGCCGGGCCACATGTCGTAGCCGGCCTTCGAGGAGACGACCAGCTCGTCCCGGTAGGGGTGCAGGTCGGTCGCGAGCAGTCGCCCGAAGTTCTCCTCGGCCGAGCCGTAGGGCGGACCGTAGTTGTTGGCCAGGTCGAAATGGGTGACGCCCAGGTCGAAGGCGCGACGGACAATTGCGCGCTGCGTGTCCAGTGGACGGCTGTGGCCGAAGTTGTGCCACAACCCGAGCGACAGCGCCGGGAGTCGCAGGCCGCTCCGGCCGCAACGGCGGTACTGCATGCGCCCGTACCGGTCGTCGGCGGCGGCGTACGTCACGACGGGAAGCCTAGTGGTGCCCGACATACCCGGCGCGCTATCGTCCAGAGAGGGCGCGGGCAGGCGCTCATCGACCCGAAGGAGGCGGCATGGGCAAGGTGTCGGAGATCCTCGGCGACAAGGGCGGCCGTGTGCTCAGCATCGAGGCCAGCGCGTCGGTGTTCGAGGCCGTGGAGGAGATGGTCGAGGCGAATGTCGGCTCGCTGCTCGTGACGGACCGCGGCGACATCGTCGGCATCGTCACGGAGCGCGACTACCTGCGCCGGGTCACGCTCGAGGGCCGCACGGACAAGGACACCGCGGTCGGCGAGATCATGACCGCGCCGCTCGTCGTCGTGACGCCCGAGACCGAGATCGACGAGTCGATGGCGATCATGACCGACCGGCGCATCCGCCATCTCCCGGTCGTCGACGAGGGCGAGGTCGTCGGCGTGATCTCGATCGGCGACGTCGTGAAGTTCAAGTCGAAGCAGCAGAGCTTCGAGATCCAGTACCTGACGGACTACATCACGGCCGGCTGAAGCCGGCTGCTCTCCGCGCCCGGTCCCGGTGATCGGCCGGTTCAGTCGGGCACGGTCACGTTTAGATCGGGTCGCGGCCGCTTGCAGCAGACCGAACGAAGTAGAACGGCGCAGGCCGACCCGTTAGGGTCGGCCGGTGCTGCGGCCGGCCTCCGTTGCGCGCCTGCTCTGCGTGCTTGCATTCGCTCTGAGTGCGCTCGCAGTCTGGGCAGCGCCGACGCATTCGGCGCGGCCGATGCTGGTGGGCTTCCAGGACGACCCCGGCTTCCGCTGGAGCCACGACCGGAGCACGATGATCGCCGCGGCGGCCCGCGCTCACGCGACGGTGATCCGCGCGACCGCCGACTGGTCGCAGATCGCGCCCACGCGGCCCCGGCTTGCGATCGACGCCTTCGATCCGGCGTACCAGTTCACCGATCTCGACGACCTGACCCGGACGGCGGCCATGAACGGCATGACCGTGATGCTGACGATCTGGGGCACGCCCTCCTGGGCCAACCACGGCCGCGGGCCGAACTACGCGCCGGATCGGATGAACGACCTGTACGACTTCGCGCATGCGGTCGCCGAGCGCTACTCGGGCAGGCATCCCGGCTACCCGTTCGTGGGCTACTACACGGTCTGGAACGAGCCGAACTCGGTGCGCTTCCTCGCGCCTGCCTACGACGCCGAGGGCAACCCGGTCTCGCCCGGCCTCTACGCCGTCATCTGCCGGTTCGCCTACGCCGGCCTGAAGGCGGGCAACCCGCTGGCCACGGTCGCCATCGGCCAGACCTCGTCACGAGGGAACCTGCTGGGCAGGCCGGGGGCCGGATCGATAGCGCCGGGCACGTTCGCGCGGCTGCTCGCCGCGCAGAGACCGGCGGTGCCGTTCGACGCCTGGGCCCACCATCCGTACTCGGACCTCGGCTACGGGCCCCACCAGCACTACCGCTTCCCCAACGTCAACCTGTCGACGCTGCACACATTCGAGCAGAAGCTCGACCAGTGGTTCCAGCGTGACGACATCCCGATCTGGATCAGCGAGTACGGAATGGAGACGCGGCCGGCCCGACCCGGCGGCGTGACCGTCGCGCAGCAGGCGGCCTACGTTCGCCAGGCGCTGCAGATCGCCGCCGACGACCCGCGGGTGCAGATGTTCATCTGGTTCACCCTGCGCGACGATCCCACGTACTCGACCTGGGACAGCGGTCTGATCGGCGACGCCGGCTCGCGCAAGCCGGCATTTGCCGTGTTCGCGGATGCCGCCGCCGGGCTGGACGCCCGCAACCCCGTGGTCGAGGTGCCCGCCGACACCGCCCGGCCGGTGCTGAGGCTGCCGCTCTGGGAGCTCGCGATCCGGGACGGCGTCGGCTGCAGGATCGGCTCCGTGATTTCGGTGTACTCCGGACGGCGCCGGATCGGAACAGCCACGCCCGAGGCGCGCATCGGTGTCGACGGCTACGCCTCGTTCCAGCTCCCGATCCGCCGGGTGCGGTCCGGCGCCCGCTACCGCGTGGTCGTGGGCGACATCAACGACATCCACGGCAACCGCGTCTCGAGGACGGCGGTCGTGGTGGGGCTGCCTCGCGTCGACCGGATCGGATGAGTCGGAACGGGTAGCGCTCATGCAACGCGGCCGAGAGCCGCCGGCTCAGCGCGTCGCCTCGACGCGCCGAGCCAGCGCGAGCAGGTACTCCTTGCGATTGAGCGGGCTCGCAGTGGTGCGGCGTCGGGTTGGCGGCTCGCCGGCGACCGGCCGGTAGCCGGCGAACTCGGTCTCGAGCACCCCCTCGCCGCCGGTGAGCCCCGGGAGCTGTCGCTGGAGTTCGTTCACGCGTGCCGCGGCCAGGACGGCTTCGACCCTGGTCAGCTCGCCGCTCGTCGACGGCGTCTCGACCGATGCGCCGAGGCGCGCCAGGGCCGACATGACCGCGCCGATCATGGCGGTCGGAACCTCCAGACGGCCGCGCATGATCGGCTCGCAGACCACGCTTCGCCCGTTCTCGAGCGCCTGCAGGAGCACGATCGGCGTCAGGAAGCGATAGTCGGCGGGCGAGGTCGACCCTCGCCGCGAGGGCGGACCGTCGGCGACCGCGTAGTCGCACCGCGTCATCGTCACGACGCAGTCCGTGACCTGCCAGCCGTGCACGCCCTCGCGCAGCGCTTCGAGAACGTGCTTCTCCATGTGGGTTGCAAAGCCCTGGTGAGTCTTGTACAGGTGGATCGGAACCGTCAACGGTGCAGCGGCGACGCGGAAGCCGACACCCGATCCCTCGGCCCCGGCTTCGATTCGGAAGCCGATCGTGGCGTCGAACGGGTTGGAGGCGGTCTTCCGCACCTCGACCGACTCGCCGCTTCCTGCCGGCCGCTCGACGCAGATCGTCGTCGTCTCGCTGAACTCGACGTCGAGGCCGTACTCGG
>Ga0066903_100003146_pt1 | contig 13341 bp, 11 predicted proteins | sample PanSoiMetaGPlot1_FD_67491 | JGI IMG/M metagenome (GOLD analysis project Ga0066903, IMG submission 67491) | Tropical forest soil microbial communities from Panama analyzed to predict greenhouse gas emissions - Panama Soil - Plot 1 (version 2) | ecosystem: Environmental > Terrestrial > Soil >... | reverse complement strand
CGCGGCGCCGGCTTCGATTCCGTGCGCGACCTGTGGCTGCGCACGAAGCTTGCCCCCGCGGCGCTGGAGCGGCTCGCCGACGCCGACGCCTTCCGCTCGCTCGGCCTCGACCGGCGCGCCGCCCTGTGGGCGGTGCGCGCGCTGCGCCGCAGCGGCGACAAGGACGACCTGCCGCTGTTCGCCCGCGTTCCCATGGCGGAGCTGGAGCCGGAGGCGGCGCTGCCGCCCATGCGCCTCGGCGAGCACGTGATCGAGGACTACCGCCACCTGCACCTGTCGCTCAAGCGCCATCCGGTCGCGTTCCTGCGCGCCGAGCTCGCCCGCCGCGGCATCGTGCGCCACGAAGGCCTCGCCGCGCTTCCCTCCGGCCGCACCGTCACGGTCGCCGGCCTGGTGCTGGTGCGCCAGCGGCCCGGCAGCGCCCACGGGGTCATCTTCATGACGCTCGAGGATGAGACCGGCATCGCCAACACCATCGTGTGGCCGAAGGTGTTCGAGGCGTTCCGCCCGGTCGTGCTCGGCGCGCGCCTCACCGCCGTCACCGGCCGGCTGCAGAACGAGCAGGGCGTGATCCACGTGGTCGCCGACCGCCTCGACGACCTCTCGGCCCTCTTGCGGAAGCTTTCCGACGCGACCTTCTCGGAGGCGCTCGCCCACGTCGACGAGGTGCGCCGGCCAATCGACGACCGCACGCCGCGTCAGGCCGCCCGCAAGCTTGCCCGGCTGATCAAGGAGGAGCCGGCTTTGCTCGAGGAGTTCGCGCCCGGCGCCGCCGTCATGCCCAAGGGGCGGAATTTTCGCTGACCATCACCGCTGCGCCTCCCACCCCGCGCCGGCCGCTTCCGCCCTGACCTGCACGTCGACCTCCATGCCGAGATAGAGCGCGGGATCGCCACGCCAGGTGCCCGACAGCGGCACCGCCTGGCTCGGATCGCGCGCCACCGCCACGCGGATCAGGTCGCGGTTGCCGACGATGCCGTTGGTGGGGTCGAACTCCACCCAGCCGGCGCCCGGCAGGTAGACCTGGCACCACGCGTGGGTGGAGCCGCCGCCCACGTGCTCGGGCCCGTCGCGCGCCGCCACGTACAGGTAGCCGGAGACGAAGCGCGCCGCGAGGTCGAGCGAGCGCACCGCCTCGATCATCAGGAGCGCGAGATCGCGGCAGGAGCCGCGCTTGAGCTCGAGGGTGAGCGCCGGATCGCGGGTGCCGGGCTCGTAGCGCCGCTCGTAGGTGAAGCCGTCGCGGATGGCGCGGTTGATGGCCATCAGCAGCGCGCCGGTCTCGGTGGCGCGGCCGTTGCGCAGGAAGCCGCGTACCCAGCGGTAGACCTTCTGGTCGGGATCGGAATATTGCCGCTCGATCGCCGGCACCAGGTCGGGCATCTCCTCGGCCCGGTACGAGAACGGATAGATCTTGGCGTAGTTCTCGATCTGGAAGTCGGGCACGTTGGCGAACGAATGGTCGAGCCGGATGTTGCTCTCGAAGCGCAGCTCGTCCGCCTGGCCGGAGAACTCGGCGATCGCGACGCAGTTGCCGAACGGATCGTGCAGCCAGCGCACGTGGCGCGGCTGCGGCACGATCGCGAGCGTCGCCTCGATCAGCTTCTGGTCGTAGCTGTCGCGCGGCCGGAACATGATGCGGTGCTGGCCGAACGACACCGGCTGCCTGTAGCGGTAGGTGGTGACGTGGCGGACGGCGAGGACGGTCATTGCCGGAATCGGAAACGTGAGGCTCCGGACCCTAGCTTGGCACAGGCAGTCACGAAACCAAAATGTGCACCGCAGCGATCGATACGTTTTCCAATGTCATTCCCACTGCTAGCGATCGAGTCGCCGAGAGCCAGCCGCCGACTATTCGAGCTTCATCGCTCATGCCACGGCTTGAACGCCGGCGTTCCCCAGGTTTCCGGCCAACGCGCGACCTCCTCGTGCGGGACAGTCGGCTCGCCGCCCTCGATCGCAGCCCATCGCCGGTCCAGCTCGGCGAGTTCGGCGGCGTCCGCCGCCACTTGTGCATCGACGTCGATTTCTTTCATGCCGCTATCATACTCGAGCCGCCCGCAGCCGAGAAGCTCCACCACCTAGCGCGCCGCCAGCGCCAGCATTATGGTGCCGGGCACCGCGATTGATCGCGGCGAAAATCGGCATAAATGCATATGCATTGCCGGCAGCGCGGCCTTCCGGGAGGAGCCATGGAGCGCATCGACTTTCAGACCGATCCCAGCCGCTATCGCCATTGGCGCATCGAGATCGACGGCGAGGTGGCGTCGCTCATCATGGACGTCGACCAGGCCGCGAGCGTGTTCGAGGGCGTGGAGCTTAAGCTCAACTCCTACGATCTCGGCGTCGACATCGAGCTCAACGACGCGGTGCAGCGGCTGCGCTTCGAGCACCCTGAGGTGCGCGCCGTGGTCGTCAAGTCCGGCAAGGACAACGTGTTCTGCGCCGGCGCCAACATCCGCATGCTGGGCAAGGCGAGCCACGGCCACAAGGTCAATTTCTGCAAGTACACCAACGAGACGCGGCTGGCCATCGAGGACGCGTGCGAAAGCTCCGGCCAGGCATACCTGGCTGCCGTCAAGGGCTCGTGCGCCGGCGGCGGCTACGAGCTGGCGCTGGCGACCCAGCATATCCTGCTGGTGGACGATCGCCGCTCCACCGTCTCGCTGCCGGAGACGCCGCTGCTCGGCGTGCTGCCGGGAACCGGCGGCCTCACCCGCGTCACCGACAAGCGCAAGGTGCGGCGCGACCGCGCCGACGTGTTCTGCTCCACCGAGGAGGGTGTTCGCGGTGCCAAGGCGGTCGAGTGGCGCCTGGTCGACGAGGTGGTGCCCAACTCCAAGTGGGCCGACACGGTTGCGGCGCGCGCACGCGAGCTCGCGACGCGCTCGGACCGCCCGCGCGACGCCAAGGGCATCGCGCTCATCCCCCTCGACCGTCGCATGAACGGCGACGCAATCGCCTATCCGCATGTGAGCCTCGACCTCGACCGGGGACGCGGCATCGCGACGCTCACCCTGCGCGCCCCGTCCGGGCCGGCGCCCGCCTCGGTCGCGGCCGCCCACGCGCAGGGCGCCGCGTTCTGGCCGCTGGCGCTCGCGCGCGAGCTCGAGGACGCGATCCTGCACCTGCGCGCCAACGAGCCGGAGATCGGCCTCGTGGTGTTCCGCACCGAGGGCGATGCGGCCGCCGTGCTCGCCCACGACGCGCTGCTCGGCGAGAGCGACTGGCTGATGCGCGAGGTGCGGCACTATCTCAAGCGGGTGCTCAAGCGCGTCGACGTGACCTCGCGCAGCTTCGTGGCGCTGGTCGAGCCCGGCACCTGCTTCGCCGGCACGCTGGCGGAGCTGGTGCTGGCCGCCGACCGCTCGCTCATGCTGATCGGCACCCGCGACGGCGACAATCGCCCGGCCGCCGCCATCACCCTTGGCGACGCGAACTTCGGCCACTATCCCATGGGCAACGGCCTCACCCGGCTCGAGACCCGTTTCCTCGGCGACGCTGCGGCCGTCGCGCGCCTGCGGCAGAAGATCGGCGTGCCGCTCGATGCCGAGGCGGCCGATGAAGCGGGCCTTGTGACCGCGACGGTCGAATCCTACGACTGGGACGACGAGCTCAGGGTCATGCTGGAGGAGCGGGCGAGCTTCTCGCCCGACGCCTTGACCGGCATGGAGGCAAACCTGCGCTTCGCCGGCCCGGAGACCATGGAGACCAAGATTTTCGGCCGGCTCACCGCCTGGCAGAACTGGATCTTCCAGCGGCCGAACGCGGTCGGCCAGCAGGGCGCGCTCAAGCTTTACGGCACGGGCGTGCAGCCGACCTTCGACAAGGGCAGGGTTTGATGGGTGTGCCTTTGCTGCCGGAGACCGAGTTCGTAGGGTGGGCTGAGGCGCCCGCTCGGCTGGGCCCCGATGGCACTGCGTCGCGCGCCGAAGCCCACGCGGACGGCGCAACGAGTCAGACCGCGTGGGCACGGCGCGTTCCGCGCCTTTGCCCACCCTACGAAACGCAATCGAGAACGATGCCAAACTCGAGGCAGGTGCCATGACCGTGATCAATGTCGACTATGACGGGATGATCCCCAACAATGTCGGGCTCAACCAGGACGTCCGCGTGCGCAAGGCGCTGGAGAAGTGGCATCCGGGCTACCTCGACTGGTGGCAGGACCGCGGGCCGGAGGGCTTCCAGGAGTCCATGGTCTATCTGCGCACCGCGGTGAGCGTCGACCCCAAGGGCTGGGCCAAGTTCGACTACGTGCGCATGCCGGAATACCGCTGGGGCGTCCTGCTGGCGCCGCAGGTGGAGGACCGCAAGGTGCCGTTCGGGGTGCATCGCGGCGAGAAGGCGTGGCAGGAGGTGCCGGGCGAGCACCGCGCCATGCTGCGCCGGCTGATCGTCATCCAGGGCGACACCGAGCCGGCTTCGGTCGAGCAGCAGCGCTACCTCGGCAAGACCGCGCCCTCGCTCTACGACCTGCGCAACCTGTTCCAGGTCAACGTCGAGGAAGGCCGTCACCTGTGGGCGATGGTCTACCTGCTGCAGAAATATTTCGGCGCCGACGGGCGCGAGGAGGCGGAGGCGCTGCTGCAGCGGCGCTCCGGCGATCCCGACACGCCGCGCATGCTGGGCGCGTTCAACGAGAAGACCCCGGACTGGCTCTCGTTCTTCATGTTCACCACCTTCACGGATCGCGACGGCAAGATGCAGCTCGAGGCGCTTGCGCAGTCGGGCTTCGACCCGCTGTCGCGCACCTGCCGCTTCATGCTCACCGAGGAAGCGCACCACATGTTCGTGGGCGAGACCGGCGTCACCCGCATCATCGAGCGCACCTGCCAGGCCATGAAGGAGGCCGGCATCGAGGATCCGAACGACGTCGCGGCGGTGCGCCGGCTGGGCGTGATCGACCTGCCGACGGTGCAGAAGAAGGCGAACCTGCACTTCTCGCTCAGCCTCGACCTGTTCGGCAATGAGATCTCGACCAACGCGGCGAGCGCTTTCCACGCCGGCATCAAGGGCCGCTTCCGCGAGGAGCGCATCAAGGACGACCACCAGCTGGAAAGCGGCACCTATCCGGTGATGCGCCTGGTCGACGGCAGGATCCAGCTCGAGGACGTGCCGGCGCTGTCCGGGCTCAACATGCGGCTGCGCGACGACTACGTCGGCGACTGCAGTGCCGTGGCCGGCCGCTGGAACCGTGCCATCGAAGCCTTCGGCATCCCGTTCACGATCAAGCTGCCGCACGTGGCGTTCCATCGCCACATCGGCGAGTTCGCGAGCGTGAAGGCGGACCCGGACGGCAACCTCCTGGGCGAGGCCGAGTGGGAGAAGCGGAGATCCGAGTTCCTGCCTTCGGACGACGACCGCGCGTTCATCGAGAGCCTGATGCAGCCGCAATACGAGCGCGGCAAGTTCGCGGGCTGGATCGGGCCCCCCAAGGTGGGCATCGACAACAAGCCCGGCGACTTCGAGTACGTGAAGATCCAATAGCGAGAGACAAAACGAAGCCAGGTGGCTGGATCGGGCATGACGGACGGAAAGCTGACCGGATCACCGGCGCCGCAGCGGCAGGCCGACAATTCGGCCGACCAGGTGATCCTGGTCGATGCCGACGACCGGCCGCTCGGCACCATCGGCAAGCTCGAGGCGCACCGGCGCGGCTTGCGCCATCGGGCGCTGTCGGTGATCGTGCGCGACCGGCACAACCGCCTGCTCATGCAGCAGCGCGCCGCGGAGAAATACCATTCGGGCGGCTTATGGACCAACACCTGCTGCAGCCATCCGCGGCCCGGCGAGGAGACGGAGGCCGCGGCGCAGCGAAGGCTCGCCGAGGAGATGGGGTTCACCTGCCCGCTGAGCCTGCTGTTCTCCACCCACTATCGCGCGGACGTCTCCAACGGCCTGATCGAGGACGAGATCGTGCACGTGTTCGGCGGCCGGTTCGACGGCACGCCGGCCCCCGATCCGCGCGAGGTGTCGAGCTGGTGCTGGAAGGCGGCCGACGAGGTCGCGCGCGACGTCGACGCGCGGCCTCACCTCTACACGGTCTGGTTCTGCGAATACCGACGCAATTTTTGGCCCGCCATGGTGGGCTGACGATTACCCCACGGCTGGCAGGATTTGCGCTAAGCTAGCTCCACTCGAACAGGGAGTTGACGCGCCATGCAGGAAGCCGTTCGCAAGCCGAAGATCAAGCCGGTGACGCAGGGCGATGCCCGCGACCTGCGCAACACGCTGGAATGGCTGCGGGCGCAGGGCGACCTGATCGAGACCGACAAGCCGGTCGATCCCGACCTGGAGATCACCGGCCTGCAGAAGCATCTCGACGGCGGCTGCCCGGCCCTGTTCAACAACGTCAAAGGCAAGCCGAACCACCGCGTGGTCACGAACCTGTTCGGCGACATGAACGTGATCAACAAGATGTTCGGCTGGAAGGACGACGTCGAGCGCACGCGCAAGCTCGCCCACGCGCTCTCCCATCCGCTGGCACCGGTCGAGATCGCGCCGGACCAGGCGCCGTGCCAGGAGCACGTGATCGAGAAGCCGGACGACGTCAACCGCCACATGGTGGCGATCCGGCACACCACCTACGAGCCCGAGCTCACCGTCGGCTCCGGTATCCGCTGCGTCACCGGTCCGCAGTTCGAAGGCGGCTCCGACCTCGGCTACAACCGCATGAACTTCCGCTGGGGCAACGTCGGCACGTTCCAGATCTCGCCCGGCTCGCACATGTGGCAGGTGGTCAACAAGTACTACAAGGCCGACCAGCCGGTGCCGATCACCATGTGCTTCGGCGTGCCGCCGGCCTGCACCCTGCTCGCCGGCGCCGGCTTCGACTACGCCATTCTGCCCATGGGCTGCGACGAGATCGGCATCGCCGGCGCCGTGCAGGGCTCGCCGATCCGGCTGGTGAAGGCGCGCACCGTCGATGCCATGGCGCTCGCCGATTCCGAGGTGGTGTTGGAAGGCTACGTCAACCCGCGCGACCGCCGCTTCGAGACCAAGGAATCCGAGGACGCCGGGGTCCAGGGCCGCTTCCACTTTCATCCCGAGTGGGCCGGCTACATGGGCAAGGCCTACAAGGCGCCGACCTTCCACGTCACCGCGGTGACGATGCGCCGGCCGGAGACCAAGCCGATCATCTTCGCGCTCGGCGTGCATACGCTCGACGACCACAACATCGACACCACGGTGCGCGAGGCGGCGATCTTCGAGCTGTGCAACCGCCTGCAGCCCGGCCTCATCCAGGACGTGGTGATCCCCTACTGCATGACCGACTGGGGCGGCTGCATCATCCAGGTGAAGAAGCGCCACCAGATCGACGAGGGATGGCAGCGCAACTTCCTCGCGGCGATCCTGTCATGCTCGCAGGGCATGCGGCTCGCCATCGCGGTGAGCGAGGACACTGATCCCTACTCCATGGACGACGTGATGTGGTGCCTCACCACCCGGGTCAATCCGCGCACCGACATCCTCAATCCGATTCCGGGCGGCCGCGGCCAGACCTTCATGCCGGCCGAGCGCATGACGGCGGGTGACCGGCAGTGGACCGCCTCCAACACCCAGTTCGAAGGCGGCATGGGCATCGATGCCACCGTGCCGTTCGGTTACGAGAACGACTTCCTGCGCCCGGTCTATCCGGTCGACCGCGTCAAGCCGGAGAATTTCTTCTCCCGCAAGGACATCGAGAACGCCAAGTCACGCATGGCCGGCTGGGTCCACTCGCTCGCCCGCACCGGACGATGACCACGCATGTGGTTCCGCCACAGGCGGGACCGCACGGCCTCATCCATCGAGACGCCCGCTTGGCGGGCCCCTCGGGATCAGGATTTGCTGTGCGAAGAGACCAATGGCGCAGCCATCGCACCCTCATTGGCCCGAGGTGTCGCGCCCCGCCTGACGCACGTCCAACCACGCCACCAGCAGAAAGCCACCGACCAGACCAAGATGCTCGAAGAACTGGTTTTCCGCCATGAAGCGGCTGGGCGGGGCGAGCTCCCAGAACCGGTTTGCAACAAACGTGGCCGAGAGCGTGAATCCGGCGAGCCACAGGGCACCGAGCCATCTGAATACACCGGTCAGGATGAGAGCGGGTCCGCAAAGCTCGGTAACGATCGTTGCGACCGCCATGGGCGCGGCGGGCTCCAATCCGAAATGCCGCACTTCGGCAACAGCGCCTTCGAAGTCCAGGACCTTGTCGATGCCGCCTTGCAGATAAGCGGCGCAAAGCCCGAGCAACGCGATGTAGTAAATGATTGGCGACGCAATGATCGTTCTTCCGCCCGTCCAAAGCCTCTCGCGCAACGTTTCGCTGGACATTTGCCTTGCTCCATTGGAACCGCGCGGCAGCCGAATTGCTCCTGCTCGGCTCCGCCCAAAGCATTCCCGCCGGAAGCCTGGCCCGGACTTGATCCCGGCCGGGCACCGGCTCGACGCAGGAAATGCCTAACGAGGAGAGATACGCCTCGGTCGGTGGGCGCCGGCAATGCTTGCATGGGCACCGGCGTCGAGCGACCGAAGGCTGCCTTGCCGAACGGAGCTTGCTGCCTTGTGGGGAACCATCGGCGGCATTACGGCCCCGTAGTAACCGTTGGCGTAGAAATGCTGCGCGCCACGCGAGTCGTACATCATGGGCAGCGTGGAGCCCTCGCGCGTGGGCGCCTGAGCGGACGCTGGTGGGACGTCGTGCAACGTTGCGAGGGCGGCAAGAGCGGCAATTATCCACTTATTCATCGAAGCGGTTCTCCATTTGGGATCAGACGGCCCAACAGGCGCAGCCGAGCGCACCCCAGAACGATCTGAGGTCGCTGATCGGCAGCTTGCTCGACCACGCGGCGGCGTGATCATGCCCATGGACAGCGCATGCGTTGGCGCAACCGCATGTCATCGCCAGTTTGCGCGAAGCCGCGCGCTTGCCGGCGCCGTCGGCGTCTCCCCAGCCTGCGTAGCCGCCGAAAGTGCGGACCGGAGACCAGTCCGGCATGGCCGGCGGAGGCGGCAACTTGTCGAGTGACGCGAAATCGGCGGCCCCATAGACGACCTTGCCGCCGACCATCGTCAGGTCGGACGTGATGTCCGCGATCTCGTCGTCGGCGCAGGTGAAGTAGTCGCGATCCGGCACGATCAGATCGGCAAGCTGACCGACCTCGATCCGGCCCTTCTTGCCTTCTTCGTTCGAGAACCATGTGACATTCTCGGTCCACATCCGCAGCGCCGTCTCGCGATCGAGGCAGTTGCGCTGCGGATAGATGCGCAAGCCCCCGACCGTGCGCCCGGTGACCAGCCAGGCGAGTGACACCCATGGATTGTAGGACGCGACGCGCGTCGCATCGGTGCCGGCGGAAACCTTGACGCCCTTCTCCAGCATGCGCGCGACCGGCGGCGTGGCTTCGGCCGCACCAAGGCCGTAGCGTTCAACGAAGTATTCGCCCTGGTAGGCCATACGGTGCTGCACGGCGATGCCGCCGCCCAGCGCCGCGATCCGGTCGATGGACTGCTCCGAGATGGTTTCCGCGTGGTCGATGAACCAGTGCAGGCCCTCGAGCGGCATGTCCTGGTTCACGCGCTCGAACACGTCGAGGGCCCGGCTGATCGTCTCGTCGTAGGTGGCGTGCAGCCGCCACGGCCAGCGGTTCTGGGCCAGGATGCGCACCACCGCTTCGAGCTCGGGCTCCATCTCGGGCGGCATGTCGGGGCGGGGCTGGCGAAAATCCTCGAAGTCGGCAGCCGAGAACACCAGCATCTCGCCCGCCCCGTTGTGACGGAAATAGTCATCGCCCTGCTGGTACTTCGACGACCTGGTCCAGCGCAGGAAGTCGTCCTTCTCGCCGTTCGGCTTCTGGGTGAAGAGATTGTAGGCGAGGCGAATGGTGAGCTCACCGTCGGCCGCCAGCTTCTCGATCACCGCGTAGTCCTCGGGATAGTTCTGGAACCCGCCGCCGGCGTCGATCGCGCCGGTGACGCCGAGCCGGTTGAGCTCGCGCATGAAATGGCGGGTCGAGTTGAGCTGATAGTCGAACGGCAGCTTGGGACCCTTGGCGAGGGTCGCATAGAGGATGCCGGCATTGGGTTTGGCGAGCAGCAGCCCGGTGGGCGTGCCATCCGCGCCGCGCACGATCTCGCCGCCGGGCGGGTTCGGGGTGTCCTTGGTGTAGCCGACGGCGCGCAACGCCGCGGCGTTGAGGATCGCGCGATCGTAGAGGTGCAGCAGGAAGACCGGCGTCTCGGGAGCGACGGCGTTGAGCTCGGCGATGGTCGGCAGCCGCTTCTCGGCGAACTGGTGCTCGCTGAAGCCGCCGACCACGCGCACCCATTGCGGCGGCGGGGTGACGGCGACCTGACGCTTCAGCATGCTCATGGCGTCGGCGAGGCTCCGCACGCCGTCCCACCGCAGCTCCATGTTGAAGTTGAGCCCGCCGCGAATGATGTGGAGATGGTTGTCGATCAGCCCGGGCAGGACGCGCCGGCCCTTGAGGTCGACCACCTTCGTCTTCGGACCCGCCAGCGGCATCACTTCCTTGTCGGCGCCGACGGCGAGGAAGCGGCCGTCCCGGATCGCTGCAGCCGTCGCCGTCGGCTGCGTGCGCGCGAGCGTCGTGAACAGGCCGCGGTGCAGGATCAGATCAGCGGTCGGCGCTGGTTCGGTCATGTGCGCACCTTTGGTTCGGAGTCGAGGTTCGGCTGCGTTGCACGCTCGTGCCGACCGGGCAGGAGCCCGAAGATGTGCGGAGTGCTATGCGACTTGCGCCACGCTGCGGCGAGATGCGAGCCATCCAGCATGTGCTTGGCGACCGGGATGATCTGCTCGCCCACCAGGATGCCGAACAGGCCCACCAGCGCCACCACGGGCGGCGCCGGCGATCGTACGTTGAGCAGGCTGTAGACAATGCCGACCAGGAGACCGGCGCCGAGCGACAAAAGATAGACGCGCATCTTGGCCATCCTGCATGGCCGTATTACGCCGCCACCGGCGGCAACGACTCGTGGATCTTCGAGCTGCGCTGCGGCGCCTTGTGCACCATGGTGTAGGCGTAGTCGACGCCCATGCCGTAGGCGCCGGAATGCTCGCGCACGATCGCCATCACCGCGTCGTAGGTGTCCTTCCGCGCCCAGTCGCGCTGCCATTCGAGCATCACCGGCTGCCAGGTCATCGGCACGACGCCGGCCTGGATCATGCGGTCCATCGCATAGTCGTGCGCATCCTTCGACGTGCCGCCGGAGGCGTCGGCGACCATGTAGATCTCGTAGCCGCCCTCGAGCATGGCCGACAGCGCAAAGGTGATGTTGCACACCTCGGTCCACAGGCCCGAGACCACGACCTTGTTGCGGCCGTTGGCCTTGAGCGCGTCGCGCACCTTCTTGTCGTCCCACGAGTTCATCGACGTGCGCTCGAGCACCGGCTTGTCGGGGAATACGTCGAGCAGCTCGGGATAGGTATAGCCGGAGAAGCTTTCCGCCTCGACCGCGGTGATGATGGTCGGGATCTTGAACACCTTCGCCGCCTTGGCGAGGGCGACGACGTTGTTCTTCAGCATCTGGCGGTCGATGGACTGCACGCCGAACGCCATCTGCGGCTGCTGGTCGATAAAAAGGGCCTGCGAGTTCTGCGGCGTCAGGACTTCGAGCTTCGGATTGGTCATGGATGATCCCCTTAGGTTTCACGGCCCGGACTTGAGGCTGCGGTCTCGCCGAAAATGTGCGGCGAGGGAACTGCTCGATTATATCCCCTCGATGGGTGATATCCTCTGTGATTTCGGGGGAGCTGTGCGGCGCGGCCGGCGAAGCTTGGCTTCCGCATACCCCGGCTTACGAGCGCTGCGGCTCCTCCGGTATCAACTTGAGCTTGGCGGCCAATCGGCCGAGCTCGGGAAGCGAACGGAGGTTCATCTTCCGCATTGCTCTGCTGCGATGGACCTTCACCGTGGTTTCAGTGATCCCGATATCGCCGGCAATCTGTTTGCTGAGGCGCCCCCGTGCGACGTGGATCATGACCTCGCGCTCCCTGGCGCTTAGCAACCCGAAGCGCTCCCTGACGGCGGCCAACGCCTTTTCATCCTCCCGCCGGGCACCATCGCGAGCAAGGCCGAGCTGAATGGCGTCGATGAGGTCCTGATCTCGGAACGGCTTCGTGAGGAACTCGATGGCACCGGCCTTCATCGCTTGCACCGACATCGGAATGTCGCCGTGCCCGGTGATGAAGATGATTGGGAGCTGCGTGTTCGCCGCAGCGAGCTCGCGCTGCAGATCAAGACCGCTTTTCCCCGGCAATCTGACGTCGAGCACCAGGCAGGTGGGGCCATCCGGCGGATCGGACTTGAGAAAGTCGGAAATGGATGCAAACAGCTGGGCTTCCAGGCCGAGCGATCGCAACAGACGCCCAACGGAGGCGAGGAGGTCTGGATCGTCGTCGACGATCAGGACGGTGGAGTTTGGGTCAGGCATCGCTGCTGCTCCCGAGTGAAGGATTATCGAAAATGAGTCTTTGTCTCCCACCCCAGTCGCGCGGGCGGTGACCAGTTCCGGCGGTAAATGCGCCTTCAGTTCCTCATGATTGGAAGCGTGAACTGAAATGTCATTCCCGGTCCGCTGTTGCGGATCGCCCAGATTCGTCCGCGGTGTGCTTCGATGATCAAACGCACAATCGCGAGGCCCATGCCCATGCCATTCGATTTCGTGCTGTAGAATGCGCTGAACAGCTGCTCCAAATGCTCAGCGTCGGTGCCGACCCCTGCGTCCTGCACCGCGACCAGCACGGTATGGGAGTCGTACCGCCGTGTGCGGATCACGAGCTTGCGCGAGCCATCCGTGGGAGACACCATGGCCTGAATGCCATTGACCACCAGGTTCATGACCACCTGCTGGAGCTGGATCATGTCACCACGCACCGGTGGCAATCGAGGCGCGCGGTCGAACCGCAGCAAAACGCTCCGGCTGCGCGCTTCCTGTTTCGTGAATGCCACCACCTCGTCGATCACGTTATTGATGTCGAGCTTCAACATCTCCGGCTCGCTGTTCGTGGCGAGAGCGCGGATTCGTTCGATCATTTCGTTCGCACGTCTGACGTTTCCGAGGATTGTCCGGATTGCACCGACGGCCTCCGCGAGGTCAGGATTCGCGCGCGTGAGCCAACCCAGGCTGGCGGCCGCACTTGCTGCGATAGCGGCGAGTGGCTGGTTCACCTCATGCACGATCGATGCGCTCATTGCGCCAAGCGTCGCGACGCGGTTGGCGTGAGCCACTTGCATCTGCAGGTTATTGAGACTGGCTCCCCAGTCGCCAAGGGTTCCAGCTCGGCCTGACGGGGCATCAATATCTGAAACTGTAGCGTTGCCGGGTGGGGTGGTA
>Ga0066903_100003144_pt1 | contig 13345 bp, 9 predicted proteins | sample PanSoiMetaGPlot1_FD_67491 | JGI IMG/M metagenome (GOLD analysis project Ga0066903, IMG submission 67491) | Tropical forest soil microbial communities from Panama analyzed to predict greenhouse gas emissions - Panama Soil - Plot 1 (version 2) | ecosystem: Environmental > Terrestrial > Soil >... | reverse complement strand
GTAGAGCGTGACCGGGCCGATGCCGCACACGAGCTGGGACATCCGGCTCCGCCAGAACGGCTCATCGAACGCGAGGATGACCTTCGTGACCGCCCCGGTGACGATCCGCGCGATGGCGGCTTGTTTCGTCTCGGGCAGCGGGGGCTCGAAGGCGATGGACCCGGAACGAAGGACACCGTGGGGGACCGTGGTCACCGCGGCTCGGGCGGTGAGCGTCCGGCCGTCGTCCGCGGTGACGGCGACCCCCTCGCGGGTCCACGCGACCTCGGCCACACGGAAACCGTGGTCGATCCGAAGCCCCGTCGCGATGTGCGCGGGCAGGCCGTCGTAGCCGTCGACGACCCGATGATTGACGCCGCGCTCGAGGTGAAGGACTCCGTCCGCGCGCATCCCCTCGACACCGACCTCGTCCACGCTTCCGGGGAGGTGCGCGGTCAACGTCAGCGTGGCGAGCTCTCGGGCCCTGCCCCGGTAGCCGCGGCGGGCGATGAACTCCGCCGCCGGCACGTCAGGACCGGAGCGGTGGCGCAGCGCCCAAAGGATGTCGAAGCTCCGCCAGACCCCCGGGTGGGTGAGATGAACGGGGAGCCACCGGGTCGTTCCCGCGAGGTTGAACCACGAATCGCGGGCGGGCACCGGCACGGTCGCGAGCCCCGCCGCACGAACGTCTCCCCACGTCGCCGCGCCGTTCCCATGGATGAACTCTGCCCCGGCTTCAGCGGGCGCCTCCGTCAGGTCGCGGATCGTCCACACACGGCCCCCGACCCGGGATCCGGCCTCGACCACCCGGACGTCGCGTCCCTCGCGCGTGAGCGCCCGGGCCGCGGTGACCCCGGCGACCCCCGCTCCGATGACGACGACGTCGAGGTCGGTCGGCACCCGCGTCGGGCTCCGAGACCGCGATTCAGCCACGTCCGGAATCGGGAGGTTCGATCGCGTCCTCCAGGCGTCCGAGGAAGGGCGCCTGGGCGGGCTTGATCCAACGTCCGGCCTCCGACACGGGGAACCACGCGACGCGATCGATCTCGGGGAACGACTGCACGTGCCCCGAGCGGGGCGGCCACTCCATGTCGAACGTGTTGCTGGTACACGCGTCGGGATCCACATCTCCCTCCACCGCCCACGCGTGCACGACCTTCCCGGACTTCTGCTGGATGTTGCCGAGCTCGACCGGCGATCCCGTCGGCGCAGGCTGTCCCGTCTCCTCGGAGAACTCCCTCCGGGCCACGGCGAGGGGATCCTCACCCGGCTCGATCTCGCCCTTCAGCACCGTCCAATGCCCCTGGTCGCGACGGGCGAAGAACGGGCCGCCCGGATGTCCGAGGAGCACCTCGACACCTCCTCGCGCCCGGCGCCACAAGAGGATGCCGGCGCTGACGCGACCGCGCTTGTCGACCTTCGGCTTCTTCGGCTTCCGCCCCACCGCGCCATGATGCCAAGCTGGACCGTGCCGCTGCTACCGCACGATCTTGATGTTCGACCGGGGCGTCTGCAGCGCCCCCATGATGCTGACCCAGATGGTGAGCACCATCTCGGCGCCTCGAGCGCTGGTGAGGTCGCCCAGGTCGAGGATGTCCGTCCATCCCAACTCCCGGAGGAGCTCGCTCACCGTGGCTTTCGCCTCGGCCTCGTTCCCCGAGACGAACACGGTGTGGTCGCCGCCGGCGAGGCTCTTCGGATCGACCATCACGGAGGCCGTCATCGTGTTGAGCGACTTGACCACCCTGGCCGTGGGAAAGGCCGCCTGGATCTGCTCGGCCAGCGAATCGGTGTTGCACACGAACAGCGACGGCGGCATCCCGTGCGAGAAGTCCAGCGGGTTCGCGACGTCGAGCAGGACCTTGCCGGCCAGGTTGGCCTCCCCCGCTGCCTTCAACCCTTCGAGCGACCCCCCTCCGGTGATGGCGTTGACAACGACTTCCGCGTTCGCAGCCGCCTCGGCCAAGGTGCCGAAGGCGACGCTCGGGTGCTGTTCGTGCCACACGCGGAACGGCGGCCGACCGTACATGTCCGCCTCCGTCCGGGCCAGGGTCTCCTGCGGCGCCCTGGTGCCGATGGTGACCTCGTGGCCCTTGTTCGCCAGCGCCTCCGCCAGGGTCTGTCCGACGACGCCCGTTCCAAGGATGCCGATCCGCATCTGGGCCTCCCTCCCGAGAGCGATCCGAGCTCGTTCTGAGGAGCCGAGAGCGACCTCACGGCGCTCGGCTCATCCTCGCACGCTCGTCCGAACCGGTTCCTTGCTCCGGTGAAGGCGGCCCGCTACTTGACCGTGATCGTCAGGTTCCGGTGGCCCGTGCGCCCGTAGTTGTCGGTGACGGTCAGCGTGATCGTCCGGCTGCCCGCTGCCGTGTAGGTGTGGCTTGCAGTCGCTCCGGTCGACGTGTGGCCGTCACCCCAGTCCCACGAGTACGAGGTGATCGAACCGCCGGGGAACGGATCTCTGCTATTCGCCCCGGAGAAGGAATGCGCCACACCGTGTGTCACCGTCCCGGGGGGCGTGATCACGGCCGTGGGGTTCATCGCCTTGAAGACGTTCACGCTGGTGGGTGTGCCGACGCCGGAGACCCCGTCGTAGCCGGGTTGCGCGTAGCACTGGAACCGGTTCGCCAGCGGCGTGGGGTCGAACACGTTCGTCGTGCTCCAGCCGCAGTCCAGGTCCCCGAACCCGAGGCCGTTGGGGTTCATGCCGCCGGCAGCGAGCAGACACGCCGTCAGGGTCGCGGTGTCGCACAGGCCCGTACCGCCGACCGTGACGTCGTAGGGATGGTTGGCACCGCTCTTGAAGTGGCCGTACAGCGACAGCGCAGGGTACGTCACGCCTCCCGGTCCGCCGGCCAGGGCCCACATCGCCGCCACCAGCGGCGAAGAGAGCGACGTGCCGCCGACCGTCTCCCAGGCGCCGCTCACGTTCGGATACGTCTGGAAGATGTCCAAGCCGGTGAATGGATCGGCGTCCGCCGCGATGTCCACGCTGCTGCGCTTGCTGCCGCATCCGAGCGTGCCGTATCCGGCGACGTTCTGCTGCCAGAGCTTTGCGCTGTACAGCGTGCTGCACCCGCTGCCGGATGCGCCCATCGCGGCACCGAAGTTGAGTCCCCAGAAGTCGGTCGGTCCATTCGTGTTCCAGACCTGCTCGCCGGAACGCGTCCCGTCCGGGTTGAGGTACAGCGAGGTCCCGCCGACCGCGATCACGCTGTTGAGCGAGGCGGGCGCGAGCGGGGCGCCGAACGGGATCGAGAGCTCGTTGAACACGTCAAAGCCGTACCACCCATCGTCACCCGACGACGCGAGGATGGCCGCGCCCGGGTGATCGTACGCGGGGTCCGCCGGGCCGCTCTCCGGGCCTCCGTACGAGTTGCTCACGATCTTGGCGCCCATCGCAACGGCCTGGTTGACGCCGGCATCCAGATCGGCGTTCGAGTCGGAGTTCGCCTCGACGAGGAGGATCTTGCAGTTGTGGCACATCCCGCGGACCGTCTGCACGTCCAGCGTGATCTCGCCGGCCCAGCCGGCGTTCGCGGCCGGCAGCGGGCTGGCCAGTCCATCCTGATTGACCACTTGGAGCGAAGAGCCGGTCTCGTGCGGCAGCCCGTACTGGTCGTCGAAGGTGTTCAGGTCGCTGAGAACCGTCGGGTCATCGTAGGCGTCGACGATCGCCACGGTCTGGGTGGTCGCAGCGTCCGGGTTGACCCCGTAGGCCTTCGCCAGCTCGACCGGAGAGTAGCCGCCGGCGGGGCCGTCGACGAGCGTCTTCACGTGCAGCGGCCGGGCGAGCCCCTCGGCCCGCAATTGCGCGGCCTGCGTGCTCGACACCAGCTTCGTCACGAGTCGGAGCGCCTGACAGGACATGTGCCCGGGCGTCGGTGCCGCGCACAGCGGTTCCGGCACTTGCACCGACGTCGAGGTGGCCGCTCCGGCCGGCGCTGCCGCCGTGAATCCCACGAGGGCCGCGGCCGTGGCCAGGGTGGTCAGTGCGAAGGATGTCCTGCGGAACGCTCGATGACGCATGCTCACTCCCCGATCGGATCGCCAGTAGTGTTTCGGCATTCGGGGCGAGAAACTCAATGCGGCCAGGCCGCAGAAAGCGACGAGAGATGGCGAGCGTCGACATCCTGTTCGAGGGTCACCTTCGCGACGACGACCACGTCGCGTCCACCGTGGCGCAGGTTCGCGAAGGGGACGCCGTCATCGTGATCGATCCGGGACTGGTGCCCGGTCGCGGGGCCATCCTCGATCCGCTGGCCGCGGGCGGCCTCGGGCCGGAGGACGTGACGGACGTCGTGTTCTCGCACCATCACCCGGACCACACGCTCAACGCAGCATTGTTCCCGAGCGCCCGATTCCACGACCACTGGGCCATCTATCAGGGCGACGTATGGACGAGTCGCGATGCCGAAGGGTTCGCCCTCGCCGACGGGGTCTCATTGATCCGAACGCCCGGCCACACGCCAGAGGACATCTCGACGGTGGTCGAGGCCGACGACGGCCTGGTCGTGTTCACACACGCCTGGTGGACGCCGGACGGCCCCGCGGAGGATCCCTACGCCCCGGACATGGCGGTGCTCCACGACAGCCGGGCGCGGATCCTCGCGCTCCAACCGAAGACGATCGTCCCGGGCCACGGCGCACCGTTCGCGCCAAGCGACGAGACCCCGCGCTGACCCCTGCCCTCCATCATGTGCACGAGCTGTTCAGCGCCGTATAGGTCCCGCTGTAGGAGTCCACGCACGTGACTGTCCCACCGCCGGTCGACACCGCTCCTCCATTCAGGAGCGAACCCCCGATGTCCGTGGTGAAGGACGCGGACGTGTTGTCGATGGTGGCGGACGAGCCCGTGATCTCGGAGTTGTTGATCTTGACCGTGTAGGAGCCGCCACCGGCCGAGTCCTCGATCCCCCGGTTGTTCGAACCCCCGCCAGAGGCGACCGCATCCACCTGGTTGAGAGTCATAGACGACACCTCGTTCCAGACCCCGATGTTGATGTAGGTCCCGCCCGAGGCGGTGGCGACGATGTTGTCCATCATGGGCGAGGCTCCGGCGGTGTTGTAGACGCCGGCTTGGAGCGAGAGCGTGCCGGAGGCGGTCGCGGTCGCCGTGTCGAAGGCCATCAAAGGCGAGGACGCGTGGTTCTCGACACCGAAGTCGCTCCCGGCCCCGGAAGCGGATGCCTGGACCAGGTCCATCACAGGGGCAGAGCCGCTCACATTCTCGACTCCGGAGTCGGCACCCGACCCGGAACCTCCTGTGGCTGAGGCCGCCACATCGATCATCGTGGGCGAGGAGTTCGAGTCATACACTCCATAGCGGCTTCCGCTGCCGGCGGTCGCGTCGGTGGAGGCCGACGCGGCGACGTCGGTCATGATGGGCGAGCAGTTCACATCCTCGATCCCGTAGATGTTCTTGGTGCCGTCGGAGGTCGACGAGAGCGCGGTGACGTGGGTAAGCACCGGCGACCCGATGTTGGCGAGGATGGCGGCACCGCCCCCTGTGTTCTCCACGGTGACATCCCGCAGCTCGGAGCTGCTTTGTGGGTGAAGGGTCTGGGAGGACTGTGTCCCGGTGATCGTGGTGGTGTCTTGACCGGAGCCCTCGATGTCCACGTAGGGCTGCATCGAAACGGCGGTCGCTCCAACGTCGTAGACGCCCGGCTCCAGCTTCACGAGGAACGGATTGTTCGACGAGGCCGTGGTGATGCCCGCGAGTGCCTTCATCAGGGCGGTGCCGCTCTCCGACGGCGTCGCTCCCGGACTCACGACGACCGTGTGGCTGTAGCTTCGCTGGAAGGCGCTCGCGCTGTTGCCGTCGAGGAGGGCGGCGTTGAGCTTGGCCACCATGGCGGAAGAGTTCACGGTGAACGGTGCCGCTCCCGGCTTGACCGAGAGCCCCAGGGCCGGGCCGCCCCCGGTGTTGCTCGCTCGGAGCGCGGGAGCCCCCGCACCTTTACTGGAGGCTCCGACGGCCACGGCCGACGAGGACCCAGACCTGTTCGTGATCTGCAGCGTCTTCGACGAGGTTCCGACGAGCGTGGTCACCTTCCCCGCCGCATTCGTCACCCCGAGGTTAAAGACGGCCCCGACGCCCGTTCCCGCCAAGGCCCCTCCGGCCAGCGTGACGATGCTCGCGACTGCTGCGCCCAGCACGGCGCCCTTGAACAGATCTCCGCGCACGACCCCCTCCTCTCGTCTGTGGATGGGACCCTAGGGCGAAGCGCGCGACGAGGAAAGGGTCTTGGGGCGACCTTTATCGGACCTCGAGGGACGAGGCAGCCGGTAGGCCCGAAACGGCAGGACGGTCGACCGGATCTAGGGTTGGAAGTCCACGCTGTCGACGAAGTAGAAGGGGGCGCCGGTGTTGTCGTTGCCTCCCAGGACGAGCTTTCCGCCGGCGTAGTGCCACGTACAGTAGAAGTGACCCGCGGCGCCTTCGCAGTGGTCGAAGTTCCAACCGTCGTACGAGCTCCACGGACGCGCGAAGAGCGCGCTCACGGCCGCGGGCGTCGCGTTCTTCCTCGCAGCTTTCCGGTCGTCCCTCGTCCAAGCCTGGAAGAGGCGGTCGGAGGCTTCCTGCCCGCCGTTACTCGTGAGATAGCCGGAAACCAACGCGTTCCAGGTATTGAGGCCGACGATCCCGTCGACGGCGAGCCCGATGTCACCCTGGAAGGAGCGAACGGCGGAATCGGTCTCGGGCCCGAAGGTCCCGTCGATGGCGACCCAACCGCTTCGATCGTGGATCTGGCTCTGCACGGCACGCACGGCGTGACCCGTGCTGCCCTGGGAGACCGTGACGATCAGCTCCGGCCACGTCTCACCGCCCACCATGCCGTCGACGCCGAGCCCGTCGCTCTTCTGAAAGTCGGTGATGGCGGCTGCCGTCTGGGGCCCGTAGATGCCGTCGACGGACAGGCTGTCTCCGTGGGCATCGAGGAGGTGCTGCACGCTGCGGACGTCTTCGCCCGTCGAGCCTTGCTTCTCGAGCGGCCAATGCAGGGTCCCCATGCGAGGCTCCTTTCGTCTGGCGGGCAGCACCGTGAGCCTATGCACGGAGATCGGGTCCGGTAGTCGGCCAAGCGACCTTCCGGAATGTGGGTGGCATCCCTAGCCAAGCTGGAGCCGGTTCTATCAGGGTCCCGACGGACAGTCGCCCTCCTGGTCCACGCCGTCGATGGCCGGGACGCACACGGTCCGGTGCCCCGGCCTTCCTCCAAGGACGATCTGGCGGAGCGTGGCGTCGTTGGTGGTGTCCTGCTCGTAGAGCAGACCCATCGGGTTCACCTGGACGTCGATGTAGTACGTCCCGTTCGGCACGTCGGTGATGTTGAAGGCCTGGCCGGCCACGTACTGGCTGTACGTGTCGCCCCACCCCAGCGGCATCTCCTCCCGGGTCCACAGGGCGGACGGACTCCCGCACACCCCGCCGCCGAAGCCCAGGTCCGACGGACGGAGCGCGGCCCCGGGAACGAGCAGGTTCACGGGGTCGGTGGGGGCGATGCAGAACCCCACCTTGTGGCTGCGCAGGACCTGGCTCTGGCTGGAGTCGAGCAGCGAGTACCGGGCGAACTGCGCGAAGTGCCAGTGGTCGTGGCCGTTCAGGTCGTCGAAGAACATCGTTCCGGCCGGCGCCCTCCCCACCACCTGCCCGTTCTCGTAGAAGTACTGGTAGGCGTTCATCACGTCGGAGTTCGGCTGCCGGAAGCCCTCGACGTCCAGCAGGGAGCCGCCACCCACCCACTCCGTCGCGTTGAACACGAGCATGTCGGCCTTGGGTCGGTCCGAGACCGCCACGTTCCAGGCCGGAAGCGACGCCAGGTCGGGAAGGTATTGGGCCGGTGGAGGGCCGGTGACGGGGACGGTCGATGCCTGCGCCCGATCCCGAGGAACGCCCGGTTCCCGCAACGCTCCACGAGGCTGGGGGGCGGGACAGCCCACCGAGCAGGATCCCTGTTCGGTCTTCACCCGCACGTACACCGTGCGGGTGGAGGCCGGAGGATCGACCCCGAACATGCCGACGTAGCGAGGTGCGATCGACACGGTGACGGCGTACCGCCCGTCGGGGCCGTGGAACGAGATGCCGCCGCCGAAGATGGGGGGGATACCCGTGGTGGTCACACCCCCTTCGAAGAACCCTCCGTCGGAGAAGGGGTCGACGCCCCAGCCCTGATCGATGCCCCACACCGCCCCGATCGGGAACGGGTCGCTCGCACCACAGAACGTGGGGAAGGTGGGGTCGGACGGCCCGGAAGGCTGGACGCGTTGGGGCGAGAACGAGTTCGGGCAGAACGTCAGGCCGCCCCGGCGGACCACCGTGCCCGAGGAGTTCGTGACCTGGTAGCGGAGGAACCGGGCCAGCCCGTTCCATCCATCGGCGATCGTGCCGGGAAGCGACCGCTCCTCCGGCCCGGCCTGATCGGTCCACACCTGGGACACCGTGGCCGGGTACTGGTAGTCGGGGCGGGAGACGTCGATCTGGAAACTCCCCCCGACCGGGATCACGTAGACGCCTGGGTCGACGAACACCCGCTTCTGGCCCGGTGCCCGCGGGACCACGATGTGGCTGGTGACGACCCTCTCCCGAAGGGAAGGGGGGCCGGTCGAGGTGGCGTGAGATGCGGTTCCGGTGAGACCGAGCAGTGCCGGCACGAGCGTGGCCAGCACCACCCACCGCGTGGTTCGAGCGACTCGCTGCATGACTCCCCCCTGGTCGGACCGCCGAGCGACCATCATCGACGAAACAGACGGATCAGGGCGGCCGTTTGGTTCCGGGATCGGCCGGGTCATCTGAGGGCATCGGGCCTTCGCTTCAGGCGATCCGACCGGGTGGCCGATACACCAACACGTGATGCCCAGTCAGGATCGCTCGGTTGCCCAGCTCAACATGCTCCATTCCCTGGCAGCCAAGCTGAACCAACTGAGCGATGTGGACGCCATCGGGGAGGCCATCACCACCGAGCTCAGAGAGCTTGTCGACTATCACAACTGCCGGGTGTTCCTGCTCGGCGACGATGGGGAGACTCTGGCCCCGGTGGCCTTCAAGGGCGAGCTCCTCGAGTACCAGGGCGAGACCTTCGACGTCCTCATCACGAAGGTGGGAGAGGGGATCACCGGGCACATCGCCGAGGCCCGCCGCTCCTACTACGCCCCTGACGCCAGCAATGACCCCTACGCGATCACGATCCCCGGCACCCCCGACGTGGACGAATCCATCATGGGGGTCCCGCTCATCTATTCCGACCAGCTGGTTGGTGTGGTCGTGCTGTCCAAGCTCGGAGTCGACCAGTTCGACCTGGACGACCTTCGAGTCCTCGAGGTGCTCGGCTCCCACGCCGCCGTGGCCCTTCAGAACGCCAGGCTCCTCCAGGCAGAGCGTGCGGCGAAGCGGACCTCCGAGGAGCTCTTGCACCTGTCCGAGCGACTGACCGCGGTCACCGACGTGCCCGGGGTCTTGGAGGCCGCGCTCGCGAGCATCCCCGCCCTCATCCAATGCGATGGCCTCTCGGCGTACGCCTGCGATTTCGAAACCGGAGAGTTTCGCCTCCTGGCTCGCCAGGAAGGGGCAACGGACCAGGCTCCACCCGCCCGGATCCCACCCGACGTGGCCGCCGAGTTCCTGCTGTCGGTGGAGGACCCCTTCGTGCTCTCGAGGGAGATCGTCGCCACCATCCCGGACCCGTACCTGGCTCTCCGGCCGAGGGAGGTCCTGGTCGCTCCCCTTCGATGGGAGCCGGAGGGTCTGGGGGCGCTGGTCATCCCCGCACTCGAGGGCGCCCGGTTCGAGACGCAGACACTCCATCTGGCTAGGGGGATCACCGACATCACCTCCCTGGCGCTCGGAAACGCCGCCCGGTTCCAGGGGCTGGAGGAGTCAGCCGCGCGGCTTCGGGCCCTCGACGAGATGAAGAACATGTTCCTCGATGCCGTCTCCCACGAGCTTCGAACCCCGTTGTCCGTGGTGCTCGGAGTGGCGCTCACGCTTCGTCGCGGCGACGTGGACCTGACCACCGACGAGGCGGAGGACCTCCTCTCGCGGCTCGTCTCCAATGCCCGGAAGCTCGACCGGCTGCTGGAGGACCTGCTCGACCTGGACCGCGTGGCTCGAGGCATCGCCGAGCCCAGCTTGACCGAGGCGAACGTGGCCGATCTCGTCCGGGATGTCATGGCCGGCGTGGAGACCCTCGACAGCCGGCGGGTGCACGCGGAGCTCGCGCCCGTCGTCGTGGAGATCGACGTGGCCAAGGTCGAGAGGATCGTGGAGAACCTCCTGGCCAACGCCGTCCGGCATACGCCGGAAGGCTCGAGGGTGTGGGTTTCGGTGACGCCGAGGGCCGGCGGTGCCTTGATCTCCGTCGAGGACGAGGGCGATGGGGTGCCCGAGGAGCTGAAGCGCGCGATCTTCGATCCGTTCCGCCAGGGCCCCAGCCGGCACAAGCACGCACCCGGGGTGGGGATCGGGCTCTCGCTGGTGGCCCGGTTCGCCGAGCTGCACGGCGGACGGGCGTGGGTCGAGGATCGAGGGGGCGGGGGTGCGGCGTTCCGCGTATTCCTTCCCGGCTCGAACGATCGATCGGCAGTGGACGCGGCGGCCGACGTGGCATGAAGCACGAACCTGAGCGACGATCCTTCCGCGCACCGCGCCGACCCCTCGCCTTGAGCGGTCACCCACGACAGCCGATACCTTCACCATGAGTCAGGCGCGACTCCATCTGGCCGGGCGCCCCAGGAACGCGGGACCCCGCGTCCTCATCGCCGACGACGAGCCGGAGACACTGGTGTTGGTCCGATCCCTGCTCGAGGAGGAGGGCATCGAGGTGGTGGGGACGGCGACCGGCGGCCTTCAGGCCGTCTCGTTGGTGGACGAACTGCGCCCCGATGTCGTCTTGATGGACCTTCGGATGCCCGATCTCGACGGGGTCCGGGCCACACGGCGGATCATGAGCGCTCACCCCGAGGCTCGGGTCATCATCTTCACCATCTACGACGACCCGGATCCGCTTCGAAGCGCTGACGAGCTGGGGGCGTTCTGCTATCTCGTGAAGGGGTGCCCGCCCTCGATGATCGTGGAGATGATCCGACGGGCGTGGCAGCACGGGCGGTCCGGACAGGGCCGCTCCGCACCCGCGGCCCGCTGAACAACAGCAACCGATTCACCTCCGTCACCGCCCACCCGACCACAGCTGAACGAAGGCTCGGTGACGCTGCGGTGACGCCGCGATGACGATGTCGTGTTACCAGGCACCCTCCGGCGGTTCATTCGCGAAGGGGGGGCCATGACCTGGGACTCCGGCGGCGACATCGACGGCGGCAAGAGCGTCTCGCACGTCGAGGTGGGCGACATCCACGTGAGCGGGAAGATCGACGGAGCGAGCTTCGCCGATCTGGTGAGCCTGCAGGGCTCGATCACGATCGACGGCAAGGTCGACAACGGCAGCTACGTCACCCTTCGGGCGGCCGGAGACATCCGGATCGGCGTGGTCGGCAGCGATGGGGACAAGGTCGTCGACGGGGGCAGCCAGGTCTTCGCCACGGCCGACGGCTCGATCACGTTCGGCAACAAGGTCGACGGAGGCAGCAGCGCCGTCCTGGAGAGCCGCCAGAAGTCGGTCACGATCGACGGCAAGATCGACGGCGGCAGCAACGTCAAGCTGAAGGCCAAGGGGGACGTCCACATCGGCGTCACGGGGGGCGATGGGGACAAGGTCGTCGACGGAGGCAGTCAGCTCCGCGTCATCGCCGACGGCTCGATCACGCTCGGCAACAAGATCGACGGGGCCACCACCGTCGACATGGTCAGCAACGGCGGTTCCATCACCATCAACGGCAAGGTCGATGGAAGCAGCCTGGTCTCGCTCATCGCGGCCGGCGACATCACGATCGGCGTGACGGGCAGCGGCGGCGACAAGAAGATCGACGGCAACAGCCACGTCGACGCCACCGCGGGCGGCAACATCTCCCTCGGGAACTGGATCCACGGCGACCGCAGCACCGTGGACTTCAAAGCCTGCGGAAACATCACCATCGCCGACGAGATCGGGAACGGGGCCACGGTCCGACTGATGTCGAGCTCGGGGTCCATCACGGTGTCCCGCGTCGGGGACAGCAACACGCACGTCACGTTCTGGCCGAACGGAAGCCTGAACGCCACCGGCGGCATCCACGACGGCGCCCATGTCAACGCCCACAAGTGGGCGGATCCGGCGGTCGGCTGCGCGACACCGCCCCAGCTCATCGGGTACTGGTGGCAGAACTGGCCCCAGACGTTCGGCTACGTCTCGCCGCCGAGGGCGTTCCCCCGGTCCGTCAAGGACATCTCGGAGGCGATCGCGGGGGACGCTCCCGTCGGGACCGTTCCGGTCCCGGGCCCACCGCTGAAGGCCGTGGGCGGCGGGTGGTCGTTCACGGATGCGTCGCTCCCCTTCCAGACCCAGGCCGAGGTCGACGACGTGTCGACGCAGATCCGAGGAGCTTGGCGAACGCGGGACATGCAGAAGGTCCTGCAGGGCCTGAACTCCTCGACGGCGTCGCCGATGGACCTGATGCCCGAGATCGATATCGACGACGTGGCCTTCTCCAAGCACTGGGACCAGACCACCATGAGCCAGCTCACGTCACCGGGTTCGGTGCTGCCCGGCTCCACCGACGTGCGGCTCATCGACACGAGAGGGCTGGCCTCGAGCCTCCAGTGCGAGTTGAGCGGGATCCTCTCGGCCTCGGCGAAACGGAAGCGGAAGACCGACGCCAGGGCGGGCAGGTACCTGTTCCACGTGGAGGCCGGCATCACCATCGCCGACCTGGACCAGTTGCTCGACCACCAGAACCCCCGCATGGCGCTCGGGGCGAGCGGTGGATCGCCCGGTGCGACGCTCGCCGGCACCATCTCGACCGCCACCCACGGCGGGGAGTTCCAGTGGCCCCTCCTAGTGGACAACGTGCGCGCCATCCACCTGGTCGGTCCGGGCGGCGAGGAGTGGTGGATCGAGGGCGACGAATCGATCGCCGACCAGGTCAAGCTCCAGAAGCGGTACAAGAAGCTGGACCCGGCGCATTTCATCGGCGGCGCCTCGTGGAGCGGCATCACGGGGCTCACCCCTCAGGACGTGCTCGAGGCGGTCATCGTCTCCATGGGGACGATGGGCGTGATCTATTCGGTGGTGCTCGAGGTCCGTGCGCAGTTCGGGCTGCAGCAGATCGTCACGCCCCTGACGTGGGCGGACGTGCTGAGCAAAGCGAACGTGACGGAGGATCAACTCCGGGCGAACGACGTCTCCGCCAACCAGGCCGTGTTGAACGTCATCCTGGACGGGGTCAAGAACGGGACGGGGATCTATGAGAAGGAGAACGTGTACGCCGACCT
>Ga0066903_100003143_pt1 | contig 13347 bp, 9 predicted proteins | sample PanSoiMetaGPlot1_FD_67491 | JGI IMG/M metagenome (GOLD analysis project Ga0066903, IMG submission 67491) | Tropical forest soil microbial communities from Panama analyzed to predict greenhouse gas emissions - Panama Soil - Plot 1 (version 2) | ecosystem: Environmental > Terrestrial > Soil >... | reverse complement strand
CTGTCTGCCGATCTGGAAGGCTCGCGCTTTATGACCATGTATCTGGCCGCGCTCGACGCCCGCTCCGGGACTATGCGCTGGGCCAGTGCCGGGCATGACCCCGCGCTGGTGTACGACGCGACGGGCGACCAATTCCGTGAAGATACCGGTGGCGACCTCCCGCTCGGCGTCGTGCCGGACACGGACTACTCGGAGCTGAGAGCCGCCCCGCTCGCGGTCGGGCAGATCCTGATGATCGGGACCGACGGGGTCTGGGAGATGATGAACCCGGCCGGGGAGGCATACGGCAAGGACCGGCTGCGCGAAACGATCCGGGCCGCGGCCAAAGGCTCGGCACGGGAAGTCGTCACGGCGATTCTCAACAGCTTGAAGGAATTCCGCAAGGACCGCCGGCCGACGGACGACGTGACCTTCATAGTCATCAAGGTCACGGCCGTCGGCTCAGCCGGCGGCACGATCAACGAGTCGCCCGGCGTCCCATGAGGAGGCTGAGGACGAACAGAATCACGAACACGACGAGCAGGACCTGGGCAATCCAGGCGAGACTGCCGGCAATTCCGCTGAACCCGAGAATTGCGGCGATGATGGCAATCACCAGGAAAATGAGCGCCCAGCGAAGCATGATGTCACCTCGTGTAGATGGGGAGTTGGGAGGCGAACGCGCCAGGAAACCACGCTAACCCATGGTAGTCGGCAACGGGCTCACACTCCAATTGATTTGCGTTCGCGATTCAAAAATCGAAATGCAGCCGGGTGCCGATTCCGTGGATGTCCCCGCTCGCTCCGGGAACGACCGAGTTGAGCCGCGTCCAGACGTAGTTCACCATGATGCGCGTCTGGGAATTGAGGTACCAGTTCACGCCCAGAGTGAGGTCGCGCTGAGAACCGGCCCGCGCCCCGCCCGAAGTGGGGGTCAGGGTCGGCGAACCACTGACGAGGTCCAGATACGAGAGACGAGCTACCACCTCTACCGCCCCGCTGCCGTGTCGCCATTCGCCATGGTCGTCCGCGACGAGGAAGGCGTTTTCCTCGGGAACTGTTCGGTCCCACACTCCGAGTGGCTTGTCATACCGGCGGCGATCGCCGGGGGTCAGAAAGTACCCGGCCTCCACGTACCAGGCGTGATAGGTCGCATCGCCGCGCGGGCCGGAGAATCGCACTCCATCGAACTTCTCGAACACATCCGATATCGAGGCGATTGCGTACTCGGCGGACATTGAGAAGGGCCCGAGGATCATCGCCCACTCGCCGTCCACGATGCTGCCCCCGTTCGGGGAAAAGAAACTCCCGGTCGCCAACAGGTTCGGCACGTCCGTCGACCCGGCGCCGGCCCGCAACGGCAACCGGTTCGCGATGGAGAACTTCTCGCCCTCGAAGGCCTGTTGATAATAGCTGACGCCCAGGTGCATGAGCACCCGGCCGTCGTCTTCGTAAATCGGCAGCCCCGTGACGCGCACCCCGCCGGCATACAGGCCGTCCTCGGCGTTGAATCCAAAGCTATTCAGGGTGTCCTTGCCGACGCGCGTGAACGTGGAGGTGAGTGTGACTCGGTCGTCTATATAGGAGTCGAAGAACTGCAGGCCGCTCTGAATATTGTTGGGATTGTAGAAGGCGTCGAAGATCGACGAGCGCTCCATGTAATAGTTGACGTTGGCGCTCGTGTATCGCTCGAGCCCGTAGGGGGCCTTGAAGAGCCCGACACGGAGATTCCCGAAGGGCAGGTCGCGGAACGCCAGATTGAACGCCACAAGTCCGACGCTTCCGACCGGCACCGTTGCGGCTTCCGGATTGGTGACGTCCTGAATGGTGGCGAAGTTCACTTCGGCGACGAAGTCGATGTAGTCCCACACTCGCCCGTCGGCGCGAAGTCGGGCTCTCCGAAAGTCCGTGCCGTCTTGAAGGCGCGTGCCCGGACTGGGGCCGATGAGCAGATTGTTGTCCTGGGTGAACCACGCGTTGTCGTAATCGAACCGACCGCCGAAGTGGAACCGAAACGCCTGGTCCTCGGTCTCCGCTAGGAAACCGTTCTTGGCGATGCTCTTCAAGTCGAAGTTGGAGCCTGATGTTGTGGCCTTAGTGTCTTCCGCCTTTTTCTGTTCCGCCTTGAGTTCCTCGCGGATCATCGTCCGCAACGCATCGGGGTCGGGTACCGCTGGCGCAGGGAGTGTGGTCGGCGGAACGACAAACGGCTCGGCCGGCGTCTGCGCGAGCGCAGCGCCGGCGAAGGCCAAGACCACGATGAAACCGACCGTGTCGATGCGCGGCCCCATTGTCGCGACCTCGGCCGCGGGCGGACGACTTCAGATCTCAGCAGCCCTCGGTCAGAACTTCCACATGAACTGCGTCTGGAAGATGAACCCGTCGACATTTCCGGCCACCGGGTACGCCGTCCGCAGGTACGACGCCTGCAACCCGACCCGGAACGCCTTGGTCACGTCCCAGATCGTCGTGATGTAATAAGTCTCGTTGCGAAGCGGGATGGCCAGTCCGACGTCCCCGTCCAGCGGGTCGTCGATTCCGTAGCCGATGTGCGTGTGCACTGCGTCTGGACACCAGTAGTAGAACCCTTCGACCCAGAAGCCCGCGGTCCGGATCGCCCGGAACGTGACCGGGTTGACGTTCTGCAGTCCACTCGCCCCGTACGAGCCGAGCCCCTGGCCCATGTACACTTCGCCCTGGAATCCCCACCGCGGATCCGCGGCCCACCGGATGTCCGACCCGAGCCCCCACACGTCGGCAACGACCTTGTTCGGCCCCTGGACCGTCCGGAGCTGTCCGCACAACGCCGACACGCCCGCCTCGACCGGCCGGTGCGCGTCGATCCCGACGCCACACATTGGCCCAAGCCCGATAGCGACGCGGCCTTCCAGGTTCGGCAGTCCGTTATCCTCGCTGATGCGAAGCTGGTCGTTCACCGTCGTCGGGATCGGCTCGCTTGCCGCGACGGTCAGCGTCACGTGCACATCGTCGCGATCGTGCAGGAATCGCTCGATGCGCGCCTGCCCGCGGAACAGACCGGTGTTGCCTGACGTCGCGAGGTAGCTGAACGGCAGCACCGTCGGGTTGAGCGGGTTGAACACGTCCATCTGGAGGCCGGCCGCGAATCGCCAATCGTCATTGCGCAATTCGCCGAACGCGTTGATCGGCAACACACCGTAGCGGTCCTGGATGATGGTGTTGTCGTACAGGTTGACGAAGATGAACCCGCCCGTCTTGAAGTCGAACACCTCCGGGCCGGTGAAGAACGCAAACACGTTCGTCTGCCGGGCGGTCGCATCAAACGTGTTGTTGCGGAACCCGAACGGCGATTCCGGCGCGAGGAAGAACGGCGTGCCCGGGGCGACCGGGGCGTGCGTGGAATAGAGGAAGTCCGCGACCACCGCCCCGCCGAGGATGAGCTTGAAGTCGCCGTCGCCGGTCGTCACGGTGATGTGCTCCCCAACGACGTCGATCGGCTTCCCCTGCACCGTCGTCGCGCAGTCCGCCGGCACGGGCGCCGGCATGGGCGGCGGCTCCGTCTTCGTCGTCGCCGGAGGTTTCGTTGCCGGCGTTGGTGCCGGCCCGGTCGCGGGTGTGGACTTGGGCGACGGCTCGGTATCGGGCCCGGGCCCCGCGATCGGGATCGTCGGCTCGGCCGGCGGCAACGTCGAGGGCGATGGCGGCAGGGTCGCCGGTGTTGATGGCGGCGCCTCGATCGGCGCCGGCAGCGAGATAATTCCCGGCGGCGGCAGCGTTGGCGGCAGGCTCATGGGGATTTCCCGCGGCGTCTCGCCCCAAGCCCAGCCGGCGAGTCCGCAAAGGACAACAGCCCCTAAACCGAACGCACGCGTCATGATCGTCTCTCCGCCGCAGGCGAAATGCCCGCACCGGTCCCGCGGGACCGGCCGTCACACTCCGCGGTGCCTTCCTGGTCTTCCCCGTCGCAGGATGCGATTCCCCGAGCCGCCCGAATAACCGACGGAATTATTGAAGTCAACGCGGACGCGGGCCGACGCCCCGGCAATCCATAGGGCAACGGCAGCTGGGAAAGAGAGGAAAGATGGGACACGCCCCGGCAAGCCGGAAAGACGTGTTAAGATATGACTGTCGCACCCGTCGCTGGGACGCTTCCCGGCGGAACTCCAGGCGCATCATGTCCGAGAAGCCCCCCGACGACGTGCCAGCGCCCCCGCGCACGTCGGTCACTCAACTCGAGACCCCGTTCGTCGGTAACGAATCACTCCCCCCCGACCTGCTCGCGGCCTTCAACCTCGCCGCCCATGCGGTCACCCACGCCCGGCAAATCGTCTTTACCACGCAGATGTTCGCCAGCACGGGCGGGAACGAGTCCGACGCCGAGGGCTACGCCCGCCTGATCGCCGATTCGGCGCAAGAGATCTGGTCCGAGTATCCCAACCACGATGTCATGGTCCGCGTCATCAAGGAGCTGGCCAGCGCCGCGGAGCCGGGATCGCATTTCCATAGCGCGAGCGCCCACGAGTCGGCCCTGGCGTTCGCCGACCTCGTCCTCGACCGCGTCTGGTGGGTCGCCGACCCCATGCACTATTCGCAGTTCCGCAAGAGCAACGTGGTGCAGATCGACGTCACCAAGGTCCGCGACCGCCTCTGGAGCATCGCCGGCCAGCTCGCCAAGCGCAAATGGCCCGAGGCCGACGAGATTATCCAGGCCTGCGCGCGCGAAGCAAAGAAGGCCGCGGCCCGCCGACCGCCCGACTCGGTCCTGCGCGGCCCGCGCGGCGAGGCGACGATCTGGTACCACGGCAACCGCTGCTATTCCCACGACGGGATGAACATGCGGACGGTGACGATCGAGGAAGACGACATCCTGCAAGCCTTCCTCGCGAAGTCGACGCTGGATCGCAAGGAGCTGGAACAAGTCTGCGGCCAGCGCGATTTCGCCCGCATTGTCGGCGCCTTGCGCACACGCTACACCGGCGTCTTCGCGGCCGCGATCCAAAAGCCACCCGGCCAGGCCTCTGGTAGCTACTCCATCCGAGTGCGCAAGGTGCAACGATCGAAAAGCCAGTGATCAGTGGTCAGTAAGGAGAACTGTTGGCTGACCACTGCTCACTGACCACTGACCACTGCCTACCTCCATATCGCGAATCGCATCGTTATTGACGTGTCAGAGCGTCCGCGTTATTTCACCGCCGTCCCGCCCCGGCAGCTGGACCACCGACTGGGCGACGGTGCCCGGCGGGGGCGGGACATTTTTCATTTCGCCGAATCAAAGCGCAAGATCAGAGCCGCGCACGCATCGCAGCAGAGTCATCGGCCAGCCGTGCGGGGCCACGAGCGCGCTCCCGTGCCCGTGGAGCCTTCACGTGGGCCGCTTACTCCGCTGCGTTGCGCGCGCGGCTCCGATTGCCCTTCTTCCTCTACTTCTCCTCCTTCGCCATCATCACGCGTCGGTCCGACACACAGTCCACCCTCACATCCCTACGCCGACGGAAGCGCGGTGAAAGACGCGGCCGCGGTCATTTGTGGGGACAGGTCCCGCCGAATGCCGCAGAACGGTGTACAAAGGCGAGTGGAGGGACGGAAAGACCCTGGAAGACTCCCGCGCCGATTCGGTTGTCCGATGGCTCCAGACCCCTTGCCACACCTCGAAACTTTCGCGGAGGCGGCCGAACGCGGCAGCTTCTCAGCCACGGCCCGCTACCTAGAGCTCACCCAAGCCGCCGTAAGCCAGCGCATCCACCAACTTGAGGCGCTCCTTTCCACCCAACTATTCCACCGCGATGTCGGCGGCGTGACCTTGACTGAGTCCGGAAAACGCCTGCATGGCTATGCCCGGCGCATCATTAACCTCAACACCGAAGCGTGGGCCGCAGTGAAGGGCGCGAGCCAAGAGGTAGTCGGTGAGCTCGTCCTCGCGGCGAGTTCGGTTCCAGGGCAACACCTCCTCCCGCCGACGCTCGCTGCATTCCGAAAGCGTCATCCGCGAATTCAAGTCCGGGTTGCGGTGTCCGACACCGAGACCGTTCTCCACCAAGTCGAGCAAGGACAAGTTCACCTCGGGCTAGTCGGCGGTCAGGGAGGGGGCCCGACCCTCGTGTTCCGCCGGTTCGCCTGCGATGAGCTCGTGCTCGTAGTTCCGAAGGGTCACCCCTGGTGGCGAAAGAAGCGAGTGCCGGTCGCCGAGCTCCTGGTCCAACCGCTCATCCAGCGCGAGCGGGGGTCCGGCTCGCGGCGGTGCCTCGAACACACGCTAGAGCGCCTTGGGGTAGCGGCCTCAGCCCTAAACGTGACGCTCGAACTTGGTAGCACAGAAGCGATAATGGAGGCCGTTCTCCAGGGAATGGGCCTAGCTGTTCTCTCCCGTCGGGCAGTACTCAAAGAGGTGCGCGCCGGCCGGCTCAATTCCATTGTGGTTGAAGGGATGACGCTCGGCCGGGACATCTACATCGTGCGCGATCGCAGGCGAGTTCTCCCGACCGCGGCGGAGCTCTTTCTAGAACTCGTTCATCCAGAGCCGGAGCTCGCCCCGCCCGTTGCCGAGAGGGTATAACCGGTCCGTATATCCCCCCCTCGAACGCTTTAGCAATAGCCTGTCACGCCCCGCCTTCTCCGCACTGTACCATCCCTTTCACCGAGACCGCTTGCGGTCTGCCTGCGCTCACGCGAAAGGGGGAAACCAATGCACCGCGTATTCAAAGCTGCGGTGGCGCCGTTCGTGGTGGCATTCTTGCATGTGGCGCCGTCGGCTGGCGACGAGCTCAAGGGCGGCGCGAGCCCGGACATTCACTCGCCGGATAACCTCGTATGGAAGGACGGCCCGCCGTCACTGCCGCCGGGAGCAAAGATTGCCATCCTCGAAGGAGACCCGACCAAGGAAGGCGCGTTCGTCTTCCGGGTCAAAGTCCCGGACGGGTACAAGATTCCGCCCCACACCCACCCGAAGCCCGAACGGGTGACCATCATCTCGGGATCGTTTCATCTCGGGATGGGCGACACGTTCGACCCGAAGCACGCCACGCCGCTGCCGGCCGGAACCTACGGCACTTGGCCGGCCGGGATGAAGCACTTCGTTTGGGTGGAAGGAGAAACCATCGTTCAGTTCCACGGCGAGGGGCCATGGACCATCAACTACCTCAATCCTTTGGACGACCCGCGAAATCGGAAGAAGTGATGTATTTCGAGGAGACGGATCATGGCTTGGGTGCCAACGATAGCCGAAGAAGCCGCTACGGGTAAGCTCGCCGAGGTCTTCGGGCTGGTTCGGCAACGGGCCCCGGGGGGATACCCAACATCGCCAAATTGCAATCCCTCCGCCCAGACACGATGGGGCTTGGCTTTGACCTGTACTGCCAGGTCATGGATGATCCATCCGGCATCAACCGGCGGGAGCGGGTGTTGATCGCCACCGTGGTCTCGAAGTTGAACGGCTGCTTCTATTGAATGGAGTCGCACGAGAAAAACCTCCGGTCGGTGGTCGAGAGCGACGAGCAGCGACAGGCGGTGCAGGACGACTACGTTTCGGCAGGCCTGACCCCACGGGAAGTCGCCCTGCTTGACTTCGCCGTCGGGCTCACCAAGTCACCCTGTACGGTGCGGCGTGGCGACCTCGACGTTCTCCGGGGCCACGGGTTCACTGACGAGCAATTGGTCGATGTTGTCCACTGCATCGGCTACTTCAACTTCATCAACCGGGTGCTGGACGGGTTGGGCGTGGACCCCGAACCGTCCATGCGGTACGGCAAGAACCAGCCCGCCCGGCCGGCTGACACGGACCGGACACCGGGTCGCATCCATGTTCGGCCGGCGGGCGCCCGGGGCTGACGAAGTTCACCACCGATTGGAGGGCGTCGGAAGCCCGCGGCGGGCGGCCATAATAAGATGCCCCCGTCCCAACCGCTCCCGCTTTTGTCGAGGAGGCGCCGCATCCGCGCCTCTCAGTCCTCGCCGCAATCGCACCCACTGACGTCGCCATCTGCCCGCCGGTTTCGTTACCGTCCACCCGGGGAGACCGAGCGCCGTCAGGCTGGCACGGCGGGGGCAAGATGGCACGAAATGGCACGAAATGGCACCACGGAAAAAAGTGAGCGTTGACCCGGAGGCGCGGACGGACCGGGATGTCCCAAAATGTCCCAAAATGTCCCAGAGAAAAAAAGATACTCGGAGACACCGCGAAACGCACTCTCGCAATATGTCGCAGTCAGAAAGAGATTCCTGGTCCCATGACCCGGTCGCCGCCGCGGGATTGCGGCGGGAAACGGCTGAATTCCGGGCTCGTCCCACCGGAACCGACTTAGAGTTGCGGGGTCAAGATCGAATAGGATTCCGCCATCCCACCACCCCGGCCTCACTCTCACGGAGCCCAAATATGCGACGCGTCTCTCTCTTTGTCGCGATCGCGATTCTGATCGTCGCCGGCCGACTCGCCGCCTTTGACGCCGTCGGCACCATCAACAAAGTCGATGCGGAAAAGAGACTCCTCTACATCCGCGCCAACGGGCAGGACCGCAGCGTCGAGATCGACAAGGAGGCCAAGGTCCTCGACGCGGACGGCAAGCTGCTCGCCGACGGGCTCAAGAGTAAGGAACTGAAGGAAGGGGCCGAGGTCACCGTCACCGTCGATCGCAGTGACAATGGGCCGGTCATCAAGGCCATCCGGCTCGGTCGCGGCGGGGCTCCGGCACTCAAGGAGGTGAAGTCCAAGGAGGGGAGAGCATCCGTTGGCCTCAAGCCGCTGACCGAGATGTCCGCCGTCGATCGGTACAAGGGCGAGGACGGCGGGCTCTACGGCGGCGGCAAGAACGAGCCGCCCGAGAAGCACCTGAAAGCTGCTCGCGACGCAACCGCGAAGATCCAGCCCCTCGACGCCGACGGCAAGCCGAACAAGGACGGCACCATCGCGCTCGTCTCCATCAGCATGTCCAACGCGACCCAGGAGTTCTCGCTGTTCAAGCAGCTCGCCGACCGCGACGAGAAGAAGTCGTCGCGGGTCACCGTCGTCGATTGCGCTCAGGGCGGGCAGGCGATGGCGCAGTGGGTCGATCCGAAGGGGCGGGCGTGGACCGAGGCCGACCGCCGCCTGGACGCAGCGAACATCAGTCCGAAGCAGGTGCAGGTCGTCTGGGTCAAGCTGGCGAACGTCGGACCGAGGGGAGACCTGACCGAGCACGGCAAGAAGCTCTACCAGGACACGGTCGCGGTACTCGCGAACGCCCGCGAGCGCTTCCCGAACCTGCGTATCGCCTACCTCGGGAGCCGGATCTACGGCGGCTGGGCGACGACCCAGCTCAACCCGGAGCCGTACGCGTACGAGTCGGCGTTCGTCGTCCGCTGGCTGATCCGCGACCAAATGAAGGGAGACACGGCTCTGAATTTCGACGCGGACAAGGGGGCGGTGAAGGCACCGGTGCTCCTCTGGGGCCCGTACCTCTGGGCGGACGGAACGACCCCACGAAAAGCCGACGGGCTGGTCTATGAGCGGGCCGACCTGGCCGCCGACGGCACCCACCCGAGCCAATCCGGCCGCCGTAAGGTCGCGGACATGCTGCTCAAGTTCTTCCAGACCGATCCGTTGGCGAGTAAGTGGTATGTGAAGTGACAGGAATCAGGGGTCAGTGGTCAGGGGTCAGGGGTCAGGGTCAAGTAATCAGAAGTGCGAACTTTTGCGAAGGTCGCCAAGTTCCCTAGCCCAAAAAGTTGGCGATCTTGGCGACCTTGGCGACCTTGACACCACATCCTCGCCAGGGGGGATCCCGAAAAAGTTGGCCGCCTTGGCCATCTTGGCCTTCTTGATTTGGTTTGAATGACAACCAGATTAGTCGTTCACCGCCCCAGACGCCCCAGGGCCTGCTTCGACTGTTCGGTCAAATGGGCGCCGGCGGCCCCGGCCGCCCACGCTTCGAGGGTTCGGCGGGCGGCCGCGGTGCCGTTGGTCTCGAGTGCGAAGATGAGCCGCCGCTGGCGAACTTCCTCGGGCGTGGGCGGCCGCTGCAGGCCGGCCAGGATTCGCTCGGCGCGCTCTCTGACTTCCGCGGACGGCCTCGCTCTGATCGCCTCGCGCAGGAACGGGTCCGCCGGCTGACCGAGTTCACCGAGCTTGCGGGTTGCAGCTTCGCGGGCGGCGAAACTGGCGCTGTCGAGGTCCGCGATCAGCTTTCGGACCGCGTCGCCGTCCAGGGCAGCGACCGGCGAGACTTTCTTGAGCAGGAACGGCCCCAGGTCGGCCGCCTCGCTCATCTGCCAGATCGCTTCGAGAACGTCCTTCGGCCGCGGCGAATCGAGCTTCGTCCAGCACGCGTCCAGGTCGGCCTTCGGCAGATCGGCCGGGCGGAACAGTTTCAGCAGGCTCTCCATCCCGCCGGGCGTCGCGGACCCGTAGCGCCAAAGACGGGTGACGTCGAACGGCGCCTCGGCGAGCTTTTGGAACTTGATGGCATCGATCAGGAACGCCTTCGAATGATTGATCGCGATCAGGAAAGCGCCATCGTCCGTGTACCCGAGGCTGAGCAACGCTTCGCCCTCGGTTGCCTGCGCGCCCAGACTCTTGCCCGTGACGCCGTCGAAGAAGAGGACGATTCCCTTCGGAGTGGTCAGCGCGAGGACGCGGCTGTCGGGCGCGAACGTCAGTCGCGCCTCGTACGGCGGGAACTCCATGTCCTTGATTCGTTCCAGTTCGACCGGCCGCTGGAAGGTGTTGGCGTCGTACAAGACGATTGGCTGGGCGTTGAAGTTCGAAGCACAGACGGTCTTGCCGTTCGGGCTCATAGCGAACACCGCCATCTCCTTGGGCGGAGCCAACCACAGTTCTTTACCTTCCGGGATGCGGTACATCTTGACCGAGTAGCCGGTGCGGACCAGCAGTCTGGTCTCGTCGTCAGAGATTTGCAGGACGTTGTACAGCCAGGCGGACGACTCCTCGGTGCCGCCAAGTTTCGCGAGCCGGTTGCCGGACTCAAGATCCCACAATTGCGTCCAGCCCTTGCCGTCGCTCGCGGCCAGAAGCCGTCCGGATCGGGAGAATGCCAACTGCACGATCGGCTCACCCTTGGTCTGGAGCGTGCGCGTGATCTTGCTACCGGTCGCGTTCCAGAGGTCGATGCGCCCTTGCACGTCGCCGACGGCCATGGCGTTCCGGGCCCGGCTCCAGGCGAACACGGGGAGGCCGATGTAACCTTCCGGGACCGGAATCTCCTTACCGTCCGGCAGCCGCCATGTGTGCACCAGGCCGTCGCCGCCCGCGGTGTACAGGGTCTTCCCGTCCGGGGCGAGGTGAATCCGCATCAGGTTGTTGGCGCAGCCCTTCCACGACCGTGTCTTGGCCTTGGTGGAGAGGTCGTACACGACCAGGTTGCCACGGCTGCAGCCCACATACAGCGCCTTGCCGTCGGGCGAGAACTCCATCGTCCGGATGAAGTCGTATTCCCCGTCGGGCACGAACTCGAGCGCAGCGACCTCCTTGTTCTGCGGCCAGTCCCACAAGGCGATCTCGGATCCGGATTTTCGGGTGACGGCCAGGAACTGCTGATCTTCCGAGAGAGTGGCCACGGTATCGTAGACCCTCCCGTCGATCGGGAGCTCGCGCACCGCCTTCCCTGTCGCCACGTCCCACAGCAGTAGCGCCGGTTGAATCCCGTCCTTGCCCGTGCCGGACATTTGCGAGCGGATGACGCGCTTGCGGTCCTTGGTGATCCCGTAATCGGATGCCGGCGGATGGAATTCCACGGCCAGGCGGTTGAACTTGGCCGTGTCCCACGTGGCCGTAAAGCACTGCGACTGGATGCGGAGGCGCGTGTTGTCCAGGTACTCGATCGCCAGATAGTAGCTCACGGAGTGCTTCCGGGGCTCAACCGTCCCGAGCCCCGCCTTCTTCATCGCCTCCCGCCCGGTCTCGCGGTCCCAGGCGATCGACTGCCGAAGCTTGCCGGTGGCGACGTCCCAGACGCAGACGGCCCCGGTCGTCTTGTTCGCCGTGGCGAGCTGTTTGCCGTCGGGGGACAGCCGGACCACGCTGATGCGGTCCCGCCCGATGTACGAAACGCTTTCGGATTCCTGGACGTGGAGCAGCTTCTTGCCAGTCGGCAGCTCCCAGACAATGAAGGAGTCCCAGGACGCCGTCGCCAGCAGCTTGCCGTCGGCGGAAAGGTCGGAGTCGATGATCCAGCCGTTGTGCCGGAACGCTTCGCTCCCCCACCAGAACGGGCGCGTCTCGAATACCGTGGTTGCCCGGGGCGCTTCGTCGGCCTTCGACTTGTCCGGCCTGGGATCGGCCGCCTGGGTCCACCACCCGCCGAAGGCCAGCACGAACGCCGCCAGCGCGATCGACAGCCCGCCGAAGAGCAGCGCCCGCGATGGCAACGCCGCGGCGACGACCCCGGGCGAAACGGTGCCGCTCCGCAGTCGGTCGCCGAGTTGAGCGGTGGCCCGCAGCAGGTCGGGCGGGACAGTCGCCCGCAGCCCTTCGGCGGCCATGATCGCGCACCCCAGGGCCAAGCCGGTCAGCCCGCGACGGGCGAGGGCCGCGTGCAGCCGCTCGCGTCCCTCCTCCATCCGCCGGTGGAGAGTTCGCACGGACCATCCCAGGAGGGCGGCAGCGCTCTCGCGGCTCATCCCGTCCAGGTAACACAACACGAGCGGAGAACGGAGGCGGTCGGGGAGTCGATCGAGTTCCTCGTCCAGGATCGATCGGACTTCCTTCCACGACAGGTCATCGACCACCCGACTTGCCACGGCCGGCACTGGGTCCAGGCGTGTCGTCCGGCGCCGACGCGCCAGGCGGCCGGCGACGCGCACCGCGATCCGGTGCACCCACCCGGCGATTGCCCGGCGATCGCGCACCGTGTCCCACTTGCGGAACACCGTCAGGAAGGTCGCCTGGAAGGCGTCTTCGGCCTCTGTCCGGTCCGCCAGGATGCGGCGGCAAACGCCGAGGACCATCGGCCCCAGCCGGTGCACGCAATCGACAAAAGCTTCGGCCGGCGCGGGCCTGGACTGGCGGACCAGGTGACCAAGGAGTGCGCGCGCTGACCGGAGGTTGGGGTCGCCCACGGCAGGACCTCTCGAGACTGTGAGTCTAGCCGGATAGAGTCTCGGTCGGGGACGGTTCTGCCAGGATTCCGACTTATTGACCAGGCGCCGGGAAAAGTGGCGGGCAGGCGGGGGCTTGCGTTACAGCGAGGACCCCGCCAGCCGCCTATCGTTGATCAGTTCCCGTCGTCGTTCTGGATGATCCCAAGGCCGCGAGACTTGGTGACGAATGAGTTACTGCTGTTGGCGAACAGGTCCAAGAAGAATGATTCGTCGGACTCTCTCTTGTTGTCACCCATCACCGCGATGGTGATCGTCTTGGTCGTTTCGCCGGGAGCGAACGTCAGCGTGCCGGACTTGGCGATG
>Ga0066903_100003142_pt1 | contig 13347 bp, 11 predicted proteins | sample PanSoiMetaGPlot1_FD_67491 | JGI IMG/M metagenome (GOLD analysis project Ga0066903, IMG submission 67491) | Tropical forest soil microbial communities from Panama analyzed to predict greenhouse gas emissions - Panama Soil - Plot 1 (version 2) | ecosystem: Environmental > Terrestrial > Soil >... | reverse complement strand
GATCGCGAGCGCCTCCTCGAGCCGCTCCTCGGCCGCGGCCGGCCGGTCACGTGCGCGCTCGAGCTCCGCGATCCGCCACAGAGTCGAGACAAGCCCCCACCGGTCACCCGCACGGCGGAAGGTGTCGGCGGCCTCCTGGAGCAGGTCGGCGGCTCGATCGTGCTCGCCCCGGCGGGTCGCGACCTGTCCAAGCCCGACAAGCGCAAGAGCGCCGCCGCGGCGATCCCCCAGCTGCTCCCGCAAACGTCGCGCTCGCTCGAAGAGGGCAGCCGCCTCGTCCAGGCGGTCGTCGGCCAGCTCGAGGTTGGCAAGTCGCGCCCACGTGTCCGCCCGTCCCTGGTCGCTGCCGATCCGCTCGAAATGGGCGAGCCCGTCCTCGAGCAGACTGCGGGCCCGCCGGTCGTCGCCCGCAGACCGGACGACGTTCGCCCAGTTGATCAGGACGTAGCCCGCGGCCACAGGACAGGAGATGTCCGAGAACGGCTGGAGCGTGTCCTCGAACGCCAGGCGCAGTCCAGGCACATTGGGATCGGGGCGGCGGACCGCCTCGGCGACGTTGACGAGCGCCGGAACCGAATCGGCGGAGCTCTCGAGAGCGCCGAACAGCGCGAAGCTCTCGGCGAAGCGCCGCTCTGCCTCCGCGAAGTCTCCGGCGACCCAGGCCGCGGCGCCCAGCGAGTACGCGGAGACCGCCTCGGCCGGCGCGAGACCGTGCTCGCGTGCCAGGAGAAGCGCGGGCTCGTAGAAGCTCGCCGCGCGCGCGCCTTCGTCGTCGGCGATCTCGACCGCCGCTCGGAAGTGGAGCGTTCGCCATTCGAGCGCGGGATCACCGAGCTCCCGCGCGAGCGAGAGTGCTTCCTCGACCTTGGGCAGGCCGTAGCCGACGTCTCCCGAGCGGAACTCGATCGCGGCCTGTCCGAGCAGCGCCGTGATGCGTTCGGGCGTCAGATCCTTGGCCCGCTCGAGCGATTCCCCCAGCCAATGGCGAGCCTCCCGCAGCTCGATCCGCCGCAGCCAGAAAGGCCAGACCTCTGCACAGAGTCGAAGCGCTTGCTGTGGGTCGACCTGGAGCAACGTCTCGAGCGCGACCCGGAGATTGCCCTGCTCCGCGTCGAGCCCCGCGAGTTGCTCGTCCAGCCCCTGCACGAACTCGACGAGCCAGGCAGCGTGCCGCAGTGCGACCGCTTCCCTCTCTCCCGCTGCGTCCAGTCGCGTCGCGGCGTAGCTGCGGATCGTCTCGAGCAGCCGGTAGCGCCGCAGCCCGTCGGGGTCCTCGCCCACGACCAGCGACTTGTCGACAAGGTCGGCGAGCAAGAGCGCAACGTGGACAGGTTCGAGGCCGTCGCCGGCGCATACCTCCTCGACCGCGTCCAACACGAAGCTGCCGGAGAAGACCGCAAGCCGTCGCAGCAGCGTCGCCTCGTCCGGCGAGAGCAGGTCGTGGCTCCAGTCGAGCGTCGCCTCGAGCGTCTGCTGGCGGGTCGGGGCCGTACGGCTTCCTGCGCGAAGGAGGCGGAACCGGTCGTCGAGACGGTCCGCGAGCGCCGCCGGAGTGAGCGCGTCGACCCGCGCGGCCGCGAGCTCGAGTGCCAGTGGGAGGCCGTCGAGGCGATGACAGATCCGGGCGACGAATGGCGCCGTCTCCGCGTCGAGCGCGAAGCCCGGCGCAACAGCGCCGGCTCGCTCGACGAACAGGCGCACCGCCTCGTAGCGAAGCAGGGCGTCCGATTCTTCCTCGCGCGCAGGATCCGGAATTCCGAGCGACGGAACGCGGAAGACGACCTCCCCGGGCACCCGGAGCGGCTCGCGACTCGTCGCGAGGACGGTGATTCGCGGCGCACCTCGGAGCAACGCATCGACGAGGGTGGCGGCCGCGCCGATCAAGTGCTCGCAGTTGTCGAGGACGAGCAGTAGCGCGAGCGGCTCGAGCTCGGCGAGGAGCGCGTCGACGACGGCACCGCCCCGAAAGGCGCGCAGATCCAACGCGTGGGCAAGGGCACCTGGGACAAGACCCCCATCGTCGAGAGCGTCGAGCTCGACGAACAGCACGCCGTCGCCGTAGCTGTTCGCGCGCCCACGGGCGAGCTCGAGGCCGAGCCGCGTTTTCCCGACACCGCCTGCGCCGGTCAGCGTCAAGAGACGCGTGCGCGCGAGCACGGCCGAGAGCTCCACGAGCTCGTGCTCGCGGCCGACGAACGTCGAGGTCTCGACCGGCAGCGGGCGCGGGGCGGGCCGTACGCCGCCGAGCTCGACCAGCGCCTGTTCGAGCTCGGCATGGAGTGCTGCGAGGCGCTCGCGTTCCAGGGATGCCCAGTCGTCGTATCGGTTCTCGGGCAGCAGCTCGCCGCCGTAGAGGGCCATGGCGCGTCGATATGCCTGCCCTGTCCCTTGCCGCTTCGCATCCCCCGCCGCGTCCTCGAAGGCGTCGACGTCCACCTCGGCCTCGAGCCGTAGCAGGCCGTCGACCAGCGTGATCGCGTCGGCTCCGAGAGCCCGCCGAGCCGAGTGCACGGCCTGGTTCAGGTTGTTCGCCGCAGAGGCCGGGTCGCGGTCCGGCCATAGGGCGTCCATCGCCTGCTCGCGATGCAGGCGGTGCCCGTCGGCGAGCGCGAGCAGCTTGACGAGCTCCCTCGCCTTGCGGAGCCGCCAGGCCGAGTCCTGGACGGAAGAGCCGCCGGCCTCCGCCGCGAAGCCGCCCAGCAGCGTCACCTGCGGCGTCGACATGTTCGTCATGAGACGCAGCATGCCGCGACATGCGGCACGAGTACAATCTGCAGCGCCCGGCATCCGGTTCGGAGCTGGAGCGAAATCGTGATCGACAGAGTCCATGTCATCGGTTCCGGCCGGGTCGGTTTGGCCGCCGGCGCCCGCCTGAGTGAGCGCGGCATTTCCGTGGGCGACGACGATCCCGACCTCGTTCTCCTCTGTGTTCCGGACACGGCAATTTCGGATGTGTCTGCGTCTCTGACACCCGGACGTGCCTGGGTCGGACACGTCTCCGGCGCGACGCCGCTCGCGGCGCTGGAGCCGCACGAGCGCCGTTTCTCGCTCCACCCGTTGCAGACCTTCGACCGGAGCGGCAACCCCGCCCAGTTCGACGGTGCCTGGGCGGCGATCACCGGCGAAAACGGCGAGGCGCTCGCGGTCGCCCGGGATCTCGCGGAGAGGCTCGGGCTACAGGCATTCGAGTTGGCCGACGGCGACCGGACGCTCTACCACGCCGGCGCCGTGTTCGCCTCGAACTACCTCGTCACGCTGCAGCGCGCAGCGGTGCGGCTCGGCGTTCCGGCGGAAGGGCTCGTGCCGCTGATGCGCGGAACGATCGAGCACGGCTTCGACCTGACCGGACCGATCGCCCGTGGCGACTGGGCGACGGTCGAGGCGCACAAGGACGCGATCCGGGCGGAACGTCCCGAGCTCGAACGGCTCTACGAAACGCTCGCAGAAGCGACGGTCGTGCTCGCATGAAGCTCGTCCGTACGATCGCCGAGCTGGCGGCCGCCTCGGGAACAGGGCTGGTGCCGACGATGGGAGCCCTCCACGAGGGTCACGTCGCGCTCCTCCGGGCGGCCCGGCAGGAGAACCGCACCGTGGTCATGTCGCTCTTCGTCAATCCCGCGCAGTTCGACCAACGCACGGATCTCGACGCGTATCCGCGCGACGAGGCCCGTGATCTCGAGATCGCGGAAGCAGAAGGAGTCGATGTCGTGTTCGCGCCGAAGGCCGACGAGCTCTACCCACCCGGCTTCGCGAGCTGGGTCGATCCCGGCGAGACCGGAGCCGAGGGTGCAGCCCGACCGGGACACTTCCGGGGCGTCGCCACGGTCTGCCTGAAGCTGTTCAACCTCCTCCGGCCGGAACGCGCGTACTTTGGTCAGAAGGACGCCCAGCAACTCGCGGTGATCCGGCGCCTCGTCTGCGACCTGAACGTTCCGGTGGAGATCCGCGCCGTGCCGACGGTGCGTGACACCGACGGCCTCGCCCTCTCTTCCCGCAACCGCCGCCTCTCGGTGGAGGAACGCGAGCTCGCGCTCGGACTGCCGCGGGCGCTCGCCTCCGCCGCGGGCGAGGCCGATCCCGTGGCCGCCGCACGCGGCTCGCTGAACGGGCTCGAGCCGGAGTACGTCGAGGTGCTCGACCTCGGCGACGCCACCGTCCTCGCCGCCGCGATCCGCGTCGGCTCCACCCGCCTGATCGACAACGTCCTCCTGGAAGGAGAGCTCAGATGAGCGAAGAGTCGAAGCCCCAGCGGTACGCGTCTTGGACGGCCGGCAAGCTGCCGCTGCCCGAGCTCGCTGAGATGAAGCGGCGCGGCGACAAGATCGTGATGGTCACCGCGTACGACGCGCCGAGCGGCCGCCTCGCCGACGCGGCCGGCGTCGACCTGATCCTCGTGGGCGACTCCTCGGGCATGGTCGTGCACGGCCGCGAGTCGACCGTGGCGGTGTCGCTCGACGAGATCCTGTTCATGACCCAGTGGGTGATGCGGGGCGCGAAGCGGCCCATCGTGATCGCCGACATGCCGTTCGGGTCGTACGAGGAGTCGGACGAGCAGGCCGTGCGCAACGCGGTGCGGCTCGTGAAGGAGGGCGGCGCGGACGCGATCAAGCTCGAGCGCGGCGGCACCTCGATCGCGCGCGCACGCGCGATCGTCGGGGCGGGGATCGCGGTGATGGGGCACGTCGGCCTCACACCGCAGACCGCGACCGTCCTCGGCGGCTTCAAGGCGCAGGGCCGGACAGCGGAGCAGGCGCAGCAATTGGTCGAGGACGCTCGGGCGCTCGAGGCCGCAGGCTGCTTCTCGATCGTGCTCGAGGCTGTACCTCCGGCGGTGGCGCGAGCGGCGACGGAGGCGCTCACGGTGCCAACGATCGGCATCGGCGCCGGTGCGGAGACCGACGGGCAGGTGCTCGTCTGGCACGACATGCTCGGCTTTTACGAAGGCCGTTCGCCGCGCTTCGTGAAGCGCTATGCGGAGCTCGGGGAGGCGGTCGTCGAGGCGCTGGAGCGCTACGCGGAGGAGGTGCGAAGCGGCGCATTCCCGGAGGAGAAGCACACATACGGGATGCCCGAGGAGGAGCGGGCCGCGTTCGAGGGCGACTCAGTGGAACGGCCCGTAGTTCCCGGGGAGGTGAGTCGAGAGCACGATCAGCACAGGTAGCGCCGCGGCCAACGCGACCGTTGCAAGGCTGCGGCCCCAGCTCCAGCCGTGCACGCTGCGCACGCCGATGAGAAGCAGGATCGCGCTCCAGGCGAACGCGAAGTAGAGAAACCCGCCAAAGATCCGATCGCCGGGCCCCCAGTCGGTGCCGCCGGTGCGGAAGAGGTCCTGGCCGTAGATCACGATCCGTAGCGGCCAGAGGGTGAAGAGCGCAAGCGCGAGCGGCGCGCCCGAGAGGGCGAGCACGCTCCGCGCTCGCCGGTAGCTGCCGAGGCCTCCGAACCGGCGGGCCGCACCGTAGAGGAGCCCTCCACCGAGCCAGTACACGGCGAGTGCATAGACGGCACCGCCGAAGAAGGCCCAGACCGGAATCAGTGAGACCGAGAACGAGGCGTCGTTCAGGAGCTGGCGCGCGACGGGTGACCCGAGCACCGCGGCGATTCCCGCGAGCCCGGCGATCGCCACCAGCGGCTCCTGCCGAGCCTCGACCGCCGCCTCCGACTCGTCTCTGAGCGAGGCAAAGACGGCGCGCGGAGCCACGAGCACGGCCGGAGCGCGCAGCCACCAGCTCCGCTCGAGCGACGGACTCCGTGCGGTGTCGGCAGTTGCCGCCATCGCCACTGAGGTTAGCCCGTGTCGCTCAGATCGTGACCGAGGACAGGACCACGGTGAAGGCGACACCGAATACCAGCCATCCGCCCGAGACCCAGGCCCAGGTACGCAGCTGCGCCTTCTTACGCGGGTCCGACTCGTTGCCCTGCAGGATGAGTGCAGCCGGCAGCGCGATGATGGGAAAGAGGACGGTCGCCAGCACGGCTCCGGCGACCGCCGCGCCGTTGTAGCCGGTGTCGGGTGCTGTCGGGCCCGCCTCCATGGCGCGAGTCTGCCGACGAATCGCCGCGGCAACAAGTGTCCGTTTCGGACCTGTCTACGCGGCCACGGTCGCCGGCGCGGGAAGCACATTCTGCAGGAAGCGGCCGGTGGAGCTCTCCTCGACCTGCGCTACGTCTTCGGGCGTCCCGACGGCGATGAGCTCGCCACCCGCCTCGCCGCCCTCCGGCCCGAGGTCGATCACCCAGTCGGCCTGCTTGATCACGTCGAGGTTGTGCTCGATCACGATCATCGTGTTGCCACCGTCGACGAGCCGCTGCAGCGTCTCGAGCAGCTTCTCGATGTCCGCGAAGTGGAGCCCCGTCGTAGGCTCGTCGAGGATGTACAGCGTCTTCCCGGTCGCGACCTTGGAGAGTTCCGAAGCCAGCTTGACGCGCTGCGCCTCACCGCCCGAGAGCGTCGTGGCCGGCTGACCGAGCTTGATGTAGTCGAGCCCGACGTCGTGGAGCGTCTGCAGGCGGCGCCTGATCTTCGGGATCTTGGCGAAGAACTTGAGCGCCTCCTCCACCGACATCTCGAGCACGTCCGCGATCGAACGTCCCTTGAACCGGACCTCGAGCGTCTCGCGGTTGTAGCGCGCGCCCTTGCACGTCTCGCACGGCACGTAGACGTCCGGCAGGAAGTGCATCTCGATCTTGATCTGGCCGTCGCCCTTACAGGTCTCGCAGCGCCCGCCGCGCACGTTGAACGAGAAGCGGCCCGGCTTGTAGCCGCGCACCTTCGCCTCGGGCGTCAGCGAGTAGAGCTCGCGGATGTGCGTGAAGAGGTCTGTATAGGTGGCCGGGTTCGAGCGTGGCGTCCGGCCGATCGGCTTCTGGTCGATCTCGATCACCTTGTCGAAGCCCTCGATCCCCTCCACACCTGCGTGCGCACCGGGCTTGACCCGCGCCCGGTTGAGCCGGTTCGCGAGCGCCTTGAAGACGATCTCGTTCACGAGGGTCGACTTGCCGGAGCCCGAGACGCCCGTCACGCAGATGAACTTCCCGACCGGGAACTCGACGTCGATGTCCTTGAGGTTGTGCTGCGCCGCGCCGCGCACCAAGAACGTGCCGCGATCGTCCTCGCGCCGCTCGGGAACCGCGATCTCGCGGGCGCCTGAAAGGAATTGGCCGGTGACCGACTTCTTGTTCCGCTCGACCTTCGCCGCCGGCCCCTCGGCGACGACCTCTCCTCCGTGCAGCCCCGCACCCGGTCCCATGTCGACCAGCCAGTTCGAGCGGCGCATCATCTCCTCGTCGTGCTCGACGACGAGCACGGTGTTGCCGAGGTCGCGCAGCCGCTCGAGCGTGTCGATGAGGCGCGCGTTGTCGCGCTGGTGGAGGCCGATGGAGGGCTCGTCGAGGATGTAGAGGACGCCGACCAGCTGGGAGCCGATCTGGGTGGCGAGCCGTAGCCGCTGCGCCTCGCCGCCCGAGAGCGTCGCCGCCGCGCGGTCGAGCGCCAGATAGCCGACTCCGACGTCGTCGAGGAACGTCAGCCGTTCGCGGATCTCCTTCACGATCCGGTGGCCGATCAGCTCTTCGGTCGGCGTCAGATCCAGTTCGTCGAGGAAGCCGAGCGACCGCGCCACGGACAGCTTGGTGAACTCGTGGATCGACTTGCCGCCGACGGTCACCGCGAGCACCTCGGGCTTGAGTCGCGCGCCCTTGCAGACAGGGCACGGACGGAAGCTCATGTACTCCTCGATCCGCTCGCGCTGCTGCGACGAGTCGGTCTCGCGGTAGCGGCGCTGGAGGCTCGCAACGATGCCGTCGAAGGCAAGCATGTACTGGCGCCGCCGCCCCATCCGGTTGCGGTACTGGACATAGATCTTCTCGCCCGCCGTGCCGTTGAGGAAGCGGTCCTGCTCAGCCTCGGTCAGCTCGGACCACGGCTTCGACGTGTCGATCTCGTAGCGGTCGGCAACCGCTTGGATCACGGCCTCGTAGAAGCTCGACGAGCCGCCCACCGACCACGGCACGAGCGCGCCGTCGTCGATCGAGAGCGACGGATCGGGGACGAGCAGGTCGGGGTCGATCTCCTGCTGCGAGCCGAGGCCGGTGCAGCGCGGGCAGGCGCCGTGCGGCGCGTTGAAGGAGAAGATCCGCGGCTGGAGCTCCGGCAGAGAGACGCCGTGGTCCGGGCAGGCGAAGTTCTCCGAGAAGAGGAGCTGCTCGCCCCCCTTCCCATCCGCATCTCCGACGAGGTCGACCGCGACGAGACCGTCAGCGAGCCCGGCCGCCGTCTCGATCGACTGCGTCAATCGCAGCCTCAGGTCGGCCCGCATCACGAGTCGGTCGACGACTACCTCGATCGTGTGCTTGAACTTCTTGTCGAGCTCGGGCACGCCCTCCTCGAGGACGTACTGCTCCCCGTCGACCTTGACGCGCGTGAAGCCCTCCCGCGTCAGGTCCTCGAACACGTCCTTGTACTCGCCCTTGCGGTCGCGCACGATCGGCGCGTTGACCGTGAAGCGCGTTCCCTCCTCGAGCTTCAGCACCTGGTCGACGATCGCGTCGAGACTCTGTCCCGCGATCGGCTTGCCGCAGATCGGGCAGTGTGGCCGCCCGACGCGCGCGTAGAGGAGGCGCAGATAGTCGTAGATCTCGGTCACGGTGCCAACCGTCGAGCGCGGGTTGCGCGAGGTCGTCTTCTGGTCGATCGAGATTGCCGGGCTGAGTCCGTCGATGTGGTCGACGTCCGGCTTTTCCATCATCTGCAGGAACTGGCGCGCGTACGCGGACAGCGACTCGACGTAGCGGCGCTGGCCTTCCGCATAGATCGTGTCGAAGGCGAGGGACGACTTGCCGGAACCGGACAGCCCGGTGATGCAGATGAGACGATTCCGCGGCAGACGGACGGTGATGTCCTTCAGGTTGTGCTCGCGGGCGCCGTGGACGACGAGTTCGTCGGCAGCCATATGGAGGCATTCTACCGGGCCGAACAGACGTTCGGACGACGCTATCGCCGCTGCTGAAGGAGGCGCGTGAGCCGACGCGGGACGTAGTCCATCTCGAGCTCGCCGGCGACGATCGTGCCGTAGCCGAGGACACGGCCGAGCAACGTCCGCTCGACCTCGAACACCGTCCCGTTGAGCGAGATCGACGCGGTGCGCCGGCTCAGGAAGCCGTGCTCGACGACGAGCGTGCTACCGGTGACGGCGAGGTGTGTCCGGTCCCAGCGCACGACCGCGACCACCGCGATCAACGCGGCAAGGCCCATCAGGATCGCGCCGACGACCGCGACCTCCGTCCACGGAGCGACGAAACACGCGGCGCCCGCGAACGCGAGGAGAAGCGCGCGCAGGAACGGGCGCGCCAGCGCGATCCCATGCCGGTGGGCCTCGATCGACGGCGTATCCATCTTCGCCTCGTTCGGGTTGTGCCAGGGAATCCCTCGGAAAATGCCTGGAGCCGCACGTCGCGCAGCGACGGCGACCCTCGTCGCCGTCTCCATCATCGTCCTCGCCCTGGCGCTCTGGAAGCTCAGGGTGGTGATCGCGTTGCTCTTCCTCGGCTTCGTGATCGCGTCCGCGATGCGGCCGAGTGTGGAGTGGCTCCATCGCAGGGCGCGCGTGCCGCGAGGCGTCGGCGTCGTCATCCACTACCTCGGCTTCCTCGCCGCGATAGCGCTCTTCCTCTACCTCGTGGTGCCGGTTGCGATCACGCAGATCGACCACGCGATCGGCCAGGTCCCGACGTCGCGGTCGCAGCTTCACCACGCCGCCGTCCACTCACACGGCATCCGGCACGAAATCCTGAGCGCGCTCGACAAGCGACTGCGACAGCTTCCGTCGGGCGGGAGCCTGCTCCACCCCGCGATCACGGTGACGAAGACGCTGTTCGAGATTCTGGTCGGGATCCTGTTCATGTTCGCGGTCGGGGCCTACTGGATCTTCGAGCGCGACGGAGCGATCGCGCTCGTGCAGTCGATCGTGCCGCGCAGGCACCGGCGCGTCACGCGGGACACGTGGGTGCTGATCGACATGAAGCTCGGCGCCTTCGTGCGCGGGCAGTTCCTCCTCGTGGTGATCGTCGCGACGCTGCTCTCGCTCGCCTTCTGGGCGGACGGCTTGCCGTACTGGCTGTTGATCGGCGTCTTCGCGGGCATCGTGGAGCTCGTCCCGATCGTCGGGCCGATCGCCGCCGGCGCGATGGCGATCGGGGCCGGGCTGACCGCCGGCTGGGCGGTGGCAATCGGGGCAGGCATCGCAGTGCTCGTCCTGCGCCAGCTCGAGGACTACATCATCGTCCCGCGCGTCATGGGGCACGCGGTCGGGCTGTCGCCGCTCGTCGCACTCGTGTCCGTGATCGGGATCGGCTACCTGCTCGGTCCCGTGTACGTCCTGATCGCGATTCCGATCGCGTCGATCGCCGCGACGCTCGTGGACGTCGTCGTACGCGGCCGCGATCCGGCCGAGGAGGATGCGCCGACGGTTCTGTTCGCCGGAACCGGAGAGGCGAAGCGCTAACTAGTTGGCTCTGCGCCAGCGGCCGAACACGAGACCGCCGAGCGTGAAGCCGAGCCCGAACGTGCCGGCGGCGAAGGCGCCGATCGCGGCGACCTTGCGCGCGGTGGACAGGCGCTGCCAGCGGCTGAGCGCCTCCCGCTCCTCGTGGGTCAGCTCCTCGCCGCGCCTCTGCTTGCGCAGGGCCCCGCCGGCACGCATGCCCAGGTAGAGGTCGTCGAAGATCTCGCCGGTGTCTTCGCTCACTACCTCCAATCTATAGCCTCGTTCGGTCGTGGATGCCAGGCTCCTCCATGTTTCCGACCTCCACACGGGTACGGATGAGGAGCGGGAAGTCGAGCGTGCGCTCAAGCGGCTCGTCGAGCGGCTCGAGCCCCAACTCGTCGTGGCTTCCGGCGATCTCGCGCACCACGGGCGTCGGGAGCAGCTCGAACGCGCGGCGGAGCTGCTGCGCTCGCTCGGGCCACCGGTGCTCGCGGTGCCCGGCAATCACGACCTCCCGTACACGCCCGCGCGGTTCGTGCGTCCGTGGATGGAGTTCGAGCGCGTCTGGAAGACGACCGAGCCGACTGCCTCCGCGCCTGGCTTCCACGTCGTGGGGCTCAACTCGGCCCGGCCGTTTCGCCATCAGGGAGGGTCGCTGAGCCGAGGGCAGCTGGAGCGCGCAGCGGACCGGCTCGCCGCGGCCCACGAAGGAGCCCTCCGAGTCGCTGTTCTGCACCACCACCTGATCGGGGCACCGTGGCGTGCGGCGCACAAGCGACCGGTCACGCGCCGCAACCACGTGCTGCGCGCGCTCGTGGACGCGGGCGCGGAACTCATCCTCGCCGGTCACATCCACCAGGCCGCGGTCAGCGAGCGGCACGAATTCGAGGTCGTCGGCAACGAGGTGCACACGGCCGTGATAGCCGTCGCGCCCGGGCTCGGGCAGCCACGGCCGCAGCGCCTCGGCGAGGCGCGCGGGCTCCACGTCCACGAGGCGGACGCCGACTCGATCGTCGTTCGCACGTTCCGCTGGTCGCGCGGCGACTGGGCGCTGGGCGCGGAGCGCCGCTTCGCGCGGTAGGTCCTAGGCCCGCAGGCTCTCGAGCAGGCGCGTTCGCGCCCCGGTGTACTCGTCGTCGTCGAGGACACCCGAGTCGTGAAGCTCTTCGAGCAGGCCGAGGAAGTGCGCCGGGTTGTCGGTCGGAGTGTCGCCCGACGGGGTGTGAGGGGTCGCCGGTTGTGGCTGCAGCGGCGGCCTCGACTGGAGAACCCCGAACTGCTGCGTTCCGATCTGGTCCGGATCGATGCCCGCGCGCTTCAGCCGCTCGCGATATTGCTCGACCCCGAAGCCCCGTTCGGGAAAGCGATAGGCGTCCTTTCCCCAGAGAGGGCGCTTCTGGACGAAGCGCCGGTAGATCACGACGAGCCCGACCGCGACGCAGAAGCTCGCGATGCCTCCCCAGGACGCGGCACGGCGCCCGCCGATTTCCAGCACGACCCCGAAACCGATCGCGCTCGCGACCAGGCCGATGGCGATCGTGAGCCAGGGAGGCATCGGGTCGGGCCCGGGCAGGGCGAAGCGGGCCAGCGCCCCGGTGATGAACGCGACGAACAGCGTGGAGATCACGGCTCCAAGCACGTGCGGAGCGTAGCGCGGCGGCGTGAGGACCCAGTAAGTGCGTCCTGTTACGCGGCGGTCTGCTCGAGCGCCTGCAGGTCCCGCCGCAAATCCTTGATCTCGTCGCGGAGCTTCGCCGCGTATTCGAACCGAAGCTCCTCGGCGGCGAGGTACATCTCCTCCTCGAGTGTGACCACGAGCTTCTCGAGCTCCTCGCGCGACATCCCCTCGACCTTCGTGGCGCCGCGCCGGCGCCGGGAGGAGGGCACGGTCGGCGACTCGAGCTGGAGCAGCTCGGCGATGTCGGAGACGCCCTTCGCGATCGTCTCCGGCACGATCCCGTGCTCCTCGTTGTACGCGAGTTGGACGGCGCGCCGACGGTTCGTCTCGTCGAGCGCCTCCTTGATCGCCTCCGTCTGCTTGTCGGCGTACATCAGCACCTTGCCGTTGACGTTCCGCGCCGCGCGGCCGATCGTCTGGATGAGGCTCGTCCGCCCGCGGAGGAAGCCCTCCTTGTCGGCATCGAGAATCGCCACCAGAGACACCTCCGGCAGGTCGAGCCCCTCCCGCAGGAGGTTGACGCCCACCAGGACGTCGAACTCGCCGAGCCGCAACTCGCGCACGATCTGGATCCGCTCGAGCGTGTCGATCTCGGAGTGGAGATAGCGCGCCTTGACGCCCGACTCGAGCAGGTAGTCGGTCAGGTCCTCGGCCATCTTCTTCGTCAGCGTCGTCACGAGGACGCGCTCCCCGGCGGCCTCGCGGGCCCGGATCTCGCCGAGCAGGTCGTCGATCTGGTTCTTCGTCGCGCGCAGCTCGACGTCGGGATCGACGATCCCCGTCGGCCGGATCAGCTGCTCGGCCACCACCGTCGAGTTGCGGACCTCGAAAGGCCCCGGCGTCGCCGAGACGAACACGAGCTGCGGCACCTTGCGCAGAAACTCGTCGAACCGCAGCGGGCGGTTGTCGAGTGCCGAGGGCAACCGGAAGCCGAAGTCGACTAGCGTCTGCTTGCGCGAGCGGTCGCCCTCGTACATTCCGCCGAGCTGCGGCACGGTCTGGTGCGACTCGTCGACGAAGACGACGAAGTCCGACGGGAAGTAGTCGAGCAGCGTGAACGGATGCGTCCCGGCGGCGCGTCCCTCGAGGATCCGCGAGTAGTTCTCGATCCCGTTGCAGAAGCCGAGCTCCTTGAGCATCTCGAGGTCGTACTCGGTGCGCTGCCGGATCCGGTGCGCCTCGAGC
>Ga0066903_100003140_pt1 | contig 13349 bp, 13 predicted proteins | sample PanSoiMetaGPlot1_FD_67491 | JGI IMG/M metagenome (GOLD analysis project Ga0066903, IMG submission 67491) | Tropical forest soil microbial communities from Panama analyzed to predict greenhouse gas emissions - Panama Soil - Plot 1 (version 2) | ecosystem: Environmental > Terrestrial > Soil >... | reverse complement strand
CGCGCACGCGGCCGATCACGTTGGTCACCTCGGCCACCTGCTGCTCGGGGCGCTCCTTGGTGATCAGCGCAAGGCCGGCGCCCAGCATCTCCGAGAATTTGGTGGCCAGCTTGGCCCGGCCGGCGTCGGCCGAGACGACAACGACGTCCTCGGGCGGCATGTCGGCCACCAGCAGCTTGAAGTGCTCGGCCAGCAGCGGCAGCGCCGTCATGTGGTCGACCGGGATCTTGAAGAAGCCCTGTACCTGGCCGGCGTGCATGTCCATCGTCAACACGCGGTCGGCGCCGGCCCCCTCCAGCATGTCGGCGACGAGGCGGGCGGTGATCGGCTCGCGCGGGGCGCTCTTCTTGTCCTGCCGGGAGTACGGATACCACGGCATCACCGCGGTGATCCGCTTGGCCGAGGCCAGACGGGCCGCGTTGATCATGATCAGCAGCTCCATCAGCGAGTCGTTGGTGGGCGCCGCGCAGGACTGCACGATGAAGGCGTCGGCGCCGCGGATCGACTCCTCGTAGCGGACGTACACCTCGCTGTTCGTGAACGTCTTGATCTGTACGTGCCCCAGCTCGACGCCGAGGTGCTCGGCGATGCGCTCGCCGAGGGCCGGGTTGGAGCGGCCGGTGAACACCATCAGCCGCTTGTGCGGCTCACGCTCGATCCAGGTGGCGCTCGCGGGCGTGCTCACCGGATTGGGGCTCCCCGCCGAGACGACGGGGAACAGCGGAATCGGGGTCTCAAGACTGAGGCCGGCGTCTTCGTGCATAGTTCTCGATGTTGGTCTGTTTTGCCCGGGCGACACCGAGGGCGTCCGGCGGGATGTCGTCCGTGATGGCCGAACCGGCCGCTGTCCATGCTCCGTCTCCGATCGTCACCGGCGCGACGAAGACATTCTGGCTACCGGTACGGACGTTCTCACCGATCACCGTTCGATGCTTGGTCTGCCCATCGTAGTTTGCCGTGATCGCGTTCGCACCGATGTTGGTTCCGGAACCGATCTCGGCGTCGCCGATGTAGGAGAGATGGGGCACCTTCGCGCCCTCTCCCAGCACCGTGTTCTTGATCTCGACATAGGTGCCGGCCTTGCTGCCGGCGCGCAGCTCGGTGCCGGGGCGCAGGTAGCAGAACGGCCCCACCGAGGCGCCTGCACCGACAACTGCGTCCACCGCCACGACGTGCGGGCCGACCACGGCGCCCTGTTCCACGCGGGTGGCGCCGCGCAGCACCGTGAACGGCTCGATGGTCGCGTCGGCGGCGATCTCGACACCGGCGTCGATCATCGTGGTCTGCGGGTCGACGATCGTGACGCCGGCCAGCATGTGGTCACGGTTGATGCGGCGGCGCAGCTCGGCGGCCGCGTCGGCCAGGTCGGCCCGGGTGTTGATGCCCTGGGCGACGGTGGCGTCGGCGTGGCGGTGCGCGACCACCTGCTCGCGGTCGCCGACCAGCAGCCCGACCACGTCGGTCAGGTACAGCTCGCCCTGGTCGTTCTGCGGGGTCAGCCGCTCGAGCGCGGGCCACAGCAACGCGCTACGGAACACCGCGATGCCGGAGTTGACCTCCGTCAGCTGGAACTCCTCCGCCGTGGCGTCACGGGCTTCGACGATGCCGCGCACGCCGCCCTGCCCGTCGCGCAGGATGCGGCCGAAGTCGAGCATGCGCGTGCCGGAGCGCTCGATCGTGAGCACGGCCGCGGCCGAGCCGGCGGCGCGGTGTGCCGCGAGCAGCCCGCCCAGGGTCTCGGCATCGACCAGCGGGGTGTCGGCGTAGAGAACCAGCACATCGCCGTCGAAGCCGTCCAGCGCGGGGCGGGCCGCCGCCACGGCGTCGCCCGTGCCGCGCGGCGTCTCCTGCACCGCGCACGAAGCCCAGCCGGGCACCAACTGCTCGATCCGCTCGCTGCCGGGCGGCACCACCACGGTCACCGAGTCGGCGCCCAGCCCCTGCGCCGCGTCCAGCGACCACTCGAGCAGGGTGCGGCCGCAGGCCTCGTGCAGCACTTTCGGCACGGCCGACTTCATGCGAGTGCCCAGGCCCCCGGCGAGGATCAGACAGGCGAGTGGTGTGTCGCTCATGTAGGTGTGGAGTGCGGGGAGACTGGGGCGCCTGGATTCGAACCAGGGGTCACGGGACCAAAACCCGTTGCCTTACCGCTTGGCCACGCCCCATCGGCCCCGAGTGAAGGCCGGTCGAGTGTAGCGAACCCGATACCTCAGGTTCGCCGCAGGTCGCCAAGCAGGACGAGCGCCAGCACCAGCAGGAGCAGGGCCCCCAGGATTGCCGTGATGAACAGGCCGAACACCAGCGCGGGCAGCAGCAGCCCGGCCACCGCCTGGGACATCGCCACGATCCAGAGCGGACGGCGCATCACGGCCGGGGCCTTGTCGCGCACCCACCAGTAGCCGATCACCACGAGCAGGGCCACGATCCACAGGTAGTGGAAGCCCTGGATGTAGGCCACCAGCGCCTCGACGACGCCGATCACAACGGCAAGCCGCAGGCTGTTCTGGCGCAGCCAGGACGAGGGCGACTGGCGCGGCTCGAGCGTGGTGCCATCGGAGGAGATGTTCCATTTCCCCATGCCCGAAGTTTACCCGAGCGGCGATGCCGGCAGCGCCCCCGGCACACGAGACGCCAACCGTTCCGCCTCCGCTCGGTCGGCCACGACGCCGAACACGGTGGGCCCGCTGCCGGACACCGCGGCGGCCAGCGCGCCCCGGCCCAGCAGCTCCTCGAGCACGTCCGTCAGCTGCGGGCGCAGCGTCAGCGCGGCCGGCTGCAGGTCATTGGCGACGAGGGCGGCCACGCCACGGGCGTCGCGGGCCGTGTGCACGCCCCGGATGAGGTCGCCGCGGACCGCCTCGAACACCGGATTGGGCGTGCAGGCGGCATAGACGTCGGCCGTCGAGAGACCCTCGTCGGAGGGCACCAGCACCAGCGCGAATGCGGCACGCGGGAAGTCGTGCAGCGGCGTGAGGCGGTCGCCGCGGCCCATTCCCAGCGCCGTCTCCAACCCGGACAGGAAGAAGGGCACGTCCGAGCCCAGCTCGCGCGCGATGGCATACAGCTCGTCGACGTCGCGGCCGTCCGCGAACGCGCGCAGCACCGCGCCGGCGTCAGCGGAGCCCCCGCCCAGCCCGGCCGCAGCCGGGATGTGCTTCGTCAGCCGTACGCGGCGGGGCTCGCCCAGCAGCTCCAGGGCGCGGGTGACGAGCGTGTCGGGGAAGCCCTCGACCACGGTCTCCTCCGCCGGCTCCAGCTCCAGCTCGTCCGCCAGGTCGATCGCCTGAAAGAGCGTGGCCAGGCGGTGGTAGCCGTCCGCCCGGCGCGGGCCGACCCGTAGCACCAGGTTCACCTTGGCGGGGGCGGTCAGCTGCAGGAGACCAGCTCCAGGAAGCGCTCGGGTGGCAGCTGCTCGGCCCGCACGCCGGCCAGGTCGGGCGGCGGCGCGGGCAGGCCCGCCAGCTCGAGCGAGTTGGCCAGCGTCTTGCGGCGGTGAGCGAAGGCGCCGTGCACCAGCTGCGAGAGCCGCTCCCACCCCGGCCCGACCGGGGCGTCCTGCCGCCGCTCGAAGGCGACCAGGGCAGAATCGACGCGCGGCACCGGCGAGAAGACGCGGCGCGAGACCGGGCGCATACCCACCCGCCGGCAGGCGACCTGGACGAGCACCGACACCGCACCGTAGGCCTTGGTCGACGGCTGCGCGAACAGGCGGTCGGCGATCTCACGCTGCACCATCACGCAGAAGCGCTCGCACACCGGCAGCGCCTCCATGATTACCGGCGTGGCGACGGCATAGGGCAGGTTCGCCCACAGCCCGGTGGGGCGCGGGTCGAGCGCGGCAAAGTCGACGTCCATTGCATCCGCGAACGTCAGCCGCACGTTGGCGACGCCGCGCAGGGTCTGGGCCAGCGCCGGCTCGAGCCGCCGGTCGACCTCGATCGCGTGCACCAGCTTCGCCCGCTTCGCCAGCCACAGCGTGAGCAGGCCCAGCCCCGGCCCCACCTCGAGGGCCACGTCTTCGGTGCCGGGCGCAAGCAGGCGGCCCGCCACCTCCAGCACGTTGTCGTCGATCAGGAAGTTCTGGCCCAGCGCGCGGTTGGGCACGATCCCGAACTCCCTCAGCCGCGCGATCGAGACCTGGCTCATCCGCTCACTCTAGGACAGGGAGATCACTGCCACACCCGCTGCCACCAGCACCGCCCCGGCCAGGCGGCCTCTGTCGGGGGCGCGCCGGCCGGCGACTGCCGCCAGCAGGGCCGCGAACACCACGCTCGTCTCGCGCAGCGCCGCCACCGCCGCGGCCGAGGCCAGCGACAGGGCAGCGAGCACCAGCCCGTACGCGAGCATCATCCCGGCCCCGGATGCGGCGTTGCGCCCGTTCACCTGCGGCCGCAGGGCGCGGCTGTGTGACTCGACGACGAGCATGACGAGCGCCGTGGGCGCCAGCACCAGCTCGAGGTAGGTGACAGCGTGGGCGTGCTTGACGCCGTGCGAGTCGGCCAGCGTGTACCCCGCGATCATCGCTCCCACGCCCAGGGCGAGGACCAGCTCGCGGCCGTCGCGGGGCCGGGAAACCCCGCGCACCGCCAGTACGCCCGCCGCCACCGCCAGCACGCCCAGCGCCGCGGCCGCGGACGGCGCGCCGCCCACGATCAGCACGAGCACCGGCGCCGAGCCGCGGGCCACCGGGTAGACGACGTCCAGCTCGGAGAGATCGTAGGCGCGTGTGAGCAGCATGAAGTAGGCCAGCTCGAACACGATCGAGATCGCGATCCAGGGCAGCGCTGCCGAGTCCACCTGCCAGCGCAGGAGCGCGAAGGGCAGCGCGAACACGGCTCCCATCGCCAGCGCCACCGCGCCCGCCGCGCGGGGGTCGCGGCTGCCCGCGAGCAGCAGGTTCCAGAGCGCGTGGACGACGGCGGCGCCCAGCGCGAAGGCCACCGCCTCGCCGCTCACGGCAGCCCGAACAGGCGCCGCGCGTTGAGCTCGATCAGCCGCTCGAGCACGTCCGGCTCGGCACCGCGCACCTCGGCCAGGCAGTTCAGTGTGTGCATCACATTGGCCGGCCGGTTGGGCCGCCCCCGCATCGGCACCGGGGCCAGGTACGGGCTGTCGGTCTCGGCCAGCAGCAGATGGTCGGGGACGCGGGCTGCCGCCTCACGCAGCTCGGCTCCCTTGGGGAACGTGATGTTGCCGGCGAAGGAACAGGCATAGCCGCGCTCGAGCGCCTCGTCCAGGCGGGCGACCGACGAGAAGCAGTGCAGCACCACGGGCACGCGCGCCTCCTCCAGCAGCGGGAAGGTGACGTCGTCGGCCTCGCGGGTATGCACGACCAGCGGCTTGTGCACCTCGTTGGCCAGCGCGATCTGCTCGGCGAACACGTCGCGCTGCACGCCGGAGGGCGCGTTGTCGTAATAGAAGTCGAGCCCGCATTCGCCCAGTGCGACAACGCGGGGATGGGCAAGCAGCGGGCGCAGCTCCTCGACCCGGCCCACCGCCTCCTGCGCCTCGTGCGGATGCCAGCCGGTGATCGCCCACACATCGTCGAAACGCTCGGCCAGCTCGACAGCCTGCCCGCGGCCGATGGTGAGCACCCGCTCGACCCCGGCCTGCGCCGCCTCGGCCAGCACCACGGCCGGTTCCGCATCGCACATCTCCAGATGCGCGTGGGTGTCGATCATCGCTCGGCGCGCGGGAACAGCGGCTCGGGCTGGCGCACCTCGCTGCCCGGCGCCAGCAGGCCGAGCCTGGCCCGCTCCCAGGAGATGGCGCCGGGATCGCCCACGGCCTCGAGGATCTTCGCCGCCGAGGCGGGGATGTAGGGATGCAGCAGCACGGCCAGGGCGCGCACGGTGTCGGCCAGCGTGTAGAGGGTCTCGTCCAGGCGGCGCACGTCCGCCTCCGCCTCGCTCTTCGCCAGCACCCAGGGCTGGCGCTCCTCCACGAACCGGTTGGTAGCCCGCACCAGCGTCCAGATCTCCTCCAGCGCGCCGGTCAGGTCGATCGCGTTCAGCCGCTCGGCCACCTCCTCGTGCACGGGCTTGAGCGCGTTTTCACCATCGGGAACGCGGCCGTCGCGGTAGCGCACGATCATCGCCGTCGCCCGCGAGACGAGGTTGCCGAGGTCGTTGGCCAGCTCCCCCTCATAGCGGCGGTGCAGCCCGTCCCAGGTGACGTCGCCATCCTGGCCCCACTGCACCTCGCGCAGCAGGTAGAAGCGCAGCGCATCGGCGCCCAGCTGGTCGATCACCTCGAACGGGTCGATCACGTTGCCCAGCGTCTTGGACATCTTCTGGCCGCCGCTCGTGAAGTAGCCGTGCACGTAGAGGCCCTGCGGCGGGTCGTACCCGGCCGCCATCAGCATGGCCGGCCAGATGATGCCGTGCAGGCGCAGGATGTCCTTGGCCATCACGTGCAGCGAGGTCGGCCAGAAGGTGGACGTGACGTCGCGGCCCAGCCCGTACTCGAGGGCGGTGCGGTAGTTGAGCAGTGCGTCGACCCAGACGTAGATCGTCTGCTCCGGCTCCCACGGCACCGGCACGCCCCAGCTGACCGTGGCGCGGCTGAACGAGACGTCCTCCAGGCCGCCGGCGATCAGCGTGCGGGCCTCGTTGTAACGCGCCCGCGGGCGGACGAACTCCGGGTTGGCGTCGTACAGCTCGAGCAGCCTCGGCGCCCACCTGGTGAGCGGGAAGAACCAGTTGCGCTCCTCCACCCACTCCGCCTGGCGGTTGGGGTGCAGCTTGCAGTAGTTGCCGGGCTGGATCAGGTCGTCCTCGGCGTAGAAGACCTCGCAGGAGGTGCAGTAGAGGCCGCCGTAGGTGCCATCGTACAGCTCACCCTTGTCCTTCAGCAGCTGCACGAAGGTCTGCACGCGGGCCTCGTGCTCGGGGTCGGTCGTGCGGATGAAGAAGTCGTGGCTCGACTCCATCGCCTCGGCCAGCGCCCGGAAGCGGGCGGAGACCAGATCGCAGAAGGCCTTCGGCTCCATCCCCGCCTCGGCGGCGGCGCGGGCCACGTTGGCGCCGTGCTCGTCGGTGCCGGTCAGGAAGAAGACATCCTCGTCGCGCTGGCGGTGGTGGCGGGCCAGCACGTCGGCGGCCACGGTCGTGTACGCGTGACCCAGGTGCGGGTCCGAGTTGACGTAGTAGATCGGAGTGGTCAGCGAGAAGGGCATATGGCGGGCATCCTACTCATCGCCGACCAGCAGCCGGTAGAGCCGGTTGCGGGGCTCGCCGGTGAGCGCGGCTGCCAGCGCCGCCGCCCGTTTCGCCCCCACCGCATCGCCCAGCTCGCGCAGCGCTGCCACGTCCACCGCATCTTCCCGGGCCGCCTCGACGGCGCCCAGCACCAGCGTGATCTCGCCCCTGGGCGGCTCGCTGAAGCGGGCTGCCAGCTCGGCCGCGCTGCCCCGCGCGATCTGCTCGTGCAGCTTGGTCAGCTCGCGGCAGACGGCCAGCGGCCGCGTGCCGTCCCGCTCGGCAACGGCGCGCAGGGTGGCGGGCAGGCGCCGCGGCGACTCGAAGGCGACGACCGGCAGGCCGGTCGTGTCGAGCCGGTCGAGCAGCGCGCCCAGCTGCCCCGGCTTGCGGGGCAGGAATCCCGCGAACACGAAGCCACCGCCGCCGAGCCCCGAGGCCGCGAGCGCCGTCGGCACCGCCGAGGGCCCGGGCAGCACCCGCACCTCAAGGCCTCGCTCGATCGCGCCGCGCACGAGCAGCGTGCCTGGATCGGACACGGTGGGCATGCCGGCGTCGCTGAGCAGGCAAACCGTCTCGCCCGCCTCGATCCGGCCCAGCAACTCGGGCACGCGCACCGCCTCGTTGTGCTCGTGCAGCGAGACCAGGGGCAGCCGGATGCCGTGCCGCTCGAGCAGCACGCGCGAGTGGCGAGTGTCCTCGCAGGCGGCCAGGTCGGCGCCGCGCAACTCGTCGAGCAGGCGCAGGGTGACGTCGGCCAGGTTGCCGATCGGTGTCGGGCAGACCACCAGGGCGCCGCGCGCATCCACGGCGGCGACGTTACTGCACCGGGGTGCGGGCCGAGGCGATCCCGATCGAGCCGCCGATCAGGATGCCCATCGCCCAGCCGATGGTGTTGGACAGCAGGCCGAGCGCGATCACGGACGAGTGCGAGGCCTCGAAGACCGCGGCGCCCGCGACAACCACCGGCACGACGAGCCAGGTGAGCAGGCCGATCCGGGCGATGTGCGGCCAGCTCGGGTCGCGGCGGGCGGCGGCGGCCCCGATGAGCCCGGCGATCACCACGGCGAGCCCGCCCAGCACCAGCGGCGCCTCGATCCAGGTCCTCACGTCCAGCTCTGCGATCACTCGAACAGCTGCCCCGCCGCGCCCAACACGCCGGCGTCGTTGCCCAGCTCGGCGATGACCAGCCGGGCAACGCTGCCGCTGGAGGGCAGCGAACGCCGCTGCGACTCTTCCCGGGCCGGCTGGAGCAGGAGGTCGCCGGCCGCGCTCACGCCCCCGCCGATCACGACCAGCTCGGGGTCGAAGATGTTGACGAAGTTGGCGACGCCGACTCCCAGATGGGCGCCGACGCGGCGCAGCGCCTCCACCGCATGCTCGTCCCCGGCCTTGGCCAGGTCGATCACCGTCCGCGTGTCGAGGTCGCCGCCCTTCTCGCGGGCGGCGGCCAGGTCCGAGCCGGGGTGCTCGTCGGCCAGCCTGTTGGCCTGCCACATCACGCCGGTGGCCGAGGCCAGCACCTCCAGGCAGCCGCGGTTCGGGCAGTGTCCCTGGCAGCGGGGACCGTCCTCGTCGATCGACATGTGGCCCAGCTCGGCGCCGGCCCCGATCGCGCCCCGGTAGAGGCGCCCGTCCAGCCACAGCCCGCCGCCGATGCCCGTGCCGAGGGTGAGCATCACGGCGTGGTCGCAGCCGCGCGCCGCGCCGATCCGGGCCTCCGCGAGGCAGGCCACGTTGGCGTCGTTGTCGAGCATCACGCGGGTGGCCAGGCGCCGCTGCATCTCGTCCACGAAGTCGACGTCCTCCAGTGGCACGTTCGTCGAGTCGAGCACCCGTCCGGCTCGCTGGTCGATCTGCGACGGCAGCCCGAAACCGACTCCCAGCACCTCTGTGCCCCGGCTTACAGAAGCCACCAGCCGCTCGATCGCGTCGAGCAGCACGCGCTGGCTGCGCAGGTCGGTGGGCACCTGCCCGCGGCCGATGATCTCGTAGTCCGGGGTCACCAGGGCGGCCTTGATCGTGGTCCCGCCCAGGTCGATGCCGACCGCCGGTATACGGGAGGAGTCCGGCATGAGCGTGGCTAACATAGCAACGTCGTGCCGCAGCAGAGCAAGCCCTACAAGGTCTACAGGGGCGGGCACGTGCGAACGGACGACCCGGATGCGGCCCGCTTCAGCTTCGGCAGGGGCGCGGCGGGAACCGTCCAACCGCCACCCGCAACGCCCGACGGCATGCCGTCGCCGCTTGGCGACGGCGAAAACGGGGGGCCTCCAGGCCGCAAGGTCGCCACCGTCCCGCCCAGACGGCGGTTCTGGCGGCCCGGCTGGAAGAAGGGCATCCTGATCGGCCTCGGCGTCGTGCTGCTGCTGTTCGTGGTGCAGGTCTACCGCGGCTATCACGCCTTCTCGCAGGAGATGGCCCGTGCCAACGCGCGGCTGGATCCGAAGACGAAGAAGGTGCTGACACCGGTCGGCAACCCGCTCACCAACCCGCAGACCACCATCGTGCTGGGCAGCGACAGCCGCGGCAAGGGCACGACGGCCCGCACCGACTCGATCCTGCTCGTGCGCACCGACCCGGGCAAGCACACGATCTCGATGCTCTCGATCCCGCGTGACCTGTGGGTGCCGATCGCCGGCCACGGCTCGGCCAAGATCAACGCCGCGTACGCCTGGGGCGGCACGCCGCTCCTGATCAAGACCGTCGAGCACTTCACCGGGCTGCCGGTGAATCATGTGGTGCTGGTCGACTTCAGCGGCTTCGAGGATCTGATCGACGCGCTGGGCGGCGTCAACATCGACAACCCGTACCGGATCGACTCGTCCCAGCCGTTCGACGGCAAGCTGTGGCACTTCAAGCAGGGCCCGCTGCACATGTACGGGGTGCGCGCCCTGGCCTATGCCCGGATTCGCCACACGACGAATGCGAAGGACACCGACATCACCCGCACCGAGCGACAGCAGCGGGTGATGCAGGCGATCGCGCACCAGCTCGTCACACCCGGCAATCTGCTGCACCTCGACACCGTGGGCAGCGCGATCGCCAAGCCGCTGACCACCGACCTCACGGCCAACGAGGTGCTCGAGCTGGGCTGGGTCAAGTTCCGCTCGCAGCAGACGGTGCAGTGCCACCTTGGCGGTACGCCGCAGTTCATCGACGGCCAGGACGCGATCTCGTCGAGCTCCCAGAACATGCAGGTCGTGGGCATGTTCCTGGGCAAGGTGGCACCGCTGCCACCCGCCAAGGGCGAGCTCTACGCACCCGGCTGCACCAGGCGCTAGCCCGGGATCAGGCCTCGGCGGCCTTCTTCGGCTCCGGCTTGGACTCGGTCTTCGCGTCCTTCTTGCCGTCACCGGAGGAGGAGTCGCCCGAGCCGCCCTCCGCCTTGCCGTCGGCCGCGCCCGCCTTCTTCTTCTTGCGGCCGTAATCGGTCGAGTAGAAGCCCGAGCCCTTGAAGTGGATGGCCGCGGGATGCAGCACCCGCCGCGCCGGCGCGCCACACACCTCGCACTCGGTGAGCGGGTCGTCCGTGAACTTCTGCAGGACGTCGAACGTGTGGCCGTTGTCGCAGCGGTACTCGTAGATGGGCATACGAAGCCCAGTATACCCGCGCCCCTGGCCGTATTGGCACACTCCGGTCGAGAGTGCCAACGGTGTCCTCATATACCATCCTGCGCTCGTGCGGATCGCGATCGTGACCGACTTCTACTACCCGCTCCTCGGCGGGATCACCGAGCACGTGGACGGGCAGGCGCGTGCGCTGACGCGGCTCGGCCACGACGTCACCGTGGTCACCGGCCGCCCCGTCGGCGTGCCCTCCGTGAAGGACGACGCCAGCCCGATTCCCGAGCCCACGTTCGAGGTGGCGCGGATCGGTACCACGTTCCGCGTCTACGTGCCGGTGATCGGCAACGGCGCGGAGACCTGGCACACACTCGGCTACCGGCTCAAGCAGCGGCTGCGCACGTTCTTCCGCGAGCGCGGGTTCGACGTCGTCCACGTGCACGCCCCATACAACCCGCAGATGACCGCCTGGGCGATCCAGGAAACGCCCGACGACGCGCTCTCGATAGGCACGTTCCACAGCGTCTTCTCGCAGACCACCGCGATGGACATCCAGGCCGAGCTGATCCGCCCCGCGATCGAGCGCCTCGACGGCCGCATCTGCGTCAGCGAGGCCTGCATCGGCTCGCTCACCCCGTACTTCCCCTACGCCTACGATGTGATCCCCAACGGGATCGACGCCGACCACTTCTCGCCGCGCGCCGAGCCGGTGGCCGAACTGGTGGGCGACCACAGGACGATCGTGTTCGTGGGCCGGTTCGACCCCCGAAACGGCGTCGACACGATGATCCGCGCCCACCAGCTGCTGTTCGCCCAGCGCGGCCCGGACGTGCGCCTGGTGGTCGTCGGCGACGGCCCGTTCCGCCCGCTCTACGAGCGCCTCGTCTCGGAGCAGGCCCGCCCGTACGTGCACTTCGCCGGCCGCCTCAACCGCTCCCGGCCGAACTACCTTGTGAGCGGCGACATCTTCTGCACGCCCTGCGACCGGGCATCATTCGGGATGGTGCTGCTGGAGGCGATGAGCTGCGGACTGCCCGTGGCGGCGAGCCGCATCAGCGGTTTCCAGCTGCTGATGGAGCACGGCCGCCAGGGCTTCCTCGTGCACCCTGCCCGGTCGCCCGAGCGGTTCGCCGAGGCGCTGGCGACCCTGCTGGACGACGACGCCCTGCGCGAGCGGATGGGCGACGCCGGCCGCGCCACTGCGCTCGAGCACTACTCGTGGCCGAGCGTGGCGGGCAAACTCGAGACGTATTACCGTGACCTGATGGCTGGAAGACGACCGGTATGGGCAAGCGCCAGGTCATCACACGCTTCGTAATCCTCTCGATCGTGTGGTGCCTGGTCTGGGGCGCCGTCGCGATCGGGATCGGAGGCACCAGCGGCGACGTCGTGTTCGCGATCGCGCTCGTCGTGCTGCTGGCCGTCTCGTTCGCCGCCTTCACGCCGAACACCCCCCTCTTCGGGCCGGTGATCGCGCGCGGCAGGATGGAGCAGCCCAAGGCCGCGATCACCTTCGACGACGGCCCCAGCGCCGAGTACACGCCGGCCGTGCTCGACACGCTGCGCGCGCACAACGCGCGGGCCACGTTCTTCGTGCTCGGCCGCCACGTGCGCGAGCACCCCGAGGTCGCCCGCCGCATCGTCGCGGAAGGTCACCAGCTCGCCAGCCACGGCGAGGATCACACGCTGCTGACGTTCAAGGGCCCCGAGGCGATCGCCTACCAGCTGCGCGCCACGGAGGAGGCCGTGAACGCGGCCGTGGGCGCCCCGCCGGCCGGCCTCTTCCGCGCGCCGCACGGCTTCCGCAGCCCGTTCCTGAGCCCGGTCACCCGCCGGCTCGGCTACAGCGTGGTGGGCTGGACGACCGGGGTGTGGGACACTGCCCTGCCGGGCGTCGAGCGGATCGTCTCGCGCAGTGTCTCCGCGCTGCGGCCGGGCGCGATCCTGCTGCTGCACGATGCCGACGGCTCGGGCAACGGCGGCGACCGCTCCCAGACGGTGAGCGCGCTGCCGCAGATCCTGGCCGCCGGCCACGACCAGGGCCTCGAGTTCGTCACGGTGTCGGAGCTCGCCGCCGAGCTGCGCCCCAAGAAGCGGATGCTGCTGCGGGCCGGCCTGCTGGCGGCGGTGGTGGCCGCGATCGTCTACTTCATCACCAACAAGGTCGGGCTGAAGGCGATCGGCGACGTCGTCACCGAGGCCGACGCCGAGCTGGTGGCGGCGGCGCTGGTCGCGAACATGGCCTCGATCGCGGGCAAGGCCCTGACCTGGAAGGCCGCGATCGACGCGGTCGAGGACGAGGACGGCCACCGCATAACGGCCCGGATGGCCGAGGTGGTGCCGGCGATCTTCATCGGCTTCCTGCTGAACACGGTGTTGGTGGCGCGACTGGGCGAGGTGGCCCGGGTGACCGTGCTGCGCCGCAAGCTGGCCGCGCGCAGCGTCGAGCTGCCCGTCCCCACCGTCGTGGGCACGCTGGTCACCGAGCAGCTGCTGGCCGCCGTCACGCTGCTGGGCGTGCTGCTGGCGATCACGGCGTCGGTATCGGTGCCGGGCTGGGCCGTGAACCTGCTCTACGGGCTG
>Ga0066903_100003139_pt1 | contig 13354 bp, 13 predicted proteins | sample PanSoiMetaGPlot1_FD_67491 | JGI IMG/M metagenome (GOLD analysis project Ga0066903, IMG submission 67491) | Tropical forest soil microbial communities from Panama analyzed to predict greenhouse gas emissions - Panama Soil - Plot 1 (version 2) | ecosystem: Environmental > Terrestrial > Soil >... | reverse complement strand
GCGACGCCTTCAACAGCTTCGTGGACCAGGTCCACATGGCGCCGCCGCAAATGTCTAACGGCGTTGGAAATTTGGCGCCTCCATCTCCACCACCAGCACCAGAACCGGTGACGGCGCCGACGGAGCTGAACCCCTCTCCATCGGAGCCGTCGCCTCCACCGCCGGCGAGCTCGCCGTTCCTGGACTGGACGCGACAGGTCGATGCGCCGCTACCGCCGTCGGCGCCGTCTCTCCCGCACGCCGAGGAGCCGGCGACGGCGACCGACCAGGTCGCCTCTGCTGCCCCCGCGGGGACCGGTGCGCCGTCGGACCTGGCCTCGCGGTGGAAGACCCAATTCGACTTCGGCCAGACGTACACCGGCGATTACCGAACGGGAACGCCCCACCGCGGCGTGGACGTGGTTCCTTCGGGAGGCGGCGGGGTCGGTACCGAAGTGGACGCATTCGCTCCTGGCACGGTCTCGAGCATCTTCCGAGACCCCGGCGGTGCCGGCGGGCTGATCGTGTACGTGCAGGACCAGGACGGGCTGACGCACGCCTACATGCACCTCAACAGCGTCGCTGCCGGCCTCCAGGTCGGTCAGCATGTGGACCGCGGAACACCGATCGCGACCATGGGCGAAAGCGGTACCGAAGGTTCGCCGCACCTCCACTACGAAGTGCGGAAGAACGCGGCCTCCGGTGATCCGCTGGACCAGCTCATCGATCCGCGTCCGTACCTGTCGGGTGCCAAACAACCAGGTCCGGGCGGTCCGATCGGCGCGGTCCAGTCCGCCCTCAGCGGCGCTGCTCAGACCGCGCAAAGCACGGTGCAGGCCGCGCAAAGCGCGGTGCAGAACCTGGGCGGCGCGGTGGCGTCGGCGAGAGACAGTGGCATGCAGGCGTTCCGCGACACGTTCCAACCGTACGCCGAGTACGCCTCGAGGATTCTCGGCGTCGATCCGTCGGTCATCACCGCGATGGCGATCAGCGAGTCGGGCGGCGGCAACATCCCCGGTAACTCGTTCTTCGGCATGAAGGGCTCGCCGTTCGCCACCGGCTCGATCGATCTGCCGACCTGGGAGCTCGTGAACGGCGTTCGCCAGAACATCACCGACAAGTTCGCCACCTTCGACACGCCGAAGCAGGCGGTCGATGCATGGATCGACTTCCTGTCCAAGCACACGCCGGGCGTGTTCGGCGCCAGGACGCCGGAGGAGTTCGCCGCGGCGCTGAAGGCGGGCGGTTACATGACCGACACCGCCGAGCACTACGCCCAGACGCTGCGCGGTCTTGGAGCTCAGGCCGGCGACGTGGCGCAGAACGCGCTCAGCGGCGCGTCAGACGTGCTCGGGGCCTCGCAACGTCTCGTCGCCGATACCGCGCAGAACGTGGGCTCTGCGGCGTCTCAGAAGGCGCAGGACGCGTCTTCGGCGCTGACCGATCTGCTCGAGACCTTCCGGGCACCGGTCGCTACCGCGCTGACGCGGCCAGGTACCGGCAACCGCATCGTCCAGCCGCCTGCCGAAGATACGACGTCGCCGACATCTTCGATCGAAGACCTGTTGAACACGCCGCTGGCTTCGACGCGATTCCAGGCGCCGACGACGACCACGCCGTTCGACCTGACCAACCCGGTCACCGGCGAACGTTTCCGCACGCCCGGCGGCATTGACCTGACGCCGCCGAAGGACATCACCGAAGCGGCCACGCGAGCGATCGAGGACGCCTCGCGACGACCGTTCCCGGGTGTCGGCCCGACCGGCGTGTCGTTGGTCAACCCACAGTTCGGTCCGCAGGCCGAAGAGAAGGCGGTGGTGCGCGGTCCCGCGGACGAGGTGCTGACCGCTTCCGAAGGCCCGGCGGCTCGAGCTGCCGGCGCCGCGGGTGCAGCCACTGCCGGCGACCTGGACGCGCTGGCGACCCTTCGCCGAACCGCGGCAGGCGCGAGCCAGCCTCCGCTCGAGGGCGTGACCGCGGCGCCATCGACGGGACAGCGCATCGCCAACGCGATCGACAAAGCCGTGGCGGTCACGGTCTCGAACATGCTCTCAGCGCCGGCGTCGCTGTTCACCAACGCGACCGCCATCACCCAGAACCTGACCCGCCCGATCGAGTCCGCGGCGACCGCGGCGATCAAGGCCATCGGTGGCGACATTCCTGGAGCTCGCACCGAGCTCGGCGCCGCCGGTCGCGACCTGGTCGGCCAGGGTGCCGCGCTCGGCGACGCGCTGGCGACCTTCGGACGCACCTTCGTGCGCGGCCAGGACCGTCCGCTGGACGTTCGCCGCGAGGCGTTTCCTGGCCCGCTCGGAATGCTCACCACGCCGGCGCTGCGGCTGAACGCCGCCACCGACGAGCTGGTGCGCTCGCTCGGTCAGGCCGGCGCCCAGGCCGCGGAGCTCTCGCGGCTGAAGGCGCAGAACCCGGAGGCGACCGGCGAAGAGCTCGTGCAACGCTTCGCGCCGCTGTTGCAGAAGGTCGGTCAGGACGCCGCGTCACAAGTCGGCTTCCAGAGCGGCGGCAGCGGTATCGGCACCGCCATCTCGAGGTGGCGATCGGCGCTGACGCGCCAGGACGCGACGCTGCCGCAGCGCATCGCCGGCGCCGCGCTCCAGGTTGCTGTGCCGTTCTCGAACGTGCCGGACGTGATCCTGTCCCGCGGACTTCAGCGACTGCCGGTCGTCAACGAGGTGACCGGTGGAGTCCAGGCGCTGCGCGCCGCGGCTCGCGGTGACGTCGATACTGCTCAACGCATCGGAGCTCGGACACTGATCGCGTCCGCGGTCAACCTGGCGATCTGGGCGGAGGTCCAGCAGGGCAACATCACCGGCTCGGGACCGGATGACCCGACCAGGAAAGCCGCGCTGATGGCGGCTCGAGACTCCAGCGGCAACCCGATCTGGCGACCGAACTCGATTCGCGTCGGCGATCGCTGGTTCAACTACGGCGGACTCGGTCCCGTCAGCTTGCAGCTCGGCAGCATCGCCAACGCGGTCGAGCAGTACGAGCTCGAGGGGCGCAAGGTCGATCCGAACCTAGTCGGCGGCGTGACCAAAGCGATCGCCCAGACGGTCGGCGACGCGTGGTATTTGCAGTCGGTCGCCGACATCTTCGACGCGTTCAAGACCGGCCGCTTCGACCAGGCCGCTGGTCGCGTCCTGGGCTCGAGCCTCGACCGCGTCATTCCGCTGAGCGGCGCGCAAAACGCCATTCGGCAGTGGCAGGACCAGGTCGTCCGCGACCCGCAGAACCCGATTCAGCGCGAGATGAACCGCATCCCCGGCCTGTCGGAGCTCGTCCAGCCGAAGCTCGAGCCGTCCACCGGTCAGCCGGTCGAGGAGCCGCGGGACGTCGTTTCGGTGCTGACCAGGTCTTCGGCGAGCGGTCAGCCGGATCCCGTTAACGAGGCGCTTGCGCGACACAACCTGGGCGTCTCCGACGCGCCGCAGACCATCACCCGCGGCAACCTGACGATCGCGCTCAACGACGACGAGCAGCGCCGCTTCGTGGAGATGAGCGGTCCCGAGATTGCGCGGCGCGTGAGCGCGGTCATCAACGTGCCGGGCTACGCCAATCTGAGCCCAGACCAGCAACGCAGTCGCCTCGAGACGGCGATCCGCCTTAGCCGTGACGCCGCGACGGTGCGTCTGTGGGCCAGCATTCCCGGTGACGAGCGCGCTCGCCGAGTCGCCGAGTACCGTGCCGTCCAGCAACAGCGAAGCGAGCCGCAAGTAATCCTGTCGCGTTAGCGCCTACGGTGAGGAGAGGTAGCGATGGCGAAGTCCCAAGCTGACATCCTGAAGAGCTTCGGTCGCGCCGGCTGGACCGTCACCGCGACGCGCCCAGAGACGCAGACGATCATGGTCGATGACCCGTCGTCGCCGACCGGCACCAGGCCGTACGAGCAGCCGACCGGCAACATCATCTGGGGCATCACCTCGCCGACCACCGGTCAGTACGACGAGGTGGTGGTCGCGCCCGGCAAGATCGAGTCTGGCGACGTGTGGACCAACGAGCCGGTGTACGACCCGGTGCGCGGTCCGAAGGAAGAGGTCAAGCCGCCGACGGCGGACAGCACGGAGGCGACCAGTCCGCAGCTTGCCGCGCAGCGCGGCGCCGAAGCTGCCGCGGCGCAGGCGCTGGCCGATCAGCGCAAGGCCGAGGACGCGCAACGCGCCAAGAACAAGGCCGACAGCGGCTACGGCGTGACCGACGCCGAGCTCGCCCGACTGAAGTCCGACGCGGCGTCTCAGAACCTGACGCAGCAGCAGATTGACCAGCGCGGCAAGGAGCTCGAGGCGACCAGCGCGGCGCGGTCTCGCGAGCTCGACATTGCCGCGGCCAACAACCAGATCGCCGCCGCGAACCAGGCGCTCGCGTCCAAACGGCTCGAGCTCGACCAGATCGTGCGCGACGACGCCTCCAAGCTGGACTGGGCCAAGTTCGAGTACCTGAAGGCCAAGGACGCGACCGACAACCAGATCGCGCAGGCCAAGCTGGACCTGGAGCGGCTGACGCAGCAGCAGACCACGGCGGCGCAGACCGCGGCCAACGTCCTGGCGCAGCAGACGCTCGAGCAGCGTAAGGCCGAAGCCGCGCAGAAGGCGGCGGTCGATGCGGCGACGCTCGAGCAGAACGCGCAGACCGCGGCAGCGCAGGGAGCGACCGGTCAGCTCAGCGCGATCGCGCAGGGCGCCACCGCTGGTGCGAACCTGCTCCAGAACCGTGTCACCAACGCGCAGAACTTCGTCCAGGAAGGACTCGGCATCCTGGGCAGAGGTCAGAAGGGACTGCTCGTCGCTCCTCCCGCGGATTTCGCCCAGAACCTGACGCAGGGAGCGGCGGCGTATGCAACGCAGCTCGGCGGCGGACCGGAGGTGTATCAAGCCGCGGCGAACCTGGTGAGGCGCGCTGATCCAACCGGGTCGATGGGACAGGATGCCGGAGCAGCGTTCGCCGCGCTCACCCAGATGTTCCAACGCTACCGCCAGACACATGGCGGTCAGCCGGCGCCGCAGGAAGTCCAGGCGTTGCAGCCGACGCCGCAGTCGTTTACCTCGCCGGCGCTGCCGACGCAGAGCGCGCAACAAGCCGCGGGGATGGTCTCTTCGCCGGGCCAGGTCGCTGGTCAGAACTACGGCTACGCGACGGCATTCCCGGGTGGAGGGGCGGGCGGCTACGCAAATACGCCGCTGCCAGCCCCGTTCGCGCAGAGCGGTCTTCCCGAAGGGCGCAGCGCGGCGGTAGCGCCGACGGCGACCGTGCCTATGACGCCGTCGCCGACGTTCTCGATGGCGCCGATGCCGTTCATCGCGCCGGTGGCGCCGATCACGCCGTCAAGCCGCAACATCACCATCACCGTACCGACGGGGTAAGTCATGCCATCTTCGCCGAAGGCGCCTCGAGCGCCAAAACCGCCGCCCGCGTACCCAACCGCGGGACCGTCATCCCTGACGCAGCCGAAACCGGCTGGCGTCGGCAAGGTTCCGCCAAGGTTCTAACTGCGTTAGGCAAATCGGAAAGTTCTTTCCGATTTCAGCCGGCGGGCAGGAAGGTGTTGAGCAGCGATCCCGTACAGCCGGCGGCGTTGAAGGCGGTCTCAGCTCGCTGGCGGTCAACCAGCGCGACCGCCGTGCGATAGTCGTTTCGGATGTCGCGGCACTCGAGCGCGTGGGGCAAGCCCGGGAGTGTCGTCCAGCAGAACCAAACGACGACCGCCAGGACGACCACAACCAGGAGAGCGCCAATCCTCACGGCGCCGTGAGGAGTTAACTCGGCCATCAGAAGGCGTAGCTCTCTGCACGGAGCTCCTGGACGAGGCGCGCCGCCAGGATGTGAGCGCAGGGCTGGTCGCGGAAGCGCGAGTCGGCGCACTGGCACGTCTCGGTCGTCACCACGTACGACGCACCGCTGCGCGAGCGCGAGGGGATGCGCCACGCCGAGCCGATCGGCGTCCACTGGTCGGCGTGTAACGCAAGCGAGACGGCGGCAGCGCCGCGGGGATTGTCGCGATCGATGAGAATTGCCACTGGTCGGCACCTCTGATCCAGGTGTTGACCACGGCCAGGGCGGTGCTACCAACGCCGTCCTGGTCACTTCTGGTCACACTCTCAGTATACACCCTCAGTACGATTCATGGTACGGAATCTGGTACGATTATCAGATGCCGACACGTACCGTTACCAGCTCGCGGAGCGCCTCCAGCGAGAAGGTTCACGAGAATCGCATCCGATGGCGGGCCAAGCGTTGGGGCTGGTGGCTGACCAAAACCAGGGAGCGGTACGGTCCGCTGGCGCGTACCTGGGGACTGTGGGACGACGCCGAGCAGAGGTGGGTCTTCGCCGGTCCTGACGGGTTCGGCAAGTCGCTCGAGGAGTGCGAGGCGTTCCTGGCTGAGCTCCAGAATCGCTAACGCGTTGTCGATTTGGCAAAAGCGCACGGTGCGCTTTTGAGCTGTCAGACAACTGCCTGAAAGCAAGTTCTCTCCCCCGGACAATCGACAGACGATAACTAGGCGACTTCGAGTTCAATCGGCGAGATTACGCTACACCGATAGGGATCGCATACCTGCCAGGCAAGTGCTCTCCCGCTGAGCTAATGCCCCGTGCGTTTTCAGTTCAACGACAGACGATAACTGTGATTTCGGCTAATCTGCCGCTTGCTACAGCGATGGGAGAGACGATAACCTTGCGGTGTGTCAAGACCAAAAAGCATCGTCTCTCCGCGCCGTCGCGTTCCCGCTCGCCGATCGTCGCCAAGCCTGCCGACCATGCGTACGTCATGGGCGCTGGCGCTGGCCGCGAACAACAAGTCAGAGAACACGCGGCTAGTCTACCTCAGCGCGCTACAGCGATTCGAGGAGTACCTGGTCGCCAACGATCTGCCGACCACCGTCGGCGATATCGAGCGTGAGCACGTCCAGGGCTTCCTGATCGAGCTGCTCGAGAACCGCGCCGCGGCGACCGCCAACAACCGCTATCGCGCTCTGAAGACGTTCTTCGCCTTCCTGGTCGAGGAGGACGAGCTCGAGCACTCGCCGATGGAGCGCATCAAGCCGCCGATCGTGCCCGAGCATCCCGTTCCCCTCCTATCGGAGGGAGACCTGGCCGCGCTGCTGAAGACGACCGACGGTCCCGCCTTCGACCAGCGCCGCGACCAGGCAATCATTCGCCTGCTGCTGGACTGCGGCATGCGCCGCGGCGAGCTGGCCGGCCTGACGGTCGGCGACGTTGACCTGGAGGCGCGCACCGCGACGGTCCTGGGCAAGGGCCGACGCCCGCGGGTCTGCCCGTTTGGGGTCAAGACCGCTCGGTCGTTAGACCGCTATCTGCGCTCGCGTAGCGCCCACAGAGACGCTGCGCTGCCCAACCTGTGGTTGGGAATCAAAGGCCCGCTGACCGGCTCAGGCGTGTTCCAGGCGCTTCAGACGCGGGCTCAGCAGGCCGGCATCGGCAAGATGTTCCCGCACATGCTGCGGCACCTGTTCGCGCACCGCTGGTCGTCCGCCGGCGGCAACGAGGCCGACCTGATGCGGCTGGCCGGTTGGCGGTCTCGTTCGATGGTCTCGCGCTACGCGGCGTCCGCGGCAGACGAACGCGCTCGAGCGGCGCACGCTCGCCTCGCGTTGGGCGACCAGGTCTGAACATCCGCCGGTCGGACCGGCGGTTTACTCCGATGCCGCGGTCCGCGTACCATCGGTGTAGTTCCATATCAGCCCGCTCAACGTGTTGACCCCCGCGGGTCAGACCGGTCGCCCCGGTCGAGAACTCTAAACGCCGTCAGGATCGGATGGCACCAGAGGAATTAGGACGGTGGGTCGCATAAGGCACGGCAAGTCGATCAAAGGCGATGGCGGGCGTGACACGCTCCTGCACTGACGCATAGCGAACGTCGGGCGGGTGCTCCGAAGAGGAGTACCCGTTGGTTCTGTCCGACGAGGAAAAGCACGTCCGAGCGATCAAGCGCGGTCGTCTGGGCGGTCTGGCGAAAGCGGCGCGGAACGACGCCCGTGAAGGTACACAGGCGGCGCGTAGCGCGTTCCTGGCGCGCTTCGAGCTCGAGGTGGACCCTGACGGCGTGCTCGAGCTGGAGGAGCGTCTGCGGCGTGCGGTAGCTGCCAGGAAGCTGTACATGGCGCGTCTGCTCCTGAAGCAGCGTCGCTTCCGCGCCGTGAAGAAGGCCGCGGTCGCGGCGGAGCTCGCGGAGTCAGTCGCGTGACTCCAACAAAAAAGCCACCCGGTAGGTGGGGGTGGCTCTTTGCGGGGAAGTCCGTCAGCCCGGCGGACTCGCGAAGCCCCGGTGCGGTCAGCCCATGTCAGGACAGCGCGATGCGTAGCGTAGCACCTACGGTCGGCACGACATTCGGTACGAAAGAGAAACGCCGCTCGAGCCAGGAGCGGCGAATCAAAGGAGTGTGCTGTGGCCTATCACAGCAGTCCAGCAGGACGCGCACATCATAGCGTCCCCCCACTCGGCTTCGGTACGACGTTCAGTACGACGGTACCGTCGTGACGAGTCCGAACGGTCGAGTCCGAGCGGTCGAGGCGGAGCCCGATCCAGGTTCGGATGAATTTGACGATCCGTCCGATACGTTCTTCGCAGACTGCGCGGACCAGGCGATCCTGTTTCCGAAGACGAACAGGACTCTCTATCTCAACCAGATCGCCAGCGCGAAGGAGCGGTGGCACGTTGTCGATCAGGTCGTCGCCGCGCTCGAGCGCGGTCCCGACGCCGACCGCTTCCACCTGTTCTCCATGTACGGCAGAGAGGAGATGCGGCGGTATCCAACCGACGAAGCCGCCTACATCGATTTCGTGAAGCTGCTGCTGCCGTACACCGGTAAAGACTTCCTGCTGATCGATGAGGTCGTCCGGCGGACGCCAATGAGCACGCTGACGTGGGCGTACAAGGACATTGGCTCGGGTGAGTACCTGAGCAAGTACCGCAACAAGGTCATCATCCTCGCCGCCCAGGAGTGGTACCGCGAGTTCCAGGCGAAGGCGCAGACCGCGCCGAACGGCGCGTCGAACTCTGCTCCGCCTGGAACAGCGCCGCCGCCGTCGACCACTTACCCCGAGCCCGAGGACATGGGCGTGGCGGTTCCGAGCGAGCTGGCGGAGGTCGAGTACGTGGCGAACCTGCTCAAGCCAGGGCGCCTGCTGGTGGTCGGCGCGGTCGAGGGCTCGGGCAAGACGTACACCATCTCGAACGAGCTCGGCATCCGCTTCGCGTGGGCCGGCGGCGACCTGGCAGGCACCTGGTCGATGCGCGAGCGGGGCAACGTGCTGCTGCTCTCGGAGATGCACCGCGACGACGACATCGCCTATGAGGAGCGCGTGCTCGAGGCGCTCGGCGGCACGCGCACGAACCTGAGCGGACGTTACTTCCGCCTGTCGCTGGCAACCGCGGCCAACGGTAAGCCGGTGCTGGCTGACCTGGAGTGGGTGAACTGGTTGGTCGATGACTTCGCCCCGCGGCATGACATCAAGCTGCTGATCCTCGATACGGTCGCGTCGGCGATCGAAGGCGAACCGTGGGGCGAAAACATCATCGGCGTCTTCCGCGTCCTGAAGGCGATCGTGGAGGAGCGTCCGTCGCTGGCGATCGCGCTGATCACCCACATGAAAAAGCCGTCTGGCGGAGGCGAGCAGGCGATCAGCGACGTAATGGGCCAGTGGACGCGCTTTGCCGACGCGGTGCTGCTGATGACCCCGCAAGACCCCGGGCGGGTTCGGCTGCGGACCCTGAAGCGCCTATCGCCCGTTGACATCATCGCCACGCAATCCGGCGGACTGCTGGTCGATCCGTTTCCCGTCACCCATACGGGCAAGCCGAAGGTCGACATGGGCAACGTCTACCACGTCATCGAACAGAAGCCCGACCTGACCGTGGCCGAGCTTGGCGATGCTCTGGGGGTGAGTAAGCCGACCGCCGAGCGGTACGTCGCGCAAGGCGTCAAGCTTGGCCTACTGGAACGCCATCGCGAAGGCCTTTCAGGACCATTCCGTGTCCGCCTCACAGCAAGGACTGAGCCGTAAAAGACCAGCACCACCTCACGCCTCATCAGCACCTCAGGGGGGTGGTGAGGTGGTCGGGTTACGACTCGTGCGTCAGCACCACCTCACCCGCACCCTTAAGGGTGGGGAGTGGTGAGGTGGTCGTATGGGGTGGTGAGGCGCTGCGTTTCTCAACCACCGCCTCAAAAGGGGGTGAGGCGGTCAAGCGGACCAGAAAGGAGCGAAGCCGTGACCGACGACCAGGACGGATTTACCGCGCCGAAGGAGGTCGCCGTACCGTCGCCGATGGCGATCAAGCTGGCTGGTCTGAGGCTGTACGCCTACGCGGTCTCCAGTAACTACCCGAAAGGTCGCGGTCTGCTCGCCATGCCGATCGGCGACGACGTCGATGATCCGTCGGCGCTCAAGCGCGACCAGCGGCTCCTGGCGTTCTGGCTCGAGACGTTGCGCTAAACCGTTCGCCGGCGAACGGATTACCAGCGCGTTGGTAGGTTCTCTCGCCGGCGAGAGAATCGGAAAGGTCTTTCCGATTCAGCGGTGCTACGCTTCCCGCGAGATGGTCGCGGAGCGTTCGGCGCCGAACGGATTCCAGCCGCGGTACGTCTCGGCCAAGGAAGCGGTGATCATGCTCGATAACGTGGTCACCGAGCGCGATTTGCAGCGATGGGCACGCCAGGGACGTATCCCCGGCGCGATCAAGGTCGGACCGAAGACGATCCGATTCGATCGCCGATCCGTACTGAACCTCGTACGAGACCTGAGTGCGGAACCGCCGGCAAATCCGACACGCGTGTCGGATTCCGACGAGCGCCCGTTCACCTATCGCGATCGGCGCGCTCACTCGACGCTCGATGGTTTCTCGCTCGGCGTCTGACCTGTCGTACCAGTGACCATTCGTCGGAGCCAACAATGCACGGCGCACCGCAAGAACGGCGATCGCTGTCGCCGACACGCGGTGACCGGTACGAACGTCTGCATCATGCACGGCGCTCGAGCACCGCAGGTACGTGAGGCCGCTCGAGCGCGGCTCCAGGAGATGGTCTGGCCGGCGCTGGTGCAGCTCCGACGCCTGATCGACTCCGCCGACGGCGACAGCGTCAAGCTGGCCGCGGTCAAGGACGTACTGGACCGCACTGGATTCAAGCCGTCGGACCTGGTGGCGGTGGATAACCAGGTGCATATCACCGTCAGCTACACCGATGTGGGAATGGCGTCACCACCGGTGCATCGGAATGGTCACGCCGAGCTGACAAACGGTCAATAGGCGCAGCTCCGCCGCGAAGTAGCATTCCGTCAGAAAATCAGCCCATGCCAGAGAACCTCGACAAGAGTCGGCACCCCGACCTGACCGACGGTGGCGAGCTCCGCGGCGACGCCTACCAGGACACGCCACGCCGAGACTTCAACCGTATGGCTCGCGACCCGTCGCGCTGGCAGGCGTTTATGGACAGCGTGGCTCGAGACCAGGCCGAGCTCGATCCGTGGGTCCAGCAGCAAATCTCCGGTCGTTCCTTCGGAACCGCCGATGACCCGTACGGTGGCTACCTGGAGTACCAGCGCGAGGTCCGCCTGCTGCGGGACACGTTGGGAGACCAGCGCACGCTCAGCGGTCGCGACATCGAGAGGATGTCGATGGAGGAGTACGACCAGCATTTCGATAGCCGCGGTCAACCACGGCGCGGCGTGGTGTACCGACCAACCGGCGGTCGCGACGTGGATATCACCAACACCGGTGTAGACCGCTTCAGCCAACGTGAATTGGGGCAGGGGAGGTGACATGACCGACGAGCTCGAGCAGAACATGTCGAAGGTGAGAAAGCCGACACCGCGGCGTCAGGGCGCCGTAGGCGCTGCTACGCAGCGAACGCCACGCGTTCCGCACCCGCGGCGTGAGCCAGAGGTGATTGCCGGCGGAGCGAACGGCACGCCGGACATCGAAGACGTGCTGGCGCGACTGGAGCGCCTCGAGGCGAGCGGCACGCAGTTTGTCCAGTCGGAGCCGGACCACCCTGTGTCGAACCGCGTCGCCGACGACGAAGAGCTGACCGACTTTCAGCGTGAGGTCCGCGCCAACACGCACCCGATGCCGCAGGACTTCACGCGGGAGGGGCGTTACTACAACTTCCCGCTGAAATTCTTCGCCAAACCCGACGGTCAGATCGTCCAGCTCCAGGGCGACCCTGGCAACACCGAGTACTACCGCAAGAAGGGGTTCGTGGATCTCTCGCCGGAGCAGGTGGAGCGCTACCTGAAGGTCGAACGGCTCCAGATTCTGAAGCTCCAGCAGCGCAAGGCGGCGCTCATCAACAACATGCGTCGCGTCATCGCGCTCGATCCGACCCTGCGCGCCGGCCTGGGTCCGGACTTCGATACGGACGTGGACAAGATGACCATTCCCGAGCTCGAGGCGGTCTGGAACGAGCTGACGCACAACGAGGACGGCACGCCGCGGTACACCTTCCAGCGACCGCAGCGCCTCCAGGACGCCGACGACCGCCGAGCGCTGCGCGAATCGGAACGCATGCTCGCCGGTGTCGAGACGACGCCGCCAAGCCGTCGCGTGGTCGAGTTCGAGAACGAGCAGGAGCAAGCTGCTCAGCCCCGCCGCCGCGGTCGGGACATCGAAGTCACGCCGCAAAACGCACGGCAGTTCAGCTAGAAGGTCCGATGACTCCGCAAGAGTTCGCCGATATGCTGGTCAACCAGCCGGGCTCGGCGACCAGCCACTCGCCCGGACTGCCCATAGCCGGCGAGGGCCTGCCGCTGCCGGTGTTCCCGCCATCACCATCACCAGGTGCCGCGGGTCCGGACAACGAGCCCGGTCTGGACGACAGCCAGATCATCGCCGAGTTCAGGAAGCCGAACGGCACCACCGCGTGGCTCCAGAAGGACAACCGTGCGGTGTACGAGCGCAAGGGCTACGTGCTGACCGGCAACGAATTCAACATCGAGGCGTACAACGACCAGGTCCGCCAGCTTGATAAGTGGCGAGCGGTCGGCAACAACCCGGGTGCCAACCGAGCGACCTGGCCCCCGAGCTGACCAGGTGACGTAGGCGGAGGCGGGCGATGGTCGGAACGATCCTCAAAGACGACCTGGGCAACTTTGCAGGCAACCAATTCCTGGAGTGGGTAGACAACCTGCACGCCGCCGACCAGCCGGCGCCTCCTCCTCCTCCTCCTCCCGCGAGTCCGAGTCCGCTCGAGCAAATCGGCAACGCCGTTTCCGATTTGGGTCAGGCGGCGAGCGACGCCTTCAACAGCTTCGTGGACCAGGTCCACATGGCGCCGCCGCAAATGTCTAACGGCGTTGGAAATTTGGCGCCTCCATCTCCACCACCAGCACCAGAACCGGTG
>Ga0066903_100003138_pt1 | contig 13355 bp, 12 predicted proteins | sample PanSoiMetaGPlot1_FD_67491 | JGI IMG/M metagenome (GOLD analysis project Ga0066903, IMG submission 67491) | Tropical forest soil microbial communities from Panama analyzed to predict greenhouse gas emissions - Panama Soil - Plot 1 (version 2) | ecosystem: Environmental > Terrestrial > Soil >... | reverse complement strand
GGCGATCCTGAAGGACGCGAAGCTGCCGACCGTCAGCGACCGCCCGACCTCAAGTGTCGTGCGCACCATCAGCGAATAGCCCTCGCACGGGCAGCGACTTCGACACGTTCATGGCCGGGCGTTCTTGCCCGGCCATTCCATTGAAGCCGAGATCGCACAAAGTTCTCTAACAACGTAGACGCTAAACAGGCGGCTAAGCGCCCGCTTACTGCGCCTCGATATTGGCCTCGCGCGCGACCTTGGCCCATTTCTGCAGCTCGGACTTGATCAGCGCCGCGAAGGACTCCGGCGTGGTCCCCTCGGGCTCTGCTCCGTCCTGCGCGAGCTTCTCTTTCATCTCGTCGGTTTTGAGCGCGAGGATCGCGGCAGCGTGAATGCGCATGATGATCGCGGGCGGGGTCTTGGCCGGCGCTACGAGTCCATACCATTGCATCGCTTCGTATCCCTGCAACGTATCGGAGACCGGCGGCACATCCGGCATCGCTGCGATACGCTTGGGGCCCGATACGCCGAGCGCACGCACCTTGCCGGATTCGACCTGCGGCCGCGCCGTGAGTGCATTGGCAAACATGGCGTGGATCTGACCGCTGATGATGTCGGTCACGGCCGGAGCCGTGCCGCGATACGGGATGTGGCGGATGTCGACGCCCGCCATGGACTTGAACAGTTCCATGCTCATGTGCGGCGATGTGCCGATACCGGGCGTGCCATAGGTCAAATCGCCGGGCTTGCTCTTGGCATAATCAACGAACTCACGCACATCTTTGGCCGGCACCGACGGGTTGACGACCAGAACGTTCGGAGCCGTGGCCGCGACCGTGATCGGTGAGAAGTCGTTGACCGGATCATAGTTGACCTTCTTGTAAAGCACCGAGTTGAGCGCCAGCGTGCTCGGCACCATCAGCAGCGTGTAGCCATCGCCCGCCGAGCGAGCAACCGCCTCGATGCCGATCATATTGCCGGCACCGGGGCGGTTCTCGACAAAGAACTGCTGCTTGAGTGCGTCGGAGAAATGCTGCGCCAGGACGCGCGCCACGATGTCGGTGCCGCCACCAGGCGGGGACGGCACGACGATGCGTACGGGACGAGACGGATAGACATCTGGGTTGTTTGGTTCGTTCCTTGGCTCATTCTTGGGAGCCTGTTTGGCCTCGTTTTTCTTCGCATTGCCCTTATTGGCCTGGGCATTGGCCTGCCCGATCTGAGTGCAAACGCAGAGAAGCAGGAGGGAGATGTATCGCAGCACGCGCAGAGCCTCCAACTTGAGTACACCCGTCACAGAAGAGCGAATTCGACTCGAGAGCATAGGCGAGGACGGCACGGCAAGCCATGCACGCCGGACCGCTAGAATCGATCGGCGCGATACGGCTTTGGATCACAAAACGGAGTCGCACCCGCAATCAGCTCGGCGACCAGGCGTCCTGTTGCGGGACCGAGCGTGAGCCCCCAATGGGCATGGCCGAAGGCGAGCCACAATCCGGACTCACCGGGCGATTGCCCGATCACTGGGCGCGAATCCGCAAAGCACGGCCGACTGCCCAGCCAAGGCGCCTCTTCGACAGGATCGCCCAGCGGAAACAACGCACGCGCTGCCGGCAGCAGCCGGTCGAATTGCACCGGAGTAGGCGGCGCGTCGCGTGCGGCGAACTCGGCACCCGTCGTGAGCCGCAGCCCCTGCTCCATCGGCGCGACGCAATAGCCAACGTCGGCATCAACCACGGGCCGCGCGAGGCCAGCATTGCCGCGCGGGCGAAAATGGCGGTGATAACCGCGCTTGACCGCAAGCGGCAAGCGCAGGCCAAAGGCGCCGATCACGTCGGGCGTCCACGGACCGAGCGCCAGCACCGCAACTGGCGCGTCGACCGGCCCTTCCGGAGTCTCAATGCGCCACTGCGTGCCATTGCGGTGAAGCGAGCGGGCGTCGCCCTTGAGCACAAGCCCGCTGAGTGCCGCGAAGCGCGCCGCATAGGCTCTCGTCACCGCGAGCGGATTGGAGATGCTTCCGGCCTCGCTCCAATAGATGCCATGGCGGAAGACCGGCGCCAGTGCCGGCTCAAGCGCCTGCACGCCATCAGGATCGAGCACCTGATGCGGCAGGCCGAGCTTGCTGGCGAGCTCGCGCTCTGGCGCCGTCTCGGCAAAGCTCGCATCGCTACGATAGACCTTGAGCCAGCCAGTCTTGCGCAAATAACGGCCGGCGCCCGCCTCCGCGATCAGCGCCTCGTGCTCCGGCAGCGCGCGGGCGAACAAGGGCCGCATTGCTTCTGCAAAGGCCATGCGGTGCCTGAGCGCGGATTGCGACCGATAGGCCAGCAGCCAGGGCGCAACCCGCGGCAGAAAGCTAAGGTGATAATTGGCCTCGGTGGCACGCTTGAGCGCGATCCGCAGCAACGCCGACAGGCCGCGTGGAAACGGATGCGGCAACAGCGTGTTGCCTTCGATGACACCAGCGTTGCCATAGGAGGTTTCCTCGCCCGGACCGCGCCGGTCGACGAGCGCCACCGCAAGCCCGCGCTTGGCGAGATGCAGGGCAATGGAAGTGCCGACAATGCCGGCGCCGAGCACGAGGGCGTCGGTGCGTGCCATAAAATCCTCGCGGTGGTCCTCGCGGTGGGGGGAGAGAATCCGTGTGGACAAGCGTCAATATAGGATGGCCCGGCGAGGACAACCATCGCCGCTGGCGCCCGCTACCGTTGCCGCCCAGAACCCCGCGTGTTAGGCGATCGTCTCATAGGGGCGCGAAATGGAGGTTTCGATGCGCCGCCCGCTGCTTGTGGCACCGTCCATCCTGTCGGCCGACTTCGCCCGGCTGGGCGAGGAGGTGCGCGCGGTCGATGAGGCCGGCGCTGACTGGATCCATGTCGACATCATGGACGGCCACTTCGTGCCCAACATCACCATCGGTCCCGACGTGGTGAAGGCGCTGCGCCCGCACAGCAAGAAGACATTCGATGTGCATCTGATGATTGCACCGTGCGACCCCTATCTCGAAGCCTTTGCCAAGTCCGGCGCCGACATCATCACGGTGCATGTCGAGGCGACGCCGCACATCCACCGCTCCCTGCAGGCAATCCGCGCGCTCGGCAAGAAGGCGGGCGTCACGCTCAATCCCGGCACGCCGGTCGAGGCGATCGCACCTGTGATTGATCTCGTCGACCTGGTGCTGGTGATGTCGGTCAATCCAGGCTTCGGCGGGCAGGCCTTCATCGCGCACGCGGCCGACAAGATTGCCAGCATCGCGGCGCTCGCGGGCGGGCGGGCGATCGATATCGAGGTCGACGGCGGCATCACGCCCGAGCACGCCGCCACCGTCGCGCGTGCGGGCGCCAATGTGCTGGTTGCCGGCTCCGCCGTCTTCAAGGGCGGCAAGCCGGACGGCTATCGCAGCAACATCGCGGCGATCCGCAATGCGGCCGCTATGGCGCGCGGCGAGGCGGCTTGACGCGCCCTTCCAGCGACTGGATTTAGCCTCGATTATTCGTACGATTGCACCTTGCGGAGGGCCCGCTGCCCGGGCGTCGGCTCGGATATCAGGAGACCAATAGGATGCGCTTTACGTTGTTGGTTTGCGTTGCCGTCAGCGTCGTTCCATGCAGCCACGCCAGTGCCCAGCCGAACACAATTGATTCGATTCGCACACCGCAGACGTCATCGCTCACCGAATACTGGACCGACAACCAGCGTCAGGTCGCAATCGCCATGCCGGTGCCGGTGCTCGACCCGAGCACGCTGCAACCCGTGCCCGCCGAACCGAAGGCCGGCACGCGGCACACCGGACGGGCCGCGAACGGTGCTTCGAGCGCGCTCGCGCGCCTGTCCGGCAATGTCACGACGAGACCGCTCTACTGGGCTGGCAAGCTTTACTTCAACACGTCGGAAGGGCCGATGGTCTGCTCGGCACAATTCGTTGCGCCGGGTATCCTCGCCACCGCATCGCATTGCATTCAGGACAACAACACCGGGCGCTGGTACTCGCAGTTCCTCTACCGTCACCAGAACAACATGGGCAAAGGCCGCAACTTCTCCACCGAATGCGTGGCCGCCTTCAAGGGCTGGGTTTCACCAGACAAGTCGCGCTGGACCTGGGACTTCGCCATGATCAAGCTGCGCGGCGGCGACGACCTGGGCCATTTCGGCTGGCAGTACAATTGGTGGGGCACCTACGATGAGGTGCCGAAGATCGGCTATCCGGTCGCGATCAGCAACGGCCAGGTGATCCAGGTGGAGTTCGGCAAGCTGATGAAGGGCTGGGACCCCAAAGTTGTCGGCCTCAACCACGGCAATCCAAACAATGCGGAAGGCTCGAGTGGCGGCGCCTGGGTCGGCCATTACGAGACCGGCGGAAGCAACACCCAGTCAAACTTCGTCATCAGCGTCACCTCTCATCATTTGGGTGATAGTCGCAGCGTCTCATACGGTCCCTACTGGGACGAGAACTTCGGGGAACTCCTGAAATATACCCAGCGTGGGTGCAAGTAGTGCTAATACTGCCGAAGCATTCATGACCAAAATTTAATTGAGCGTAGTTCCAGAACGCTTGCGCTTAACCTTTTCGGACGGATCGGGCGCCTTGAATCGGCCCCCATCCGCCGCCACGTGTGCCTGCAAAGCGCGCTCTCGCAGGAGAACTCAGATGCGGAGGATTTTGGCACTGACCGTAGTCGGCGCCGTTACGTTGTTCTCAATGTTGACAGCCATGGCCCAGCAGACTCCGCCGCATCCCAATCAAGCTCCCTCAACTCAGAGTCCCTCCAGCCAAGCGCCATCGGGTCAGCCGCAGCCCAATCAAGCGCCCGCCAATCAGATCGACTCCGCGCGCACGCCGTCCAATGAGCGGAGCTTGACCGAGTTCTGGACGCCCGAGCGGCTGCGCGAAGCGCGCCCGATGCCGGCGCCTCAGGTCGATCCCAACGAGGTCAAGAAGTAGCGGCAAGCGTTTGACTGGGCGCTCACTCAACAAGCACTCATGTGATCGATGTCCGACATTGGCAAAAACTGCCAATGTCGAAAGCTATGCCTGAGCCGTCTGTGCCGGAACCATGTACGTCCATGTCACGTTCTAAAAACTAGGACGAGCCCCAGGACAAAGGGCAGAACATGGCGCCGCACGATATCAGCCGTCGCAACATCCTGTCTGCCGGCTTGGTTGTCGGGTCTGCAAGCGCACTGGGTCATCTCCCATCCGAGAGCAAGACGATTGCTGGTGAAATGCCCTGGGCTCCGGGCGTTGCCAATGCACCTGAACCGATCACGCCCGACGGCTATCAATTCGTCTCCCCCGATGAAGCAGCCTTTATCGATGCCGCGATTTCCCGTCTCATTCCTGCTGACGAGCTCGGGGCCGGCGCACGGGAAGCCGGCGTAGCGACCTTCATCGATCGCCAGCTGGCCGGCTCATTCGGAGCGGCCGAGACCTGGTATATGCAGGGTCCTTGGGGTGAAGGCAGCAAGTCGCAAGGCTATCAGACAAGACTCACCCCGGCTCAGCTCTATCGCGCGGCGATCAAAGCGATTGATGAGCATTGTCACGCGACATTCTCCGGCAAATCATTTGCTGAGCTCGCGCCCGCGCAACAGGATCAAGTCCTCACCGGCCTCGAAAAGGGCGAGATCAAGCTCAAGAGCGCCGAGGCGGTGACGTTCTTCGAGACACTTCTGCAGAACACGATCGAGGGATTCTTCTCCGATCCGATCTATGGGGGCAATCGCGAGATGGCCGGCTGGAAACTGATCGGTTTTCCCGGCGCCCGCTACGACTACCGGCCCTACGTCGCCAAGCACGGCGAAAAACTCAACCTGCCTCCCGTCGGCATCAAGGGACGCGCCGAATGGACACCGCGCGGCTAGGAGGTCATCATGGCGCGCAAATTGCCGTCGGCCGACGTGGTACTAGTCGGATTTGGCTGGACTGGAGCAATTCTTGGACAGGAGCTGACCGACGCGGGCCTTCAGGTCGTAGCGATCGAGCGCGGCAGCTGGCGCGATACACCCACTGATTTCGCTGTCACGTTCGCGCAGGACGAGCTGCGCTACTACTGGCGCCATGCGCTGTTTCAGCAGCCCGCCCGCGAGACTCTCACGTTCCGCAATAACGCCACCGAAACCGCGCTGCCAATGCGCAGGCTTGGTTCGTTCCTGCCCGGGACGGGCGTCGGCGGAGCCGGCATTCACTGGAATGGAATGACGTTCCGCTTTCTTCCGTCAGACTTCATTGCGAAGAGCCACAATACCGAGCGCTATGGCGCGGACGCCGTCCCTGCCGACATGACCATCCAGGACTGGGGCGTGACCTACGACGAGCTCGAGCCTTATTACGACAAGTTCGAGTATCTCTGCGGCATCGCTGGCAAGGCCGGCAATATCAAAGGAAAAATCCAGGACGGCGGCAATCCGTTCGAAGGCGCGCGCTCACGCGACTATCCCACTCCGCCAATGGACATGGTCTACGGCCCCACGCTGTTCGCCAACGCCGCCAAGGAGCTTGGACATCGCCCCTTCCCCGGCCCCTCCGCGAACATGTCGCGCGCCTATACCAATCCGCTCGGCGCGCAGCTCGCGCCCTGCACCTATTGCGGCTTCTGCGAGAAATACGGCTGCGGCAACTATTCAAAAGCCAGCGCGCAGACCACGATCCTACCGGTCCTGCTGCGCAAGGACAATTTTGAGCTTCGCACCGAGTCCGAAGTGACCAGGGTCAATCTCGACGCCAGCGGGAAGCGCGCCGTGAGCGTCACTTACGTCGATGCGCAGGGACAGGAATATGAGCAACCCGGCGAGCTGATCATTCTGTGCGCCTATCAGCTCCACAATGTACGGCTGTTGCTGCTGTCCGGCATCGGCACGCCTTACGATTCAGCGACCGGCCTCGGCGTTGTCGGCAGGAATTATGCGTATCAAATAACGTCAAGCGTCGACGTGTTCTTCGACGACAAGATCATCAATCCATTCATCGGAGCAGGCTCGCTTGGAATGATTGTCGACGAGTTCAATGGCGACAATTTCGATCACACGGGCCTCGGTTTCATCGGCGGTGGTTACATCGCTGGCTGGAATACCAATGGCCGACCGATTGAAACCCATCGCACGCCGCAGGGCGTCCCGCGCTGGGGTGAGAAGTGGAAGCGGGCGGTTGCGGAGAATTATCTCAAGTCCTTCTCACTCGCCACGCACGGCGCAGTCATGAGCCATCGCGCCAACGCACTCGATCTTGATCCAACCTATCGTGACATTCTTGGCCGGCCGCTGATGCGGATGACCTTCGACTTCACCGACAACGAGCACCGCATGTCGGACTATCTCACCGATCGCGCGGCCGAGATCGCCAAGGCGATGCGGCCGCGTGAAATGAAGGTCACCAAGCGAACCGGCTCCTACTCGATCGTGCCGTACCAGACGACTCACAACACCGGCGGCGCGATCATGGGCACCGATCCAAAGTCGAGCGCCATCAACCGCTATCTGCAGAGCTGGGACGTGCCGAACGTGTTCGTGATGGGCTCCACCGCCTTTCCGCAGAACCCCGGCTACAATCCGACCGGCACGGTCGGAGCACTGGCCTATTGGGCTGCCGACGCGATCAAGACCCAATACATGAAAAATCCGGGGCCTTTGGTGCAGGCTTGAAGGAGCAGGCTCATGCACAAGCATTACGTCATTGCAGGCGCTGTTGTTCTTGCCAGTGGCTGCGCGAGTCTTGCGCTCGCCAAGGAGACCTCCTTCGAAACTGTGCAGAAAGGCAAATATCTGACGCAGGCAGCTGATTGCGTTGCCTGCCACACAGTCGAAAACGGCAAGCCGTTCGCTGGCGGCCGAGCGATCGAAACGCCATTCGGGACCATCTATTCAGCCAATATCACGCCTGATCGCGAGACCGGGATCGGGGCGTGGTCTGATGATGAGTTCTATCGCGCGATGCACGAGGGCATCGGCCCGGACGGCAAGCGGCTCTATCCAGCATTTCCGTATCCTTATTTTACCAAGATGACGCGCGAGGATGTCCTCGCCATCCGTGCCTATCTCAATACGATTCCTCCGGCCAGCAATCGCCGTCCCGATCCAAAATTGACCTGGCCGCTCGGGTACCGCGCCCTCATGCGCGGATGGAACTGGGTGTTCTTCCAGGAGGGCACGTTTACACAGAACTCCGAGAAGAGCGCAGAATGGAATCGCGGCGCTTATCTGGTCGAGGGGCCCGGCCATTGCGGCGCCTGCCACACACCCAAGAATACATTGGGCGGCGACAAGCGCAGCAATGCGCTTGAGGGCAATCAAATTCAACACTGGTTCGCACCCAAGCTGGACAACGACCGGCAAAACGGCCTGGGCGCCTGGAGCGTCGATGAAATCGCCGAATATCTCAAGACTGGCCGCAACCGTCACAGCGGAGCGACTGGCCTGATGGGTGAGGTGGTCGCGAATTCGACCTCGAAGCTCGACGATGCTGATCTGCACGCGATTGCGGTCTATCTCAAGGACGTAACCGCGGTCGCGCCCGAGCTGGCCAGCAAGCCGGAGCAGGCGCAAATGGATGCTGGCGAGGCGATTTTCGCGGACTCGTGCGCGGCCTGTCACCAGTCGAATGGCAAAGGCGTGCCGCACATGTTTCCACCGCTCGCCGCCAATGCCAACGCACAATCCTCCGATCCGACGTCGGTCATGCGTGTCATTCTCGAGGGTGCGCGCACTGTCGCAACAGATGCGCGCCCCACGCCGTCGTCGATGCCAGCCTACGGCTGGAAACTCCGTGATGCAGAGATCGCGGCGGTCGCGACCTATGTGCGCAATTCCTGGGGTAATGCTGCGAGTGCCGTGACACCCGCGCAGGTGAAAACCCTGCGCAGTGCCCTGCACGCGACGACGCAGTGATCCAACTGGATCTCAGCGCGCCGAAGCCAAATAAGCGCGTGCCTCCGCCACTCCGGGCCTGACCGGATCGGCCTCGGCCGCAAGCTCGACCGCCGCCGCATAGTGGGCGCGTGCCTTGCCGGCATCGCCGGCCTTGAGCGCGGAACGCGCGGCGCCGATCGTGGCGCCGAAGCGATGCGGCTCCTTCTTCAGCGTCGCCTCGTATGCCGCGAGGGCTTCGGCCGCCATGCCGCTATCGAGCAGCATGGCGCCGTAAAGCTCGCGCGCCGGCGCCAGCGGGCCGGGCGTGACCGGCGCCTTCTCGGTCTTGTCCTCGGCGTCGGCCGCGGCGCTCATCGCCTTGAGTGCGGCGTCATGCTTGCCGTCTGCATAGAGCAGCCACGCCGAGGTCACCTGCCATTGGATATCGACCTGCTCGGCCCAATACGTGTCCTTCGCTTCGCGCAGCTTGTCACGCAGCTCGGCGAGCTTGGCGATGTCGGCCTTGGCGGCGTCGGGCTTGCCCGAACGTGCCGCGCCGAGCGCACGCGCGAAATGCGTGATCGCCATGACGTGCGCGAAGTTGCTCGCCTTCACTTCGAGGCCAGCCGCGCCGTTCCAATCGGCGCGCTCGACCATGTAGCGCGCCGGCGAAGCTGCGACTGCAAAGAAAGCGCCCTGCGCAGCCGCGTTGTAGCCGGTGGACTTCAGCATCGAGTCGATCACCGCGAGCGCATTCTTGTCCTGCGCAAGCTGCAGATAGGCGTAGACCATATAATCCTGGCCATGGAGCTGGTCGGACGCCTCCTTGCTTGCCAGCGCGGCCTTGACCGAGGCCGTATTCGAGGAAATCGAGTCCTTCCAGTAACCCACGCGCGTGAAGATGTGCGACGGCATGTGCTGCGCATGCGGCGCCGCCGGCGCGATCTGCGAATAGCGCTTGGCGGCATCGAGCCCTTTTTCCGCCAGCGCGGGCGTGTCGTAGAGATGAATCAGATAATGCGCGACGCCGGGATGGCGCGGCTGACGCTTGAAGATCTGCTCCAGGATCGCGGCGCCCTTGAGCTGATTGGCATAGGTCTTGTCGCTCGGCGAAGCCGCGACGTTGAGCGTGATCGCGTAGTTGAGCTGCGCCTCGTCGTCGTCCGGATAATGCTGCGCCAGGACCTCGACCGCCTTGAGATAGGACTGCACGCGCGGACCGCGCGGCACCTTGTCGTAGTCGGTATAGAGCACCAGAAGCGAGTCGATGTACTCGCGCTCACGCTCGGTCTTGGCTCCAAGCGCCTTGCCTTTCTGCAGAGCTGCGAGTCCCTCGGGCTGGCTCGCCGGCGTCGGCGCGCTGTGCGGGTTCGAGAGAAGACTCAGCGCAATGCCCCAATACGCGATGGCGCAGGAGGGGTCGGCCTTCAGCGTGTCCTCGAAGATCTCCTTGGCCTGGGCGTACCAGAATGAGTGCTGATAGCGCATGCCACGATCGAAGCGCCGCTGGGCGGTCTCGTTGCATGAGGTGGCAAAATGCACGGTGCCGAGGCGCTGGTCAGTGTCTTCCTGCGCCAGCGCAGGAGCCGTGAAGGACGCCGCAGTGGCGGCCATCGCAATGGCGGATGCAAGCCTTAACATGGGGACCTCCCTGATCGGGGCGATACAGCCTGAACGTTGGAATGGACCCTATCAGGACGGCCCTGGCCCGGCAATTTCCCCACCGGTTGTGGCCGTTCAATTGAGCTTGCCGCGTCGATCTGCTACAGCGCGGCTCTCGATAGCACCTCGCCAGAAAGCTGCTCATGATCCCCCGCTACACCCGACCGGAAATGGCCGCAATCTGGGAGCCACAGACGCGCTTCCGGATCTGGTTCGAGATCGAGGCGCACGCGGCCGACGCCATGGCCGAGCTTGGGATCATCCCGAAAGAGGCGGCCAAGACCATCTGGGCTAAGGGCAAGAATGCCTCCTTCGACGTCGCGCGCATCGACGAGATCGAGCGTGAGGTGAAGCACGACGTCATCGCCTTCCTCACGCACCTTGCCGAGATCGTCGGCCCTGAAGCGCGCTTCGTGCATGCCGGCATGACGTCGTCCGACGTGCTCGATACCTGCTTCAATGTTCAGCTCAAGCGCGCCGCCGACATCCTCATTGCCGACCTCGACAAGCTGCTCGCCGCGCTCAAGCGCCGCGCGCTCGAGCATAAGCTCACGCCTACCATTGGCCGCTCGCACGGCATCCATGCCGAGCCCACCACCTTCGGTCTCAAGCTCGCCTATGCGTATGCTGAATTTGCGCGCGCTAGAGCGAGGCTCGTTGCGGCTCGCGATGAGATCTCGACCTGCGCGATCTCGGGCGCGGTTGGCACCTTCGCGCAAATCGATCCGCGCGTCGAAGCGCATGTGGCCAAGGCGATGGATCTCAAGGTCGAGCCGGTCTCGACGCAAATCATCCCGCGCGACCGCCACGCCATGTATTTCGCAACGCTCGGCGTGATCGCCTCCTCGGCCGAGCGGCTCGCGGTCGAGATCCGTCATTTGCAGCGCACCGAGGTGCTGGAAGCCGAAGAGTTTTTCTCGGAGGGCCAGAAGGGCTCATCCGCCATGCCGCACAAGCGCAACCCGGTGCTGTCTGAGAACGTCACCGGCCTTGCCCGCATGGTGCGCGCCTATGTGATGCCGGCGCTGGAAAACGTCGCGCTCTGGCACGAGCGCGACATTTCCCATTCCTCGGCCGAGCGCATGATCGGGCCCGACGCGACCGTCACGCTCGACTTTCTGTTGGCACGACTTACCGGGCTGATCGACAAGCTCGTGGTCTACCCGGAAAACATGGCGAAGAATCTCAACCGCCTGGGCGGACTGGTGCATTCGCAGCGCATCCTGATTGCGCTCACGCAGAAGGGGCTCTCGCGCGAGGAGGCCTATCGCGTTGTGCAGCAACACGCCATGAAGGCCTGGCGCGGCGAAGGCGATTTCCAGGCGATGCTGGCGGCTGATCCGACTGTGCGCAAGCATCTGAGCGAGGCCGAGCTCAAGGACAATTTCGACCTCGGCTATCACCTCAAGCACGTGGACACGATCTTCAAGCGGGTGTTTGCAGCGGATGGCTAAGTCGAAGTGTCGTGCCTGAGCATCCGACCATCCTCATGTTCGATTCCGGCCTGGGCGGCCTCACGGTGTTTCGCGAGGCGAAGGCGGCGCGGCCGGACGCGCGCTTCATCTACGTAGCCGATGACGCGTTCTTTCCCTACGGTGCGCATGGCGAGGCGGAGCTTGTCGGCCGCGTCGTCCCGCTCATGGGCACGCTGATCGATCAGCATCGCCCCACCCTCGTTGTCATCGCCTGCAACACCGCTTCGACGCTGGTGCTGCCGCATTTGCGCGAGCGCTATGAGGTGCCCTTCGTCGGCACCGTGCCGGCGATCAAGCCGGCCTGCGCGGCCTCGCAGACGAGACGCGTCTCGGTGCTTGGGACCGAAGGAACCGTGGCGCGCGAATACACCCGCGCGCTCATCCGCGATTTCGGCAATGGTGCGGACGTTACGCTCGTCGGCTCAGCCAAGCTGGCAGCAATCGCTGAGGCCGAGCTGCGCGGCAATGGCGCCAGCGACATCGCGATCGCGCAGGAGATCGCACCCTGCTTTGTGGACCAGGATGGGCGACGTACCGACACCGTCGTCCTGGCCTGCACGCACTTCCCGCTCCTGCTCTCGCGGCTCGAGCGGCTCGCGCCCTGGCCGGTGAGCTTCATCGATCCGGCGCCTGCGATCGCCAGGCGGGTGGTGGAACTCATCGGGCCACCGGCTGCATCCACGACAGCAGACGCCGAAATCGCTTTCACCTCCGGCAAGCCCCCCTCGGAGGAACTCAAGGCCACGCTCGCCCGCTTTGGACTTGTCTGCATAAGCCGGTAACATCGCCGCAAGGCAATCTCGCCTTTCGACACGAGGCTTTGGCGATGGCACAGGCGTCCACCACGGTCAGGCGCACCCTGCAGTTCAAGTTCACGCTGGCAACCGGTGACGCCTCCCAACTGGCAACAATGCTGAAGATGGGCTGGCCGTTCATCGCGGCCTTCGGCGGCAAGCGCGTGCGACTCCTTCAGAACGTGGACGACCCCAAGCGCATCGTGCAGGAGATCGAGTACGAGACCCACGAGGCGATCGAGCTCAACCGGCAGAAGATGGCGAGCGACCCACGGGTGCAGACCTACCTGCAGACTTGGCGCACAATGCTGGGCGGGGCGGTCGACGTCGACGTCTACGAGGAGATCGGCTCGGAACAGGCCCGCTGAGCCACCCTTGCCGGGCGTGCGAGCCCCCCGAAAGCGCCGAAAAGCACTGGAATTTGACTTAACCGCCGCTTCCGCCTAGAAACCGCCCGCCGCACGGGCCGTTTGGGCCAGCGGCGTTTCGCGACCCGCGGTGCTTCCCGTCGCTTCGGTGCAGCATCTGTCGGTTCCGGCGAAAGCCGGGACAGAGGAGGGCGCGATCCTCAACCCTTGACCAATGAGGACGCGATGAC
>Ga0066903_100003137_pt1 | contig 13357 bp, 14 predicted proteins | sample PanSoiMetaGPlot1_FD_67491 | JGI IMG/M metagenome (GOLD analysis project Ga0066903, IMG submission 67491) | Tropical forest soil microbial communities from Panama analyzed to predict greenhouse gas emissions - Panama Soil - Plot 1 (version 2) | ecosystem: Environmental > Terrestrial > Soil >... | reverse complement strand
AGCAACGTCGCCCCGAACAGGGTGCAGGTGGTCGGGTGGGTGAACGCCGCCGCGATCCCGATCAGGAACAGCGCCGTCCGCGCGCCCCAGGACGTCCGGGACGGCCCCAGGAACGGCAGCATCAAGCAGATCAGGAACAGGACCGTGGTGTCGTCGAGGTAGCCGACGTAGGGCGTCGTGAGGAACAGCGCCGCCGTCGCGAGGAGCATCACGAGGAACGCCGTCGGATCGCCGCGACTCCGGACGGCTCCCGCCCCGAGCGCGAGACCGATCAGCATCGGCACCCCGAGCATCAGGAACTTGGCCATCGAGTACGTGTCGATGCCGACGACCCGCTGCAGGAGCGCGCCCTCGACCGGGACGCTGACGCGGTACCCGCCGGAGAACAACCCGTTCGGGCCCCACTCGCGCACGACCGAGCCCGGGTCGTCCTGCATGATCACGTTCGCGCGCCACGTGTACCAGGCGGGGTCGCGCGTCGGAGCGGCGAGGCTCGGGTCCTGGACGAAGCGCCACCCGAGCGCCGCGAGCATCAGCAGGGTCGCGCCGACGAGGACCCACCACGACCCCAGGAGCGGTCCCCGACGCGTCGGCGGCTCCGCCGCCCCGCCCGGGGGCGCGCTCACCTGCACTTCGCTCGTCGTCATCGTTCTCCGGTCGGGAGGGCGTCGAGGGCCAGGGCCGTCGGACGGCCGGTCGGGACGCGCGCGAGTGTACAGGGACCGTCCGAGCGCCCGTGTCAGGCGGTCTCGCGCGCGCAATCGGCGCAGAGGCCGACCAGATCGAGGCGATGCGAGACGTGCGCGAATCCCGCTCGCTTCGCGATCCGATCCAACGCCCGATCGAGCGTCCGCTCGACGTCGGGCGGAACATCGACGTCCCGGATCCGACCGCACCGCTCGCAGACGAGGTGATGGTGATGACCGATCAGGTCCTCCGCAAGCTCGTACCGTCCGAACCCCTCGTCCGTGGCCACCCGACGAACGACCCCCGCTTGTTCGAGATCGGCGAGGTTCCGGTAGACGGAGCTCTGCTTCAGGTCGGACCGGACCACGAGGATGTCGGGGATCGTCATCGGCCAGCCTGCTTCGGCGAGCAACTCCACCAGCCGGCGACGCTGACCCGTATAGCGCCTCCCGGCCGCGCGGAGCCGGCTGGTCGCCGTCCAATCGAGGTCGGGGGTCATCCGTGCTCCTCCTGTCGCAACGCCCGAGGGGCGGCGCGCTTCGCGATCGACACGACGGCGAAGACGCTCGCGGCCGCGAGGACCATCGCGCCGCTCGGTGCGATGTCCCAGAGCCACGCGGCCGACAACCCGGCCACGACCGAGCCCGCGCCCACGCAGACCGCGACGGCGAGCGTTCCGCGGAACGACCGGGCGACCAGCTGGGCCGACGCGACGGGGAGCACCATCATCGCCGCGACCAGGAGGATCCCGACGATCCGCATCGCGGCCACCACCGCGACGGCCGTCAACACGGCCAGCAGCGAGTTCAGGCCGTCGACCGGCAGCCCGGCGGAACGCGACCAATCCTCGTCGGTGACCACGGCGAACATCGGCCGCCGAAGGGCCCACATCGTCACGGTGATCGCGCCACCGAGCGTCAAGATCACGATGATCTCCGACGGCCTCACGGTGAGCGGCTGACCGAACAGGAACGTGATCACGTTCGCGTTCAAGCCTCCTCCGAGGCTGATCAGCACCACCCCGAGCGCGATCCCCGAGTAGAAGAAGAGCGCGAGCGCGACGTCCCCCGCGACCCGGCGTCGGGACCGGAGCCAATCGACGCCCAGCGCGCCGACGACGGCGAACGCGAGGGCCGTCCACACGGGCCAGACGTTCAGCAGCAGGCCCGCGCCGACACCGGCGAACGCGACGTGCCCGATCCCGTCGCCGATCAACGACAATCGCTTCTGGACGAGGAAGATCCCGATCGCCGGCGCGAAGATCCCGACCGCGAGCCCGGCGACGAGGGCGCGCTGCATGAAGTCGACCTGGAACGGGAACGAAAGCGTCGCGCTCATCGCAACCCCTCCAGCCACAGCGGCAGGTCTTCGGGATGGATCCCGAGCGACACGCCCTCATGCACGAGATCGCCCGGCGTTCCGTCGAAGAGGACGCGCCCCTTGAGGACGATCACGCGATCGACGATGGCGGCCACCGCGGAGAGCTCGTGCGAGACCAAGAGCACGCCCGCGTCGTGCTCACGGATCAGGTGCGTGAGGGAGTCGCTGAACCGGCGCTGTGATTCCGCGTCCACGCCCGCAACGGGCTCGTCCAGGACGAGCAGCTCCGGTTCGCTGGCGAACGCGCGCGCGATGAAGGCCCGCTGCTGCTGCCCGCCCGACAGTGTGTTCACCGGCCGCTTCGCGAGGTCGGCGAGTCCCACCGACTCGATCGCGTGCATCACGGCGGTCCGGTCCGATGCCCCGAGCGGTCGCCACCACCCGCGCCGGGACAGCCGGCCGGAGACCACGATCTCCTCGACCGTTGCCGGCACCTCGGACGCGAGCGTCGGTCGCTGCGGCACATAGCCCAGCCGCCAGCGCTCGTCGACATCGTCGGGGTCGGCGCCGAAGAGCCGCACGGTGCCGCGCTCCGGCTTCAGGGCTCCGAGCAGGATCCGCAGCAGCGTCGACTTGCCGGAACCGTTCGGCCCCACGAGCGCGACGAACTCGCCCCCCGCGACGCGCAACGACACATCCTGGAGGACCGGTTCGCCGTCGTAGCCGAACCGGACGTCGCGCGCCTCGAGCAACGCTGGCCGCGCTCGTTCCGATGCCACACCGGAGACCTCAGGAGCAGCCAAGCGCGCGCCTCAGCTCCGTGAGGTTCTGCCGCATCACCGAATCGTAGTCGGCACCCGACGACAGCTCGTCGGGGGTCAGGCTCTCGATCGGGCTGAGGACCTCGGTCGTCGTCCCCGTCTCCCGCGCGATGGTGTCCGCAACATCGGGAGAGAGCAGCTCTTCGGTGAAGATCGTCGTGACCCCGTCGTGATCGACGAGCGCCTTGAGGTCGGCGAGGCGCTGTGGGGGCGGCTCGACGTCGGGCGCGAGGCCGGCGATCGCGTCCTGGGTGAGGCCGTACCGAGCGGATAGGTACCCGAAGGCGGCATGGCTCGTCACGATCACGTTCCGCTGACAGTGCACGAGACCGTCGCGATAGGCGGCGTCGAGATCCGTCAGCTCGGCCTCGAACGCGTGCGCATCGTCGTGGAACATCGGGGCATCGGCCGGGGAGGCGTCGGAAAGGGCACCGTCGATCTCCTGCACGATGCGTCGATACAGGAGCGGGTCGAGCCAGACGTGTGGATCCGCCGTGAGGTTCTGCTCCTCCTCCCCGGCGGGGACGGGCAGCGTCCTGAGCGCGGCGGAGACGTCGATCGCCCTTCCGCTCGCGTTCGCCACGGCGTCCTCGACGGCCGGCTGGAAGCCACCCCCGAGGTACAGGACGACGTCGGCATCGGCCACGGCCGCGATCTGCGAGGGCGTGAGCTCGAGATCGTGGGGCTCGACCCCGGGCGGGGTGAGGTCGGTCACCGACACCGCGCTTCCACCGACACGTTCGGCGGCTTCCGCCAGGGGATAGAAGCTGGCCACGACCTGGAGGCGTCCGTCATCGGTGGGGGACGAGCACGCCGACATGACGGCCGCGATCGCGACGGACGCCAGGGATGCGAGCGCGATGGTTCTGAGACTCATTCTCATTCTTGCGGATGGGAACGTAGCAACGCGTTCGGAGCGACGTCAACCGTGGCGCCGAACTGCGGGAGCGCCGTGCATCTCGGCCAGGGCGTCCGCGTACGAGATGCCGAGACCCCGCTCGACGTGGTGAGGAGCGACGCCGAAGGAGCGGAGCGCCTCCGCCCATCGCGCGAGCGCGGTCCGCGCCGGATCGGCCTCGAGCGCGAGGACCCCACCGATCGCCCGGAGGTAGGCGGTGGCGGTCCGAGCCGGGCTGAGCTCTTCGGAGGCGTATCGCCGCGCCCGCTCCCCGAGCGCCACGCGAGCCGGATCGTCGGCCGCGAGGCGGTCGATCGCACTCGCCAACTCCACCGGGTCGGGCGGCCCCGGCGCGATGCGGACCACGGCGTCGTCGGGGACCTCGAGGTACGTGCCCACGGCGCTGACGATCGTCGGCGTGCCCGCGTGCAGGGCCCGGACCAGCGACCCGCTCGTCTCCCCGCGATGCGGGAAGCGGAGGTTCACGAGGACGTCGAACGCGCACAACCACGCGAGGAACTCGTCGTCGTCGACGTCACGGATCACGGTCACGCGATCACCGGCGCCGGAGGCGCGGATCGCCGCGTCGAGGTCCCAGCCGGCCTTGCGCCCGACGAGCACGAGACGTACGGCGGGCGCGGTCATCGGGAGTGCCTGGAGGAGCTGTTCGATCCCCTTCGTCGCGTTGAGGTCGCCCGCGACGCCGACGAGGATCTCGTCGGCGTGGCGGGCGACCTGGACGCGCGTCGCGCCGCGACGCGCACGCGCCCGCTCGACGTCCGCGTCCCGCTCGACGACGGGGTGCGGAGCGACGGTGATCGGCGTCCGGCACCCGAACCCCTCCAGGTAGTCCCTCGCGAACCGCGAATGCACGATCACGCCGCGAGCTCGCCGCACGAGCTGCGCGCACCAGGGGATCGCGAGCGGGTCGTCGGCTTCGGCGGCGCCGGCGCGCGCGGCGAGCATGGCCTCGGCACGTGCCGGCGCCGCGAGCGGGCTCTTCACCTCGCCGAGACCCCAGATCAGCCCGTCGATCGCGAGGTCGTGGAGGACGACGACGCCCGGGTTCCAGACCGACAGCGCGTAGATGTCGCCGTGGAACTCGACGTTGTTGCCGATCTGGTACACCGCGACGTCGGCCTCACGGACCCGGGTCAGCGATCGCCGGTCCATCGGCCACACGCGATCGATCCGATCCTCCGTTCCCGTCGCGGCGATCCCGTCGAGGACGGTCGCGGCGTACGTGGCGATCCCGGTCCGCTCGGGGGGGAGCGGCGAGACGAAGGCGACGTCGGCCATCAGCCGAGCAGCCGCCGGACGATGCTTGGCCAGTCGGGCATCTTCTCCTCGACGAACGTACGTCCGGCCGATCCGAGCCGATCGGCGCGCTCGCGGTCACCCGCGAGCCCGTCGATCGCCGTGGCGATCGCTTCCGGTTCGGGCTCGACCACGATCCCGGTCTCGTCGTCCCGGGCGAACTCGAGCGGGCCACCGGCATCCGTCGTCACGACGACCGGTCGGGCCGCCGCCATCCCCTCGATCGTGACGTAGCCGTAGTCCTCGTCGTATGGGCCGAAGTACACGCCGAGCGCGTCGCGATACAGCTGGATCAACTCGTCATCGGGGATGCCCACGCGGATCTCGACCCGGTCGCCGAGACCGGCCGCCTCGATCCGAGCCCGGATCGAGGGGAGCTCGACGCCCGTCCCGACGAGGATCAACCGAACATCGGAGCGGACGTGGCGCATCGCATCGACCGCCAGACCCTGCCGCTTCAGGGGATCGAACCGGCTCGGGAACAGGATGTGACCCCCGGCCCCTTCCCCCGGCGGCTCGAGGAGCAGCCGGTCGGTCAGGTCGGAACGGTGGTATAGCACCTCCCCCGGGATCCCGAGCGAGCGCTCGAGTCGGCCCTTCACGGTCTCGGAGTTCGTGAAGATCCGCTCGGCCTCGCCGAGCGCGAGACGGTCCGCGTTGATCACGAGATCGCGGATCGCGGGACCGTCGGCTGCCTTGGACAGATCTCCGAACTCGGGGTGATCCCACAGCTCGTACGCCGTCCGTTGTTGGTGGATCAGCCACACGATCTTGCGCGGATGTCGCACCAGGTAGGCGGGGAACTTCATCGCGACCACGACGTCGACGTCGATCCCGTTCGCCTCGGCGATGTCGAGGCTGCGCCACATCGCCATCTGATGCACGAGCTCATCGGGCGGGGCCCAGCGGAACGGGATCGTCGCCATCTCGGCTTCGTGTCCCTGTTCTCGGAGCGCGCGGACGAGACCGTTCGCGTGCGTCTCTGCGCCGCCCGACATGAACGGCGGTTGCGGATGACACACGAGGATCCGCATCAGGCGTTCCTCGCGATCAGCGCGTAGTCCTGCGGGCGACCCTGCGCGTCCTCGTTCATCAGCCGGATCTCGACACGATCGAAGCCTGCGAACCCCGCCATGACCCGCAGCGTCTCCGGGTTGGCCGGCCACGTGTGCGTGATGTCGCCGAAGAACCAGGTCACGAGGGCGTCGACGTTGAGCGGGTTGATCGTCTCGATCACGAACGCGCCGCCGGGAGCGAGGATCGGACGCGCGAACTGGAGCGTCGGAAGCCAGGCGCTCGGGTCGAGATGCTCCACGACCTGGATCGCGCTCATCCCGAGCGGCGGCTCGCCGTCGTAGGACGCGAGGAAGTCCGGCAGCGCCCCCACCACAGCCTCGAAGCCCTGCTCGACGCAGGCCTGGACCGCCTGCGGGGAGATGTCCATGCCGAGGACACGCCACCCCCAGTCGCGCAGCATCGAGAGGAACTGCCCCTCGCCGCACCCGAGGTCGAGCCACAGCGGCGACCCTGCGGCCGTCCCTCGGAGCTCGTCCGCGAGGCCCCGGTACTGCTCCAGCTTCGCCTTGATCGACTCCGGACTGCCCCGGAGCGCGGCCTCGAAGCGCCAGTAGAACGCGTCAGGCATCACCGACGTCGACGGGGCCGACACCGGCATCTCGGCGGTCGTCCCGGGAGCCGGCGGAACCGGGTGGGCACCGGCGGCCATCCGACGCGTCAGCGCTTCGAGCTCGGCGGTCGCCGTTCCGACACGAACGTCATGTTCGTGGAGCCTCGTGGCGAACTCCGTCCGGAGCGCGTCCCACGTAGCCTGCGCCTCCCGGATCTCGGCGCGCAGCCGTTGGACCTCCGACGTGAGCGCTGCCGTGTCGCTCCTGGCCGAGGCGAGCTCCTGCGAGGTTTCCAATCCGAGGAGCGCGAGATCCGCCGTGATCCGGTCGTACCGTCGCATCAGCGGCCGGAGCATCGAGAAGGTGAACCGCTTGAACCGACGCTTCGTCGGGCTGCCCATCTCCAGGATCGGATCGTCCGGTAGCGGGCCGGAGCCGTGGTCTCGCCGGAGCGTCGCCTCGAGCTCGCTCCATCCGACCGCGAGATCGGTCCAGCCGCCGGTCTGGATCGCGCCGACCTGGTGCTCCGACAGCGGGAGCGCAGCCCAGTACACCTCGCGCGCGAGCTCCTCGGCGGGCGCTCCCGATCCCGCTCGCTTCGGTTCGTTCGTCTCCGCGTTGTCCACCGGAACCCCTGGTCAGCCTCGCAGCGGGCTCAGGCTAACGGACGGGGGTTGCGGAGGCCGCTCGACGCGGTTACGACGGAAGCCGGTAGGAGCGTCCGCGCCGCTCGACGACCCCGTCGCGGATCAGCCCGTCCAGGGCGGGGGTGACGCGCGCGGCCGGGAGCCCGGTCGCGCGCGTCACGCCGACGAAGCCGGTCGGACCGCGATCACGCAGCGCGGCGAGGACACGGCCTCGCGCTTCACGGTTCGACCCGTGGAACGGGGGCTGGACACGGCTCGAACGGCGGGAGAGGACCCGGCCTCGGGAGCGGCACCACGCCCCGAGCGGACACGCCGGACACCGGGGCACGGGCCGGCAGACGTCCCGACCCAGATCCATGACGGCCTGATGCCAGGTCGCGGGGTCCCGGCGATCGAGGAGCGCGAGCGCCTCGTCGTGAGCGGCCCGGTCGTCGCTGGCCGTGAGGCGTGTCACGACGCGACGAACGTTGACGTCCATCGCGACCACGGGGGCGCCGTACGCGATCGCCGCGACTGCGGCGGCGGTGTAGGGCCCGACGCCGGGGAGCGTTCGCAGGTCGTCCGGATCGCTCGGGATCCGTCCGTCGAAGCGCTCGACGATGCGGCGCGCCGCGGCGTGCAACGCCACGGCCCGCCGGTGGTACCCGAGGCCCGACCACGCGCGCAGGACATCGGCGCGCGTGGCGCGTGCCAGCGATCGGACGTCCGGGAACCGCGCGATGAACGCGGTGAAGGACGGCGCGACGCGCGACGCCTGCGTCTGCTGGAGCATCACCTCGCTCACGAGCACCGCGTACGGGTCGGGCGGATCGCCACGCCACGGGTACCGTCCGCGTCGTGGCGCGTACCACGCGCGCAGCGCTCGGCGGACGGGACTAGGCTCAGGTCCGGCCATGCCGAGCCTCCGTGAGCTCATGAGCGACGACCTGGTCACGGTGTCGCCGTCGGCGACCGTCGCCGAAGCCGCGCAGGTGATGAGCCTGCGACGCGTCGGGGCCGCGCTCGTCGTCGAGAGGGAAGCGCTGCTGGGGATCTTCACCGAGCGGGACATCGTTCGCGCACTCGCGGCCGAACACGATGCCGCGACGCACGACGTCGGTGAGTGGATGACGAAAGATCCGTTCACCCGCGATGTCGACGCGCCGGCCCACGAGACGCTTGCCCTGATGCTCGCGAAAGGGTTCCGTCACGTCCCCGTCACCGAGCGCGGGCAGCTCGTCGGCATCGTCTCGATGCGCGATCTCTCGATCCGCTGACGAGCCTCAGAACCCCGCGCGGCTGTCCGCGCTGTCCATCGCCGTGGCCGCTTCCTTCAGCGCCTGGTGGATCGCTCGGAAGATGTCGGCTACCTGTTCGGGCTTCGTCGAGGCCGCGGCCCCGCGTGAGGCCATCGCGGTGATGTCGCAGGCCTTGTCGAACACGTGCCAGTCGGTGTCGCGGGACATCGGTCCTCCTCGATGCGTCGTTGGTCGTTCCGGAACCTCAGGCTAGCCCAAGTTGCGCGAGCCCATGTCGGGATCATCGATCCGCGTTCGTCGACTAGGGTGGGCGGGCGACGCGGTGTCGCTCCGGGACCAGGAGGTGCGCATGCGGTACATCCTGTTGATCTACACGTCGGAGGAGGCGTGGGCCGCGGTGCCCCATGAGGAGCAACACGCGATCTACCAGGGGTACGAGAAGGTCGCGCGCGAGATGGAGGAGCGCGGTGTGATGCGCGGCGGCGACCAGCTCGCGGACACCCCGGCGGCGACGACGGTGCGGATCCGTGAGGGCGAGCAACTGGTAACCGACGGGCCCTTCGCGGAGACGAAGGAACAGCTCGGGGGGTACTTCGTCATCGATGTCGACGACCTGGATACCGCGATCGAGCTGGCGGCGAAGATCCCGGGCGCCCGACACGGCTCGATCGAGGTCCGACCGATCGTCGAGGGATGACCGACGCCCTCGGGGCCGTCGAGCGCGCCTTCCGGGAAGGATCGGGGCGGGCGGTCGCGGCCCTGATCCGGGCGACGCGTGACTTCGACCTCGCGGAAGAGGCCGTCCAGGACGCGTTCGAGACGGCGGTCCGGACCTGGCCCGAACGGGGGGTCCCCGACAACCCCGAGGCCTGGATCGTCACGACCGCGCGGAACCGCGCGATCGACAAGCTGCGACGGGATCGCGTCGGCAGGGCGAAGACCGAGGCGGCCGCGCAGATCGCCGAACTTGAGTCGATCGGAGACGACGTGCACGAGATCCCGGACGACCGCCTCCGTCTCCTGTTCACCTGCTGCCACCCTGCGCTCGCGATGGAGGCGCGCGTTGCGCTCACGCTGCGCACCGTGGGCGGGCTCTCCACGCGCGAGATCGCGCGTGCGTTCCTCGTCCCCGAGCCGACGCTCGGTCAGCGGCTGACGCGCGCGAAGCGGAAGATCCGCGAGGCCGGGATCCCGTACCGCGTGCCGCCGCGCGACGTCCTCCCCGAGCGGTTGGACGGAGTGCTCGCGGTCCTCTACCTCGTGTTCAACGAGGGCTACGAGGCGACCGAAGGCGAGCTGCTCCGCGGCGAGCTCTGCGACGAAGCGATCCGGCTGACGAAGCTCGTCGATCGCCTGCTCCCCGACGACGACGAGGTCACCGGCCTGATCGCGCTGATGGTCCTCCAGCACGCGCGACGCACGGCGCGGACCGACGAGGCGGGCGATCTGATCCTCCTCGAGGATCAGGACCGGTCCCGCTGGGACCACGAGATGATCGATGAGGGCCTCGCGCTGCTCGACCGTGGGGCGCGGCGCCCGGGCGTGTACCGCCTGCAGGCCGAGATCGCCGCGTGCCACGCCCGGGCGCCGCGCCCCGAGGACACCGATTGGCCTCGGATCGCGTCGCTCTACGCGACGCTCGGCGCCTTGCAGCCCTCGCCCGTCGTCGAGCTCAACCGCGCCGCCGCGGTCGCGATGGCCGACGGGCCTGAGAGCGGACTGCGGTTGCTCGAGCCGCTCGCCGACGCGCTCGACCGGTACCAGCCCTTCCACTCGGCACGCGCCGACCTGCTGCGCCGCGCCGGCCGCGACGACGAGGCGTCGGCCTCGTACCTCCGCGCGCTCGACCTGACGACGAACGACGCCGAGCGGCGGTTCCTGACGCGCCGCTTGACTGCGCTGCAGGGCGCCTGAGCCCACCCGCTCCGTCCCACCGGCGTCCGAAGGCTGGCGTAGCATCCGGGTCGCGATGCTCTTCCCCACGACGGACTTCGCGATCTTCTTCTGCCTGGTCTTCCTGGGCCATTGGTGGCTGAACCACAACGCCCGCGCTTGGAAAGCCTTCATGATCGCGGCCAGCTACGTGTTCTATGGATGGTGGAACTGGCGCTACGTCTTCCTGCTCGCCGGCGTCTCGCTGATCACCCAGCTCGCGGCGATCGCGGTGAGCCGCCAGCAGCAGCCGAGGCGGCGGATGACCGTGATGGGCCTGGGTGTTGCGGCCACGATCGCCCCGCTCGTCTACTTCAAGTACTACGGGTTCTTCACCGTCAACGTGACGAACGCGGCGACCTCGCTCGGCGTCCATGTCGCGCCGCCCTTGATCCAGGTCGTGTTGCCGGTCGGCGTGAGCTTCTACACGTTCATGGCGATCGCCTACGTCGTCGACATCTACCGGGGCGACTTCGAGCTCGCCGGCTGGACCGACCTGTTCCTTTACCTCTCGTTCTTCCCGCACCTGGTCGCCGGCCCGATCGTCCGGCCGAACGAACTGATCCCGCAGCTGGACATCCGCCGTGATCCGCGGCACATCGACATCGTCGGCGCCTCGTGGCTGATCCTGGGCGGTCTGTTCAAGAAGGTCGTGATCGCGAACTACCTCGCAGGCGCGATCGTCGATCCGGTCTTCGGCGATCCGACGCGTCACAGCTCCCCCGAGGCGATCGTGGCGATCGTCGCGTATGCCGTCCAGATCTACTGCGACTTCAGCGGGTACACCGACATCGCGATCGGCGTCGCGAAGCTGCTGGGCTTCCGGTTCCCGCAGAACTTCGACCGGCCGTACAGCGCGCGCTCCGTGCAGGAGTTCTGGCGCCGGTGGCACATGACCCTGTCGCGATGGCTCCGCGACTACCTCTACATCCCGCTCGGGGGCAACCGGAAGGGAACCGTCCGCACGTACGTGAACCTCATGATCACGATGCTCCTCGGAGGCCTGTGGCACGGCGCCGCCTGGCACTTCGTCGTGTGGGGAGGGCTCCACGGCACGTACCTGGCCGTCGGACATTGGAAACAAGGCCGTCGCGACGTCGGCAAGCTGGCCGAGCCACCGGACACCGTGCTCGTGCTTTGGCTGCAGCGAATCACGACGTTCGTCCTCGTCTGCATCGCGTGGACGCTGTTCCGGGCGGACTCGGTCGCGACGGCGCTGACCCTGCTCGGGCGCACGCTGACCGCCTGGGGCGAACCGTCGCCGCTGATCACCGTCCCCGTGCTGCTGGCGATCGGGATCGGGCTTGCGACCCAGTTCCTCCCGCACCGGCCGGCCGAGCGGCTGAAGGCCGCGTTGTCCCAGCTCCGTCCCGTCCCGTTGGGCGTCACGATCGCGGTCGTACTCTTCGTGATAACGACGCTCGGACCGCGCGGGGTCGCCCCGTTCATCTACTTCCAGTTCTGAGATGGCCACCGGAACGAAAGACCCGACGACCGAGCAGCGCCCCAACGACGATGGCGCGCCCTCCGACGCGCCGGCGCGTCGGAGGGCGATGCCCGCCGGCCGGGTCCTCGTCACGATCCTCGTCGGCCTGCTGGTGTGGGGGGTCCTGTACGCGCCCGAGCTCAAGCGCTCCTCGGAGGCGCAGCCCGACGGGATCCGCAGGACCGTCTCGCTCGCGATCCTCGGACCTGTGGTCTGGGCGGAGGGTCGCCTCGGCCTGACGCGGCTGATCGACGACGCGACGAGCGCCCTCGGGCGCAACCCCAGCCTGCAGGTCGGTGGTGAGGGGGTCGGCGTCGACCCTCTGCCCCCGGCTCCGCCGATCACCAACACCCACCCGCCGAGGCCACCGCGCCGCGACACGCCGCTGCGCGACCCGACGACGTCCAAACCGCTCCGTGTCGTGGTTGTCGGCGATTCGCTCGCTCAGGGGATCGGCACGTTCGCAGAGCGCGTGTTCCGGCCCAACCTCGTGCAGGTCTTCCGTCAAGGACGGATCTCGACCGGACTGGCGCGACCGGACTACTTCGACTGGCCGTACCAGATGCGGCAGATCGTCAAACGTGCTCGGCCCGACCTCACGATCGTGATGATCGGCGAGAACGACGGGCAGTCGCTCGTCGACCGGGAGGGACAGATGGTCGCCCAGATCGGGACGGGGGATTTCCCGGACGCGTACGAGCAGCGCGTCCTGCAGTTCGCGAGGATCGCGACCTCCGAAGGCGGGCACGTGATCTGGGTCGGACTCCCGCAGCCCCGCGACAGCCGTCGATGGGACTTCATCGGCCGGCAGAACGAAGCGTTCGCCCAAGCGGCGGCCGAGCTACCGAACGTGGCCTACTTCGATACGTGGAACACGTTCACGGCGCCGGGTGGGGGGTACACGGCCTACTACCGCGACGGGAACCACGTCACGCTGGTGCGGGCGGACGACGGCGTCCACTTCAACGCCGATGGGTACACGATCCTGATGCGGTTGGTCGCCGACTTCGCCGGCACCCAGTTCCAGCTCGATCCGAAGACGTACGGGGGCTGATCGCCGACCCCGTCATCGTCGGGTCGACCCGGGCCCCGCGTTCACCCGATCGCAGGCGCTTCGGGCAGGCCGGCGAGCGCGGCGTCCTCCTCGGACGGGTCGAACTCGAAGTCCGGGAGCCGGCCGTTCAGGTAGTCGTCGTAGGCCTGCATATCGAAGTAGCCGTGTCCCGAGAGGTTCACGAGGATCACGCGCTCCTCGTCCGCCTCGCGCGCCGTCTCCGCCTCCTCGATCGCGGCCTTGAGCCCGTGCGCCGACTCAGGCGCGGGAACGATCCCCTCGGCGTGCGCGAAGCGAACGGCGGCGTCGAAGATCTCGTTCTGCGTGTA
>Ga0066903_100003136_pt1 | contig 13358 bp, 14 predicted proteins | sample PanSoiMetaGPlot1_FD_67491 | JGI IMG/M metagenome (GOLD analysis project Ga0066903, IMG submission 67491) | Tropical forest soil microbial communities from Panama analyzed to predict greenhouse gas emissions - Panama Soil - Plot 1 (version 2) | ecosystem: Environmental > Terrestrial > Soil >... | reverse complement strand
GCGGCGACATCCTCGCGGGCGACGGCGCGACCCCAGGCGTACGCCCGCGTCCGGCCGTCCTGGAAGACGCGTCGTGCGACCACAAGGCCCGGCTCGCCCTCCGGACGGAGCTCCGCGAGCGCGGCCGCCTCGTCCTCGTCGAAGAATCCGTCCGGAACGTCGAACTCCGCCTCGACGTACGCCTCGTTGCCGTCCGATCCCACCGAGGACGCGTCGGCTCGCGCTCCGAGGAGCAGCCCGATCGCCTGCGCGAAGATCGTCTTTCCCGCGCCTGTCTCCCCTGTGATCGCGTTCAGTCCCGGAGCGAACGCGAGCTCGGTCTCGCGAATGAGGACGAGGTTCTGGATGCGCAGGCGTCGCAGCACGTGGTCAGCGTGCCAGCAGCTCGCCGAGTATCTCGTCGTGCCGGCGGTACGGCTCGAGGTGGCCGCCTTCGCCCCACACTCGAAAGTCGACCTCCGGCAGCTGCTCGAGGAGCCTGTGGACGGCCGCGATCGGCACGTTCGCGTCGTGCTCGCCGTGCCACCAGGTCACGCTGCACCGTACGTCGGCGGGATCGAAGTCCCACGACCGGACCAGGGCCATGGCCTCGTCGGCCCAGCCCTCGGCGCCGGGTCGGAGCGCCTCCGTCGCGTCCTCCACGAAGACGCGCTGCCATGCGGGGTCCGCCATGACCTGCTTGTCGCTCTCGGGCGCGGCTTCCATCGCCTCGAGAAACCCTGCGAGTGGATCGGCGAGAACCGCCTCGCGTATCGGCACGAGCAGATCGTGAACCGCATCCCAGCTCTCGTGCGCGGCGTACCAGGCGCGGCGATTGATCTCGATCAGCCCGGCGAGGTCCTCCTCGCCCATCGGCACGCCACCGACCACGACGGTGATCGCGCGGACGCGGTCGGGATGACGAGCGGCGAAGGCGAGGACGTGCGGACCGCCGCCGCTCCCTCCCGTCGCATGGACGGTCTCGACCCCGAGGTGGTCGAGGAGCTCGGACGCGTCGTCGACGACGACGGAGATCCCGCGGCCCGGGAGCCTTGTCGAGGCGCCGTAGCCGGGCCGGTCGAACACGATCGCACGGACGTCGAGGCGGTCGTACGCGCTCTCGTCCGGATGTCGCGAGTATCTCGAGCCCGGCGTGCCCTGGAACCGCAGCACCGGTCGTCCCGTCGCCGGGCCGTACTCGCACCACGCGAGCGTCCGCCCGTCTCGCAGCGTGAGGCGTCCGTCGCTCACGACGCAAAACTCTGCCTGTAGCGCCGCACGAAGGTCGCCTCTGGGAGCGTCGCCAGGAGCGAGCGCTCATCGGCGATGCGGACGACCGCGCGCTCGGCCTTGCCGAGCGTCGACACGCGATGACCGTCGACAAGGACGCCTGCCTCGACATCGACTGAGCGGTTCCAGACGATGACGTCCGCGCCGGGCGGGATCACGAGAGGCCGCGCTCGCAGCGAGTGCGCCGCGACGTACGTCAGCGCGATCGCCTCCAGCCCCCACATCAGCACAGGGCCGCCGTTCGAGAGGTTGTAGGCAGTCGAGCCGGAGGGCGTCGAGCAGATGATCCCGTCGCACGGCTGCTTGCCCAGCTGCTCCCCACCGACCGCGAGCTCGAGCTCGATCATGCGGCCCATCTCGGCGCTCGCGATGACGACGTCGTTCACCGCGCGCGTCGACCCGTCCGGATGCGAGACCTCGAGCGTCGGCAGCTCGACGACCTCGTACTCGCCGGTGAAGATGCGGGCGAGACCGGTCTCGAGCTCGCGGCGCGCCATCGAGCTCAGGAAGCCGACCCGTCCGAAGTTGACTCCGACCACAGGGATCCCGGTCCCGAGATACCGGGTCAGCGCACGGAGCACGGTTCCGTCGCCGCCGAGCACGACCGCGATGTCGGCGCTCGTGTCGTCGCCCGCCTCGACGCCGTGCTTCTCCGCCTCGTCGCTCGGGTAGAAGAGCTCGACCCCGTGCTCGCGCGCCACCGACTGCAGCCGCGCGAGGCCGGCGCCGATCTGGCGTGGCTGACCGTGCGTGACGACCGCCGCGCGGGACACGGCCCTAGGCACGGCCGACGGCTTCAGTGATCCAGCGGTCGATGTCATCGCGATTCGCTCGGCCTGGACGGTTCACGAGGTGGACGAAGAACTCCCGGTTCCCCTTGGGACCGGGCAGCCCGGAGTCTACGACCCCCAGGGCGCGCCCACCCCAGGCCTTCGCCGCCTCGACGACGCGCTCGAGGACCTGCCCCCACACCGCCCGGTCCCGGACGACGCCGCGCGGCGCCTGCGCCCTCCCCGCCTCGAACTGCGGCTTGACGAGCACGAGCGCCTCCCATCCGGGGATCGCGAGAGCGAGGACCGGCGGAAGCGCCTTCGTCACGCTGATGAAGGAGACGTCGCAGGTCACGAGCTCGGGGGCGAACGGGAGCCCGTGGACCGTGCGGGCGTTCGTCCGCTCGAGGACGGTCACGCGCGGGTCTGCGCGCAGGCGCGGGTGCAGCTGGCCGTAGCCGACGTCGATCGCGATCACGCGTGCGGCGCCCGCCTGGAGCAGACAGTCCGTGAAGCCTCCCGTCGACGCGCCGACGTCCGCGCAGTCGCGCCCCTCGACCTCGACGGCGAAGACGTCGAGCGCGTGGCGCAGCTTCTCTCCGCCCCTGGAGACGAACGGCGCGGGGGTCGACACCCGCAGCTCCGCCGCATCGTCCACCTGCTGGCCCGGCTTGTCGTACCCCTCCACCCGGCCCGCGAGAACGAGCGCCTGCGCCTGGCTCCTCGTCTCTGCTAGGCCACGCTCGACGAGCAGCGTGTCGAGCCGCCGCTTCATGCGCCCGAGGCTAGCGCCGTCAGCTCGTTCGGACGGCCAGGCTTTCGACGAGCTCGCGCAGGACGGTCGTGTCGCCGGCGACCCGGTCGAGCGCGGTGCGGGCCTGCTCGGCGGCCACGTCGGCGAGCGCACGCGCCCGCTCGACGCCGACGCGCTCCACGACGCCGTCTCCGTCCAGGAGGTCGTCCACGACCTGGAAGAGCGGCCCGAGCTCCTCGCCGAACGCGCGCCAGGGCGCCTGCGCGTCGACCGGCACTCTGGCCGCCCAGAGCCCGAGCCCGACGGAGGCGGCGAAGAGACGCCCCGTCTTCAGCCGCTGGAGCCCGTCGAGGTCGCCGTCGTCCCCGGTGATGTCGCGGTACTGCCCGCCGATCATCCCGAGCGTCGCGGTCGCGAGCTCCCGTCCCGCCTCGGGCCGCTCGTACGAGAGGACGAGCCGGAACGCCTCTGCGAGGAGCGCGTCGCCCGCCAGCACCGCGACCCCCTCCCCGAAGGCGACGTGGGCGCTCGGGCGCCCGCGCCGGAGGTCGTCGTCGTCGAGGGCGGGCAGATCGTCGTGGACGAGCGAGAACGAGTGCGTGAGCTCGACGGCCGCCGCGCCCGGCAATGCGCGCTCGACCTCGCCGCCCGCCGCCTCGGCCGTCGCCAGGCAGAGCACCGGCCGGATCCGCTTGCCGCCCGCCTCGTACGCATGGCGGAGCGCGTCCTGCAGCCCGCCGAGCTCGCTCGTCAGCGGCAGCTGCGCGAGGTACTCCTCGACGACCTCGCGCAGCTCGCCGAGGCTACGGAGCGGCATCCGCGAGCGCGCGTGCTCTCGTCAGCTCGGCCTCGATCTGCTTCGCGAGCTCCGCGATCTCCGCGATCACGTCCACGGCCGAGTCTGCATCGAGCTCCTCGGCGCGCGAGAGCCGCTCGAGCACGTCGCTTCGCTCGTTCAGCGTCCCGAGCAGCTCCTCGGCCCGGTTCAGGTGCTCGTCGACCGAGCTCATGCAGGCGCCTCCTCCCGCGCGATCCGGCCCAGGATCCCGTTCACGAGCTTGGCCGCGTCGTCGGACGCGTACCGCTTCGCCAGCACCACGGCCTCGTTGATCGCGACTTCAGGCGGCACCGTCCTCTCCTCGAGCTCGTAGACGCCGATCCGGAGGATGTTCCGCTCGAGCGTACCCATGCGCTCGGCGGCCCACTCGTCGGAGGAGTCGGTCACGCGGCGGTCGAGCTCCTGTGCGCGCCCAGCGACCGCTTCCGCCAGCCCGGTCGCGAACTCGTCCGGCTCGCCCTCGTACAGCGATGCGAGCGGCTGGCCGGTGAGGTCCCACTGGTAGAGCAGGAAGAGCGCGGTTCGCCTCGCCGCGCGCCGCCCCGTGACCGGGCTCATGGGCGGACGAGCGACGGCACGTGCCCCTGCAGCTCGACGAGCGTCGAGGTGGAGTAGTCGCCGCTCGCGAACGGCGCCGATGCCAGCACGTCGAGTGCGAGCTCGCGCGTGGTCGGCACTCCCTCGACCTCCAGCTCGCCGAGCGCACGGACGGTACGGGCGAGCGCGAGCGGCCGCGTCTCGTCCCAGACCGCGAGCTTCGCGATCAACGAGTCGTAGTAGGGCGGGATCTCGCCGCCTTCACGGAGCGCCGTGTCGACGCGCACGCCCCCGCCGAGCGGCGGTCGGAAGCGGGTCATCTGTCCCGGCGCGGGCGCGAACCCGTTCGCAGGATCTTCAGCGTTGATGCGGATCTCGACCGCGTGTCCCTGCCGCGGCGCGCGGCCGGTCCTCGGCAGCGGCTCGCCCGCGGCGATCCGGATCTGCTCGCGCACGATGTCGATGCCCGTCACGAGCTCGGACACGGGGTGCTCGACCTGCAGCCTGCAGTTCACCTCGATGAAGTGGAACGTCCCCTCGGGCGCGAGGAGAAACTCGAAGGTCCCCGCGTTCCGGTACCCGATCGCCTCGCAGGCACGCTCGACGGCCGCCTCCATCTCCTCGCGCGTCTCGTCCGTGAGCGCCGGAGAGGGCGATTCCTCGATCAGCTTCTGGTGGCGCCGTTGGATCGAGCACTCGCGCTCGCCGAGGGTGAGGACGCCTCCTGCGTCGTCGCACAGCACCTGGATCTCGACGTGCCGCGCGGGCCGGAGCACCTTCTCCAGGTAGAGCGAGCCGTCGCCGAACGCGGCCTCCGCCTCGGCGGCCGCAGCTCCGTAAGCACTGTCGAGCTCGTCCTCCGTGGCGACGACGCGCATCCCCTTGCCGCCGCCGCCGGCCGCCGCCTTGAGCAGGACGGGGAGGCCGAGGTCGCTCGCGAGCGACCTGATCTCGGCCAGCTCCACGATGCCATCGGAGCCGGGAACGAGTGGAACGCCGGCCCCGCGCAGCTCCTCCTTCGCACGCACCTTGTCGCCCATCCGCTCCATGACCTCCGCGGGAGGGCCGACGAAGACGATCCCCGACTCCTCGCACGCGCGCACGAATGCGGAGTTCTCCGCGAGGAAGCCGTAGCCGGGGTGGAGCGCGTCGCAGCCGGTCGTCTCGGCTGCGGCCACGACGTTCGGGATCCGGAGATAGCTCTCCGCCGCGGCGGGAGGGCCGATGCGAACCGCCCTGTCGGCGAGCTCGACGTGCAGCGAGCCCTCGTCGGCGGTCGAGTAGACGGCGACGGCTTCGATCCCGAGCTCGTGCAAGGCGCGGATGACGCGGACGGCGATCTCTCCCCGGTTCGCGACGAGGACGCGCGAGAACACCCGGCGCGTCCCCTAGACGGCCGGCGGCGTCAGCACCGGCTCGATCTCGAACAGGAGCTGCCCGAACTCGACCGGCTCCGCGTTCTCCACGTGGATCGCCCGCACGGTGCCCGCGACCTCGGCCTTCAGTTCGTTGAAGAGCTTCATCGCCTCGAGGAGGCAGAGCGTCTGGCCCGGCACGACCGTGTCGCCGACGTTCACGAAGGCCGGCGCGCCCGGGCTTGACGCGCGGTAGAAGACGCCGACCATCGGCGACTCGACCCGCGCGACGCCGTCCGCGGGGGGCGCCTCGGTCGTGACGGCCACCGCGTCGTTCTCGGCCTGTGCTGCAGGTGCCGACCCCCCGAGCAACGGCTCGTCCGCGCGCCGGACCGAGACTCGCATGCCCTCGTCCTCGATCTCGATCTCCCCCACGCCGGACTCTTGCACGATCTTCACGAGCTCCCGGATGCGGCCGGCGCGCTCCGCATCGGCGTCCTCGGCGATCAGCGCGGCCTCGCGCGAGTGGCGGGCGCGGATGCGCCGGAGGAGCTCCTCCGCGTCGGTGCCGAACATCGCGAGCAACACGAGCTCTTCCTCGCTCGCGGCGAGCCCCTCGGCGCTGTCGCGGACCTCGTCCGCGGTCGGCGGCTCGTCGGCGAGGGCCGCCCGCGGCGCCAGCAGCTCCACGGCGCGCTCGACGGTCGGGTCGATCGGCTCCGGCGTGACCCCGTAGGCGCCCTGGACGAGCGCGCGGAACTCGTCGATCACGGTTCCGTAGCGGCGGGCCTCGAGCACGTGCAGCAGCGCCTGCGAGGCGAGGATCTGCCCGATGGGGGCTGCGAGCGGCGGCCAGCCGGCCTCGGCCCGGACTCGGCCCACCTCCTCGAGCACCTCCAGCAGGCGGTCCGACGCGGCGTTCGCACGGAGGTGGACGTCGAGGGCGGCCACGAGGCCCGCCGGCAGGTCGTACTCGGCGGCGCGTACCGCGATCCTCGGCGCGAGCGGGGCGACCGGCTCGTCGCCGATGTACTCGTCGATCACGTCCGCCGCCTCCCACAGCCGCTCGGTCTCGAGACCGACGGGCTGCCCGAGGCCCTCGAGCGACTCAGCGAGGGACTCGCCCGACACGCGGTGCAGAGTGAGCGCGAGCGGGTAGACCGCAGTGGCGACGAGATCCGCCCCCGCCTCGACCGCCGCGAGCGTCCCAGCCAGGCCGATTCCCGCCGAGCCGTGGACGTAGAAGCCGACCGGGAGCCCGCTCGCTTCCCGCAAGCGGCCGACGAGCTCCTGGGCCCGGTGCGGGACGAGCGCGCCCGTGGGGTCGTTGACGATCACCCGGGTCGCACCCAGGTCGGGGAGCTTGCGCGCCGCCTCGATCAGCGTGTCCGTCTCCCCGGTCCGGCTCGGGCTGTACACGAGCCCGGCATGGAAAGCGCCGCCCGCGTTCGTGATCGCGGCGCCGGCCTCCGCGAGGTTGCTCACGTCGTTCAAGGGGTCGTGGAGCCTGAAGACCTCGATCCCGTTCTCGGCCGCGCAGGCGACGAAGCGGCCAACGATGTCGCCGCTCACCGGCCTCGAGCCGACGAGGAACCTCCCGCGGAGCGCGATCCCGAGCGGGGTCGAGACCCGTGTCTTGATCGCCCGGATCCGCTCCCACGGGCTCTCCACCCGACGGCGCACGGTCGCGTCGAAGACGCCCCCTCCGGAGACCTCGAGGCAGGCGAACCCGGCGCCGTCCAGGATCTCGGCCACCCGGAGCACCTCGGCCGTCGGGACGTGGCCCGTGAACGGCTCCTGCGAGAGCAGGCGAACGGTCGTGTCGACCAGCTTCGGCACGGGGCTGGACCTTAGCGGCCTAGTTCGTGCGCCGATGCGCGGCGGGACGGCTCAGGCGCGGCTGATGTAGCGGCCGTCGCGGGGGTCGACCTTGATCCGCTCCCCCGTGTCGACGAAGAGCGGCACCTGCACGACCGCGCCCGTCTCGAGCCTCGCCGGCTTCGTCACGTTCGAGACCGTGTCCCCCCGCACGGCGGGCTCAGTCTCCGCGACGGTCAGCGCGACCGAGGCCGGAAGCTGGATGCCGGCGGGCTTCCCGTCGACGGTCAGCATCTGGACCGTGCTCGAGGGCGCGAGGTAGGCGAGCTCGTCCGCGACGTCCGCATGCGGGAGCCCGAACTGGTCGTAGGTCTCCGCGTCCATGAAGTGCGCCTCGGTCCCGTCGTCGTACAGGAACTGGAGGTTCTTGACCTCGGTGTGCACGCGGGAGAAGCGCTCCCCGGCGCGGAACGTGCGGTCGACGACGGCGCCGGTGTCGAGCGCCTTCAGCTTGGTGCGCACGAACGCGCCGCCCTTCCCCGGCTTCACGTGCTGGAACTCGACGATGCGCCACACGGAGCCGTCGAGCTGGATGTGCATCCCGTTCCGGAACTGGTTCGTCGAGACGGCCTCGGCCACGCGGGCGAGTCTAGTCAGGCGACCGTGGCCAGCTCCTTCGGGAACTGCGTCAGTCGCTCGGATCCGTCGGCGGTCACCAGCACGAGATCCTCGATCCGTACCCCGCCCTCCCCCGGCAGGTAGATCCCCGGCTCGACGGTCACGACGTTCCCAGGCTGGAGCACGTCGTGCGACTCGGGCCGGAGCACCGGGGCCTCGTGCACCTCGATCCCTACCCCGTGCCCGAGCCCGTGGCCGTACGCCGACCCGAGCCCGGCGTCTTCGATCGGCTCCCGCGAGGCGGCGTCCGCGTCACGGCCCGAGACGCCGGGGCGCACGGCTGCGAGCCCCGCGAGCTGTGCGTCGAGGCAGAGCTCGAAGGCGTCGAGCAGGCGCTGCGGCGGGTCGCCCGTCGAGAACGTTCGCGTGCAGTCCGAGCAGTATCCGTCGACCTTGCAGCCCGCGTCGACGACGACGAGCATCCCGCGCTCGATGACACGGTCTCCAGGGTCTGCGTGCGGCGCATCCGCGTTCTGGCCGGCCGCGACCGTCACCTGGAACGCTGTGGCCTCGGCTCCCGCCTCGCGAAAGCGGCGCTCGATCCACCAGGCGAGCTCGCGCTCAGTCCGCCCCGTGAACTGCTCCTCAGCGAGCCCCCCGAAGACCTCGTCCGAGAGCGCCGCCGCGCGCCGGATAGCGGCGAGCTCGACGTCGTCCTTCACGGCTCGCAGGCCCTCGACGAGACCGGTCGTGGGCACGAGGTCGAGGCCTCCCTCGCTCAGGGTGCGGTGCGACGCCATCGTCAGATACCCCTCCTCGTACCCGAGGCGGCGACCCGAGAGGAGCTCGGCCAGGGACGAGAACAGGTAGCGCGAGGTCTCGACGAACTCCACCCCGTCCACGGCGCGCACCTTCTGCGCGTAGCGGAAGTCGGAGTAGACGGTCGCGCTCGCGTCCGGCTCGACGAGGAGGGCGGCGTTCGAGCTGCGGAGGCCCGTGAGGTACCAGACGTTCGCAGGTGCCGTCACGAGCAAGGGCAGCTCGATCCGCGTGGCGAGCGCCTCGATCCTCACGACTCGTTCCCGGTCAGCACCTCGAGCGCCTCGCGGTATCCATCCGGCCCCTTCCCCATCACCCGCGCAGCCACCAGCCCGTCCAGCACCGAGAATCTGCGCCACTCCTCGCGCGCGCTGACGTCCGAGAGGTGCACCTCGACGACCGGGACGGTGAAGAGCTCGACGGCGTCGTGGATCGCCCAGGAGTAGTGCGACCAGGCGCCGGGATTCAGCACGACACCGTCAGCCCAGTCGAGCGCCTCGTGGCACCAGTCCACGTACTCGCCCTCGCTGTTCGTCTGGCGGCAGCGGACGGTGCAGTGGAGCTCGGAGGCCCAGTCGTAGATGCGCGTCTCGAGCTCGGAGATCGAAATCCCGCCATAGACCTCCGGATCGCGCCGCCCGACGACGTCGAGGTTCACCCCGTTCAGCACGACGATGCGCACGGGGCGACCCTACAGGGAGTCGGGCGGCGGCTCGATCGCGGCGCGCATGACCTCGACGGGAGCGGGAAGCCCGGTCCAGATCTCGAACGCGGCGGCCCCCTGCGCGACGAGGACGTCGAGGCCCGTGACGACGTGTGCTCCGGCGGCGCGGGCCACCTCGGCGGTGGCCGTCTCCGGATAGGGTAGGTCGATCAGCGTCTGCCCCGGGACGAGCTCGACGAGAACCTCCGTGCGCGCCGACGTCGCGTTGACGACGAGGTCGGCGCCGCTCACGTCCGGCGGCCAGGCCGTGCGACGGGAGAAGTGCCGCGCAGCGGGGAGTGCCTCGAGGAACGCCTGTGCGGCGCCGCCGTCGCCGAGTACCACCGGGTGCCCGCTCGGCAGGCCGTCGAGCACGGCGGCATCGGTGCTCGTCGCCTCCAGCCTGCCGGCCCGCACGACGAGGGTGTTGACCGAGCCGCTGCTCGAGCCGCAGAACCGGGCGACCGCCAGCTTGTGCGGGGTGGTCACGTTCGCGCCCAGAAACCCGAGCGCCGGGAGACCCGCGAGCGCGTCCTCGAGCTGTTCGGGCGGCGTCGGCAGCGGGACGTAGAGCCAGTCGAGGCCGGCGGCAGCGAACGCCGCGTTCTGCATGCGTGGCGAGAGGGAGTGCTCGACCGGCCACCCGAGGAGCCCGACGAGACGGGTTATCCCGGAGGGCTCGCGCTCCCTGCGGGCGCCGACGAGCCCGGACGTCAACAGCCGTACCCGTATTCGCACTTCTTCCGGTTGAACTCCGCCTCGCTCGCGGTGAAGAAGTGGTGGACGCCGTCGGGCTTGCGCACGTAGAAGAGGTAGTCGACCCGCGCGGGATGCGCGGCCGCCTCGATCGACGCCAGCCCCGGGTTCGAGATCGGCGTCGGGGGCAGTCCGAGCCGGTTGCGCGTGTTGTACGGGCTCTTGCTCGCGAGCGCCGAGGCCGTGAGGGACTGCGTGCCGGGAATGCCGAGTCCGTAGCGCGTGGTCGCGTCGATCTGCAGCGGCATGCGCAGGTGCAGACGGTTGTAGATGACCGCGGCGACGAGCCGCCGTTCCGCAGGCGCCGCAACCTCCTTCTCGATCATCGACGCGATGATCAGCACGTCGTACGGCGTCAGGTTCTTCGAGCGCGCGTAGCGGAGGTCGACCTTTCGCCACTCGCGCCGGAAGAAGCCGATCTGCTCGCGGACGAGCTTGCCGGCACCGGTGTACCTCGTGAACTCGTACGTGGCGGGGAAGAGGAAGCCCTCGATGCGATCGCCCGGCCAGTTCCTCGTGAACTCCGGCGGGGGCTTCGCCTTCGCTGTGGCAGCGAGGTACCCGGCCTTGGTGAGCGCCGGGGTCACCCCGCGCCGGTCGACCGCGATCCGGCGCACGGCCGCCACGCGCTCTGCCATCTGCGCCCTCGTGAACCCCTCGGGGAAGATCACGTGCAGCTTCACGAGCGCCGGCACCGTGGTCGCGGGGGCGCTTTGCGCCCGGTCGTGGCGCACGAGCGCCGCCCCCGCCCACGTCGCGGCGGCGAGCACGCCGATCGCGATCGCCGCCCACACGAGGCGGCGCGCGCGGGCGCGGCGCCTGCTGACGTGGCGGCGTGGCGGTGGGCTCAGCTCCGAGGTGCGCTCTTCCATGCGAGGTAGCTCTCGAGCAGATGAGCTGCGGCGCGAGCATCCTCGGGAGCGCTCCCGGTCGCCCGCGCGGCGAGCGAGGTGGTGAAGCGCTCATCGTACGTCTCGACCGGGACGTCGAGCGCCGCTCGCAGCGCCTCGACGAACGACTCGGTCTTCCGTGCCTGCTCGCCGCGTTCCCCGCGGAGCGTGAGCGGGAGCCCGACGACGACGCATGCCACGTCGTGGGCCCGAACGAGCGTCGCGATCTCCTCCATCCCTGCCTGCCTTGCGGCATTCGCCACCACCGACAGTGGCCGCACGACGGTCTCCGTCTCGTCCGAGATCGCGACGCCCGTTCGCGCGGCGCCGTAGTCGAGCGCGAGGATCCTCACAGGGCGGAGAGGATGAGGCGCTCCGCCTCCGCCAGCGCCTCGTGGAGCCTCGCCGGGTCCCTGCCTCCTGCCCGGGCCATCGTCGGGCGGCCTCCTCCGCCGCCTCCGACGAGCGCTGCCGCGCTCTTCACGACATCCGACGCGCTCACGCGCTCGGCCACCGTCGCGTCGAAGTTCGCGACGAGGTGGACGCGTCCGTCCTCGGTCGAGCCGAGGACGACTGCGGCCGGCGCGTGCTGCTGCTTGAAGCGGTCCGAGAGCTGGAGGAGCGCATCCGCGTCGAGCCCTTCCACGGGCTGCACGATGACGTTCACGTCCTTCTCCGTCCGAACCTCGGGCTCGACGGCGATGTCGGCTCGTGCGGAGCCCGCCTGCTGCTTCTCGCGCCTCGCTTTCTCGAGCTCCGTACGCAGGTCGTCGGCCTCGCGCGACCGCGCCGCGAGCAGGGACCACGCCTCACCCGAGGTCACGGCCTCGATGCGGCGGACACCCGCTCCCACGGAGCCCTCCGAGACGAGGACGAGCGCCCCGATCTCGGCGGTCGAGCGGACGTGCGTGCCGCCGCACAGCTCGAGGGAGTAGCCGGGCACCTCGACGACGCGAACGATGTCGTCGTACTTCTCGCCGAAGAGCATCGTCGCCCCCAGCCGCCGTGCCTCGTCGATCGGGGTCTCGAAGACGTTCACGGGCAGGTTCTCGAAGATCTTCGCGTTCGCGCGGCGCTCGACCTCGTTCCGCTCCTCCTCCGTGAGCGCCTGCTCGTGCGTGAAGTCGAAGCGCAGCTTGTCCGGCCGCACCGCCGAGCCCGCCTGACGTGCGTGCTCGCCGAGCACCTCCTGGAGCGCCTTGTGCAGGAGGTGCGTCGCGGTGTGGTTCGCCATCGTCGGGAAGCGGACGCTCCAGGGAACGACCGCGCGCACCCGGTCGCCGTCCTGCAACGCCGTCCCCTCGAGAAGCAGCGCCTGGTCGTCGCCGAAGCGGTAGGCCTCGACGACGTCCCCCCGCGTCGCCGGATCGCCGTCCCGTTCGACCCAGCCGTGATCGCTCACCTGCCCCCCGCCGGCCGGGTAGAAGGGCGACTCGCGGAGCTTCGCGAGCACGAGCCCGTCCTCGAGCTGCTCCAGCGCGCCGATCTGCGTGAGGACGTCCGTCTTCCAGTAGCCGACGAACTCCGTCGAGAAGCCCGCGCCCGCCGCGAACTCCGCCGCGCGCTGGAGGTCGCGCTCTCCGCCCGCCCGCGAGACCTCCCGGTGCGTCGACATCGCAGCCTCGAAACCGGCGAGGTCGACGGCCTGCCCGCGCTCCTCGGCCAGCTCGACGGTGAGCTCGAGCGGGAAGCCGTACGTCGCCTGCAGCGTGAACGCCTCCTCGCCGGAGATCGCCTCGCGCTCCGCAAGCTCGTCGAACACCTTCATCCCGCGCTCGAGCGTCTCGGCGAAGCGCTCCTCCTCGGCTCTGACGACCCGCTCGATCTCGTCCGCGTGCTCGCGCAGCTCGGGATGGGCGTCACCCATCTGGCCGACCACGACCGACGGCAGGCGGTACAGGTCGCGCAGCCCGATGCGGGACGCCTGGACGACCGCGCGCCGGATGATCCGGCGCAGGACGTACCCACGTCCCTCGTTGGACGGCGTGATCCCGTCCGCGACGAGAAACGTCATCCCACGCGCATGGTCGGCGAGGATCCGATGGGCCTTTGTCGCGCCCTGCGAGTCGCCGTACGAGACACCCGACTCGCCGGCGATCCATTGCATGATCTCCTGGTAGCCGTCGGTCTCGTAGACCGAGAGCACGCCTTGGAGGATCGACGCGCCGCGCTCGAGCCCGAGCCCGGTGTCGATGTTCTGGCTCGGAAGCGGCGTGAGCGTCCCGTCCGCG